>SXGQ01673023.1_pt1 | contig 10986 bp, 12 predicted proteins | sample 3178371 | NCBI WGS metagenome assembly SXGQ01 (sample SAMN11356859, study PRJNA531348) | freshwater metagenome | isolation source: freshwater sample F1-20 | place: China: Fuxian Lake, Yuxi | collected 2017-12-25 | reverse complement strand
TGCGCGCGGTGTCCCACGCGGCGGCGTTGGGTGACTTGGCCTTGGCCCAGAAGGATTCGTCCCGCATATAGGTCGCCACGCGGAGGAGGTTTTGCGTGAAGTTCTCCAGCTCCTTCACCTGCCGGCGCTGGCGGTCGTCGGCGCTAAAGTCTTTGCGCGCGTCGCCCAGTGGTTGCTCGGGCGGGAAGTCTAGGCGTGCGGTGACGCCGGCGGACTTGAGCAAGGCTTCAAGCGTGCGGATGGAGCCGGGGCCGGTAGTGGCTCCGCCGTTGCCGTGGAAGACTTCGGGGGCCTTGCCGGTGAGTTTGCCGGCGCGCGCGGCCTCGGCTTGCACGGACGCCAAGTCCGGTGTGCTCCACTTGCCAGGAGCTGCGCCGCCAGAACGGCCCGCGCGCGCGACGGGCGGTCCGGTGATGGTCGGCCCGGAACTGTGCTCAATGAGCAGCGCGCGCGGGTGGATGAGGCTGGCGAGTTCAGCATCGCCGAACTCACGGAGCAGGCCGAAGACGTTGCGGTAGATCGGTTCCTTCCAGAGGGCTTGGCGGGAGTCGAAGTAACCGCTGACGAGCGCGGCGGAGATGCGGGTGTCCAGCGCGGCCGCGTGGAGGGCGAGGAGGCCGCCCTCGGCGTGGCCGGCGACGACGATGGGGAGCGGCGTGATGCGTGTTGCGTGTTGCGTGTTTTCCGCCGTGAACCAGTCTGCGAGGGCGAGGACCTTCTGCACTTCGTAGCCGATGACGGTGCGGCCCAGCATGAAGGCTTGGCGGTAAATCCACTCGCGATGCGGCTGGTTCGTGAAACGGATGCGCGGGTTGCCGGACCATTCGTCGCGTCGGTCAATCAACGTCGGGATCACGACGCGGCAGCCGGCGGCGGCGAGTGAGCGCGCCCAAGCATTCTTGCCCGGCGCGACACCCGCGAGTTGCTCGGGCGTCTGGTCGGCGTCCGGCAACGCGATGATCTGCGCGCGGATCGGGGACTTGGGTTCGAGCAGGAGACCTTCGCCGGTCACTCCGTCCAGCACGGGCCAGCGCACGGCAATGACCTTGAACTGCGGCGTCTCTGCGATGACCGCCGAGTCCCGCGTGGTGGCGATGTGCTCCAGCGCCTTGAACGGAACGCGCTTGTCCACCACGCCGAGGATTTGCGCGAAGTGCTGGCGGTTTGGCTCGATGGACTTCGCGTAGGCTTCTGGCGAGGACAGGTCGCGCTTCCAAAACTGCGCGCGCGCGGCGACGGAGTTCTCCGTCTCGCGCAGGAGGAACTTCTGGATGCCGGCGACCATCTGCTCGGAGTAGTCGCCTTCGCGAGTGAGCGACGCGGTGCCGGGGAGCGGAGCGGCGGCTTGGGCGAGCGAGGCAAGAAGCGGAAGCAAGGCCAGCGGGGCGAGAAAACGAGAGTGCATGGCCAGAGCGTAGCGGGCGTGGCGCGTCGGGCAAGCGCGACCTTGACGCTGCCGATGACGACTTACACGATGTCGCGGCTCGGTCCGCAGTTTTTTCCCACTGGCTGAAGTGAGAGCGGGCTGACTTCGCAATATGAGCAAGTTTTACGTGCCTTTCCGACTGGGAAACAAGCTGGTCCACATCGGACTAGTGCTGTCGGCGCTGGTGTTGCTCCAACTCGGCGCGACGGCGGCTGCGCCTTCGCTCCTGCCGGGTGGCAACCCTGCCCTGCGCATGTTCGGCGAGCTGCGCGCCGCTGCGGAGAAGGGCGATGTCATCGCACAACGCCTGGTGGCCGACGCTTACCTGACGGGCGAAGGCGTCAAGCAGGACCTTGCCGAGGGCGTTCGCTGGGTGCGGCTGGCTGCGTGATTTGCGCGAGGCGGTGAAGTGGTATGAGATGTCTGCCGCGCAGGGTCTCCCGGATGCGCAATACAATCTCGCGATCTGCTACTCCAAGGGCGAAGGCGTGCCGACGGACTTGAAGAAGGCGTGCGAGTGGTTCCGCAAGGCCGCGATCCAAGGCGACGCGCAATCGCAGGCGCGGATCGGGCTGGCCTACATCGGCGGCAAGGGCGTGGAACGCAATGTGACTGAGGCCCCCACCTGGCTTCGCAAGGCCGCCTATCAGGAAGTGGCCACGGCGCAGTTCTACCTTGGTCGTCTGTATCACGAGGGCGAGGGCGTGCCACAGGAGCCGGAGACGGCAGCGAAGTGGTATCGCAAGGCGGCCACCCAGGGGTTTTCTGACGCACGGTATTATTTGGGACGCCTGCTCGTGGAAGCAACCGGCAGCGAGCGCAATCCCACCGAAGGCCGCGCGTGGATCGAGAAGGCGGCGGCGCAGGGCCATGAGCCGGCCGCGCAGTATCTCGCGTCAGGCGGACGCAACCCGTTCGGCGCGCCCACTGCCTCGGCGTCGCCGACGGCACCGGGCATTTCACCCATGACGGTGGCGGCAGGCGGTCAAACGGCGACCAAGCAGCCGAGTGCGTTCACATCATCGGCGGCCACAAAGCCGCGCGACACTGGGTTCCAAGCTGCCACGCCTCCGCCGGGTGGCCTGACCTTAACCGCGCCCGTTCACGAAGCTCCCACCAACTTCAATCCAGCGCTGCCCGCCGTCCCGACACTGCCGTCGGCGGGCGTGTTTCTGCCGCCCGACACCACCGCGAAGGAGCCGAGCCTCCTCACCTTCACCGCTCCTCCGACCGCGAAGGAGCCCACGCCCGCCGCGCCGACGCGTGATTTTCTCACCACCCCGCCCGGCGGCACGGACACGAACTCCGGCAGCCTGTTCACCGAGCCGCCCCGGATGCGTGAGCCGCTGCCAGAGCCACGCGCGCGGGACACGCACACCACAACGCCTGCCGGTTCCGGTGGCGGCGAGACCAACGGCGGGCTGATGTTCATCGCCGCCATCAGCACGGGCATCTCGGCGCTGATCCTCGTCCTCGGCGTCTATGTCGCCGTCGTCTTCAAAACCCGTCTGCAAGGTCTCGAGGCGGAGTTGAAAAAGGCGCAGTTCGAACTCTCGAAGGCCAACGTGAACCTCTCCGCGATGATGCATCAGGTGGAGCAGCTTTCGCTCGCCGCGCCCGCCGCCGCGCCCAAGACCAGCCTGCCGGAGTGGCACCCCGAGCCAGCCCGGGCGCAAACCACCAGCTTCAAGATGCATCGCTCCAAGTGAGCACCCATGCGCGAGAAATCGTGCTTGCACGGTGACTGCGATGCTGGCTAACTACGCGCTCCTTTAACTGGAAAAAACGATTCTTATGTCACGCATTTGTGAACTGACCGGCAAGCGCCCGATGAAGGGCAGCAAGATTTGGCGCAGTGGTAAACCGAAGCGCGAGGGCGGCATCGGCACGCACATCACCGCCATCACCAAGCGGCGCTTCTTCCCGAACCTCCAGCGCGTCAAGGCCGTCGTGAACGGCGAGGTGCGCTACATCCGCGTGACCGCAGCCGCGATCAAGCAGGGCCTCGTGGTGAAGCCTATGAAGCGCACTTGGAAAAAGGAAACCGCCGCCAAGACGGCCTGAGCTTGCGGCAAACGATCTTCGGTGAGTGGCGTCCATACGGACGCCATTTCCTTTCTCAGGGCTCCGCTCCCGCCTCTCAGCGGCCCTTCGCCCGCTGCATCACCTCGCGCTTCATGTCGCGCTCCGCATCGCGCTGCTTGATGTCCTCGCGCTTGTCGTAGGTGGCCTTGCCCTTGCCCACCGCGAGCGAGACCTTCACCCGGTGGTTCTTCCAGTAGAGGGAGAGGGGGACCAGCGTGTAGCCCTTGACGTTGGCATAGCCGGCGAGTTTGCGGATCTCGGACTTGTTCAGCAGCAGCTTGCGCGCAGCTTTAGGCACATGGTTCGCCCGGTTGCCGTGGCTGTATTCCTCGATGTGCATGTTGTGCAGCCAGACTTCGCCCTTCTCCGCACGCGCGAAGGCGTCGCTGATCTGCACGTGGCCGGCACGGATGGACTTCACCTCGGTGCCGCGCAGGACAAGGCCAGCCTCGTATGTCTCCAGAACATGGTAGTCCCGGCGCGCCTTCGCGTTGGTCACGATTTCCGCCATAAACAAAACCAGCCAGAAGGCGGTAACCTCCTGGCCGGCGCGCAAAATTGAAAGGTCGCCTTAGTGCTTGCGGCGCTTCTTGGGCGCCGGCTCCGCAGCTTCCGGGGTCGCGGGCGCATCCCAGTTCATCTTGCCCTCGATGATCTCCGACAGTGCGACATCCGCCGCGCCAAATGTGGGCGGCAGGACGAGGAGCGGACGGTTGCCGGAGTTGAGCTGGCGCACCCGGCGCGACACCAGGTTGACCAAAATGTTGGGGTTGACGACCTTGTCAAGAGCCTTGCGAACGAGTTCAGGATTCATGTCTTCAGTAGCGCCCGAATTGAGCAGCCCAGCATACCGGCAGGCAGGGGACAGGCAATAGAAATTTTCCCCCAATGACGCCTTCCACTTCCCGTCCGGGAATACTGACTAATCCAATGCAATCTGGCCACTGACGACGCGGGCATAGTAGCCGCCCTTGGCCACGAGTTCCGCGTGCGTGCCAGCCTCGCTCACCCGTCCGTCGTCCATGACGATGATCTTGTCCAGGTTGCGGATGGTGGAGAGGCGGTGCGCGACAATGAGCGTGGTGCGACCGCGCATGAGGCGCTGGAGGCTCTCGACCACGAGGGCCTCGCTCTCGGCGTCCAGAGCGCTGGTGGGTTCGTCGAGCAGGAGGATGGGCGCGTCCTTAAGGAAGGCACGGGCGAGGTTGAGGCGCTGGCGTTCGCCGACGCTCAAGCGGGCCGCGCCGTCACCGACGATCGAGTCGTATTTCTGCGGCAGCTTCTCGATGAACACATGCGCATTCGCAGCCTTCGCGGCGGACTCGATCTCAGCACGTGTCGCGCCGGGGCGTCCGTAGGCGATGTTTTCCGCGATGCTCGTAGGCAGCAGAATCGGCTCCTGCAACACGATAGCCACATGCGCGCGCAGTTCGCGGACGCGGAGAGAACGCAACTCCGCGCCGTCGAGTTGAATGCTGCCGCCGGTGGGGTCGAAGAAGCGCGGGACCAAGTTGAGCAACGTGGTCTTGCCCACGCCGCTCGGCCCGATGATGGCGGCGGACTGGCCGGCAGCGAGGGTGAAACTGACGCCACGGAGGATCTCACGGTCGTCGGCGTAGCGGAAGGTGACGGAGGCGAAAGAAAGCTCGCCCTTGAGTTCTAAGGCATCCGGCGTGTTGCGTGTTGCGTGTTCGGGGTTGCGGGCGGACACGGCAGGCTGCTGGGACACGGAACACGCAGCACGCAACACGGATCTCGCATCCAGTGCATCCTTCACTTCCTCCGGCGTGTCGAGAATCTCAAACACCCGCTTCGCGCCGACGCTGGCGTTGGAGACGGTCGCGCCCACGTGGGAGAGCTGGTTGAGCGGCTCGTAAAACTGGCCGAGGTAAGTGAGGAACACGAGCAGTTCGCCGATGGTCAGCTTGCCTTGCAACACCTGGTCGGCACCGAGCCAGAGGATACCCGCCGCACCGAGGCCGAGCACCGCCGTGACCGCGCACCAATACGCGACTTCCCAGCCGTGCTGTGCGAGGCGACGCTCCTGTGCCTGCTCTGTGTGCGTGCCGAAGAGCGCGGCCTCGTGCTCCTCGCGCGTGTAGCTCTGCACGAGCGGGAGCGCGGTGATGCTCTGCTGCACCAGCGAAGTCACCTGACTGTCGGCTTGTTGTGCGGTGGCCCCCTGCTCGGTCATGCGCCGGCTGAAGGCGCGGATCACCAGCACCAGCAACGGCACGGTGGCCAGCGCGACGAGCGTGAGCCGGCCGTTCAAGCGCGCCATCACCACGACCATCAGCACAAACGAGAGCACCGCGCTGGCCGTCGTCATCATCCCCTGCTGGAAGAGGGTCTGGAACGAGAATGTGTCCCACGCGGCGCGGTGGATGAGGTCGCCGGTGTTCCGACCTTGGTGGAAGCGGAGCGAGAGGCGCTGGAGCTTGTCGAAGATTTCGTTGCGAACGCGCCGCAGCCCGCGCAGGCCGATGGCGATGGCGAAGTAGTTTTGCAGCGCGTTCAAACCGCCCTGCACGAGCGTCACCACGAGCAGGCACACGGCGAAGGGCCATGCGCTGAAGAGAATGCTTTTCAGGCCGGGCTGATGCGGATCACCGATGAAGTTCAGCGAATCCACCACGGCAGCCACCGGCCAGGGCTTGAGCAGGTTCGCCCCAATGCCCGCGAGCATGAGCGCCAGCACGCCGGCGATGCGCGCGCGCTCGGGACGGAAGAATTGCAGGGCGCGGAGGAGCGTGCTCAATGGGTGGAACTGTCCTCAATACTTCTTCGAGAACTTCTTGCGGGACTCGTCGTCCCCAGCGGGAGTGGCGGCAGCTTCACTCGGCGGCACAGGCGCGGGTTTGTCGGCGACTGGCTCAGGCGCTGACGCGGCAGCGAGAGGCGCGCCGGGCTTGACCGCCTTCTCCTGCTTCTCGATGGCGTCCACGAAGGCCATGCGCGTGCCGAGGAGGCTTTGCTTGAGGAGCTGTTCCTCGTCCTTTTTGAGGTTGCCCTTGGTCTTCACTTCCAGCATCTCGAGCTGGTCTATGAACATCTTCGCGCCCTCGAAATCCGTGACGGTCTGGCCAGTCTCGGGGTGCGGCATCTGGCCGAGGAGCATCACCGCCATCTGCGCGGTCTGCATGACCATCGAGGCGAAGTGCGCGGCCATGATTTCATCGCGGCTGTCGCTGGGGTGGCTGTCGGAGGGCGAGGTCATCGGAGTCATGGGGTTGGATTGTCAGTGCGGAAGTCGGTGACCAAAAGCAATTGATGAAGCCGCTGAAGCCGCTGCTCGATCTGCGGCGTGGCGAGGAGCAGTTGCCGCGCGAGCGGATCGCCGATGAGGGTGCTGGCGACGAGGTCGGCAAGCTGCTCGGGCGATTTGATGCGGGACAGATGCCGCCCGAACTGCTGGAAGGAAGCGTTCGCGATGGCCTGCATCGCCTGAAGCTCCTTCGCCTGCACCGGATCTTCTGGCAGCGGGATGCCGAGGTCGAAGCCCTGCTTCACGCGCTTGCGCACGAGGGCGCGGACTTTCTTCGCGAGCGCGTCGGTCTGCGGCGCGTCCGCAGGCGGCGCGGTCAGCGCGCGGATGGCATAGACGGGATAAGGCTTGAGTCGCAATGGGCTGATGAACTCCACGCGTGCCAGCCCCAGCAAGGTCAGCAGGCTCGTCCCATCGGGTTGCTCCACCGCCGTGCTCACGAGGCCGAGTCCGCCGATGGACATTGGGTTCTCGCCCTTGATCTTCGGGTTGCGCAGCGCGACGGCGAACATCCGCCCGCCCTCCAGCACATCCGCGAGCATCCGCCGGTAGCGAGGCTCGAAGATGCGCAAGGGCAGCGTCATCTGCGGGAACAACGTGGTTCCCGGCAGAATCATCACAGGCACTTCGGATGGCACTGTCACCGGGGCAAAGTCTAGGCGCGACGGCGGGCAAAGCAAGGGGAGGCCGGTTACGCCTTAGGCCACAGCCGCACCCAAACGCGCTGCGGCGACTCGATGAGGATATCCCGCAGCAGCGCCTCCATGCTCGCGGCCTTCGGTTCCTCCAGCCGCTGGCACAGCCAGAACGTCACGACGAACACCAGACCCGTCATCGCGAAGAACAGGCTGTAGCGGTTCACCGAGAAGCTATGCCACGCCACGTCCAGACCGCGCAACGAGTCAATCAACACGCCCCAGAGGATCGGCGACACTCCCATCATCAAGCTGCCCACCACCGAGAACAGAGCGAAGAAATGGTCGCGGCCCATCACCGGGATGATCGCCATTGCCAGCCGCACGTTCGCCATGTTCACCAGCGCGGCGGACAGGCCCATGAGGAATTGCAACGTCACCAGCACTGGGACAGTCGGCTGCAACGCCCGCGCCGCCAGCGCCAGCCAACCGGCGGCGATCACCAGCCACGCAGCCATGCAGAAGAGCATCATCGGCCGGCTGCCGAGCCGATCGAGCCGCGGCCCGAGCAACCACAAACTGCTCAAGCCCCCGAGAAACGCCGACGACGTCACCAGCAGAATATGTCCCTCGCTCATGCCGGCCTCCGTCTTGAGCCACGCCGTCGTGAACGCGCCCAACCCGCCCACCGCCAGTGCCCACGCGATGTTCACGCGCAGCAGCTTCCGAAACGGCAGATGCTGCGAGATCGCCAGCCACGGCACCGGCTCATTGCTGTTGCGCTGCGATTCGGAAGGCGGCTCGACATCAGGAATGCGCTTGAGGAACACCAGACTTGCCGCGCCCATCGCGGCGCTGAAGACCAGCAGCGCCGTGAACTGCCACGGAGCTGGCTGCTCGCCCAGCGCGAACGCCGAGAGCACGATCACCGTGAAGCTCGCGAGGTTCACACACGCGGCGTCGCGGCCCAGATATTTGCCGCGCACATTCTCCGGCACCAGTGTGGTGATCCACGGCAGCCACGCGCAGCTCGAGATGCCGCGCGACAGGTTGAACGCGAAGAGCAGCAGCAGCAGCAACGAGAGCCGCGCCGTCGCGTCTATCCCCCCGCTTAACAGCGGCACCACCGCCATCCCGCCGATGAACATCACGCGCATGCCCCAGCCCGCATACACGAAACGCCGGTAGCCCACGCGCCCGATGTGGCTTGCCGCCGGGATTTGGAAGACTGTCAGCAGCGGCATCATCCCCGTGATAATCCCCAGCACCGTGGCGCTCGCGCCGAGCGTCTTGGCGTAGAGAATCATCGGGCTGCCGCAGACGATGGGGAACGACAGCGCGTTGAACGCCGCGAAGAGAAACGCGTTGTGCAACCCCGGCGGAAACTGCGCTTTGTCGGACGGGCTGGCGGCGGGGTCGCTCACGGGCGCGCATTGGAATCCAAGCGCCGGGGCGAGACAAGGGGTTTCAAGCCCCACATCGGAACTCCATGAGAATGTCCCCATGACGTCCGGTTCGCATTACACCGACCGGCATTACCGAAGCCCAGCCACACTTGATGTGGGAGGCGCCCATCCATGACCGCAACTCCGGTTGCGAAGCCGCCAACTCCAGACTTTGCCTCTACGAGAGCGAATCCCTGCTGGCCCATCTCGACTTCCTCGCCCGCGCCTTCCGAGCCCATGGCCTGCCCCTGGCCCTTTACGTGGACTTCCATTCCTTCTTCCACACCCATACCCCAGACACCTGCACCCAACGCGGAGCCGCCCTTCACTTCTATGGCGTGGCCCTGCGCTTCGCCCCCACCCCGCAGGCCAAGGGCAAAATCGAACGCCGCCACGACTACTGGCAGAAACGCCTGCCACCCCTGCTGGCGGCCGATAAAATCCTCGAACTGGAAGGGGCCAATCACCTGCTCGACCTGCTCCTGCCCCACGCCAACATCCACGAGATCCATCGGGAACTGGACACCCCGCCCCAAGCCGCTTGGAACCAGGCCGTGAGGGAAAACCGCTCCGTCTTGCGCCCCGTGCCCGCCTGCCCGTGGTGGCCCTTCATCTGGAGCCAGCGCACCCCCGTGCGCGTCGGCGACAACGGCAAGGTTCCCGTCGGCGCTCAACTTCACTCCGTGGACGCCCCACCCCGCTCCACTTGGTTTCCCCGGAAAAGGGCGCAGATTATCTGCGGCGCGCGAACGCTTGCGTCAGCGAAAAGACTCAACTTTTGGAGGCCCTACGCAAGGAGCACCAGAAAGTGAAACAGGAGGCAGACCAGACTCAGCGGCTCTACCTCGACGGTCGCCTGAACGTCGCTCAGTTCAAGGACATCTTCCAGCCCCTTGATGCAAGGAAGCCCCAGATTGAAGAGGAAATCCCGCGCATTGAAGCGGAGGCGGATTTGCTGAAAGTCAACGGCTTGACCACCGAGCACATCATGGCGGAGGCCAACGACCTCCATACCCGATGGCCCAAAATGACATCGGAGGGAAAGCGAGGAATGGTGGAACTTTTGGTCAAAACCATCACCGTTGGTAAAGACGACATCCACCTAAGTCTCTACTAGATCCCGTCTTTTGAAGAACTGACAAATAGGCAACGCATCTTGTGATGGGCATGGCGTTCACGAGGCAAAGCCCGTCCTTCACGGCGCTCTTGCGCACGAGCGACTCGATGGTGTCCGTGATGTTCACGAAGCCGCACCGGCCCGACACTTCAAACCACAGGTGTTCAGCGAGTGATTTCATTGGGCAAAGAGTAGCAGCTCGCTCATTGCAACGCCTTGAGTGATCCCCACGCCTGCATGGCCTCGCGCAAGGCCTCGAGCTGCTGGGAACGGACTGCGACGAACTCGCGGCGCTGCGGCAGCACATCGGCCAGGCTTGTGTCGCCGGCGGCGTAGCGGACATCGGCAGTCTTCAGGAGCGATTGCATGCGCGGAAGGATCTCGGTCTCCAGGCCCCGCAGGTTGGCGAGCGCGGCCGTGAGCTGGCCGTGCGCGGCCCGCAGGCGGCTGCTCATCTCGATGCGCGTGGCGCGTGAACGGGCTTCCGCCGCGTCGGCCTGGGCGCGGGCTTCCTGCACCCGCCCCCTGCCCTGGTCGGAGAACGGCAGCGGCAGGCCCAGGCCGATGTCCAAGGCATCCTGGCGCGCGGACTCGATGCGGCGGTAGAGCACCTCGACGTTCACGTCCGGCACGCGCGCGGCACTGGCCAAGGCGATCCGCTTCTGGCTGACTTCGACTTCGGCCTTCGCGAACGCGCGGGCCTCGGCCAAATCCGGGTGCGTGCTCTCGGCGAGTTCGAGCGCTGCGGTGAGCGTGAGGTTGGTCAGCGGCGCGGCGTTCAGCGCGGCGCTGGCACTCGACAGCAGCAGCAAAGTCGCGAGAAGCAAGCCCCGTAGCCGCCGACGTAAGGAGGCGGATTCGAGGGAGCACCGCAGAGTTCGCCTCCTTACGTCGGCGGCTACGAAAGGAATGACGAAACGTGTAGTGTTCATGGTTGTGAGTTGGTTTGGGTCGCATTGCCAAAGCGCAGGTAAAGCGCGGGGACGAGAATCATGTTGAGCAGCATCGAAGTC
>SXGQ01594841.1_pt1 | contig 10986 bp, 8 predicted proteins | sample 3178371 | NCBI WGS metagenome assembly SXGQ01 (sample SAMN11356859, study PRJNA531348) | freshwater metagenome | isolation source: freshwater sample F1-20 | place: China: Fuxian Lake, Yuxi | collected 2017-12-25 | reverse complement strand
TGAGCCTCGCCGCTAGCCTTACCGCCGGTGACCGCGAGGATCGCATCGGCAGGATAGCCTTGGCTCTCGAGCAGTGTGCGCATCCGGTCAGCGAGGCCGTTGACATTGCTTCGTACGGTCAGTGCAGGTGCGGTCGCTGTACCGAGGTTGGCGCCCAGGTGAATGACCAGCGCTGATTCGTTCGCCAGTTTCGGTTCGATCGCAAAAGCGTGATGGGCACCCAGGTGTCCGAGTTCGTGTCCGCAGGTGGCCAGTCCGATGACCGCGCGGCGGCGAGCGGCTGAGGCTGCGAGCGCCTGCAATGACCGTAGCCAGGCAAAGACGCCGCCCGCGCGCTCGGCTGTGCTGGTCCACCAGGACGTGCGGGGGGTCAGCAGGAGCAAGGGTGGGCCTTCGCCTGTGAGCTGTATGCGCAGGTTGCGTGAATCGGCGATTTCATATCGGCCCGTGGCCGTGACCGTTACCTGCGCGGCGTGTTCGCTCAGCATGGCGACCGTCTGCGCGTCTCGTCCGGCGATCTGCAGGACCGGCGGCCCGAAGGGATGGTCGCTGTCGTGTGCATTGAGGGGGGCCAGACCACCGTCGCGCGTGGTGAGTGCAATCACGATGGCGCGGTGACGACTATCGGCGCGGGCGCGCGAAAAGGCGTTATCGGGGAGGCTTGCCATCGCAGGTTCCATGACGGAGAAGCCGATATCGGTGTCTGAGCCCAGCGGACCGATGAGTCCTGTGACACCGTGCGGGTCTGTGAGTCCACCGTCAAACAAGGGTAAGCCTTCGATACGCGGTGTACCGCGCGCATGAAGTGACGCCTCACCGGGTAAAAACCGCTTGAAGCTGACGCGCTGGAAAGTCGCGTGCAGCGGCTGCGTGCCGCCGAGTTGCTCGGCGAGCCAGGTGGCTGATGCGAGGTCACCCGTTGAGCCCGCACGCCGCTCGCCAAAGCTGTCGTACTGAGCGAAGAAACCCGCCGCTGGGGCCGGATTGTTCATTCGGCGCGTACGCCGGAGAGCGTGATCAGATCCTTGAGACGCTTCAATTCAATCGCCCATTCTTCGCGATAGGCAGCCGGATCGCTGGAGAGGACAATGGAGCCGCCCTCGTCGGCGATACGCTTACGCAGGTCGGCATCGCGTGTCATGACTTCGGAAAACGCGCCGGCGATTTTGTTGACGATGGCCGGAGAAAGTCCTGCGGGTCCCACCACCGAGGAACCGCTGATGACCACGGGTCCGCCCTTGAGGGTTTCTGCGAGCGTGGGGACATCGGGGAGGGCCGTCATTCTGACCGAGCCTGCCGACACCAGGATCCTGATCCGGCCGATCTGATGCCGCGGAAGCGCAATGTTGCTGATCGCAAACGCAAAATCGACCTCGCCCTGCTCCACGGCGAGCGTGGCCTGATTGGCGCCCTTGTAGGGAACGTGAATCCCCTCCACGCCGATCAGCTTCAGCATGGCGGCAGCAGCCATGTGAGCGGGTGTACCGATGCCGCCTGACCCATACCGCAGCGGCTGGTCGCGGGCCGCACGCGCCGCCGCAAACACATGCTCGATGGTTTTCCAGGGCCGGTCAGCGCGGACACCAAGCACGGCCGGGTGTTCGGCGAGCGTCACGATGGGGGTGAAGTCTTTCATCACGTCGTAGCCCGGATCCGCCTGCATGGCTGCGTGGGTGATGGCCGTGCCTCCTCCCCACATAAGCGCATAGCCGTCGGGCGCAGTGCGCGCCATGCGTTGCGCGGCAACCAGTCCACCCGCCCCAGGTCGGTTATCGATCACGAATGAGCTGCCGAAGGGTACGGCCGCGCGCGAAGAAATGAGCCGCGCGAGCGTGTCAGACGACGATCCCGCTGCAAACGGCACCACCAGGCTCACCGGGCGCGATGGGTAGGAAGACGGCTGGGCCCGTACTGCCCAGGGAGAGAGCGCCAGCAGACCAAGCGAAAGGGATAGCTCGCGACGGTTCATCGAGGTTCCTCCATCTGTTGATCGCGAGATTGGATCACACGAGCGGATCAGCCGGTACGCACACGTATGAATGGCGGAACACGATCGCTCAGTTGGGTTGAAGCCCCGCGCGCTCGATCACCTGCTTCCATGACGCTGCCTCTCGCCGCATCTGCTCGGCAAACTCGGTAGGCGTATTACCCACCGCGGTAAGCCCCAGTTCCTGATAGCGGTTGCGAACTGTGGAATCGGCAAGCGCTTCCTTCACCGCGTCGGCGATTCTGCGGATCAGCCCGGCATCGGTTCCCTGCGGTGCGGATAGTCCCCACCAGTTGCCAGTGCGAAGCGCTGGCATCCCCTGCTCGGCGCTGGTCGCAACATCGGGCAGTGCTGAGAGGCGGCTTTCGCCCGCGACCGCAAGTGCTTTCAATCGGCCGGCCTTTACCATCGCAGCGACTGAACTGAACGCGGTGACATAGAGCTGGGTCTCGCCGTTGATCAGGCCCTGAACTGCGGGGGGGCTGCCCTTATAGGGAACGTGGACCATTTCAACGCCGGCCAGCTGGCGAAATAACTCGGCAGCCAGATGCGGTGGCGTGCCGATCCCGGGCGAACCAAACGCAAGCGGCGGCGTGGCTTTGGCGGCTAGCGCAGACAGGCTTCGCAGGTCGTTCGCCGCGAGCGATTCGGCAACCACCACCACAGATGGCGCGTTACTCACCATGGTGATCGGCATCAGATCGCTCAACGGATCGAACCGCATGCCGCGGATCAGGTGCTGGTTGGTCACGTAATTATTGGTAGCACCAAGCAGGAGTGTGTGTCCGTCGGGCCGCGCCCTGACCACTTCCTCCGCGCCAATATTGCCCGACGCGCCGCTTTTATTGTCGATCAGGAAACGTGCGCCCAGGCGCGACTCGAGTATCGGTTGGATCTGTCGAAATGTGATATCGCCGGTGTTGCCTGGCGCATAGGGAACCACCACGCGGATAGCGCGATTCGGCCAGGCACCCGTGTCCTGCGCGTGGCTTGCAACAGGCAGCAGGGCTGCGGTGATGCTCAGTGCGAGGGCATGAATCCGGTTCAGGTGCATCAGGGGCTCCACGGGTGTTAAAGGTCAGAATGAATCAACCGGCCGCCAACGATCACGCAGCGCGCGTGGATCTCAGGCAGTCGTTCAACGGGACAGTCAAGCGGGTTCGCATCCAAAACGGCCAGATCGGCGAGCATCCCCGGAGCGATCTGTCCGCGCACGGATTCATCTCCCGTGAGCCATGCGCCGTTTCGGGTATTGAGCCTGAGCGCCTCCATCCGGCTGATTCGTTGACCAGGTCCGATGATACGGCCGCTCCGCGTCTGACGAGCGCAGACGTGCCAGATCGGACCGAATAACGATGGCGGCAGATTGTCGCTTCCGGGTACGACCAGTACCCCGCGATCGATTAGCGTACGCATCGGCACAACGTCGTCTTCGGGGTATTTGGCAGCAAGCCGGTCGCCGTCCTTGTAGATGTGGCGGTTGGTATGCGTGGTGAGTGCCAGACCCAGATCGCAGATCTGTGCGATCTGGTTGCGATCGAGCGCCGGCTGGTGTCCAAGCGTCCATCGTAGATCATGGATTGGGTGATGGCGATTGGCTTGCTCAAAGAGCGGCAGCAATGTGGGCCAGATGCCCGCGATCCGAACCCGGCTCGCAGCCGCCTCGATCAGGAGCGTGGCGAGCGCCTCGCGTGGTAGCGCCGCACCGGCTTGAAATCCCGCCCATCCGGTGCACGGATGATTGCCCGCCCTCAGTTGGTTGTTGAGCGGATCGGTATCGATCTCGGCATAGAGCCCCTGAACACGTAGCCAGTGGTCGCCCCAGCCGCGGCGCGCGAGCCAGCGCCCCCACTCCGATAGCAACTGACGGGCATCGCCGCTTGCCTGAAGACCCCAGTTGGGGCTGAACGCGAGCGTTGCGCGCACGCTGAGCGACCGTTGCTCATGAAGCGTTTGCCAGGCGTTGATCACTTCGGTTGCAACGCCATGGCCTTCGAATACAGCGGTGGTGCCGTAGCGGTTGTAGGTCTCCATGCCGATACGCAGTGCCGCCGTTCGCTGGTGAGCGGTAAAGCCTGGCGCGCAGCGCATGAGCGTGTGTTCGATGACCGGAACCAGCGTGTGCTCTTCGAATACACCGGTTGGCTCACCGGCCGCGTCGCGCAGGATCCGAGCCTCGGGAGAAGGGTCGGGCGTGCGTGCGGTAATTCCGGCGCGCCGCAGCGCCTGGGTGTTGGCGCAGGAAACCAGTGGAATCTGATTACGCCAGTAACCCCAGATGGGTCGGATGTACACCGGATGATGCGGGCAGGCGCGGTCGAGATCGTGGCGGTCGGGCATCTGCCCGCCCGCCAGGCCGCTGGGGCCAGGCATGTACTCGGGCGCCGCGCCAGGCGGTCCGGTCACGATCCAGTGTCCGGCGGGTGTGTGCCGGGCGATTTCGCGCAATCGGTCGACGATATCGGAGACGCAAGCCGCCCCCGAAAGCGACGGTAATTGCGCAAGGAGTCCCTCGCGGTCGATGTGTGCGTGGCCATCCGTCAGGCCAGGCACGACCGCATGGCCGCGCAAATCAAGCCTGGGAATATCCGGGCCCGGTTGTTCTGGCCAGGTGTGGGGTTCGCCCACCGCGCGGATCCGCTCGCCTTCGATCCACGCCGCCGAGGCAATCGATGACTGATCGTCGCACGTGATGACGGTGCCGTTGTAGAGCAGTCGTGACTGCGTGGCGCCGAGGTGGGACAGTGAGTTGGGCATGGGGGGTCGCGAGGCGATTGCCGGGACGCAGGCGAAAACGAAAAAGCCCGCAGGACCGGGGTCGCTGCGGGCTTCAGATTTGGTGGCGCATCAGGGACTCGAACCCCGGACCTGCGGATTATGATTCCGTCGCTCTAACCAACTGAGCTAATGCGCCGAACCCTAAATTCTATCCGTCGGCTGCTTCCGTTGTCAAAAAAGGGATGCCTAGCGACTGCGTCCGACGCCCATCCCGCCTCCAGGGCCCGCGCCAGGGCTCGGTCCGAGGCCTGTACCGCCGCCGCGCGCTGCGGGCTCCTCGGGGAGCGTCACGCCTCGCTCCTGTGCCCGATGCCGCATGGGGTCATGGTGCGCCCTCCCGGTGGCGGCGAGACGGCGGCGGGCTAATATGATTTGGGCAGGTCAAGCACCTTTTCCGCGATGAAGGACAGCACCAGCTGATCGGTGACAGGCGCGATCCGCGTGATGAGGACTTCGCGAAGCAGGCGTTCCACCTGATACTCCTTCGCATAGCCCATTCCACCGTGCGTGAGCACCGCGCGCTGGCAGGCCTCGTACCCCGCGCGTGAGCCCAGTAGCTTCGCGCCGTTTGCCTCAGGGCCACAGGCGCGCCCGGCGTCATAGAGGTCGGCCGCACGCTCAGCCAGCAGCAGCGCCGCCTCCAGATTGACCCAGCACTCGGCAAGCGGATGCTGAATGCCCTGGTTGCGGCCAATCGGTCGACCAAACACCACGCGCTCGCGTGCGTAGCGTGCCGCCCGCCGCAGGGCATCCAGGCCGATGCCGATCGCTTCGACCGCGATCAGAATGCGTTCGGGATTGAGACCATCGAGCAGGTAATAAAACCCTCGCCCCTCCTCGCCGATGAGGTCCTGCTCGGGAATGAACAGATCGTCGATGAATACGGCGTTGGAATCGACCGCGGCACGCCCGTGCTTCGGGATCCGACGCACCTCAATTTTTGTGCGATCGACGTCGGTGTAAAAGAGCGACATGCCGTCGGTGGGCTTACCCTCGCCCTTGGCGGGCTTTGCCGACGTACGTGCAAGCAGCAGGATCTTGTTGGCTACCTGCGCTGTGGAGGTCCACATCTTGCGGCCCGAGACGCAATAGCCCCCTTCCACTCTTTTCGCGAATGTACGAATGCTGGTGGTGTCGAGTCCCGCGTCGGGCTCAGTGACCCCGAAACACACCTGATCGCTACCCGTGATCAGGCTCGGAATCCATCGTGACTTCTGGTCAGGCGTCCCGTGAACCACCATTGGATGAGGCCCGAACATATTCATGTGAATGGATGATGCAGCCGCCATCGCGCCGCCATGCTGCGCGACGGTATGCATGACGAGCGAGGCCTCCTTGATACCGAGCCCGGCGCCCCCATACGCCTCCGGCATGGTCACACCCAGCCATCCGGCATCCGCGATGGCCCGATGAAACTCACGGGGAAACCGCGCCGCCTGATCGCACTCGGCCCAGTAATCATCGCCAAACCGGGTACAGACCGCGGTCACGCCATCGATGATTGCCTGTTGCTCCGCCGTCACCTTGAACATCGCTGCCTGCTCCTGGCTGTCAAAGCCCTGCATCGTTGAATTTCGGGAACCGCACCATGAAACGACTACCCGTTCCCGCACCTCGCTGGGTGGGCCAGATCAATCCGTCCGAAATGGAGATCGTTGCGCCGTGCTGGCCTACTGTTTCGCGCACGATCGCCAACCCGAGCCCGCTGCCGTCCGCACCTACCCCCAATACCCGGAAGAAACGGTTGAACACCAGTTCCCGGTCAGTGGGCGCAATGCCGATGCCATCGTCTTCGATCTCGAGTACCACCTCCTCAGGCGTTGTCTGCACCCGTAAGGTCACGATGCCGCGGGCGGGGGTGTATCGGATTGCATTATCGATCAGGTTACCGATCATTTCGCGCAGCAAAATCGGATGCCCGGTGATGGGGGCCGGCAGGTCATCGCTCTCAAAACCGAGATCGATCGATTTCTCTAGCGCGATGCTGTAGTGGTCGGCGATGATGGTGCGAGCGAGGGGAGCGAGATCGAGCTCGTCCATTGCCACCGCGTGACGCAAATTCTCCGTTCGTGCGAGCGCAAGCAACTGGCTCACCGTGTGCGCGCTTCGCTCTGCGCTGGCAGCGATGTGCTCGAGCGTGCGGCGCAGTTCGGTGGCATCGGTTTCCCGCATGGCAAGCTCGGACTGCGTGCGCAGACCCGCAAGCGGAGTCTTCAGCTGGTGAGCGGCGTCAGCAATGAATCGGCGCTGCGCCTGCAGAGTCTGAGCCTGACGGGCGAGAAGATCGTTGAACGCCACCACGAGCGGTGTGAGCTCCTCGGGAGCTTCTTTGGGATCAATGGGTGAGAGATCGTCAGGCCGGCGCTGCTGAATCTTGCCCTGAAGCAGCTTCATGGGTGCCAGGCCGCGGCTGAGTCCGAACCACACGAGTAGCAGCGAGAGCGGCAGGATCATGAACTGCGGAAACAGCACGCCACGAATGATTTCGCTTGCCAGCTGATCGCGGTTATCAAAATTATCTGCAACCTGAATGAGGAGTAACCCGTCCCCGGTCACGTCTGATGGACTCGCCCAGGTGTAGGCCACCCGCCACTCGACGCCGTTATCGACTACGGTACGAAGGCGGATGCGCTCAGGGGCAGGGAAGTCGTAGAGCCCGGGCCGGGCGAGCGCACGGTCGCCTGCGACGATACGTCCCTCGGGGCCAGCAATCTGAATACGAAGCGTAGAACCATCCTGGGCGCGGGTGAGTCTTTCAAGTAGTGGCAGCAGCTGCGCGCGCGAGTCAGTGTCTCCGGCGGTGATCCTCTCGCGCAGCACCTCCACGCGGTCAATGAGTGTGCGGTCAAAAGGCGCGTCGGTGAGCGAACGCGCCACCACGAACGTAATCGCTACCGACAGCGGCCACAGCAGCATAAGAGGAGCGAACATCCAGTCGAGGATCTCGCCGAACAACGATCGCTGCTCAGCGAGGGAAAACGGATTGGTTCGACGGCGCGGTGCGGGCCGCCTGCGGCGTCTTACCGCCGGGGCGGGCGCGTCAAGCGGCTGGGGGCTTTCGCGCGTGGCGATCAGGTCGCCCAGGACAGACGGCGCGCGCCCTGCGGGTTCGGGCATCAGCGAGGTTCCGCATCGGTGCTGCGCTGCAAGCTGTAGCCCAGTCCCCGCACTGTAGCGATCCGGATGTTACCGCCCTCGAGTTTCTTGCGCAGGCGATGAACATAGACCTCGATGGCGTTATGACTGACCTCTTCGCCCCAGCCGCACAGGTGCTCAACGATCTGCTCCTTGCTCACCAGTCGGCTGTTCCTCTGAAGGAGTATTTCCAGAAGCGCGAGTTCGCGTGCGGAAAGTTCGACCTGCTGGTCGGCCACCCAGGCCTGGTGACCGACTTGATCGTAGCTGAGTGAGCCCAGCTTCAGGGTGCTGCTTGCAGCGCCCATACCCCTGCGAACCAGCGCCCGGATGCGGGCCTCGAGTTCGGTGAGCGCGAAGGGCTTGGCCATGAAGTCATCGGCGCCGAGATCGAGGCCACGGACCCGCTGCTCGACTGAATCGGCCGCCGTGAGAATGAGTACCGGGGTGCGGCTGCCGCGCGAGCGCAGTCGTTTAAGGACATCCAGGCCAGCCAGCCTGGGGAGTCCGAGATCAAGGATCACCAGATCGTAGTTCTGGGCGGCCAGTGCGGTATCGGCCGACTGCCCGTCTTCAACATGATCCACAGCGTTTCCGTTGGCGCGCAGGGCCCGGCACAGGCCGTCTGCAAGCGTACGGTCATCTTCGGCGACGAGCACCCTCAAGGATGCCCCTTACCCTGTGCGGGCGGTCCATGCGGACGTACGCGCAGCTCGGATCTCGTTTCGCGTGCGTTCAGCGACTTGTGCTGCGGCCTGCGCGAAGCCGACGCCTGGGTCTGCGTACAGAATGGCCCGCGAAGAGTTGATCACCATGCCCCAGCCCTCATTGGTGATTCCCGCCGCAACGGTGGCCGCCACATCGCCGCCTTGCGCGCCGATGCCCGGTACCAGCATCGGCAAATTACCCGCGATAGCACGTACCCGGGCGAGTTCAGCCGGAAAGGTGGCACCCAACACCAGCCCGATCTGACCGCTGGCATTCCAGGGTCCGGCCGCCAGCCGCGCGACCCGCTCGTAGAGCGCTTCGCCTCCGACATCAAGCGCCTGAAGGTCGCTACCGCCAGGGTTTGAGGTTCGGCACAGCAGGATCACGCCGCGCCCCTCCCAGGCGAGCCAGGGTTCGATGGAATCAAACCCCATGTAGGGGTTGATGGTGACGGCGTCGGCACCGTAGCGCTCGAACGCCTCAATTGCATAGCGCTCGGCCGTGGAGCCGATATCACCGCGTTTGGCATCGAGAATGACAGGGATGCCGGGGTGCTGCGCATGAATGTGTTCGATCAGGCGCTCGAGTTCGCGTTCTGCGCGCACCGCCGAGAAATAGGCGATCTGGGGTTTGAATGCGCAGACATAGGCGGCGGTGGCGTCAACGATATCGCGGCAAAAGGTAAAAATTGCCTCAGGGCCATGCCCGAGGGCGGCAGGAATACGCGCCGGATCCGGGTCCAGGCCCACGCAGAGCATTGAATCGGCGCGTGCCCACGCCTGTCTGAGCGACAATGAGAAATTCATGACGCCGTCTGTCTCCCGGAGAATGTTCTGAGTCTGATTCTAGTCCCTGCGCTGAGCCGGGGGAAAGCATGAGCACGGATCGACTCTCCGGGCGCGAACTCGGTGGGCTGGTGTTACTCACCGTTCTTTGGGGCATCAACTGGCCGATCATGAAAACCGGGGTGAGTGTGGTTGCGCCCATGACCTTTCGGTCGATCACGATGCTGCTTGCCCTGCCGATGCTCTGGTGGATGATCCGCGCGGCAGGTGAACCGATCCGAATCGCGCGCGAGCACTGGGCCGAGATGCTGTTGATCGCGCTCTTTAACCTGGTGATCTGGTACGTGTGCGTGATGTACGGTGTGTCGCTGCTCTCCTCTGGGCGCGCTGCCATTCTGGGCTACACCATGCCGATCTGGGCGGCGGTGCTCGGCATGATCCTCTACCGCGAACGCACCGGTTTGCGGCTGGCGGTCGGGGTACTCGCGGCAGCGGGAGGGGTCGCGCTTCTCATGGCGAGCGAGCTCTCTGCGATCAGCGGCAGTCCAGGCGGGACGGCGCTCATGCTGTGCGCGGCAGGCGCCTGGGCCTATGGCACGCACCTCACGCGCCGGCGACGCCTGCCCGCTTCCATCAAGGTGATTACCTTCTGGTCGGTGGTGCTTGCGCTTGTGGTCTGCAGCGCGCTGGCGCTCGCCACCGAACTTGATCGCTGGCAGCCTGCGGCGATCAACGCCCCCGCCCTGTTTGCGCTCCTCTACAACAGCTTTGTGGTGTTTGGCGTTGCGCAGTTGCTGTGGTTCCGGCTTGCCTCCACGCTGTCGCCGGTGGCAAGCGGCCTGTCGGTTCTGATGATTCCGGTCATCGGACTGTTTTCGGGCGCCTGGGTGCTCAACGAGCCGCTCCACTGGCAGGACGGCGCGGCACTCGCCTGCGTGGTGTTTGCCATTGCCATGGTGCTGCTGCCCTCGCGTGCGCGGGACGGCTCGGTCTGAGCCGCCCGCCCGCACAGACCGCGATCGAACAATCAGCCCAGGTGCTTCTTCCAGAAGCCCATCATGCGTTCCCAGGCGAGCTTCGCGCTTGGCGCATCATGAACCGCATCGCGCTGTTCATTGACGAACCCATGGTCGGCTTCGTACATGTGAAATTCCACGCGCTTGCCTGCGGCTTTGACCGCGGCCTCAAACGCTTCAACGGCCTGCGGCGTGCACCAGTCGTCGCGACTTGCGAAGTGTCCCTGAAGCGGAATCCGGACCTGCGCCGGATCGGCCGCCTGTGCAGGTGGAATGCCGTAGAAGCAGACCCCCGCGTCGAGTTCAGGGATGCGCACTGACCCGATGATGGTGACCGCACCGCCCATACAGAAACCGGTCAGACCCGCCTTGAGCCCCTGCTTTTTGAAATACTGCACCGCGCCCCGTACTGCGTTGTCGGTGGCATCAATGAAATTGAGCGAGGTCATTTGCTGGTTGGCGGCATCGGGGTCGTGATAGGGCACAGCCACCCCGTTGTAAAGATCGGGTGCCAGCGCGTGATAGCCCTCAGCAGCCAGCCGATCGCAGATGCCCTTGATCTGGTCCTGCAGACCCC
>SXGQ01392657.1_pt1 | contig 10986 bp, 7 predicted proteins | sample 3178371 | NCBI WGS metagenome assembly SXGQ01 (sample SAMN11356859, study PRJNA531348) | freshwater metagenome | isolation source: freshwater sample F1-20 | place: China: Fuxian Lake, Yuxi | collected 2017-12-25 | reverse complement strand
AGCCGCCGTGGCGGTGCTCAAGTTGCCGGCTCAGCAGTGGCAGGCCGATGGGCTTCAACCGGTGCGCCAGGCGCTGGAGCGCAGCGCCCTGCCCCTGCAGCGCTACCGCTGCGCAGCCTGTGGCTTTGAGGCGCAGCGCTACTTCTGGCAATGCCCGGGTTGCCTGAGCTGGGACAGCTACCCGCCGCAGCGCATCGAGGAACAGTGAAGCATGGAGTCAGGCTTGGTCCCCTGCCTCTGCCTCAGCCCAGCCCAGCGGCCTGCGACACGCGCTGTACCGCGGCGGTCACCTCATCAAGAGACGGCTGTTGGCCCTTGCCCCCCAAGGACGCATCGGGCCCATTGCCGGTGATGCCGGTCAGGCCCGGTTCATGGTCACAGTAGATGCCCACCACCGGCCGGCCCAGCGCGGCGGCCACATGCGCAAAGCCGGTATCCAGCCCGACCACCAGGCGCGCACCGGCCAACATGGCCGTGGCCTCCTGCACGGTTAGAAACGGGGGCACCCAGCCTTGGCAGCCTTGTGCGATGCGTTGCGCCATGGCCTGCTCAGGCCCGCTGCCCCACAAGACCACCGGCCGCAAACTCTGGGCCAAGAGACTGCGCCCCAAAGCCTGCCAATGGACTTCAGGCCAATGCTTTTCCGGGCGGCTGGCATTGGGAATCAAAACCGCATAAGGCTGCTGCAGCTCGGCTCGACCATCGGGGATGACCTGCTGCAGACCGAAGTCGGGCGCGGGCAGCGCATCCTGAGTAGCCAGGAGCGCAGAAGAAGGCCGCTGTACCGATGAGCCCCAAGAAGACTGGGCCTGACCAGACACAAGACCCGCGGACGACAGCGCCGCTGCGGCCAACAAACGGCAACGCGTGACCGCATGCAACTGGGGCGGCACCGCGCATCGGTGCCGGTACAAGAGGCTGGCCACGGGCTCGCGAGTGCTGTGCCGATCGTAGCCTGCCACCGGACCACCGGCACGGCGGGCCCACACCGCACTTTTGAGCAGGCCTTGGGCGTCAATCACCAGGTCGTAGCGCTCACGCCTTAAGCCGTCGACCAGCTCCCCCATGGCCTGCCAGGTGGCCCGCTGGTGCAGGTTGCGCCGCCACTTGCGCCAGGGCAGGCGGTGCACTTGGGTGACCGCGCGGTGCAGGCCGGGCAGGGCCGCAAAGGCGGGCTCCACCAACCAATCAATTTGCGCCTGCAGACACAGGCGCTGAAGGTCGCTGGCCATGGGCAGGGCGTGCACCACATCGCCCATGCTCGAGGTTTTGACGATCAGCAGCTTCAACGCTTGGCCGCTTCAGCCACCAGCACCGGGTTGAAGCGTGGGTCGTTGTACATCTTGAACTGCCGGTACACCTTGAAATAAGCGCAGCCGACCAAGCTGTCAGCCAGCAGGGCGTCTAGGCAACCTGCAAGGTCGCGCCGCTGTTCCTCCAAACGCTCCAGCTTGACTCGGCTGGCCGCGCGGTGGGTTTCATCCACGTCTTGGCGCTGGGTCTGCTGTCGCATGGCGTGTACCTTAAGCGCCATGATGGACAAGCGGTCCACCATGCTGCCGGCGGTTTCGCTGTTCAGGCGGGCCCCAGCGGGCGCGCAGGACTGGGGAGCATCGCTGCGCGCCGACTGCGTATCCACCAAGCCCAGGGACTGCAGCAACCATTCATCTACCCGTTCGGTAGCGTCGTTGCGCGCCTGGTTGTAGCGGTCGATGGACCGCTTGTTGGCGGCAATATCAGCGTCGGCCACCTGGGTGCGCCGCGCCAGGTCTTCTTGGCCCCACAGCAGGCTGTTGTATCGGTGATTGGTGCTCACCCAATACCACAGCGCCTGGGCCCCGGTGGCATCTGACGCACAAGCCTGGGCGACCGCCGGGTGGGGCTCGGCCACAGGGGGCCAATCGGGCTGGGCCAGCAAGCGGTCCTGCAGGGCCAGCACATCAATGGCCGCCATGGGAGGGTGTAAGGGGGCAGCTGAAGGGGTGCCTGGGGTGGAGGCGGAAGCGGCCATGGCATCGTTTTGTATGATGAAGAAAGGATTATCACGGGTGCGATGCCGCACCAATCGATGCGGCCCCACGCCCCCCTGCCCCCAAAACGACTGCGCATCATGCACGTGGCCAGCGGTGGCTTTTCTGGTGCCACCCAGGTAGCGCTGGACTTGACCGTGGGTGGGCAAGCCCATCATGAAACCCTGCTGGTGCTGCGCCACAAGCGCCGCACGCCCATGGCACGGGTGCAGGCCCTGCGCGAGCAAGGCGTGCCGCTGGAACTGGTGACGGGCTGGAACCACCTGTCCACCATCCGGGCCCTGCGCCAGTTATGCCAACGCTGGAAGCCCGATGTGGTGGTGGGGCACGGCTTTCCTGAACACCTGCTGGCCCGCTGGGCTGCCCGCCGCGCGGGCGTGCCGGTCTTGGTGCAGGTTGAACACAATATGCGCGAGCGCTACAGCGCCTTCAAGTGTTGGCAGGTTCGTCAACTGGCGCCACACACTGCAGCCTTCGTGGGGGTGTCTGATGCGGTGTCGGGCGTGCTGCGCGGCATGGGGCTGCCCCAGCCGCGGGTGCGCACGCTGCGCAACGGCACCGCGCTTGAACCCTTTGCCCAAAGCCAGGAGCAGGCTTGGTCGCAGCGCGAGCCTGCGCTGTTCATGGCTGCGCGCTTTGGCGCGCAAAAAGACCACGAGACCTTGATCCGCAGCCTGGTGCCGCTGGCCCGCGACCATGGCCTGCGGCCGGCCCTACGGCTGGCCGGGGGAGGGTCAGCACGCCACCTGCAAGCGGCCCTGGCCCTGGTGCACGAGCTGGGGCTGCAACAACAGGTGAGTTTCTTGGGCTACCGGCCCGATGTGCCGCAGTTGCTGATGCGCCACCAAGTGGCGGTGTTGAGCACCCACTACGAAGGCCTACCCCTGAGCCTGGCCCAAGCCATGGCCGCGGGTTGCGCCGTGGTGGGCTCTGATGTGGCCGCAGTGCGAGAGACCTTGGGTGATGGGCAATGGGGTTGGCTGGCCCGGGCAGGCGACCCACAAAACTGGGCTGACACTTTGGCAGCGGTGTTCAGCGACCCCGAGGGGGCTGCTGAGAAGGCCGCGCAGGCGCGCGCCCACGCCCGGGTGGCGCTGTCGCGCGAGGGCATGGTGGGCGAGTACGCCGCACTCTTTGATGAACTCTGCGGCCGTGGAAGCTCGACGACCTTGGCAGCTTCAAGGGCTTCAAGAGCCTCAACGGTCTCAACAGTCTCATCGGTCTCAACCACTCCAGCGGCGCCGCCCACCCTGCACACACCGCTTACACCGCTTACACCGCCTGCCCCTGCTGCGGCCGCCGCCTCTTCTTGGGCCGCAGCACCCACTATCCGCCCCTGGCTGAGCGTGTTGATACCCGCCCACAATCCGGGCCCGTACTTGGACGAGACCCTTCAATCGGTGGTGTCGCAACTGGACGCCCAGGCCGAAGTGCTGGTGTTCAACGACGGCAGTACCGACCAAACCGCCGAGTGCCTGGCACGCTGGGCAGCCCTGACGGAGGCGGCCCGCTTGCAAAGCCCGGGGCCGCGCCTGCGCATGTGGCACCAAGCCCAAAGCAGTGGCGTGAGCGCCGCTCGCAATGCCTTGTTGGAAGCGGCCAGTGGCCAGTGGCTGTGGTTTGTGGATGCCGATGATCGCTTGTGCCCTGGTGCGGTGGCCCAACTCAAGCGCTTGGTGCAACAGCATTCTGAACTGCAAGCCGTGGTGGTGGACCACGCGGTATGGCGCGACGCACCCAGCTGGAAGCACCGCCTGCGCGGCGAGGGCCACCGGCGCAGCCTGCCCCGATCCGGCGGTGTGGTGCCCGCCGGCAACGCTTTGATGCATGGACTGATGGCCGGTGGGCAATGGCATGTGTGGGGAAAGGTGCTGCGGGCCGATGCTTGGCCCGCTGACTTGCGCTTTCCCGCTCAGCGGGTGTTCGAAGACCTGAGCGTGATGCCCCGCTTGATGGCCGGCATCGAACACGCGTGGTACCTGGCCGAGCCCTTGGTGGAGTACCGCAGCAACCCCAGCAGCATTCTGGGCTCGATGAACCCAGCCAAGCTGCGCGATTGGGCCTTAGCGCTGGAAGACCTTTCCAGCGCACCAAGCTTTGATGCCGCCTGGGCCGACTTTACTGTTCAGCAGGCCCTGCGGCTGCACCGCGTGGCGCAGCGCTTAAGGGCCCCGCTGCCCTGGTGGCCCGCTTGGTGGGCCGCGCTGTGTGAACGCCAAGCTCTGATTGCGCAAGCCCGGACCCGTTGGCTCACGCAGCCGCGGCGCTGGGCTGCTTGCTTGCAGTTGCAGATGCTGTTGCGGCAGCGGCCGCTGCGCTCGGGTGCGCCCCTGCGCAACGGTGACGCGTGATGCGCGCCTTCAAGCTGCTCATGGCTTTGGCCCTGCTGTGCACCGTGGTAGGCCCGCTGCGCAGCGACCTGCCGTCTTGGGCCTGGAGCTGGTGGTTATTGGCCGCAGTGGTCGGATGCGCGGTGTTGATGGCCTCATCCAAGACCGCTTGCGCGCCCCATCACGGCGCTGGGGCGTCGGCTGCAGAGCCTCGCCTGCACAGCCAGGACCTGAGACATCGGCTGGGGCCCGCCCTGGCCATGCTGGGGGCTGCGGGGGTGATCGACCTGCTGATGTGTCTGTGGCACGGTGGGGGCTGGGACATCCTTCGCCAAGACGGCAAGGTGGTGCTGGCCCTGCCCATGGCGTGGGCGGTGGTGGTGGTATTGGGCTTGAAGCACGGGCACGGGGCTCAGGTAGCACCAGGCAGCACAACGATGAAGGGGGCAGCAGGTGCGGCAGGCGGGGTAGGTTCGCCAGGGCAAACCGCTGCCTTGCATGAAGCCTTGTGCTGGGCCCTGGGCCTGCAAATGGCGGTGGCCTTGGCCGTAGCCCTGTGCTGGCCGCGGGCCTGGCTGCCGGCTACTTCTATTCCCTGGGCGACAGCCGTGGCCTTGAACATGGCGGTGCTGGCACCCCTGGTGTTGGCCCCGCGCGGTGACGCCCCGCCCTTCCCCGAGGGCCGGGCCTGGCGCATCGGCCTGGGGCTGGCGGTGCTGGCTGGGGCGGTGGCGGTGGTGCTCAGCCGCAGCCGTGCGGCCTGGCTGGTGTTGCCTTGGTTGGGTGTGCTGGCGGTGGTCTTCTCGCCACGCCGGCTGCCCACCGCCGCAGCCGCAGGAGCCTTGGGTGCCATGGCCCTGGCTGCGGGGCTTTGGTATGACAGCCAGCAAGCCGCACAGGTGGAGCGCGGCATTCGCCTGCTGGACTTGGCCCAGGAGCTGGCGCAGCTGGGCCAGCCCGATGCAAGCACCTCAGTAGGTTCACGCTTGGTCTTGTGGGAAGCCGCGTGGAACAGCCTGTGGGCACACCCCTGGACCGGCATTGGCGTAGACCAGCGCATCGCCCTGGTGCAAGCGGTGGTGCCCCCTGAAACCCTGCGGGATGTGGCGCCGCTGGTACACGTGCACCAGCAGTTCCTCAACCAAGCGGTGGACCACGGCCTGCCGGGCCTGATGGCCGCCCTTTTGTGCGCAGCCGCGCCCTTCGCGCTGGCCTGGCGGGCCGGCAGCCGCACCATGCGATGGCAATGCCTGGGCGTGGGCGTGGTGCATGGCGTAGGCCTGTTGTTCAATGCCAATATGACGCACGGCACCTATGCCGTGAACATGGCCCTGTCGCTGATGGCCATCATTTGGATGCAGGCAAGCGCCGACGCTGTCGGGGGCCAACATGGTTGAGCCGGGGCGCCCGATGATCGTGCGGCTGCGCAATTGGGTGGGCGATGTGGTGCTGAGCACGCCCGTGCTGCAGCGCCTGCAGGCGCAAGGCCACCCCCTGACCCTAGTGGGCAAGGGTTGGGCAGGCGAGCTCTTGGCCGGCTTTGGCTGGCCGGTGTTGCGGCTGGGCGCTACGCACCGCGAACGCGTAGCCCAGCTGGCACAGTGGCGGCATGAGGCCGCCCAGGACCGCTGGGGGTCACCCCGGGGTATCAACGCCATCAGCTTTCCTTATTCGGCTTCCAGTGCTTTGGAGATGCGCCTGGCCGGGCTCAAGGCTATCGGCTATGACGGTGAAGGCCGTGCAGGGCTCTTGCACCGCTCGTGGCCGCGCCCTCGGCTGGGCCAGGCCGGGCATGAGCTCGAGGTGTACTGGCGTTTGGGTCAGCGGCTCTTGGGCAGCGATGAAGCCCCGCCGGCTGCCTTGCAATGGCAGGTATCGGCCCTGCACCAGGCGCGCGCGCAGGCTTTGATGCAAGCCAACGGCCTTACCCCAGGCTTTGTGATGCTGTGCCCTTTTGCGGGCGGCACCTTTGAAGGGCAAGAAAAGCGCTGGCCCCACTTCGAAGCCTTTGCGCGCGCGGCTCTGCAGCGGACCACGAGGCCCTTGGTCGTGTGCCCCGGCCCGGGCGAAGAAGTTGAGGCAGCCCAGCAGTACCCGGGTGCGGTGGTGTTGCCGCGGGTGGATTTAGGCACCTGTGCCGCGCTCATGCAACAAGCTGCGGTGATGGTGAGCAACGACACGGGGCCCGGTCACCTGGCCGCTGCCGTGGGGGCACCCTTGGTGTCGGTTCTGGGCCCCACTGAGCCGGGTCATTGGGGCGCTTGGGGCCCTTCGGTGCGCGTAGTACGGCATTGGCCACGCTGGCCCACAGTCCACGAGGTGTGGACTGTCACTGAAGCGGCTGCCAGGCCTTGATGGGAACGCGATTTGTGCGGCGATTTGTGCGGCGATTTGTGCCGCGATTTATGCCGCGATTTGTGCCCGGATGCCTACGCTGATGCTTGACCTGATGCACGCCCCCTTGCGGTGGCCCTTGCTGGGCGTGCGGCCGGCCGTCTGCGCGCTTGGGACGGCACTCGGAATCGGGCTGCTGTTCGGTGCTGCCCTCGGGCCGTGGCCCGTGACCGCACAATCCCTTCGCGGCGCGCCTGGCGTCTTGGCCATTGAGCTGAATCAGGCCACGCGCGCCGAGATCGAGTCAGTTCGCGCTGTGGGAGTGGAACTGACCGAACGGCTGCTGCAGGCGCGCAACGCGGAGCCGTTTACAGATTGGCAAGACCTGCGCCGAAGGGTCAAGGGCGTGAGCCGTAAGGCCCTGGAAGGCTTCGCGCAAGCGGGCTTTCAGATCAAAGGCCAGGCACCGGTGCTGCAGCCTTAAGCGGCCCCGCCTCCTGTAGCGCGAGCGGGCTTCCTGACTTCATCAACGCGAGGTCTGCGCAGCGGGGTTGGCCCAGCCGAAGAAGCGGCGTACATCAGCCTCACGCTGGAAGGTGTCAGCCTTGCCCAGTTCGATCAGTTCCTGGGTGTAGACCGACTCGAACAAGAGGTAGCTGGCCAGTGCCGAGCCCCGTGCTTCGCGCCCCACACCCGAAACACCCACGCCGCGCAACAAGGTGCGCACCGCCCTGGGCAGGGCATCCAAGTGGCGGCTGGCGATGTCATCAAGGCGTTGAGACGGCGCAATCACCAAGACCTGCAGCGGCTTGAGTGCAGTCTGTGAGCGGGCCTGTTCGGGCAAGAGGGCCAAGGTACGGTTGATGCGCTCCAAGCGCTCCACATCCACCGACAAGGCATCCAGAAAGATATTGGACAGGGCATGGCCGGCGATCTGCGCCAGGCTCGGGTAGTCGGCGCTGACCGCGCGGCGCATGGCAGGCTCGTGCATGCGCCCCGAGCCGATCACCAGAATACGCTCGGCACCCAGGTGCACCGCCGGCGAAATGGGCGCGCTTTGTCGCATCGACCCGTCACCAAACCATTCGAACTGGCCCATCAGCGGCAGGCACACCGATGGGAATACAAATGGGATGGCCGAAGAGGCCATCAGGTGGTCGATCGTGATCGGGCTGCGACAGGCCAATCGGTGCGAACGGGTCCAAGGCTGGATTTCATGATTGGCTTGGTAAAAGGTCACATGGTCACCACTGCTGTAGCTTGATGCGGTGACCGCCACACCGTGCAAGTGGCCTTGGGCCATCAACTGGGGCAGGCGCTCTAGAGCCACGGTTTGTTGCAGCAAGGCCTGCAGCGGCGTGTTGTCCAGCAAGGACCTGGGCCGAGCCCGCCGCCAACGCGCGATCGCCCAGCCCAATGTAGCCATGGTGAGCCACCGAGCGCCGGTGCGCACCACACTAAAAGCATCGGCCCGGTAGATCTGCCCCGCGCTGAACCCGGACCAGGTTTCTTCGAGTATCTGCACGGCCGATTCGAAATGGTCGGCATGGCAGGCCAGCACAGTGCCAATGATGGCCCCGGCCGAGGTGCCTGCAATCACTGGAAAGGGGTTGACGCTGGGTACACCGCTGGTGCGGCGGATCTGGTTGATGGCGCTGAGCACCCCCACCTGGTAGGCCGCCCGGGCACCGCCGCCGGTGAGCACCAAACCCGTCAGGGGCAACGGCAAAACCGATGGAGCGGCGTTCATGGTGCGTGGCAAGCACCCGCTTTAGCGCTGGTCTCCGACATCAATGCCGCTGTCCTGCACATCGCCAAAGCCAGCGCTCAGCCCGCTGGGGCAGCCGCTTCGTACACCACCTGCGCCTGCCCCTCATGGGCCAGGGCACACCAGCGCGCCAGCGCTTCGTCAGCCGGCCAAAAGCGAGAACGCTCGCCGAGGTCGATTTCACCCACGGCGCCCAGGGCCTCGAAGTCTTCGCCCTCCAGAGCGGCCTGCACAACCGGGGCAGGATGACCATTGGTGCCATGGGGCCCTTGTATGCCGTACATGCCCCGCGTGCCGTGGGTGTTGTGTGCGCCCTCTGTTCCGTCTGGCTCCATTGCATGATGAGCCCGCCCCTGCCCACCCACCGCATCTGTTGTACGTTGAACCCGGACCCGCACCCGCAGGCCATGCACGGTGTGGCCCTCTTCGGTGCGCCGCACCTGCGCAGGCCACAGCGCCAGCACATCCTGCACCGGCAAGCTGGCCGACTCTACCGTGATGGACAGATAGCGGCCAAAGCGCGCCCGTGCTGCAGGCAGGCTGAAGACCTGCTGCACATTTAGGCGCAAGCTGCCGCTTTGGCGATCGAGCTGTAGCTTGCCCTGGGCAATGATCAGCTCATCTTCCTTGATCAGGTCTTTGTGGGCCTGGAGCAAGCGCTCATCGACCACAGCCTCAATCGTCTGGCTCTGGTCGTCCAGCCGGAAAATGCCCAAGCGGCCCCGCTGAGCGTTGACTACCTTGATCTCGCCGACGATGCCAGCCACCAACACCGATTCGCGCGCATCGTTGAACTCTGAAATTTGGCGGAGAACGAATCGCCGAACCTCGTCGCGGTACTGCTCGAACAGGTGGCCGCTGATGTAAAAGCCCAGCGCCGCCTTCTCGGCCATCAAGCGTTCGCGCACGCTCCACTCGGTGACATCCACCAACTCAGGCTCGTGCATGCTGGAGCCGTGGGCGTCGCTGAAGTCGAACAGGCCCTCTTGTAGCGCGTTGGCCTGTTGGTCGTCCGCCCACTCGAAGGCCAAGCCCACGCTGGCCAAGGCGCGTTCCCGCTCAGGATGCAAGGCGTCAAAAGCGCCAGCCTTGATCAAGGCCTCGACCACGCGTTTGTTGACCTTGCTGCGGTCCACACGCGCGGCGAAATCGAACAAGCTCTTGAAGGGCGCAGCCCCCTGACCTTCGTGGACGCCAGTGCCGTCGCGCGCGGCCACGATGGCTTCAATCGCGCCGCGCCCGGTGCCCTTGACCGCGCTCAGCCCATAGCGAATACGGCGGTCGCCTTCACGGCCGGGCGCAGGCTCGAAACGCCAGATGCCCTGGTTGATATCCGGCGAATCAAAGGCAATGCCGAAATTCTGCATCGCGTCTTGGCGCAGCACCTTGAGCTTGTCGGTGTCGTCCAACTCGATGGTCATGTTGGCCGCAAAGAACTCGGTCGTGCAGTGCACCTTCAGCCAGGCGGTGCGATAGGCCAACAAGGAGTAAGCCGCGGCATGGCTCTTGTTGAAGCCGTATCCCGCAAAACTCTCCATGAGGTCGAAGACCTCATCGGCCTTTTCGGCCGGGATGTCCTTTTCAACTGCGCCCTTACGGAAGACCTCGCGTTGCTGCGCCATCTCCTTGGGGTTCTTTTTGCCCATCGCCCGGCGCAGGAGGTCAGCCGCACCCAGGGAGTAGCCCGCCATGAGCTGCGCAGCCTGCATCACCTGTTCCTGATAAACGAAAACACCATAGGTTTCCGACAGCACACTTGCTAACAGCGGGTGCGGGTAGGCAATGGGCTCCTTGCCGTGCTTGCGCGCACAAAAGCTGGGAATGTTGTCCATGGGGCCCGGACGGAACATCGCGTTCAGCGCAATGAGGTCCTCCAGCCGCGTGGGTTTGGCGTCGCGCAGCATGCCCTGCATACCGCGGCTTTCAAACTGGAACACCGCCTCGGTCAAGCCTTCAGCAAAGAGCTTGTAGACCCGAGCATCGTCTAGCGGCAAGGTCTCGTACTGGAAGTCGGCCCGCTGCGGCTGACGCGCCACGACGAACTCCTTGGCCAACTCCAGGATGGTCAGTGTGGCCAGGCCCAGGAAGTCGAACTTCACGAGGCCGATGGCCTCCACGTCGTCCTTGTCGTACTGGCTCACGGCCGACTCGCTGCCCGGCTGCGCGGACAGCGGGCAGAAGTCGGTGAGCTTGCCCGGGGCGATGAGCACGCCGCCCGCGTGCATGCCCACGTTGCGGGTCATGCCTTCGAGCTTCTGCGCCAGTTCGATCAGCGTCTTGACGTCCTCTTCCTGGCGCACGCGCTCGGCCAGCATCGGCTCCATCTCGAGCGCGTAGTTGTTCTTGTCGCCTTCCTTCTTGGGCACCGGCGGGTACTGCAGGGTCACGCTCATGCCGGGCTTGTTGGGCACCAGCTTGGAGATGCCGTCGCAGAAGCCGTAGGACAGGTCGAGCACGCGGCCCACGTCGCGAATGGCGGCGCGCGCGGTCATGGTGCCGAAGGTAGCGATCTGGCTCACCGCGT
>SXGQ01040985.1_pt1 | contig 10986 bp, 6 predicted proteins | sample 3178371 | NCBI WGS metagenome assembly SXGQ01 (sample SAMN11356859, study PRJNA531348) | freshwater metagenome | isolation source: freshwater sample F1-20 | place: China: Fuxian Lake, Yuxi | collected 2017-12-25 | reverse complement strand
CCGCCAGTTGCGGCTGCCCATGTTGCTGTAGTTCCATTGCTTGTCAAGACGGTGCCGTTTGCGCCAATTCCGAGACGAGCGATTGTGTTGTCAGCAGTGCCAATTAATAAATCACCAGCGGCATCAATAAGTGAAACGCTGATTTTTCCATCTATCTGAGTTTGAATAAGGCTTGTTACCCCATTCAAATATCCGATTTCGGTATCGCTAACATCTGCTACAACACTTTGTTTATTATCTAATTGAGTCTGAATAGAACTACTTACGTTATTTAAATACCCAATCTCAGTAGAAGAAACATCACCAATAGAGGTGCTACTTGATAATGCTACTGTTCCGCTGGCATTAATTCCACCTACACGAATATCAGCAAACTCAAGACCTGCCTCTGAGAAATTTACTGTTGAAGTAGGTTTAGTTGTGGCATCTTTAAAGAATTTCACAACTCCATCACTAGCATCACGAGCAACACCAATAAATTTGCGTCGTGCTGATACAACTGCTGATCCAGAACCCGCAACGCTTGCGACGTTTGCTGCGGTCTTAGCGTATGTAAATGTTGTCGCTGTAGGAACGCTGGCAATGTTAAATGTTCCATTAAATGTTGCATCCACGCCAGAAACAACTACAACATCTCCTTCTAAAAAAGTATGATTTGTAGAGGTTGTAAGTGTTGCTATATTGTTTGTTAACGCTTTATTGCTAACAGTCTTTGTTATAGCAGAAATGGCAGTTGCGTACTCACCAATAAAAGCAAGGTCGACAATATCAGCCTGATTTCCTGAGCCAACAAAAACAAATGGGTCAGTAACAGCCAAGTTTTGTGTCTCAACGGTTGTGCCACCGCCACCAAAAGTAATTGTTCCTTCAATATCCACATTTCCTTGAATATTCATATCTCCTTGAATACCAACGCCGCCCACAACGGTAAAAGCGCCAGTAGTTGGAGAGGTTGATGGAGTGTCAATCTCAACGTGAACATTTACATCTGGAGTAATCTCCATCTGTGTATTGTCAGTAGATAAACCTCCAGCAGCAAAAATAATCTTATTAGCAGTTCCATTACCGCCAGTTGCAAGAACTAAATTACCTGCTCCAGCAGAGTTAACAGGTGCTTCAACAAAGATGTATCCATCGTGAGCGCCAGTAATAGTAAAACCAGCATCAGCAAAATTCTCCGATGTGATTCCCATGTCAATCCAACCAGAGACATCATCACCATCATTTGTATAAATAATTAAGTCAGTAGAAGAATTAGCATTTGACCCATTATTATGAATTGCTACCTGAGCATAATCATTTGCATCAATATTGAAAACAGCAATTGGATTTGTTAAAGAAGCACTTGACTCAAAAGTAGCAGCAGCATTTCCTACATAAGTCAGTCCTTCAACACTAAGTGTTCCAGTTGTGCTTACATTTGCAGTTACGCCATCTACACTAAATTCAGTATTAGCAGCACTGAGCCCTAACTGAGCAATAACATTTCCTGATGTTGAAGATATATCCCCAACGTTTGCTGTTAGTTCACTTACAGTTGTAGACCAAGAAACGTTAGTTCCATCAGATATTAAAACTTTTCCAGCATTGTTCGCCTGAGCAGGAAAAGCATCAACTTCTGCCCAGATAAGGCTGCTTCCATTTGTACTTAAAAAATATCCAGTGTTTGATGCTTGTGAAGGAATATCTGCACCAAGGGCAAATAAATCCCACTCAGTATCATTTGAAAAACTTGTAGAATCAGAGGTAAATTCAGCATTTGCTTTGTATGTGCTTACGCCGTTGTACACAATGTCATTTACTAAGTAAGTAGTATTAATTGCCCACTCGCCACGATATCTAAAACCTTCAGTAAGAACTTGCCATTTATTGGCTGCTAAATCAGTCTGAAATGTTCCAGAGGTATGTCTTACTAAACAAACATAAGTAATTCCACCACGAGCAACAACATCATTAATATAATAAAGGACAGTGCCGCTCCATGCGCCTATCCAATTTAATCCCTCGGTAAGAACTGCCCAGTCGGAAGCACTTGTATCTGGGTTATCAGCAACAGTGTCTCGCAAAGCAATGTAGACATTGCCACCATAAGTTACAACATCATTTTCTTGATAATTTGTTGCATTGCTCCAAGCACCTTCATACTGCATACCATCGACAATTGTTGACCAATATGTAGCATTTGTTGGAAGATTTCCAGTTGTTGTAAGAATACAAATGTATCCTATGCCGCCATAGGTAACTACATCTCCTGGTTGATAAGCAGTGCCGTTGGCGTATACGCCTTCAAATTTAAAGCCAGGAACCATAAGGTCCCAATAAGTTGTACTTGTTGGCACTTGACCAGTTGCGGCTGTGACGTATTTATAAACATATACGTTTCCACCATATTTTACTACATCGTTTAGTTCATATTCGGTGGCACCAGAATACTCGCCTTGATAATAAAATCTAAGGCGTCCAAGGTCTACACGGGCCATTATTCTACCTCCAGAGCAAGGTGGCTAGGTTTACTATTATTCCATACGAATGTTAAAGTGTTCTCAGATAATAGCCACTCTTCATAGATTTCACTGTAAACATAACTAGCATTATCTACAACATAATCATCTATATAAAGTCTACCTTCTGCAATGTCATACTCTAAACCATAAAAAATAGTTTGAACTACGCCTGAAGGACCCGTTGCACCTGTTGCACCCGTAGGTCCAACAATTTGTCCAACGTCATTCCAAGAGTCTCCGTCCCAAACATACAAATTTCCATCAGCATTGACAATGTACGCATCATTTACATCATTTCCTACTGTAGGCAAACTTCCTGTTGCTCCAACGCTTCCTTCAAAAGTAATAGATAAACCTTGCGCACCAGTAGGTCCAGTTGGTCCAGTAACACTCGCACCTGTCGGTCCAGTCGCGCCCGTAGATCCTGTTGGACCAGTTGCGCCAGCGCCAGTTGGGCCAGTTGGACCCGCACCTCCAGTTGCACCAGTCGGACCTGTAGGTCCAGTATCTCCAGCACCCGTTGCTCCCGTTGAACCTGTTGCACCAGTCGGCCCTGTAGGTCCACCAGCAGGACCAGTAGGTCCTGTTACTCCAGCACCACCAGCAGGACCAGTAGGTCCTGTTGCTCCACCAAATTCAGAAGTTCCTATTTCTACCCAATAACTATCATAGTAAATATAAACTGCTCCATCTTCAGTGTTAAACCACGCATCTCCAGCAACTGGTGACGCAGGTGGAGTACTAGATTGAGCAGTAAATTGACCAGCAGAGCCGCTTGCTCCAGTTGGGCCTGTAGGTCCAGTTGCTCCCGCTGCGCCCGTTGGACCAGTTGGAGTTACACGAACTACTTGCCAAACAGTTCCTGTCCAACGCCAAACATTTCCGCCAGCGCTAAATGTTTGATCTACAGAAGGTGAATTAGGAAAATCAATAGCAGACATTTACTACTCCAATTCACTATTCAACTTGGCAACAAACTCTATAGCCCATTTTTCGGCTGATTCTACAGATTCCCAAGGGCCAGAAACATCATAGTCTTGACCGTCAAATACAATTCTACACATTGGTGGATTGTCTGTGATTTCATATGTATATAACATTGCTCTCCTATGCCGTTGCTAACGCAATTTTTCCAGAACCCCCGACAGCAACAGCGCTATTGGCAAGTTTTACAACTGAATTAATATTTGTTAATCCAAAAGTAGAGTTTCTTTGAGTCCAAGCAGAACCACTAAATGACGTGGCTATAGTTCCAGAATTACCGCAAGCCACATAAGCATCTGAATTATATGAGACATCTAAAATGTCTGAAGAACCAAATGAAGAAGTTTGCTGAGCCCAATTTGTAGCATCTTCAGATGTTGCTAATTTTCCGTTTTGTCCTGTCGCAACATACACAGAGCCGCCTTTTATTACAGAATAAATTGTCGTAACTCCAAAGGAAGATGTTCGTAAAGTCCAAGTAATTCCATCTGATGAGGTGGCAAGTTTTCCACTTTGACCAACAGCAACATAAAGATTGTTCGTTGCAGTAACATCATAAATGTAAGAAGTTCCAAAAGAAGAAGTACGAAGTGTCCAAGAAGTAGTATCAGTTGATGTTGCTAATTTTCCATTAGCGCCAACTGCCACATACAAACCAGCGGTAGAAGAATAAGCAAAACCAGAAATTGAACTTGTTAAGAATGGAGAAGTTTTTTGAACCCAAGTAATTCCATCTGCTGAAGTAGCAATTTTTCCAGAGTCTCCGCCAGCCAAAAATGTATTATTTATGTATGCAACAGTTTGAATTCCTGTAATACCAAAGGAAGAAGTCCTAAGAACCCAAGAAGTAGCGTTTGTAGATGTTGCTAATTTTCCATCATTACCAACGGCAACATAAAGAGTTCCACTATGGGTTACATCGTTTATGTTGCTAGACCCAAAAGGTGAACTTTGTTGCGCCCAAGAAGATGCGGTAAAAGGAATTTCTACTGCATTGTAAATTCCATGCTGAGCAATAATCATTAGGTTACCAAGTTTCCACTCAAGAGCCATGTATTGGCTCCTAACTTAATAAGAGAGGCTACAGCGTAGCGACCTCTTAAAGTGTACTTATTACCTTCTGAATAAAGAGTTACTCCACCTGCTGCTGCAAAAGTCACATCACCTGTGTTAAGTTGTGTAACAATAATTTGCGCTCCTTCGTCTGCCGTTAAATTTGCATCGGTAGCAACAGTTACTGTTAAGTTAGATGCAGAATTCATTTTAACAATTTTTGCTAAATCAACTTCATCTAAACTAATATTTTCTGTGTATAAATTTCCAACTAAATTGAAAAATGCTGGTCCTGTTGCACCAGTTGCGCCAGTTGCACCCGTAGGTCCTGTAACGCCAGGTCCAGTTGCCCCAGTTGGTCCAGGTACTGTTGAAGCATCTCCAGTTGCACCAGTTGCACCTGTAGCACCAGTCGCACCTGTAGCACCTGTCGGTCCAGTTACTGTACTTGGTGCACCTGTATCACCTGTATTTCCAGTAGCACCTGTTGCACCCGTTGCACCTGTATTACCTGTATTTCCAGTAGCACCCGTTGCACCAGTCGCACCAGTTGCACCTGTAGCACCCGTTGCACCTGTAGGACCAATTGGTCCACCTGAAGGACCCGTTGCACCAGTTGCACCAGTTGGACCTGTATCACCTGTATTACCAGTAGGCCCTAAATCTCCTTGTGGACCTGTATATCCTTGAAAACCACGAACACCACTTGCTCCTGTTGCACCTGTTGGTCCAGTCGCACCAGTTGCTCCCGTTGCTCCTGTAGGTCCAGTAGGCCCTTGTGGAATTGTGAAATCAAAAATATTAGCGTACTGAGTTCCAACATTTGTTACTGATGCGTTTCCACCTGGAGAACCAGTTGTAACTGTTCCAACGCTTGCTGAAGATGTTGAACCTGTTGGTCCAGTTGGACCTACTACGTTAGATGGCGCACCAGTTGGTCCTGTTGCTCCAGTTGGTCCTAAATCTCCATAACGGAAGAATTGAAGTGTAAGTTCTTCGCTTGCTGAAAATAAAACAGAACCAGAAAGATAAACACCAACAATTTGATGCCATGCACCTTGGTCAGTTACAGATGTTACTTTAAAAATTAAGTTACTTGTGTCTGAGTTTGAGTTACTGCGAAGAACAATAATTCCTTTGTCAGTAGATGTAGATGAGCCAATATCATCTAAGAATCCGTCAACATCAAATCCACCGTATGCTGTATCGCTAACAGCAATTGTTGTTACAGCAGATAAAGTTGCGCTATTAAGACGAATAAGTCCAGAGCCAGGGTTGTTTACGCTAGTACTTGTAGCAAACTGATAAGGAATACCTGCTCTTTGTCCTTGTGCACCTGTTGGTCCAGTCGCACCTGCTTGACCAGTCGGTCCAACTGGTCCACCTGAAGGACCTGTCGCACCAGTAGGACCAGTGTCGCCAGTAGGCCCAGTAACTGTGCTTGGTGCACCCGTTGCGCCTGTAGCACCTGTCGCACCTGTCGCACCTGTTGCTCCAGTTGGTCCTATGTCTCCTTGTGGTCCAACAATCTGACCTACATCATTCCAACTATCACCATCCCAAACATAAAGATTTCCGTCAGCAGTAACAATGTAAGCATCATTTAATGTGTTTGATGAGTTTGGAAGATTTCCAGTTGTTGCAACAGTTCCAATAAAATTAATATTTGTTCCTTGTGGACCAGTAATTCCTTGCGCACCTGTTGCACCTGTTGCACCTGTTGCTCCAGTACTTCCTGTTGCACCTGTTGCACCAGTGTCGCCTTGCGCACCAGTTGGACCAGTCACGCTAGGACCTGTTGGTCCTGTACTTCCAGTCGGTCCCGTTACACCAGTACTTCCTGTTGCTCCAGCAATACTTGAAGCAGACTCTACCCAATATCCGTCATAATAAACATAAATCTGACCAGTAGTTGCATCAAACCAAGCATCACCTTCATCAGCACTTGCTGGAGGTGTTGAAGCAGAAGTTGAAAAAACTCCAGTTGCACCTGTTGCGCCAGTTGCACCAGTTGCGCCAGTAGCACCTGTATTACCAGTAGAGCCTGTTGGGCCAGTTGGACCAATAACTTCTGTTACTACTAAGTCCCAAACAACGCCTGTCCAAATCCATTGTTGACTACCAGAAGTAAATGTTTGATTTACAGAAGGTGAATTAGGAAAATCAATAGCAGACATTTATTAGACACCTGCTTTCTCGTACATAAAAGTAACTAAAATTGTATCGCCACTACTGATAAATACAGGATTTTCGTGAGTTGCTCCAGAACCCTCATCATACACAGCAGTTTGACTATGCATTAATAGTTGAAAGTTTGCGTAATCTCCTTCGGTAATTACTGCTGTTCCAACAAAAATTATTGAAGCAGAAGCATCTCTAATTGTAACTTGACCTATTGGTTGAAAGTTGTAACCATTTGAACTAAAAGGAAGTGCTAGTTTATATGTACCACTTCCACGAGAAGTTGTGCTTCCTGCTACAACTCTAATTTCTCCAAAAACAGCAAGACCTAATTGAACATATCTTCCTTCAAGAGTTCCATTTCCAATTGCTGGATTTGTTGTACTAGCAGTCCATGCAGGTGTGTATGTAGTCCAAGCACTAACAGCAAATGATCCAGTCGCACCTGTCGCACCAGTAGCACCAGTAGCACCAGTTGCACCTGTTGGTCCAGTTACTGTACTTTGTGCGCCAGTTTCGCCTGTCGCTCCAGTTGCGCCTGTTGGCCCAGTAACAGTTGACGGCGCACCTGTCGGTCCAGTAGGTCCCGTATCACCAGTAGCACCAGTAGCACCTGTCGGCCCAGTTACAGTTGATGTTGCGCCAGTTGCACCCGTAGGTCCTGTATCACCAGTATCACCAGTTGGACCCACATCACCTTGTGGACCTTGAGGACCTGCATCACCCGCTAAACCTTGTTGTCCTGTAGGACCAGTTATACCTGTATCACCAGTAGCACCTGTAGCACCAGTTGCACCAGTTGGACCTGTATCACCAGTCGCACCTGTAGCACCAGTCGCACCAGTAGGTCCAGTCACTGTACTTGTCGCTCCAGTTGCGCCAGTAGCACCAGTAGGTCCAGTTACACCAGTCTCGCCAGTTGCTCCTGTCGCTCCTGTTGGCCCAATATCACCAGTACGAGCAAAAGTAATAATTACATCTTCTGCAGCAGAAAATGATGTCGAGCCAGTTAACCAAGTACAAGGAACTTTAAAATATCCTGTCGCTTCAGTAATTGCTGCATCTATTGTGAATAAAGCAAAGTCGCTTGTATCATTTTTATTTGAAACACGGAAGTGTCCTTTGATTGTGCTATCACTATCATCAATAGTTCTTAAAAACTGTTGAATATCAATTGCACCATCTGCTTGGTCATCAATATACAAAAATGTTGCAGCAGATAAATTTGCATTATTAAATTTTAAAACACCTTGACTAGGATCTGAGTCTGCTGTATTTGTATTAAATGTATAGTCAAAAGAGGCTCCACCAAAATTACCTGTTAGTCCTGTTGAGCCTGTAGCACCTGTTGCACCCGTTGGGCCAGTAGGCCCAGTGACTGTGCTTGGTGCACCAGTTGGTCCTGTTGCTCCAGTTGGGCCAGTTGGACCTTCAACAGTTGATGTTGGTCCTGTAGGTCCTGTAGGTCCATCAGTAACAACAACTTCCCAGTTGTCTGAGTCTGCTTCAGGACTTACTCCTACAGTTGAAGGTGTAGCACTAATTCTTACCCAAGTTCTATTTACAGTTCCAGAATCAACATAGGAAACAGCCTCATATTTATTATAACTTTCTAGAGCGCTCCAAGTACCACGAAAATCTAGTCCTGCTGCTCCAGTTGCACCCGTAGCACCTGTTGCACCAGTATCACCAGTTGCACCTTGCGCACCGCTTGCTCCTGTTGCGCCCGTACTTCCAGTAGCACCAGTAGGTCCAGTTACACTTGCTCCTGTTGCACCAGTAGAGCCTGTTGGTCCTGTTGGTCCAACTACAGGAGTACGAACTACAGTCCAAGTACTGCCATCCCATATCCAAGTTGTATTACCAGAAGTAAATGTTTGATTTACAGAAGGTGAATTAGGAAAATCTATGACTGTCATTCTACAATCACAACCTTTCCATCAAGGCAACAATGGGCTGCTCCATCTAAAGTTTCAATTGCCATAGTGTAAGAGTGTTCAAGAAAATCTTCTCTACCTACAGCCCAGTTAATATTTGTTAACATAACTGTTTTATTTTCTGATATGTTTTTAATAGTCAAATTAAGCAGAGGAACAGTCTCGCTGTTCTCTACTTTCCACTGCCAGTTACCTACAGTTTCCATTATCATATCGCTGATATATCCTTAACAGTTATAGTTCCAACCATTCCGCCATGGAACGAACATAAATATCCATAGTTTCCGCTTATATTATAAGGCAACTGCCAATACAAAGTTCCACTAGTTTTGCCTTGAGCGTTTGTACCAGTAGAAACAACTCCTGCTGTTGAAACGTGAATTAAACCTGTGTCATAGTTAGCACCTGAGTACCTAATTAAAAATGGGTGACCAGCAACATTTAATCTAAACCCAATAGTTGTACCTGAAATTGCATAAATTGTTGGGTTATTTCCAGTATATTGATTATTGAATAAATACGCTGAAGAACCGCTATTAGTTACATCTAACATAGTTATTGCAGGGTAAGCAATTTCATCAATAGTAAGTCCAGCACTAGTTGCGTCTGTTGTTCCGCTAAATGTCGCAGCGCCAGTAGCACCCGTTGCACCCGTTGCGCCTGTTGCTCCAGTAGCACCCGTTGCACCAGTAGCACCTGTTGGCCCTGTTACTCCAGTATCACCAGTCGCACCTGTTGCTCCAGTCGCACCAGTAGGACCAGTGTCGCCAGTAGGTCCCGTATCACCTGTCGGTCCTGTATCACCTGTATCGCCAGTTGGTCCTGTATCACCAGTTGCACCAGTAGAGCCTGTTGGCCCCATATCACCAGTTGGACCAGTTTCACCTGTTGGCCCTGTATCTCCAGTTGGCCCTGTATCTCCAGTTGGACCAGTTTCACCTGTTGGCCCTGTATCTCCAGTTGCACCAGTCGCACCAGTAGGACCAGTTTCACCTTCTAATGCAATTACTGCCCAATATGGTGAGGCTAGTCCTGGAGTATCTCCAGTATTTCCACCATGAGCATCAGTGCGATACCAAGTTGAGCCATCGTTAGTTGCTACATCTCCAATTGAATATGATGCACCACCACTATAAGCACCTGTAAAATTCCATAGAGCATTTGCTCCATTTGGTCCTGTTGCACCAGTCGCACCAGTTGCACCAGTCGCACCAGTTGCACCAGTCGCACCTGTTGCACCAGTTGCACCCGTTGGACCAGTTGGCCCTGTTTCTCCTGAGCCTTCGCCACCTGAGCCAGCAGGACCAGTTGGGCCAGTTGGGCCTACATCAGATGAAGCCCACTCAACCCAGTAACTATCAAAATAAACATAAACTTTTGCATTGTTTGTATTAAACCAAACATCTCCAACAACAGGACTTGCTGGAGCAGTCGCTGTTGCATACCAAACACCTGTAGCGCCAGTTGCACCCGTTGCTCCAGTAGCACCAGTGGCACCAGTGGCACCTGTTGCTCCCGTCGCACCAGTTGGTCCAGTTACACCAACATCACCTTGCGCACCTGTAACACCTGTCGGTCCAGTTGGTCCAGTATCACCTTGCGCACCTGTAGGTCCAGTAACGGTTGACGGCGCACCTGTAGCACCTGTAGCGCCAGTTGCACCTGTTGCTCCGACAGGAGCAGCGCCAACTTCTACCCAATAAGAATCGTAATAAACATAAACTTTTCCATTACTACTATTAAACCAAGCCTCGCCAGATTCTGGACTTGCTGGAGGAGTGCTTGAAGATATAGAAAAACTACCTTCATCTCCAGTTGCACCTGTAGCACCAGTATCACCTGTCGGTCCAGTTGGTCCAGTATCACCTTGCGCACCAGTAGCACCAGTAGGTCCAGTATCTCCCGTTGCGCCAATATCACCTGTTGCACCTGTTGGACCTGTATCACCTTGCGCACCTGTTGCACCAGTTGGTCCAGTTGGCCCAGTATCACCTGTTGGCCCTGTGTCTCCTGTAGGGCCTGTGTCACCAGTTAAACCAGTTGCACCAGTGTCGCCTTGCGCACCAGTTGGGCCTGTTGCACCAGTAAGTCCTGTATCACCTGTTGGTCCTTGAATGTTTCCAACGTTTTCCCAGTCGCCTGATGTGTCAGACCAAACATACAAATCACCAGCAACTAAGTAACCGTCACCAGCAGTTCCAGTTGGGTGTGCTGCAACAAGTAATTCATAAGTTGCATAAGAACCAAGAATTGTTACGCCAGTACCTTGAGCACCTGTAGGACCAGTAGGGCCAGTGTCACCTTGTGGACCTGTCGGTCCTGTGTCT
>SXGQ01887566.1_pt1 | contig 10988 bp, 11 predicted proteins | sample 3178371 | NCBI WGS metagenome assembly SXGQ01 (sample SAMN11356859, study PRJNA531348) | freshwater metagenome | isolation source: freshwater sample F1-20 | place: China: Fuxian Lake, Yuxi | collected 2017-12-25 | reverse complement strand
GGGGGTGGCACTGACTGGTCCTCAATGCAGGCCAAGTCAGTGGCACGGGATCAGCGCTGATGGGGGGGCGCGAGGTCGTCGGGCTGTGGGGGTGGGGGGAGGAAGCGGGTGAGGGGGTGGCGGGGGGGTTCTTCCTGGAGCATGGCGGCGACGGTGTGCTGGGCGAGGCGGTGGGCGAGGGACATGCCGTGGCCGTTGAAGCCGGCGCAGAGCCAGAGGCGGGGGTCGGGGTCGGTGTGGCCTGGGAGTGGTGCGGCGTCGGTGATGGGGAGGCCGTCGGGGGTGAAGGCCATGATGCCGGCCCAGCGGGTGACGACGTGGTGGCCCGTGCCGAAGAGTGCCGTGGCGAAGGTTTCGAGTCCGTGCTGGACGTTGTCGTTGAGTGCATCGACGTCGGTGCGTTCCTGTTCGGCGAAGTGTTTGCGCCAGCCGCCGAGTGCGATGAGCGCGCCGTGGCCGACTGGGCGGAAGTATTCGGAGCCGTGGTTGGCGTAATAGGCGTGGTCGAGGCGGATGTCGGGTGCCTGGATGGCGAGCATCTGGCCTCGGTTGGGCTGGATGATGCCCTTGAGGGCGGGGAGGATCGCGGGGGTGTAGGCGTTGGTGGCGATGATGACGCGTTTGGCGAGGATCTGGCCTGCGGGGAGGAGGATCTGGATGTCGCGGCCGTGGGCGCGCAGTTCGATGGCATCCTGATGCTGGAGGATGGGGGCGTTGAGCTGTGAGGCGAGGAGGTGGATGAGGTCGACGGGGTTGCAGACGGCATCATGCGGGTTGATGAGGCCGCCGAGTGGCGGGAGGGAGCTGCGGGCGAGGGAGTCTGTGGGGGTGTCGAGCCAGCGGGTTTCGAAGCCGTCTTCCTGGAGGAGTGTGAGGGACTGGCGGAGTTCGTCGCATTCTGATTCGGTGAAGGCGAGGAGGCAGGAGGGGAGCCGGCGGTAGGTGGGGAGTTTCTCGATGCCTCGGGCGCGGAGGGCGGCGAGGGTCTCTTCTGAGGTCTGCCAGAGGAGTCTGGCGGCGGGTCGTCCCCAGTCGCGGATGGCGGCGGCGTAGTTGTCGGCCGCGCCGCGCATGAGGAAGCCGGCGTTGCGGCCGCTGGCGCCGGAGGCTGGTGCGTGGCGGTCGAGCACCATGCAGGGGATGTTGCGTCGCTGGAGTTCGCGGGCGGCGGAGATTCCGGCGATGCCGGCGCCGACGACGGCGGTGTCGGTGGTGAGAGCGCCGAGGTGGGTTGCGCGTTGCCAGAGTGAGTGTGTCATGGGGGAGTGAAAGGCGATAAAGCGATAAATTTGTAAAGCGATAAAGCGAAACTTCGGGGAGGCAGGTGGTGGGTGAGGATAGGGGGGTGAGTGGGTTGGTGGATTGGTTGGTGGGGTGCGCAATGAAAAGCCGCCCCGGCGGTGAATGCCGGGGCGGCTGGAGTTAGGAGGAACTGTCGGACTGGTTGTCGGAGTCGCTTTGGGGCTTAGCCGAGAAGCTGGAGAGCGTTCTGGGGCTGGCTGTTGGCGATTCCGAGGATGTTGGTCGCGGAGGAGACGAGGATCTGCGAGCGGGTCAGCTCCGAGGTTTCGGAGGCGAAGTCGACATCGCGGATGACGCTCTCAGCGGCGGTGGTGTTCTCGAGTGAGATGCCGAGGTTGCGGATGGTCGCGCCCACGGTGTTCTGCTGGAAGGAGCCGAGGCGGCCGCGGAGGCTGGAGACCTCGCGGATGGCGCTCTCGACGACATCCTGGGCGGTGGAGATGTCGCCGGCGACGACGTTGAGGGCGCTGCCTGAGCCGAGGTTGGAGAGGAAGAAGGTGCTGGCGCCGTCGACCTTCTTGCCCAGGGCGCGGACGGCGACGTTGGAGATGCCGAGGCTGACCTTGCCGGCGATGTCAACGCGTCCGGCGAGCTGGAAGTCTGCTCCGCCGCCGGTGATGGTGAAGGCGTTCATGGCGCCCAGTGTCTGGGCGTTGGTGCCGCTGCCGGTGGCGGCGAGGTCGAGCTCGACATCGAGGAAGTCGGTGGAGATGCGGGCCTTGGTGCCCTGGGTGGTGGCGACGATGCCGTTGATGGTGGCCTTGACATCCTGGCCCTGGTCCTTGATCTGGTTGTTGGCCAGCTCGAAGGTGCTGAGGCGGGTGGCGGCGGCGGCGTTGGTGTTCTGGGTCTGGAAGTTGTAAAGGCCGGTGTTGCTGGCGTCGCCGATGCCGCCGTCGTCGACGATCTTGACGCCGACGAACTGGTCGGAGCCGAAGGCGTCGCTGGCGAGTCGGATGCCGGTGGTGCCGGAGACTTCGGCCTCGACGCCGGTGACCTTGGTGAAGCTGTTGATGGCGGTCACGATGTCGCCGAGGGTGGCGCCGGAGGAGAAGCTGAGCTCGCGGGAGCCCTTGGCGCCGGTGACTTCGATGACGAAGCTGCTGTTGGCGCCGTCGGTGGCGCCGGCGCCGCCGAGGTTGAGGGCGGCCCCACCGAAGGAGAGGAAGAATCCGCCGACCTGCGCGGAGGTGGTGACGATGACGTCGACGTTGCGGTTCTCATTGAACCCGAGCTTGGCGCCGTTGACCTTGAAGGCGTTGATGTTGCTGTTGACGTTGGTGGTGGTGTAGTCGAAGTTGCCGTTGAGGAGCTTGGCGCCCTGGAAGCTGGTGGCGGCGGCGACGCGGTCGATGGTCTGGAGGATGGAGTCGATCTGGAGCTGGTTGGCCTGCTTCTCTTCGACGGAGAGGCCGGCGGTGTTGGCGGTGCTGGTGACGAGCCCCTGGAGCTCGTTGAGCAGGCCGTTGATCTCGTCGAGTCCGCCTTCGGCGATGTTCACGACCTGGTCGGCGCGCTCGGCGTTGGAGATGGCCTTGGTGAGGGCGGTCTTCTCGGCCCGCAGGTTCTGCGAGGCGATGAGGCCGGCGGGGTCGTCCTTGCCGCGGTTGATGCGGAGGCCTGTGGAGAGGCGCTCGAGCGACAGGTTGAGGTCGCCGTTGTTGCTGCCCAGGACGCGCTGGGCGATGAGGGACGCGACGTTCGTATTGATGCGACTCATGAGTTCCTCCGTGAACGGTGTGACACGACGGGGTGTTGAACGCGGGGTTCCACCTGGTGCACGGAGCGCTTCCTGCGATCCGCGGCCCGGACGTCGCCCACGCGGGCTGAAGTCGGGCCGTGGCGGTTGTGCGGGCGGCCGGTGTTCTCGGCTCGTCCACAAACCGCGTGGCGGCGATAAGATCGACGGCGACAGGGCGTGGGTGAAGTCCGAGAGGAAAAAAGTGGCGCATAACCGCAAAGTGGAACTGTGACGGTCGTTCGGAGTGGGGAAGGGCTGGGCGCGGGAGGGGCCAGCGGGGGCTGGTCCGAGCTTGGCGTCGGGCGGCCTGAATATGGTCTGAGAACCGGTCGATGTTCGAATGCGGCCCTGCTCCCGGATGGGAGCGCATCGGGGCAGCGCGGGAGCATCGATGGCCCGAGGGAGCGACAACGCGGCGGCTGGAACGTCTGGCGCGGGTGGATTTGACCGGCGCGTGGTGGTGTTCCTGATCGGGGGGCGTCGGTACTGCGTGCCGATCGGACGCGTGAAAGAGATCCTTCGCTTTGAGCAGTGTGCGCAGGCGCCGAGCGGCGCGACGGTGGCGCGGGCGGCAGTCGGCGAGGCTGTGGTTGTCGATGTGGCCGCGCGGCTGGGGGCGGGGCCGTCGACGCATGGGCCGGACCGGCGGGTGCTCGTGGTTCGGGCGCACGGGGCGCTCGCGGGCTTTGCGGTCGATCAGATCGTGGGCGTTGAAGACAGCGAGGCCTGCCCCGGGCGGTGGCCGACGCTCGAGCCCGAGTGGCTGCTGACGCCGGGTGATGTGGCGGGGGCGGGGCGCTCGGCGGCGTGAGCGGCCGGTCGACGCGGGAGCGAGAGCAACGGCATGAAGACACGGGTTGTGCAGATGTCGGACTCTGAGTTTCGCGAGCTTCGCGCTCAGATTCTTGAGCGCGCGGGCATCGCGGTTCAGGAGGGCAAGCGGTACGTGCTCGAGAGCCGGCTGTCGTCGCGGCTGGAGGCGCTGGGGCTTGACAGCTTCGGCGAGTACGCGCGGTTTCTTCGGATGTCCCCGTCGCGCCCTGAGGAGTTCCAGGAGCTGCTGACGCGGGTGACGGTGAACGAGGGATGCTTCCTCCGCCACAGGCACCAGCTTGAGACCATTGAGCGCGTGACGCTGGCGGGGCTGATCACGGCGCGGGCGCGTGTGCGTCGTCTGCGGCTGTGGTCGGCGGGGTGCGGGACGGGCGAAGAGGCGTACACGCTGGCGATCATGGTGGCGCGAGCGCTCGGGGAGCGGCGTGAGCAGTGGGATGTTGAGGTGCTGGGGACGGACATCTGCCTCTCGGCGCTGGAGCGCGGGCGTTCGGGGCTGTATGCCGAACCGAGCTTCCGGTCGACGCCCGCATCGTGGAGGGCGTCGTACTTCGTGGAGCGCGGCGGCGGCTGGGCGGTCGTGCCGGAGGTGCGGGCGATGGTCCGGTTCGAGTCGCACAACCTGCTGGACGGGCTCGCGGCCCGGCGGCTGGGGGAGATGGACGCGATACTGTGCCGCGACACGCTGATCCACTTTGATGCGGCATCGCGCCGCGGGGCGGTGGATGTGCTGTATGAGCGGCTGGCGCCAGACGGGGCGTTGTACCTGGGACCGTCGGAGACGCTGTCGGGGGCTGATGCGGGCTTTGAGGCGATGGGGGTGGATTCGGCGCACGGGTATGTGAAGCGCCCGGAGGGGGTGTGGCGTGCGGCCTGAGGCATTCCCGGCGGAACTGGTGCGGACGTTTGCGGCCGAGGCGTCGGAGTTGGCGCTGCGCCTGGAGGGCGAGGTGCGGCTCTTGGGCGATGGCGGCGAGGCGGGCCAGGGCCGGGCGCTGATCGACCGGGTCTTCCTGACGTTCCACTCGATCGCGGGATCGGCGGAGGTGCTGTGCCTCGCGGGCCCGGCGGTGGAGGCGCGGTTCGGCGAAGAAACGATGGTGCTGGTCCGGCGCGGCGAGCGTGCCGTGACGGGCGTGCTGGTCGACGAGCTGCTGGATCGCGTCGAGCGACTGAAGCGGGAGCTTGAGCGGCTGGTTGATCTGGAGATCGATGGGCCCGAGCATCACGGAGAATCCACATGGACAGGGTGCTGATCGATCCGCTGGTCGCTTCGGCGCAGCGCGTGATCGCGACGATGCTGCAGATGACGCTTGAGACGCGGGATGAGACGGAGCTTCCTCTGGCGCCGGCGGAGGTGTGCGCCACGGTGCACCTGCGCGGGGATCTGGTGGGCGAGGTGGTGCTCGAGTTCCCGCGGACGACGGCGGTGCGGTACGTGGAGCGTCTGACGGGTCGGAGCGTCGAGCCGGGGTCGCCGATGGTGGCCGACGCGGTGGGCGAACTGGCGAACATGATCGTTTCGGGGCTTCGGTCGATGATGGATATCCGGCGCGTCGAGGTCGGTTTCCCGGTGCTGGGCTCGGGAGCGGGCGTTCGCGACCGAGACGCGGCACGGGTGGTGTGCACGAGCGCGTGCGGCGACTTCGTGCTGGGGGCCGTGCTGCACGGCGCGACGGTGGGCTCGCGGGCGGCGTCGTGAATGTCGGGTGACACAAGGGGCAAGGCGATGAAAGTGCTTGTGGTGGACGACTCCATGACGATGCGGGCCATCGAACGGGGCATCCTGGAGCAGCTTGGGCTGACGGACATCGTCGAGGCGGTCGACGGTGAGGATGCCTTGGCGAAGCTGCCGGAGTTCGAGCCGGACCTGGTGCTGGTGGACTGGTCGATGCCGCGGATGGACGGGCTGGCGTTCGTACGTCGGTTCCGCGAGCTGCACGCGCAGACGCCGGTGATCATGGTGACGGCCGAGACGGATCGGGAGCGGGTGGTGGAGGCGATCAAGGCGGGGGTGAGCCACTACGTGGTGAAGCCGTTCACGCCGGATGTGCTGAGCCAGCGGATCGAAGAGACGCTGGCGCGCCCGGTCGCGTGAGCGGGGCGTCGGCGCGGTAGACTCGGGCGATGCTGCGGCTGTCGGAGGTGCGCAAGTCGTTCGGGTCGATCACCGCGGTGGACGGTCTGTCGCTGTCGATCGGGCGGGGCGAGGTGTTTGGGCTGCTGGGGCCCAACGGCGCGGGTAAGAGCACAACGATCGGGATGTCGGTGGGGCTCGTGTCGCCCGACAGCGGGAGCGTGGAAGTCGAGGGGCTGGGGAGCCCGTCGCAGCCCGAGGTCCGGCGACGGATCGGGGTGGCGCCGCAGGCGATTGCGTTGTATGAGGATCTGTCGGCGCTGGAGAACGTGCAGTTCTTCGGGCGGTTGCAGGGGCTTCGCGGACGGGCGCTGCGCGATCGTGCGGCCGAACTGATGGACATGGTGGGGCTGACCGACCGGGCCCGGGACCGCGTGCGGGGCTATTCGGGGGGGATGAAGCGGCGGCTGAACCTTGCGGTAGGGCTGGTAAACGACCCGCCGCTGGTGCTGCTGGATGAACCGACGGCGGGCGTCGATCCGCAGTCGCGCAACGCGCTGTTTGACCTGGTGCTGCGGATGCGCGCGTCGGGCAAGACGGTGGTGTACACCACGCACTACATGGAGGAGGCGCAGCGACTGTGTGATCGCGTGGGCATCATCGACCACGGGCGGCTGCTGGCGCTGGGGACGGTCGGGGAGCTGCTGGCGAGCCACGGCGGCATGAGCGTGGTCGTTGTGCGGCGGGCGGAGGGGGAGTCGCGTGTTGAGACGGCGGATCCGGTGGCGGAGCTGACGCGGGCGATGGCGGTGGGGGGCGTGCTGGGGGTTGAGGTGGAGCGGCCGAGCCTGGAGTCGGTGTTTCTGTCGCTCACGGGAAGGAGCCTGCGGGACTGATGGGCGTTTTGTGGGCCATGGCGTGGAAGGACATCCGGCTGCTGCTGCGGGATCGCATGGCGTGCTTTTTCACACTGGTGTTTCCGGTGATCTTCGGGATCTTCTTTGGTGTGATCTTCGGCGGTGGGAGCGGCGGGCCGCGGGAGATGGCGGTGCTGCTGGTCGATGAGGACGGGACCGAGGCGAGCGCGGCGTTTGGCGCTGACCTTGATGCGACGGTGGAACTGGCGGTGCGACCGGTCGCGTCGCGGGCCGAGGCGCAGGAGCTGGTTCGGAAGGGGGATGCGCGGGCGTTCATCCTGCTTCCCGAGGGGTTCGGAGAGCGGGCGGGGATGCCCTTTGGCGGAGAGTCGCTGCCGATCGAGATCGGGATCGATCCTTCGCGTCAGGCCGAAGCGGGGATGCTGCGGGGTGTGGTGACCGAGCGGGCCTACGCGGGGATCAGCCGCGTAATGATGGACACGCCGAAGATGCAGGAGGCGCTGCGGCGGCAGGGTCAGGCGCTGCGGGCTGATTCATCAGTGGACCCGGTGACGCGGACGATGCTGCTGGCGTTCTTTGACAATGTGGATCGCATGCTGGTGAGCATTCCCAGGGATGATCCGGATGCTGAGGGGGGCGGGCAGGCGCGTGCGTGGAATCCTGTGAGTGTGACGGTGCAGGAGGTGCGGGCGCAGCGCCGCGGGCCGAAGAATCCCTTTGAGGTCACGTTTGCGCAGGCGATCGTGTGGTCGGTGATGGGCAGCGCGGCGGGCTTTGCGATCGGACTTGGGGAGGAGCGTGCGCGGGGGACAATGCTGCGGCTGCGGGTGTCGCCGCTGAGCTGGGCGCAGTTGCTGGGCGGGAAGGCGATGGCGTGCTTCGTGGCGACGCTGGGGGTGGCGGTGCTGATTTTGGTGCTGGGGCTGCTACCGCCGTTTCGGGTGAGCGTGGGGTCGTGGCCCATGTTGACGGTGGCGCTGTTGAGCGTGGCGGTCGGGTTTGTCGGGATGATGATGCTGCTGGCGGTGATCGGGAGGGCCAGCGGCTCGGGGCAGATGGGCTGGGCGGTGATGCTGGTTTTGGCGGTGATCGGCGGGGGGATGGTGCCGCTGTTCGTGATGCCCGGGTTCATGCAGACGTTGAGCGTGATCAGCCCGGTGCGATGGGCGATCCTGGCGATCGAGGGTGGGATCTGGCGTGGCTACAGCGCAGCGGAGATGGCGCTGCCGGCGGGGGTGCTGCTGGGGCTGGGCGTGGCGGGCTTTGCCGTGGGCGCGTGGATGTTCAGCCGCGGCGAGGAGTAGGGACCGTTGCGCTCAGGGTGATGCGGCGTCGGCGGGGACGCCGAAGTCGATGACTCGAACGGCGGCGAACTTGGGACGCCAGCGCGCGATGAGATCGTCGTGGATCGGATGCTCGAGGTAGCCGCGGTAGTGGGCGACGCTCTGGAGTCCGACGACCAGGCCGACGTGGTAGTCGCTGATGACGGTGGATCGTCCGACATCGACGTGCGGGCCGGTGACGATCGTCGTGACTCCGGGGATCTCAAGGAGCGCGAGGGAGTCGCGCATGAGTTCGGGGGCGTCGGCGGGGTCGTGCAGCGTGAAGAGCACAACGTGCTGGAGGGGGGCCAGTGAGGCGTCGACGCGCCGGGGGGGCGTCTGGCACGAGGCGAGCAGCAGTCCGGCGAGTGCGAGCGCGAGCGTGCGTGTCATGGCGCGATGATACGCGGAGCGGCTCAGGCGGCGGTGGACCGGACGAGCTCGGGGAGTGTGTCGAACAGGTAGGGGCTGACGTCGACGCCGTCGACCGAGGCGATGTGCAGGTCGGGGCACATGCGGAGGTCGAGCTGTCGGCGGGTCGCGCGGCTGTCGGGGTCGCTGATGGGGGCCGAGAGGAGCCGGACGGTGGGGCGGCAGGGGGCATCTTCGTGGGACGCGATCACGGCGGCCTCAGAGCCGTCGGAGAGCGTGACGATCGAGCCGATCATGAACGCGGGCACGAGTCTGATGAGTGCATCGACGACGACCGGGTCGAACCAGCCCTTGAACATCCCCGAGCGCATGGCGTGGATGGCGATGACCGTGGGTGTGGGATGGCCGCCGGGGCACATGAGGTGGTCGAAGGCGTCGGCGGCTCCGACGATGCGTGCAAAGACGTGGATCTTCTGGCCGACGAAGCCCTCTCCTTCGGAGCCGTCCTCCAGCGGGCGGCGGGGGAAGCCGCGGCCGTCGAAGCGCTGGTGGTGGTGCAGGACGATGTACGAGGCGACTGAGGGGATGTGGTCGCGGACCTCAGCGTAGCCGGAGAGGACGTGGGTGCGGTATTCGCGCGCGGTGGCCTCGGGGTCGAGGATGCCGACGCGCTTGAGATGGTCGGGCATGTTGATCTTGCCGATGTCGTGCAGCAGGGCGCCCAGGCCGAGCTGGGCGGTGTTGTCGGCGAGATCGGCGGGGAGCGAGCGGCGTTGCAGTCGGAGGTAGCCGCTGAGGTGGGCCCCGACCAGCAGCGCGAGGTAGGCGACGTTGGCCATGTGGCCCGCGAGCGTCGGGCCGCAGGAGGCGAGCTGGTGGGTGAGTGGTGCGTGGTCGGGGTTGGCGATGATCTCGGCGAGCATCTGGTGGACGGCGCGGCGGTAGTGCTGAACGTTGGTCTTGACGGCGACGCGGCGCTCGAGGGTGTCGATGGAGCTGTTGAGGGCTTTGACCAGGCTGACGTGGCGGGTCGAGACGCCGGGGCAGAAGGCGCGGTCGAGGTCTTCCAGGCCGGCGAAGCAGACCCAGGCGTGGGTGACCTTGTGGGATCTCAGGTGGCTGATGGCCGCGCCGTCGAGGGTCTGTCCTTCGGCCAGGAGCAGCAGGGCGTCCTTGTCCGGATGGAGCACCGGACGCGCGACGGTCATGCCGGGTCGAAGGAAGGCGACGGGGACGAGCAGCATCCGGATCTCCGAGTGTTCGTCGCGGCCGGCGTGGCCGGGGCCCGGCTCGGGGCGCGGCACGGGCTCAGGATCGATATCGGATCGATCCGGCGTCCGGCCGAGTTTGGTCCGCGGGCGGGGGCGTGATGCTGGGCAAGAGACGAGGAACGCGAGGCCTTGGATGGGCTAGGGGTTCGATTTGGATTCTGATTGGGTCATTTTGGGCGGGCGGGTGACACCCGGGTTAGCATGGTCGGTAGTTCAAGTACGCCCGAGGGTTCATGGGGCGGGGACAGGGCCGAGCGCGTCGGCCGCGTCACCGTGGATCTCGGCGAGAGAGCAAAGACATATATGAGCGCTTTTCGCACGGCGGTGTGGGGTCTGGTCGCAGGGGTCGTGGGGCTTGGGGCGGCGTCGACCGCTGTAGCCACGGCCGAGCCGTCCGCTGAGGACGCCTACCGGTACGTCAGCTTCAAGACGACCAAGGGAGAGATCATTCTCGAGCTGAACAAGGCCAAGGCGCCGGTGTCGGTCGAGAACTTCTTGAAGTATGTGGAAGACGGCTTCTACGACGGCACGGTGTTCCACCGGGTGGTGGACGGATCGATCGGCGTGATCCAGGGGGGCGGCTTCGGCGCGGACCTGGTTCAGAAGCCGACGGGCGATCCGATCATCAACGAGTGGACCAACGGTCTGAAGAACGACCGGGGCACGATCTCGATGGCCCGTACGAACGCGCCGAACTCGGCGACGACGCAGTTCTTCATCAACACGCGGAACAACCCGCCGCTGAGCCAGGCGCATCCGCAGGGCGGCAGCGCGGGGTACGCGGTGTTCGGCTCGGTGATCGGCGGGATGGACGTCGTGGACCAGATCGGCAAGATGCAGACGACGACCAAGGAGCTGACGACGGCCACCGGCGCGAAGTTCCCGTCAAACGATGTGCCGTCGGAGCTGGTGGTCATCGAGAAGGCTGAAGTGGTGAAGGCTGAGCAGGTTTCGGAGCAGATCGCGCTGGCTCGCGCGGCGCAGAAGGAAGCGGATCGGGCCCGTGCGACCGCGGCGGCGGAGGAGGCGAGCAAGCAGCGTGTGGTCGGCGAGGCGGCGTTCAAGGAGGCCGAGAGCTTCCTGAAGCAGCGCGAGTACGATCTGAGCAAGGGCGTCATGACCGACAGTGGCCTGTGGTATCTGGATCTCGAGCAGGGCTCGGGCAAGGCGGCGACGGCCACCAGCACCGTC
>SXGQ01729124.1_pt1 | contig 10988 bp, 12 predicted proteins | sample 3178371 | NCBI WGS metagenome assembly SXGQ01 (sample SAMN11356859, study PRJNA531348) | freshwater metagenome | isolation source: freshwater sample F1-20 | place: China: Fuxian Lake, Yuxi | collected 2017-12-25 | reverse complement strand
CGCGAAGCGGCGCTCGTCCTGCCGGGAGGCGGTCCGAAATCCCAGGGCGATGTGGGTTTGCTCGGTTTTTTTGGAGTGCAGCAGCCAGCGGGGTTTTTCTGGGGTGGCCGGTGCTGGCTCCGCGGGAGGGTTGGCTCCTGGACGAAATCGTCGGACCCATCGATCCACCTCGGTGAGCAAGTTTGCGTGGGTCAGGTTGCCAGCAGCGGCAATGACGATGGACCCGCTGACATATCGGCGCTCGAAGAACCCCAATAGATCTTGGCGACGGAGTCCGCGAACCGAGCGTGCCGAACCGATCACCGGGCGGCCTAGTGGGTGCTCCGGAAACTGGACTTGATTGAGGAGGTCATGGACCAGTTCAGCCGGTTGGTCGCGGTACATGGCCTGTTCCTCCAGAATCACATCCCGTTCCTTGGAAATCTCGGTCGGGGCGAACTTGGATTCGAGGAACATGTCGCAGAGCACGTCGAGCAGTTCCGGCAATCGGGAGGCCACCGCACGGCTGTAGAAGCAGGTGTGTTCCTCGTCGGTGAAAGCATTGAGGTAACCGCCGATTCCCTCGACATCTTGCGAAATTCGCGCGGCCGACCGGCGGCGCGTTCCCTTGAAGAGCATGTGCTCGATGAAGTGAGCCGCCCCGTTCTCTCGGGCCGTCTCGTGTCGCCCTCCCGTATTGACCCAGATGCCCACCGACACGCTGGCCAAGTGCGGCAGGGTGGCGGTCACGACGCGCAGGCCACCGGGGAGTTCTGAAAGTCCATACATCAGTTGGCAGGAAGTTGAGTCGATGAGGCGGCAATCGCAACCGGGAAGCACCTGTCCCTCGGTGCACACTTCGGGACTTCCGGGTCGGGTGGCGAGGACCTGCCGTCGGGTTCAGGGCGCTAGATGTAGCCAGGCCATGCCCCACTGGATCCACAGCGGAATGGTGATCAGGCTGAGGATGGTCGTGCCGGCCACGATGCGCACGGCAGTGGCGGGATCCCCTCCATACAGTCGGGAAAGCACAATGGGAAAGACCCCGGCGGGCATGGCTGCCTGGACGACGATCACCCGCTTGATCTCCACCGAGCAGGGAAGAATGCGCACGATTCCGAGCATCAGCGCGGGGATGACGCCCAAACGGAAAACGGCCGACCAGATCAAGGCTCCGGCGGCCCGCGCGGGATGCAATTGGCGGATCTGGTCTGCTACCATTGCTCCGGTCAGCATGATGCCCAACGGAAAGGCACAGGCACCCAGCATGGAGGCTGTGATGCCCACCGGGCGAGGCATCCAGCGCGCTGCACCGCAGGCGTTGAGAAGGAGGGAGAGGACGATGGCCACCAGGGGGGCGTTGATGAGCTTGCGCCATTCACCGGGACCGGTGGCGTGACCCAGGGTCATCAAGCCCAAGGTCCACATGGCGATATCCACACCCAGATTGTGCACGAACAGAACACCTGGTGTGTCCGGATGGTTCGCGAACAGCACGAGGACTAAAGGGAAGGGGACATACCCGTAGTTTTGAAGTCCGGCGACCAGGGCGAAGGTGCGCTGCTCAGAATCGGTCTTGAGCCCCACCCGTCGGCGGAAGAGCCAGCAGAGGCCGATGCCCAAGACAATGCCTCCGAATCCCATCAGCGGAGGGATGAACAGGTTTTCGGCACGCTGGAGAGCCTGGTTGCCGAGCACCTTGTCGAAAATTAGGCAGGGAGTCAGGACGTTGACCACCAATCGCAGCAAAGTCGCATCGGCCTCCTCGGTCAGCCAGCGCACGCGGCGGAGCCCAATCCCGACTAGCGCCAAGAAAAAAACCGGCAGCACTGCCGACAGAACATCACTCAGGGACATCATTGGGTGCCAAGCCGGAGGTCAGGCAAGCAGGTGCTCGACCAAGGCTGCAAATTCGAAGTGTTGGACCTGACGCAGGTAGGCGATGGCCTTGGCATCCGGCCGTTCGGCGACCCGTTCACATTCCTGAACCAGGGCCAGGGGGTCCAAGTTCCCGGAAAGTGTCAACCGCTCCAACACGGCCCGAGCCTCGGGAGTTTGCGCTGCTTGGATCACCGCAGGGGTGGCCATTCCGTAAATCGGGTGCCCGGATACCCTGCGAAACCAATAGGCGGCGTTCCAGTAGTCGGGTTCGCGGCGATGCAACAAGGCGTGTATCAAGCAACCGTCCCGGTCCCCACGATCTTGGACCAGATTGTGGGCTGGATCATGGTGGTCGTGGTAGAGGAGGGCGGTGGCCGTGAGAAGTTCTGCCGTGGGAGTGGCCAGCTTGAACTCTCGGTGGAGCTCGAGAAGCCGGATTTCCAGGGTGACTTCTGAGAGCACTCCGCTTCTGGGGCCTGCCCCTAGATCCGGGAATTGGGCAGTGGCCAAGCGCTCCCAGAATCGGGCGGCGCGGAAAAATTTATCGGTCGAACTGGACATCGGGCGGATGTCGAGTTTCAGGGTCCGGTTTCAGGTCGTCAAATCGGGAAGCGGTCAAATCGAGGTCACGCTCTTGGGCAATTGCCTTGAAAGCCCGGTCGTCGCCGCGTTACTTACCGAGACGGATGTCCCACTTCGACCTCGCTTCCTGGATCGCCACACAAAGTCGTGAGGTGGATCGAGCCTTGGACCGATTCCTTCCCAAGGCCACCGCCAAGCCTGCCACAATCCACAAGGCCATGCGTTATTCTCTCTTTGCCGGAGGCAAGCGGATGCGGCCGGCGCTGGTGCTAGCTGCGGCCGAAGCCTGTGGGGGTACCCACGAGTCAGCCATGCCTCTGGCGTGCGCCGTCGAGTGCATCCACACCTATTCGTTGATCCATGACGACTTGCCCGGCATGGACAATGACGATATGCGGCGCGGGAAGCCAACCAATCACAAGGTCTTCGGCGAAGGCATGGCGATCCTCGCTGGAGACGCTCTGTTGACTCAGGCTTTCGAGATCGCCGCCTCCTGCACTGGGTGGAAGCGCTACACTGTGAAGGATGTGGTGTTGGAGATCGCCAAAGCCTCGGGTTCCTTGCAGCTCATCGCAGGGCAGGTGGCCGACTTGGAGGGCGAGGGTCAGAAAATCTCTCGGGCTCAGCTTCGATACATCCATGAGCGCAAGACCAGTGCGCTGCTGGCTTGCTCCGTGCGGTTGGGAGGCATGAGTGCCAACTGCACGCCGGCACAACTCGATGCGTTGACGGACTTTGGGTATCACGTCGGATTGGCTTTCCAGGTGATCGACGACATTCTGGATGTCACCCAGACCTCCGAGCAGTTGGGAAAGACCGCAGGCAAGGACGAGAAGGCGCAGAAGGCAACCTATCCGTCGATCGTAGGACTGGAAAAATCCCGAATCATCGCAGCAGAGCTGACCGCCAAGGCCGAGGCAGCTCTCCAACCGTTCCGGGGCAAGGCAGTCGCCTTGGAGGCCATTTCCGACTACCTCCTCCAGCGCAAATCTTGAGGAGATCGGGAGGGTGCCTGCGGAAAATGCACTTGCGATCGGGAGTCGGACTCCGTGAGCCTCTCCCCGCCCAATAAACCGTCGGTCGCGGCTGATTTCGGACCTGTCTGACAAATCTGTGAAAGTCTTCACCGGTAATTCCAATCCCAGTCTGGCCAAGGCAATTTGCGATTCCATCGGAATCCCCTTGGGTTGCTCCACGGTGAAGCCGTTTCCCAATGGGGAGACCTTCGTCAAGATCGATGAGAACGTCCGCGGCACGGATGTCTTCGTCATCCAGTCCACCAGCCAGCCCGCCAACCAGCATCTGATGGAAATGTTCATCATGATCGATGCGTTGCGGCGGGCGAGCGCTTCACGAATCACCGCGGTGTTGCCGTTCTACGGTTATGCCCGCCAAGATCGGAAAGATCAGCCTCGCGTTCCGATCACGGCCAAGTTGGTCGCCAATCTGTTGGTGGCGGCCGGGGCCAACCGGGTGCTCACGATGGATTTGCACGCCCAGCAGATCCAGGGGTTCTTCGACATCCCGGTCGATCACCTCTACGCAGCCCCCGTACTGCTCGAGTACATTTCTCATCAGCAGACTCCCAATCTCGTGGTGGTCAGTCCGGACCTGGGCGGGTTGAAGATGGCCGCAGCCTACTCTCAGACACTGGGCGCCGAGTTGGCCATTGTGGCTAAGCGTCGCAAGAGTCCCACCGAAACTGAGGCCATCTCGGTGATCGGTGATATCGACGGCAAGAACGTTTTGCTGGTGGATGATTTGACCGAGACCGCGGGGACCTTGGTCAACGCAGCCCATTTGCTCAAGCAGCGGGGTGCCCGCCGAATCCAAGCCTGCGTTTCGCACGCCTTGATCAACGACCTGGGAATCGAACGCCTGCGCAAATCGGAGATTGACGAACTGATCACCACCGATAGTGTGGTCCGCCCGTCCATTGAGGGGGTCAAAATCACGACTCTTTCGGTGGCTGGTTTGCTGGGAGAAGCGATCAAGCGAATTTACACGAATTCCTCGGTCACTTCCCTATTTGAGTTTAAGGGCTGAAGCCGTTTGCAAGTGCGGTTCGGCAGATACGACGAAAATCATGAAATCATTGAAGTTGAAAGCGGTTCCTCGCACCCAGACGCGGCGCAAGGGATCCAAGGCGCTCCGCTCTGCCGGACGCATTCCTGCCAACATTTACGGCAAGTCCATCGCTCCCCAGAATCTTGAAATCGATTCCGAGGCGTTCATCGAACTCATCAATTCCGCTCACTCGGAGATCGTTCTGGTGGACCTCGAAGTCTCTGGCGATTCCAACGTCCGTTTGGCCTTGGTTCAGGATGTTCAACACCATCCGTTGAGCGGTGAAGTGCTCCACGTCGATTTCCACGAGGTGAAGAGCGACGAGGTGATCACCATTCGCATCCCTGTGGAGGCCACCGGTGAGGCCGAAGGCGTTAAGAATGGCGGCGGAACCTTGGAACACCTCCTCCAAAAACTCCGCGTGACGGCGTTGCCCAAGGATCTGCCCGAGCAGATTGTGGTGGACGTTTCCGGGTTGGCAGTGGGTCAAGCGATCCAGATCGGCCAGATCCAAGCGCCAGCGGGCGTAACGATTCTTGGCGACAAGCACCTCCGCGTGTTCGCGGTGGCAGCGCCGACCACCGAGGTTGAAGCGGCTCCCGCGGCCGCCGGAGCCGAGGCCAAGCAGCCTGAGATGATCAAGGAGAAGAAGGAAGAGGCTCCCGCTCCGGCCAAAAAGAAGTGATCTAACGCATCGTCCCCTTGCGGGCTTCTTCAATGACCCCTCCTGTCCTGATTGTGGGTCTTGGAAACCCGGGAGACGAATATCGAGGCACCCGACACAATGCAGGTGCCATGGTGGTGGATCGCTTCGTCGCCAGTCGGTGTTCCGGCTGGCGAAGGGAGCGAAAGTTCTTTGCAGAATTAGCGACGGGTGACTGCGGCGGCCGAAAGGTGGTCTGTGTGAAACCCCTGACCTACATGAATCTGAGCGGTGATGCGGTAGCAGCGGTGAGCCGCTTCTACCGAATCACGCCCGATCAGGTTCTAGTGGTGGCCGACGACGCAGATCTCCCGTTGGGAGCGATCCGCATGAGGCCATCGGGTGGGGCTGGGGGACACAACGGGCTGGCATCGGTCATCCAGCGTTTGGGGACTCAAGAATTTCCGAGGCAACGCATTGGTGTGGCTCGGCCGGTTCAGGCAGTTCGAGATATCGCATCTTATGTGTTGGGCGTTTTTTCTCCCGACGAGCAAGTGCGCTTGAACGAGGTCCTGGAGGTGGCTGACCGACAGATTCACTGCTGGCTCGACGAGAGCCTTGGAAAGGCCATGAGTCTCTTCAACCGAAGCCAATGATGGGATTGAACCCGGTGGATTCGATGGGTCATGCCGTCGGGTCTTTCTTGGGTTTGCTGTTGGGTAGGCCGGGGTTGGCTTTGGCCAATCTTCAACCCCATGCTCTTGGGGGCGTCGAAAATGTTGAAATTCGTGAAAGGATTTAGCTCGACGCTACGAAGAGTATAGGTGGAGCGCGGCAGCATCGAAGACAGCATTAACACGAGCAGATAAAAGACCGAGCAGAGAAAAAAACCGAAAAGACAACCGAGGGGAAAACCAAGAAGTCTCCGAAACTGCTAGAAGCGGCCAAGAGCACCATGGATTTGCCGAGTTTGTGATTGGGTGTGCGAGAGCGATCGAGTGCGCCAGAGACAATCCGGTCATTCCAAGTAATCTCAGCCGAAGATTGAAATTTAGAATTTAGAACTCAGAGATCAGATTTCAGCGACAGACGCGAATCCGTCATAGACGGGTTCCGAAAGGTGAAAACAAACAAATTTTGAGTCAGACAGGCAGTTGAACGATGAGTGACAGAAATAGCCTTTAGGCAAGTTTCCGATGACGGAAACCTGCAATGAAGGAATCAATTTTAAACCAGCGAATTAAAACCAATTCAAAGACCATGAAACGCTACGAAGGACTGTTTATTCTGGATCTCTCCGGCAAAGAAGAAGGCATCAAAGAAGTCGTCGACAAGTTGTCGTCGGAGATCACCTCGGTGGGGGGCAAGATTGAGACCGTCCAAAAGCTCGACAAGAAGACCTTCGCGCGGAATGCCCGCAGCGGCGAGAGCGCCGGTCATTTCGTGAACATCATTTTCGAGGCCCAAGGCAAGGCGGTCGCCGAGTTGCGTGCGCGCTTCAAGCTCGCTTCCGATGTGGTCCGGGTGCTGTTCACCGAAGCCCCGGCTCCGGTGGCCGCCAAGGCCTAAAAATACGGTTAATACGGCCCATTCCACTCGGCCCACCCCAGACTTCAACCGTTTATGGCCAGTTTCAACAAGGTCATCCTAGCCGGGAACCTAACCCGGGACCCGGAGTTGCGCTATACCCCGAAGGGCACGGCGATCGCCAAGCTTTCCATGGCGGTGAACCGCAAGTGGACCGGTGAAGATGGTCAGACCCGCGAAGAAGTCACTTACGTCGACATCGACGCCTTCGGCAAGCAGGCCGAGGTGATTTCCCAATACCTCCGAAAGGGTGGAGGGTTGTTGGCTGAGGGACGACTGAAGCTCGATCAATGGGACGATAAGCAGACCGGTCAAAAGCGGTCCCGTTTGGGCGTGGTCCTTGAGAGCTTCACCTTTATTGGTGGCCGCCCGGAGGGTTCGGGTGGTGGCGGTGCGGGTCCGATGCCTCCTCCTGCCTCTGGCTCCGTGCCTGGTCGGGTGACGGGCAATCGCCCGGCACCGGCCGCTCCCGCCCCTGCGGATGCAGAGGGTGGTCCTCCTGACGACGACGATGTTCCGTTTTGATCCCCTACAAGTCCTTTTCAACTCATCATTTAATCCCTATTTCCCATGCCAAAGACAGAAGTTCTCCTCATTCATAACGTGATCGGTCTGGGCGGCGAGTCCGATCTGGTCAAGATCGCCACCGGTTACGCCCGCAACTACTTGATCCCTCAGGGGCTCGCAGTGCCGGTTTCCTTGGGCAACAAGCGCCGGGTCGAGGCCCTGCGCCAGCGCCGTGCTGAGCGCGAAGCCAAGGAACTCAGCTCCATGTCGGAGTTGGGCAAGAGCCTCAGCAAAGTGACCCTCACCATCGCGGTGAAGACCGGTGATGACGGCAAGATGTTCGGCAGCGTGACTTCCGGGTCGATCGCTGACGCCCTCAAGACCCAGCTCGATGTCGCTCTCGACAAGCGCAAGATCCACCTCGAGAAGCCCATCCACGCCCTGGGTGAGTACGAGGTCGAGCTGCGACTCCACTCGGAGGTTCGTGCTGCTTTCAAGCTGGTGGTCAAGAGCTCCAATCCCTTGCCTGAGCCGAGCGCCGCCAGTGTCGCTGAGGCCCCGAAGACCGAGAAGCGCTCCTACCGGAGCGGCTCGGGCGTGTCCGGCGATTCCAAGTGATTCATTGGGCCGAGGGGCGTTGAGCAAGACTGCCTCGAGGCTGTTTTCAGAAATTCTCCCGACAAACGGCGGACTTAGGTCCGCCGTTTTTCGTTGGTGCGCCCGGCAGGGCGCACTGGCCGATCGATGCGCCGGACTCGGCACGCCCTCGACGGGGCGCTAAGCCAACACTTCAGTTGGGAGAGGTTCAGAAAGAGTTGTTGAGACGGACTCGCTCATAAATTGAGGCGAGAGTGAGGCTTGGGCCGAATGCGTGGGCCGAAAGCGTGGGCCGGATTGAGGTCCATCACGACGGAACAGCGAAGCTCTTTCGGAAAAGGACTCTGTCCGGGCAATTTATCCTACGGACTTGTACCGCCTCAGTTCAGCGCTTTGCGAGGTGAACTTTTGGCCAGTCGATCCAAGGCCTCGCCAGTCACCCTGCAAATGCGCCATTCCGGCAGGATCTCTGCCCCCTGACGGCGATAGAACCCGATCGCCAATTCGTTCCACTCCAACACGGTCCACTCGAACCGGCCATAGCCTCGCTTCACGGCCAACTGAGCCAAATGCTGCAAAAGTGCCCGCCCGTGACCACGCCCGCGGAATTCGGGCCTTATGTAAAGGTCCTCCAGGTGCAGGCCGGGTTTCCCAAGAAAAGTGGAGAAGTTGGGATGAAAAACGGCAAAACCGACGGAAGCCGCACCCTCAAAGATCAGGATCACCTCGGCGACCGGTCTTTCGCCGAACAGGGATTGCACCAGTTGTTCACGCGTGGCTTCGACCTGATGGCCCAAGTTTTCGAAATCCGCCAGGGCCTGGATCAGCTCCAGGATCAGATCAACGTCTTCCCCTGTGGCCATCCGCAATGAGGCGTGACTCATGCGGCCACTCTTGTGGGTCACCCGTGGGTCGGCAATGGCCATCTCCACGGCGGTGCTTTGCAATAGGGTCTCTCGCAATCCGACATTGAGCCCCAGCGGGCAGAGTCTGAGACTGTTGCCTGCATGGCGATGAGTGTTGCAGGGCAGTTTAAGGGTTGGACCAAGCCGGGGCCGATTCCGCCCGGAGCTTTGGGTGAGGGGCCCGAGGTGGAGACAGGCGAGAGCTTGGATGCCATCAGCGGCCACTTCCGTCTGTTTCAGGCGGTGGAGGGTCATCGGTTTTCTTCCGATGATGTGCTGACGGCTTGGTATGGAACTCAAGGGTGTCCCTCAGCCGGGGCTGTGCTCGATTTGGGCAGCGGCATTGGCACGGTTGGCATGATTGCCGCCTGGCGTCTGCCCGGTGCGCGTTTCGTGACGGTGGAAGCCCAGTCCGAAAGTGTTCGCCTCGCTCGCAAGTCGGCGGCTTGGAACGGTCTGGTGGATCGCTACGACATTCGCTGCGGAGATCTGCGCGATCCTTCGGTCCTGCGTGAGGATGAGCGATTTGATCTCATTCTGGGGAGCCCTCCGTATTTCCCTCTCGGTACCGGAGTTGAGAGCACCCATCCCCAGAAATTGGCCTGCCGCTTCGAGTTGCGCGGAACGGTGGCCCACTATTGCCAGACAGCAGCCCGTCATCTGGCACCGGGTGGGGTGTTTGCCTGCGTGTTTCCGATTCGTCCCGATGAACAGCATCAGCGCGTGCGCGATGCGGCCCAGGCCGCTGGGTTGGTCATTCTTCGGATGCGCCCAGTGATTCTCAGAGAAGGTGACGGACCTTTGCTGGGGCTCTTCCTGATGAATCAGGCCACGGATCTTCCGGAGGGTCTACGGAAGCGAACCTGGGTTGAACCGCCTCTCATCATTCGCTGTGCGGATGGTTCGATCCACCCGGAGTATTCGGTGGTCAAGTTGTCCTTCGGCTTTCCGCCGTGAAAATTGTGCGGGAGCGTTGCCAAGTCTCGGAGGCTGCCCAGAGCGCCCCTGCGTCAGTGTCCTTCGTGTTCCCGAATGTACTCCTGGCGCAGCCCCAAGGCCTCCGGGGCATGCAGCACGAGCATTTTCATTCGGATGTCTGTGGGTACTGTGGCCGAGGTGAGTTTTGAAACGACCACCATCAGCCCGATGGCCATCGGCACACACCAGATGGCCGGTTGTTCGCACAGGATGCGGAGCAGGGGATGAGCGACCCAGAAGTCTCCCAGGGGCAACCACTTGAGATCGGAGAAGTTGGTCAGTGCCACCGTGAGCAGGGCGCAGACTCCGCCGGTCAGCATGCCGGTGGCCGCCCCGGTCATGGTCATGCCGCGCCACCAGACGCTCATGAATAGCAGAGGGAAGTAACTGGCGGCGGCAATGGCAAAGGCCTGCCCAACCATGAAATTGATCTGCAATTGCTCCACAAAACAGCCGAGCAGCGTCGAGACACCTCCCAAGAGTACTGCACACCACTTGAACATTTGCATGCGTTCCTGGGCGGTGGACTGTGGGCGCAGGATGCGTCCGTACACATCATGGGCGAGCGCTCCCGTCATGGAAACCAGCAGGCCGCTGAAGGTGCTCATGAAGGCGGCGAAGGCGCCCGCGCACGTCATGCCGGAGAGGATGGATCCCCAGGGGATCGCTCCGGAATTGCCGATGGCCGCATCCAGCACCTTGGGCAATTCGAGCACGATTTTGTCGGTTCCTTTGGCGCCGCTGCCCTCGTAGAGCGCGGGCAACAGGTTGCGACCCATCACTCCGAAGACCGGTGGGAAGACGTAGAAGATGCCAATGAGGATCATCACCCACATGGTGGTCCGCTTCGCGGCGGCTCCGTCGGGGTTGGTGTAGAAGCGCACCAGAATGTGCGGCAGACCGGCGGTGCCGCAGACCAGCGCGATGATCAACGAGTAGGTGTAGAGCAGCGCATACGGTTTGGACTCCTCAGCGCCCAGTTTGGCGGCCTTGGCGGCCTTGCTCGTGAGAGGTCCGAACGGATTGAGCCAGGTGGAGTCGGCGGGGGCCTTGGCGGACAGCGGGGCCCGCTTCAAAGCAGCAGCCATCTCGGTGCTGTGTTGAGCCTCCATGGAAATGCTCTGGGCCGGGGTATTTTGAAGTTGGTTGGCCTGGAGGTGCTGGCCGTAGTGCCCCTGAACAGCCATCAGAACAAAGACCGGCACCGAAATGGCAAACATCTTGGCCCAGTACTGGAAGGCTTGCACCAGGGTGATGCCCTT
>SXGQ01015100.1_pt1 | contig 10989 bp, 10 predicted proteins | sample 3178371 | NCBI WGS metagenome assembly SXGQ01 (sample SAMN11356859, study PRJNA531348) | freshwater metagenome | isolation source: freshwater sample F1-20 | place: China: Fuxian Lake, Yuxi | collected 2017-12-25 | reverse complement strand
TTTCCAGCATCAGCATGCAAGGTAACCCGATCAACAAAGGTTGTCATCGGATCTCCTTTCGCTTCTCTTGTGAATCAAATAAAAATGGGCCCGCAGTTAGCGGACCCATAAATTTAAATCCGCTGAAATTATGAAGCTGGAACGATATTTACTACGCGACGACCGCGAGCGCGACCGAACTCAACTGATCCACCTTCTAATGCAAATAATGTGTCATCTTTTCCAATGCCAACATTCTTTCCTGGGTGGAAGTAGGTCCCACGTTGGCGAACCAAGATCTCTCCGCCCTTAACTACCTGGCCAGCAAATCTTTTAATGCCAAGGTACTGAGGATTTGAGTCGCGACCATTACGTGTGGAGGAGACACCCTTTTTACTTGCCATCTGCTTTCACCTGCCTTAAGTAGTAGTTACTTGTTAATTCCAGTAATTTTTACACGAGTTAATTTTGAACGAAATCCTTGACGACGACGATATCCAGTTTTGCTCTTGTAACGAAGGATCGCAATCTTTGGACCTTTTTGCTCAGCTAATATTTCACCAGTTACTTTGACAGAGGCTAAAGCTTTTGGATCAGCCATAACATCTGCGCCATCAACTAGAAGTACTGCTGGAAAAGTTACGGAAGCGCCAACGGCAGCATCAATGCGATCAACAACAAGAGTTTCACCAACTGAAACCTTCTCTTGTCGTCCGCCTGCGTTAACAATCGCGTACACCGTTAACTCCTTGCTCGTTATTAACCTAGATCGATTACTACCAATCTGGCTAGGTAGATAAGGGTAGAGATTGATCCACCCCTGGTCAAATTCACTTGATTAGTTAGTTGAAATTACCCCAGTGCTCACAGCCCGGCGACCTTTTCGACGGCCAGCAGGTTCTGCAGGTGTTTCAACTACTTGCTCAACTTCATTTGAATTATCAATTGGCTCATGATCTGAATCTTCATCTGTTGATTTATCTTCATCATCTGATAAATCCTCATCAGCATTAGCTTTGCTAGTTTTTGAGTAACGCTGCTCCATATCTTTTTCAAGAGCTACCTTTTTAACTGGCTCACTATGAATATGAATTCCACGACCACCGCAACTCTCGCAAGTTGTTGAGAATGCCTCAATTAATCCTTGGCCAACTCGCTTTCTAGTCATCTGCACTAAGCCAAGTGAGGTTACTTCAGCAACTTGGTGCTTGGTGCGATCTCGTCCTAAACACTCCACTAATCTGCGAAGTACTAACTCTCGATTTGATTCTAGTGTCATATCGATAAAGTCGATGACGATAATTCCGCCCATATCCCGAAGGCGCAGTTGACGAGCAATCTCTTCGGCCGCCTCTAAGTTATTCTTAGTAACGGTCTCTTCCAGGTTGCCGCCCTTACCAATGAATTTACCGGTGTTAACATCGATAACAATCATCGCCTCGGTGCGATCAATAACTAATGAACCACCTGATGGCAGATAAACCTTGCGATCAAATGCTTTGGCTAATTGCTCCTCTACGCGGTTTTCAGCGAAGAGATCACGAGGTCCTACCCACTTTTCAATTTTGCTGGCAAGTTCTGGGGCGATATGACCAATGTAGTTTTGAATATCATCCCAAGCTTGATCACCTTGAACCAACATCTTATTGAAATCTTCATTGAAGATATCGCGAATAACTCGAACAGTTAAATCTGGCTCACCATATAAAAGTGATGGTGCTGAAGTGCTGGAATCATTTGCTTTCTTTTCAATATCATCCCATTGTGCTTTAAGACGAGTTACATCTCTTTCTAACTCAGCCTCTGGCGCACCTTCAGCTGCAGTTCGAATAATTACGCCAGCTTGCTCTGGAATTAAATTCTTTAAAATTCCCTTTAACCGATTTCGTTCATTATCTGGCAATCTTCTTGAGATTCCACTCATGCCACCACCAGGTACATAAACTAAGTAGCGACCAGGCAGGGAAATCTGTGAGGTTAATCTGGCACCTTTTTGGCCAATTGGATCCTTTGTAACCTGAACTAAAACTGATTGGCCACTCTTTAATACATGTTCAATCTTTCTTGGCGCAGCATCTGATAGGCCATGTGCATCCCAATTAACTTCACCGGCGTAAAGAACAGCATTTCTTCCCTTACCAATATCAACGAAGGCGGCCTCCATCGAAGGTAGTACGTTTTGCACCTTACCTAGATAGACGTTACCAACATAGGAAATATTGCTATTACGGTTTACATAATGCTCAACCATTACATCATCTTCAATGATGGCAATCTGTGTTCGATCTGCAATTTGGCGAACCAACATGGATCTTTCAACTGCTTCACGGCGAGCTAAGAACTCTGACTCGGTAATTACCGTTCCGCGTTTGCGGGTGAAGTCACGTCGCTCTCTGCGATCTGGTCGCTCAAAGCGATTGCGATCTCGTCTTTCAAATTTACGAGTTTCAGGACGTGCCTCACGAACTCGAACCGGTCTAACCTTTACAACAGTTAGTACGCCATCTTCTTCAATGGTTTCACCTGGTGTTACACCCTCACCACGGGCTCTGCGGCGTCGTCGACGTTTATGGGTTACACCATCAGAATCAGTTGTCTCATCCAACTCCTGTGTTGCAGAGCTCTCATCAGTATCAGAGCCCTCTTTGCCATTTCGCCTTCTACCTCTGCCACCTCGGCGGCGACGGCGGCGAAACTCTTCTTTTTCATTCTCATCGATAGTTGAAGCGGTAACTGGCTCAGCTTTTTCGACCTTGGCCGCTTTTACTACCTTGGCTGTTTTAGTTGTTGGCGCAGCTTGGAATAATGGAACTGGAATAGCGGCGGCTTTTTTACTTACTTTCTTACTTTCGCCATCTACTGCCTTTTTGGCAGCGCGTTTACGTGGTGCTTTAGGCTCATCGGCCATATAAATCAAATCCTTTACAAAAATTAATTACTGCAGTTTTGCAGTATCTCTTTCAATACTTTTTTTAATTAATCTGGTTAATTAACTTGCTAAAAATATCGACGCTATCGCGGCGTTGGATCTTTATCCTCGCGCTGATTGCGTGGTGTAAGTATCGCAGAAAGGCGGTGGAACTGCCAACTTAGCGCAAATTAAGCGTGTTATCGGCTTCTTGCGTGGACATTCTGAAGAAGACCAACACCAATTAAATTAGCAAACATTGATGATCCGCCATATGACAAAAATGGTAATGGCACACCAGTCATTGGCATTAATCCCATAGTCATGCCAATATTTTCAAAGGTCTGAAATGCAAACCAAGCGATAACTCCAATACAAACTAATCTGCCAAATAAATCACTACTACGTCGGCAGATTGTGAAAGCCTTAATAAAGAAGAGGGTGTAGAGAAATAGGATTATTGAACAGCCAACAAAGCCCAACTCCTCACCGGCAACTGTGAAAATAAAGTCGGTCTGCTGCTCTGGCACAAATCGACCATTTGTTTGCGGACCTTCAAATAAGCCTTTACCTAATAACCCGCCGGAGCCAATAGTGATTCTTGATTGACGTAATTGGTAACCAGTTGCTTGCGGATCTGCAGATGGATCAACAAATGATTGCAGACGTGCTACCTGGTAGGAGCTAACTGCCCCGGTTTGAACAGCGGCAAAAACGCCCACGATAGCTGCAAGTAACAAGCCAATAACCCAGCGTGCAGGAGCACCTGATGCACCAATCATCGCCACAACCGCAGCTGAAATGATTAATACAGTTCCAAGATCTGGTTGCGCCACAATCAATAAAACTGGAACCGCAGCAATTGCCAACGCCTTTACTACATCAAGATCAGTTGGATCTTTATCACTTTGTTCACGATCTGCCAGGATCATCGCCATTCCAACAATTATTGCAATCTTTGCTAATTCAGCAGGTTGTAATTGAAAGCCACCAGGAAGTGAGATCCAAGCTCTAGCACCATTAATCTCAGAGCCAAGACCTGGAATTAAGACAATAATTAAACCAATTACCGCAGCTATCCAAACAATTGGTGTGTATGCGCGTAATAACCGGTAGTCAATCAAGGTTGTTCCATATGCAAGTAGACCACCAATGATGATATTTAAGGTATGCCGTTTGAAGTAATACTCAGGGTCCAATCCGTAGGAGCGAAACCACTCCCTGGTTCCGGCATATACCAGCAGCGTGCCAATTAAAAGTAAACCTACAACTGCAAAGGTGAGCAACTTATCAAAGTTTCCAAAACCAGTAGTTACAGGACGTCGATATCTAAGATTTAGACTCACTTTAATTTCACCCCATCCACTTTCGTGCCAGTTAAATCTACTTTCGCTGCTACTTTTTTGAGATCAACCTTTGCAATTGTACTTGGCACACCATTTGGAAAGATTGCTTTAGTTGGATCAACCTTATTTCCACTTACACCAAATAAACTCTCATAAATATTTCTAACACCAAGGCCAGAGGTTGATGCTCCAAATCCGCCCTGGCTAACCATCATTACCACCGCATACTTTGGATCTTTAGTAGGACCATAGGATGCAAACCATGATGTGTCATCCTTCGCACTGCCATTTGGATTTTTTCCAAATACTTGCGCTGTTCCAGTTTTACCGCTGACCTCAACTGGAAAACCTGAAAATACTCCAGCAGCAGTTCCTCTAGTAACAACCATTCTTAAGCTACGGTGGAGAAAATCCCAGGTGCTTTGTTCAATATTTATTGTGTCTGCCACCTCTGGCTTAAACTCTTTAACTAACTTTCCATCAACATCAACAATCGCCCGTGCTACCTGTGGTTTGTAATAGGTTCCATTATTGGCAATCGCAGCATAAATTTGGGCTAGTCGAAGTGGAGTCACCAAGGTATCGCCCTGGCCAATTGAAAAGTTAACTGCATCTCCTGCTCTTACCTTGTTTCCATCAATGCAATTTTCTCGGGCAATCTCTATTAAGTAAGCAGTTAAATCCTGCTTCTTTGCCCGCTCCTTGTAGTTGCAATAAAAATTCTTGTTCTGCTCATACCAATTTTGCTTCCATTGTCGATCTGGCAATCTGCCCTTTAACTCACTTGGTAGATCTATTCCTGTTAATAGCCCTACTCCAAAATCCTTTGCCGCTTTAAAGAAGTAATCATTTGCGGAAGATTTTGGTTTTAACCCACCATCTCTAACCCACTCATCATAGGAAATTTGATACCAAAGTGAGTCACAGGAGATAGCAAGACCAACATCTAATGGAATTCGCCCAGCAGCGATGCTGTCAAAGTTTTTAAAGGTTCGATTTCCAATCTCAACTGAAGCTGGACAGTTATAACTTGCATTCAGGGAGTAACCAGCTGCTGCTGCTGCAACTACTGAGATTGATTTAAATGTAGAGGCGGGTGCAAATAAACCCTGTAATGGTCGAGATAATGCTGGTACACCCTTTGCTTCACTAAATAAATCCTCTGCTTGTTTAACAGTCAAACCTTTTTGCCAAATCGATGGGTCATAGGTTGGGTAAGAAGCCATAGCTAATACCCGACCAGTTTTAATCTCTAGTACAACTGCAGCTCCGGAATCACCACGGTAACCAGATGCACGAGCTCGTTTAACTGCAGCTTCTAGTGAGCGCTCAACTGCCGCTTGAAGTTTTGCATCGATATTTGTAATTAAGTTATTTCCTGCAATAGCTGAAATATTCTTATTTTGTTTTGTAACAACCTCTTTCCGATTGACTAAAAAGGTGCGAACGCCAGGTGTGCCACGCAAGTACTGGTTGTATTTTGTTTCAAGTCCAGTCTTACCAACTACCTCATTACGGTAGTAATTTATTTCCGGATTCTTTAAATCCTCATCAGTTACCGATCCAACATAACCTAAGACATGGGCAACATTTTCACCCTCAATGGATGGATAGCTTCTAATTGGAACTGATTGCACCTCAACTCCTGGATAAAGATCAGCGTTCTCCATAATCTTGAGTGCTAAATCTTGAGAAGCTCCTCCTACCAATGGAATTGGTTGATATCTAGTTCCATTCCAACAACCGGCGCGGTTATCACGTGGCAGCTCACCACATAACCTAGTTCGTTGATAAATATCTGAGTACTCAAGCTTAAAAAGATTTGCTACCTGAGCTAAAACCTTAACACCCTTATCTGGTTGTTTATCAATCTCAATTCGGTTTATAGAAACAACAAGTCCTGGCAGATCCACCACCATAGGTGTGCCATTGATATCGGTAATTGCCCCGCGCACAGCTGGAGTGACAACATCTCGACTTTGAATACTTATTGCCGCATCTTGATACTTATCACTTTCCAATACTTGTAAATAGAAAAGTCTGCCAAATAACGCAAACATCAAAGAAAAAACTAAGGTTTGAAAGATAATCAAATTAACCTTAGATCTAATGCTCATGTTCGTTCTCTATTACTTAGCAGTGCAGTTCTGGCTTTGATCATTGCTGGTAAAAATAATGGTGTGATTAAAATGCTCCAAATTGTATTTGCTAAGATAATTGAAGCTGCGTGGGTAAGAGTTCCATTTTCCTGCCCAAGCATTGCGCCGACTACTAAAAACAAAAACAAAGCCAAAGCTGAAGCTAAACTTATAAATACAATAAATATTATTGGTGAATCGGTAACATCACCAATACTTTCCTTATTCACTGAGAATAGATATCCAATCGCTGTTAAGACCAACGCCCATTGGCCAAATGGTGTATCGGCTGCTGCTGACAAATCCATAATCAAGCCACCAATAAAACCAAAAACTAAGGCGCCATTTCTATCCTCAAGGGATAGCAAAACCATTAATGCAGCTAGATATAAGGAGAAGCCATTAATTGGAAAATTTATGCGCGAAATTACTGTTTCTTGAAGTAAGAAAATTGCAAATAAGAAAATACTGGTATTTAAGACTCTAATCCTGCTCATACTGATTACTTACTTGCTGATGGGCTTGGTGTGGGGGTAACAAATACGGTAACTGTTGGTGCTGGTTTTGGAATCAAAGAATCTCGTGGATCTTGTTTAGGAGGTGAAACCACAACTGCAACCACGCCAACTCGATCTAAATTACTCAACCCCTCCACATCAGCATTTTGAGTAATTGATGAAGCATTACTTTGCACAGAGGTTACTGTTCCAACTGGCACCCCTGGTACAAATGGCCGCCCCCCATCACTGCCTCTAGCAACCAAAACATCGCCAACCTTTATCTCACCAGTTGCATCTAATAATTGGAGTAAATACTTATTTCCACCTTGACCAGATACCACACCAATTCCTTGTGTTCCCGCAATTCGAACACCGATTTTAAAAGTTGGATCACTCATTAATAAGACAATTGAACTATTGGCGGTAACACTTTTTACTACCCCTACCAAACCCCCATCTGAAATTACCGTCATATTTTTTGCAACGCCATCACTACTACCAACATCAATTGTGACCGTTTGTTTAAAAGTTGCCGAAGAGCCTCGATTAATTACCTTGGCAGCTACAACCTTGTATCCACCGCGGCCCGCTAAATCTAAAACATTTTTTAATTGACTTAACTGTCCGACTAAATCCTCATCCAAAACCTCTTTAGATTTTAGTAAATCTACCTCTTTTTCTAGCTGCTTAATTTTGGATTTGGATTGACCAAAATTTCGAAAATCTGAGGCAAAGTTTCCAATTGGTGAAAACAACTTTGAGAAGAGATTTTCAACTGGTGAAAATACGGTGGCAACGCCAGATCTAATTGAGCCAGCCAGATTTACACCGCGTAGATCTAAGGTAATAAGAAAAAGAGATGAGACAAGTAAGAGAATTAGTAGCAGCCGCGAACGATTACCGCCGCCCCTAGCCACAAATAAACTCCCTTACAAATTAATTAACGACGTGGTTCAGAGATTAAAACCTTCTCTAAGGCTTCAAACTCTTCAATACATTTTCCAGAACCTTCAGCCACCGCTTGTAATGGCCGCTCAGAAATATGAATTGGCATTCCTGTCTCATGACGCAGACGCTCATCAAGACCACGAAGTAATGCACCGCCACCAGTTAAGACAATGCCACGATCCATTAAATCGCTAGCTAGCTCAGGTGGCGTCTTATCTAATGTGTTCTTTACCGCATTAACAATTGCTGCAACTGGCTCTTCTAGCGCCTTTCGAATATCTGCTGATGTAACCAAAATGGTCTTTGGTAATCCAGTTGCTAAATCACGACCGCGAATCTCTGCATCTGGCTCACCTGGCAGCGGAAATGCTGATCCAATTGCCATTTTGATCTCTTCCGCGGTGCGCTCACCTAGAAGAAGTGAGTACTCACGCTTTACCCAGTTAATAATTGATTGGTCTAACTCATCGCCACCAACGCGAATTGAAAGCGCGGCCACAATGCCACCTAGTGAAATAACTGCAACCTCTGTTGTTCCGCCACCAATATCAACCACCATATTTCCAGTTGGCTCATGAATTGGAAGATCAGCACCAATTGCAGCTGCCATTGGCTCCTCAATGATGTAGACCTTACGAGCACCAGCTGCATAACCGGCATCCTTAACCGCTCTTTGTTCTACTCCAGTAATTCCAGATGGCACACAAACTACAATTCTTGGCTTTGCTAAGTATCGACGTTTGTGTACTTTTTGAATAAAGTACTTAAGCATTCGCTCAGTCGTATCAAAATCTGCAATCACACCATCTTTAAGTGGACGGATCGCCACAATATTTCCTGGAGTTCGGCCAATCATTCGCTTAGCCTCTAAACCAACTGCCAAAATTGCACCAGTATCTTGATTGACTGCAACTACAGAGGGTTCATTTAGCACAATTCCTCGACCGCGCACATAAACCAAAGTGTTAGCTGTACCAAGATCTACCGCCATATCGCGACCGATCCAGGACATCCGATTAGTTCCTTTAGCCATTTGTGCCTCTCCCTCTTACCTCTTGTTAGTTACTTCTTAATTACCGAAAAAAATCTTAATTTCACGTTGGGCTGATTCAACAGAATCTGAGCCATGCACAATATTTTGCACAACCTTTGTACCCATATCCCGCGCTAAATCTCCTCGAATAGTGCCAGCTTCAGCAACTGTTGGATCTGTTGCCCCTGCCATCTTTCTAAATCCTTCAATTACTCGCTCACCTTGGGCGATCATTGCCACGATCGGGCCTGATTGCATAAATTCAAGTAGCGGTTCATAAAAAGGTTTACCTTCATGCTCGGCATAATGCTTGGCAAGAAGAGCTCGATCTGCAGTTAACATTTTCAAGTTGGTAACTACATAACCTTTGCGTTCAATGCGAGCAATAACTTCGCCAACCAAACCACGTTTTACGCCATCTGGTTTAATCAAAATTAATGTTTGCTCTGAACTCACTTTCTTATTCTACGCACCTTTGGCTCAGGCTGAAAATTATGGCTGTTTTGACCCATCTTTATCCGACTGCGCGATTAATCTCGCCTTTATCGCCTCACCCCGGCGGCCAAGTGAAATTGCTGCAACCCATAAAAGCAAAAATAAGCCGCCCATGTAATACATATGCCAGACAACTAAGCCATAACTAATTAAGAAAAGTTGCAAGATACTTCCCAGCAAATACCCACCCTTGCGTTTTAATGCACCAGCAGTTAACAAAAGTATTATTGAAAGCAGCCCACCAAGCCATAGTTGAAGGCTAGAGGCTGAATCCTTGGCAATTAAAAGTGCAAAGCCCATCAAGATTGACTCCATCGTAAGAACTGCTGCTGCCATTACTCTCATGATTTCACCTTCCCGATTGCGTTGAGAATGCTTCTAGCACTTCCGGCAGTTACAACTGATCCAGTTACCAGTACTGCGCCAACTCCCTCATTAACCTGATTTGCCATACTCACCTTCTCAACTGCATATGTGATCGCTCCCCTTAAATCTGAGATCACCTCTATCTGCTCGGGCTTAAAGTAATTACCAGCAATCTTGGCTAATTGATCAGCAGCCATTGCTCGGGCAGATGAGTTTTGACAAATAATTATGTAATCAAGACAGGTGGATAGATTCTTTAATATTCCATCAACATCTTTATCACCCAAGACAGCAACCACACCAACAACTATTTCAAAATCAAATTCGCTATTGATGGTCTTGGCAATCGCTGCGGCGCCATGTGGATTGTGAGCAGCATCAATAATTACCGTTGGATCTTTATAAACAATCTCACATCTGCCAGGAGATTTAACCTTGCTAAAAGCATCCCTTACTAGATCTTGATCTAATGCAACACTTGTGAAGGCCTCAACTGCAGCTAAAGCAAGAGCGGCGTTATTTGCTTGGTGATCACCATAAAGGGGTAAAAAGATATCTTCGATATCTGCGTGTAAACCTTGTAGGGAAATTAACTGACCACCAACTGCCAAGGAGCGTTTTTTAACTGCAAACTCAATCCCCTCTCTAAATGGAATTGCTGAAACCTTAGCCACCTGCGCCATTAATACTTTTGCAACCTCAGCAGTTTGCGCAGCCATCACCACATTAGATTCTGGTTTAAAAATACCTGCTTTAGTGAGCGCGATCTTTTCTAAGGTATCACCTAAATACTCCATATGATCAAAGCCGATTGGTGTCATTACAGATACTTGAGAGGCTAAAACATTTGTGGCATCCCACTGCCCACCCAACCCCGCTTCAATTACTGCAATATCAACTGGATATTCCGCAAATGCCACAAATGCCATGGCCGTCATCGCTTCAAAGTAGGAGATTGGGTGTGGTTGGCGGGAATCAATTAAATCTAAATACAACGCAATATCTTTATAGGTAGCAATCATTTGTGCAGGTGTAATTGGTTCACCTTTAATACTGATTCGCTCAGTAAAGGATTCAAGATGCGGTGAGGTATAACGACCAACCCGATAACCAAGATTGGTGAGTAATTGATCAATCATTCGAGATGTTGTGGTCTTACCATTTGTGCCAGCTAGGTGAATAGTTGGATATGACAACTGTGGTGAACCAAGTGCGTCAACTAAAGCTGAGATTCGATCCAAGGTTGGTTCAATCTTATTTTCAGGCCATCTTTTAT
>SXGQ01443528.1_pt1 | contig 10990 bp, 10 predicted proteins | sample 3178371 | NCBI WGS metagenome assembly SXGQ01 (sample SAMN11356859, study PRJNA531348) | freshwater metagenome | isolation source: freshwater sample F1-20 | place: China: Fuxian Lake, Yuxi | collected 2017-12-25 | reverse complement strand
GATGGTGACGATGCGCTCACCGCTCGGGATGAAGTTCGACAGCACGTTCAGCAGCGTCGTCTTGCCGGTGCCGGTACCACCGCTGACCAGGACGTTCAGCTTGCCCTCGACGCAGGTGGAGAGGAACTCCATCAGCGATGCGGTGGCGGCCCCGGTGCGGATGTAGTCCTCGGACCGCAGGACCATCTTGGAGAACTTGCGGATGGTGAGCGACGGGCCGTCCACGGCGAGCGGCGGGATCACCGCGTTCACGCGGGAGCCGTCGGGGAGGCGGGCGTCCACCATCGGAGACGACTCGTCGACGCGGCGGCCGATGGCGGAGACGATCCGGTCGATGACCCGTCGCAGCGAGGCCTCGTCGGCGAAGCCGATGTCGGTCTCCTCGAGCAGGCCGCGACGCTCCACCCACACGCCGGTGGTGTTGTTGCACATGATCTCGGTGACGTCGGGGTCCTCGAGCAGCGGCGTGATGGGGCCGTAGCCGATGACGTCGGCGGAGATCTCCTCGACCAGGCGGGCCTTCTCCTCGGCGGTGAGCGGCACCTCCTCCTGGTTCATGATCTCGGCGAGCGTGTCGCGAGCCAGGTCGAGCAGCTCCTCGTCGGCGACCTCGCGGCTGTTGGGGCGCGCCGCGAGGCGCTCCATGAGCCGGCCCGACACCTGCTGCTTCAGCCGGGCGTAGGGGTCGACGCGCTGCGCAGGTCCGTCTTCGAGGACCTCCTCCTCGTCACCGTCGACCTTCTTGAGCCGGTCTCCGAGTCGCATCTCCTACCGCCTTCCGAAGAGCCCGGTGTTGCGTCGCTGCGCCGCAGCCGCCTGGTCGGCCGTGGCGTTCGGATCGGGCTCGAACCGGCTCACCAGCTCCCACAGGGGCCCCGCCGCCGGCGAGCTCTCCCCACCCTCGATGACCGGCACGCCCTGGTTCATCGACACGGGCAGCGAGACGTGGCTCGGGACGAGGACGTCGGGCTCCATGCCGATGGTCGCCGCGATGTCGGCGACGTCCAGGCCCACCTTGGCGTTCGAGCGGTTGAGGACGAAGTGCCGCTCGGCGCCCGTCATGCCGATGCGATCCAGGGCGTCGATCGTCTTGTGTAGGCCGCGGACGCTGGCGACGTCGGTCGCCGCCACGAAGACCAGGTCGGTGGCGTTGTCCATGACGGTGAGCGTGCGCTCGCCGAGGCCGGGGTCGGTGTCGACCACGACGTACTTGAACTCCTGGTGGAGCAGCGTCACCGCCTTCGAGAACGCCTGGGCGGTGATCTCGTCGGCCACACCCGGCACCTCGGGGGCGCAGAGCGCGAACAGGCCCGAGCGGTGCGGGGTGAGGTGGACCTTGACCTCGGTGGCGTCGTGGAGGCCGCCGGCGATGGCGTCGCGGATGCTCGTCTCGGCCAGGAGGCGCAGTGCGTTGCCGACGTCGCCGAACTGGAGATCACCGTCGACGAGCACGACCTGCTTCGGCGCCCGCAGTGCGAGCCCGACGGCGAGGTTGGAAGAGATGGTGGTCTTGCCGGCGCCGCCCTTGGGCGACAGCACCATGATCAGGCGGTGCTGGTCCTGCGGGTTGTCCGCGCTGCGCATCGTGTGCGACCGGCGCTCGGCCAGTTCGAGGGCCCGCTTGACCGACTCACGGATCCGGTCGCCGTCGGCGCCGAAGGGGAGGATGTCGCGGACGCCGACCTGCATGGCCCGGCCGAAGGCCTCGCCCGTGGGCTCCATGTGGAGGACCACGGTGACCTCGGGGCGCTCCTCGTCGAAGCGCTGGGCGACGGTGAAGGCCTTCTCCGGGTCGTAGGCACCGTCGATCACGACCACCTCGACCGCGCTGCCGGCCGCGGCGAGGCCGCGCTCGAGCGGCGCCGTCTGCACCGCCACGACATCGCCGACCGCGTCGCGCACGGCCTCCTCGAGGTCGTCGTCCGCGGCGAGGATCAGGATCATCCGACCGGTGCTCCCGGGTTGATCACGTTCTCGACGCTGATGCCCTCGGACGGCACCAGTGCCTCCCCGCTGTGCAGGGCCATGTGGAGGTTGGCGTTCAGCGACTGGGCGTCACGCACGTAGATGAGGCGCTCTGCGTCCGGGCCCTCGACGGCGAGGGTGACGAGCAGCGACCCCTCGGCGGGAGCGACGCGCTGCGTCGGGTCGGGCGTGGCAGTGGCCGCTTGCACGGGCAGCGGGTTGCCCTGCACGTTCGTGACCAGTGCCTGCTGGATGATGATCTTGGCCACCTTCAGCTCGGCTTCGGTGGTCGTGCCGGTCGCGGGGTCCACTGGCTGGGTCGCGAGCGGATCGGCCGTCGCGTTGATGAAGTCGGTGCGGTCGCCGAGGGCGATCAACGCCACCGTGTTCCCCGGGACCGGGACACCGCCGATGAACTGCTCCTGCGACATGGCGATGGTGACCTCGAGCAGCCCCTCGGGCACCTCGACCGAGCCGGGGCGGTTGACGACGTTGCCCGCCTCGACGAAGCGGTTCGCCAGCAGCACCTCGCCCGGGACGATCTCGATCGCGGTGACGAGGCCGCTCACCGACACCAGGTCGGAGATCACACCCTCGGGTGCGATCTTCGCCGGCACGTCCTCTTCCTCGACCAGCTCCTCGAGCTGCGCCGCCGGCGTACCGGCCGGAATCGGCCCGGTCGCCGTGAGCACCCGGACGAGCTCCTCACCCTCGAGAGCTCGGTCCTCCGCCCCCTGGACGTAGAGCACGAGCACACCCGTACCCACGATCGCCATGACGACCGCGGCGATGACGCCCACCAACTTCTTGTTCACGTGGTTCTCTCCCGTTCGGGGGTCTAGCTACGAAGTGTTCCGCAGGATCGGAAGCAAGTGGTGCATCGGCGCGCCGCTTCCTCTGCTTGAGCGGCTGAGCGGGTTCAAGCGCCCAGATAGATGTCCCCAGGACCCAGGGACGGGACGAGCGAGCCCGCACCGGCACGGAAGAACCCGGTGTTGCCGTTGATCTTCAAACCCCAGCCGAGGAACCCGCCGCCGTAGTCGGGATGGGATGCGCAACCGCCTCCGCTGCCATTGCCCTTGTCGTTGCCGACCTGGTTTCCGGAACCGGTGTTGATCGCGCCTCGCGGTGCATAGACGATGCCGTCGACGTGGACGCAGTTGCCGGAGAACTCGATCACCGGCTTGTCACACGCATCCGCCTGGCTGACGCCACCGTTCCAGTTGGTGAAGAACACGAGGCGGTTCAGCTCGAAGTCGAAGTGGGGGATCGAGACGTTGTTGTCGCTGATCTTGATCAGTCCGCTCGGCGTGACGATGGTGATCCCGTTGAGGGTGCGGGTCTGTGCGATGCCTGTCCCACCGTTCGCCACAGGCTTTGCCGGCAGACCGGTGGCAGGGTCGAGGTAGATGGTTGCCGTCTTCGGCGCAACCGTGAAGCCGTTGCCCTTGATCTCGACGCTGCTGGCTGTTGCGTAGTACACGCCAGCGCTGACGGTGTTCTGGAACACCGTCTGCGAGGTGTTCGTGTAGAAGCCGCCGTACGCGAGAGCTCGGTCGCCCGCCGGGGCGTACAAGCTGATGGGGAGCGACGAGGGGCCGAACCCGGCCGGCCACGTCGCCGCGCCGCTCACTGGCGTCCAACCGTCCCAGAGCCCCTTGTTCTGGCTCACGCTCTTCGCCCGCCGCGTGCCCGTCACGGTGTTGTTGTTGCCACCATCCTTGGCATCGCCGTAGGAGACGATGTCCCCCTGAAACTCGTTCTTGTTCCCGCTCGTCTCGAACGCAGGTTTACCTGCTGCGCAGTTGTGGCCGCCGGCGAAGGCGACCGGCACATTCGCGCCGTCGACGGGCGTCGTCCCTGTCGACCCTTGCTTTCGACATCCGATGGCCGTCGCGTCCAGCTCCAGATCGTCGTCACCGGCGATCTCGCCGAACCAGACCTTCGCCTCGACGCCGCCGATCTGTCGCTGGATGCACTCACCCCCGTCGACGCTCACGAACTGGAAGTCCACAGCGTTGCACGACGCAACGGCGTAGCCGTTCTGCGTGAGGTACTCGCAGGCTCTGGTGCGAGCCTTGGCTTGGTCCCCAGTTGTGGCAAGCACGCCGTCCAGCTCCTGAGCACCGGCCAAGACAGCGGAGTCGACGTCGTTCTGGACGTCGCGATCCTGCTGCCGGGCGTTGCCGAGACCGACGGTGATGGCGCCGATGACCAACAGAGCGGTGAGCGACAGTGCGAAGAGGATGAGCACCATGCCGCGCTCGTCTCGGCGCCTACAGGGTTTGCGTGTTCTGTGCGACACACCAGCTCCAATCAGCGTTGCGTTGCGCTTGCGTGGCGCTCTCACGGAAGGGATATGCCTCTTCGAGACCGTTCGTCAGGGTCTGCGTCGGGGGCGTCGTCGTCCCGTACAGCTTCTCGACCCGCATCTGGGTGCGTGTCGTGATTGCCTTGTCGTTGAGCAGGGCGCTGAAGAACCCGGTGAGCGACTCTGCGGGGTACGCCACGCAGACTGCGACCGACTTCCCAGCAGCGTGGCTGCCGCCCTCGAACCTGATGGCGACGCGCACGTCCGTGTCGTCGAGGTCGACCCGGTCTTTGACCATGCAGAAGATGCGTCGGTCACGAGCGCTCTGCGCCCCCCCGGAGAAGTCCCCCGTCGTCAGCGAGGAGCAGGAGTAGGCCGCAGTGTCCCCCTTCGCCTTCACCACCTGGCGCGCCCCCTCTCGCGCTCCTTGCCGGATCGCGATCTGATCGCTGTAGATGGAACCGAAGTCGACGATCCCGACGAACAGAAGCGCCAGGATGTTCGCGATGAGGGCGAACTCGACGACGGAGGCACCCCGTTCGCTGCGTCGTCGACTCATGTCGAGGGCACCGCGCAGTCCCAGGCCACGAAGCCGGGCTCCTCTGCGGTCACGATTCCTGGGCTCGCAAGAACACGCTCGATCTGGATCTGGCTGTCCGATTCGAACACCTTGGTCGCCCCTTCGAGGAATGGCGTCATCACGCCGCTGACAGATCGGATCTTGAACTGGGCGCACAACTTGATCGTCCTAGTTGCGGTGTAGGCGTCGACCCCGCCGACCTGTTCCACCGCGACTCGCACGCGGACATCGTTGGCTCCGAGGCCCGACTGGGCCTTGACCAAGCACATCGCCCGACGGGTGGCCACGTTCATCGTCGCCGTGCTGGGATTGCATGAGGCATCCGTCCCGGTATCGGCGACCGAGACACGGCGTGCTGCGTCACGAACCCCGCTCCGCAACGCCTGCTCGTCGGCGAACGCGACTCCGAAGTCCATGATTCCGAACAGAAACGCGAAGAACACCGGAGCGACGAGCGCGGCCTCGACCAGCGAAGCGCCTCGATCTCGATCTCTTCTGCGTGCCCGCACGTCTACACATCCCTCTCGCACCGGCGAACTGTACGCCGCGCTCGTGCCTGGGGTCTGCCAGAACACTTCCGAGCCTTCCGATTCTGCCACTGTGCGCGCGCAAGTGCCATGGTCAGGTTGGATCATTTCACGGAACGTGCGTACGGAAGCGGCAGAAGCGTCCGGAGCGTGACCTACGCCAGCACGACCTCGGGCTTCACCGTTCCCTCCCGGTGCGGGCCGTACACGGCGAGCAGGACGCCGTCCTGGGACTCGACCGCCCACGGTCCGTCGTGGCCTTCGGGGATGCCGAGGCGGGAGCGCTCCAGCGGCCTTCCGTGGCCGACGTCGACGGCGGTCGGGACGTCGACGACCACCGTCGGCAAGTCGCGCAGCGCCTCGGCCGGGCTGAGGACGTGGCGCTCAGGGTCGATCTCGTCGACCCGGTGGGCGTCGGCGACGTCGAAGGAGCCGGCCTGGGTGCGTCGGAGGTTGCGGAGGTGAGCGCCGCCGCCCAGCGCGGCGCCGAGGTCTGCGGCCAGGGTACGGATGTAGGTGCCCGACGAGCATGTGACGTCGATCGGGAAGACACCGTCGGCGACCGGTTCGCCGACGGTGAAGGCATGGATCGTGATCGGCCGGGCCTCGCGCTCGACCTCCTTGCCCTCCCGGGCCAGCTCGTGGAGCCGCTTGCCGTCGATCTTGATGGCCGAGACCATCGGCGGGACCTGCAGGATCTCGCCGGTCAAGCCGAGGGCGGCGGCCCGGACGTCGGCGAGCGTCACGCCGGCCATGTCGTGGGTAGCCGTGACCTGTCCGGTGTCGTCGAGCGTGTCGGTCTCGGTGCCGAGCACGACCTCGCCGACGTAGGTCTTGGGCAGCGCGGTGAGGAAGCGCAGCAGGCGGGTCATGTTGCCGACCCCGAGCAGCAGCAGGCCCGTGGCCGGCGGATCGAGGGTGCCGGCGTGCCCGACCTTGCGGGTGCCGAGGACGCCGCGCGACTTGGCCACCACGTCGTGGCTGGTCCAGTCGACCTCCTTGTCGACCAGCACCAGGCCGTTCCAGGGGCTCGGCTGCTTCCGGCTCACGTGGGCACCGCACGCTCGGGCAGGAGCGCACGGATCGACTCGACGACCTCGGGGATCGGCGCGTCCGTGGCGAAGCCGGCCATGAAGGTGTGGCCACCACCGCCGAACTGCGCAGCGAGGCGGGACACGTCGATGGAACCAGTGGAGCGCAGCGACACCCGCAGCCCCTCCCCCGGCGCCTGGCGCAGGACGCAGGCGACGTCGGCCTCCTGGCACGACCGGACGTGGTCGATGAAGCCCTCGGTCTCGTCGAAGGTGACGTCGAAGTCGTGGAGGTCGCGCTCGGTCAGCCAGGCGACGACGAAACCACGATCGACGTCGAGCTCGGTGCGGGCCAACGCCATGGACAGCAGCTGCACGTACTGGAAGCGGTGCTTCTCGAACAGCTCGCGGGTGATGGGGGCGATGGGCAGGTCGTACTCGGCCAGCTCCTCGGCCAGGTGGAAGACGTCTGGCGTCGTGTTCGGGTACCGGAACCTCCCCGTGTCGGTGACGAGGCCGACGTAGAGGTTCAGGGCGACGTCCTGCGTGAGGGGCCAGTCGAGCTCGGCAGCGAGCTGGCGGACGAGGACCGCCGTCGCCGCTGCGGTCTCGTCGACCAGGTTGAGCGTGCCGAACCGCTGGTTGTCCGGGTGGTGGTCGAGGACCACGACCGTCCCGGCGCCGTCTGCGGCGGGGGCGAGGTCGCCGAGCCGGCCGACGTTGCCGAGGTCGAAGGTGATCAGCACGTCCGGGTCGAGCGGGAACTCGGTCGGCGGCGTGCAGCGGTCGAGACCGGGGAGGAACCGGTAGTGCGGCGCCACCTCGAAGGGGCTGGGCCACGACGCCACCGAGTCCCTGCCGTTGGCCTGGCACAGCAGGTGCATGGCCAGCATCGATCCGAGCGCGTCGCCGTCGGGGTGATGGTGGCAGGCCAGCCCGAGGGAGCCGGCGCCCTGCACCACCTCGGCGACCTCGGCGACGGTGCTCACCGGCTCAGGCGTCGTCGGTGTCCGGCGGGGCGGTCTCGTCGGACGACTCGGACCCGTCGGGCGCGTCGTCGTCCTCGGGGATGTCGAGCTCGCGCAGGATCTCCTCGATGCGGGTGGCACCCCGGGCGACCTCGTCGGCGTGGAACGACAGGATCGGCGTGCGCCGCATGTGGGTCTGGCGGTTCACGGCCTGCTGCAGTCGGGGACGGTGCTCCTCGAGCACTTCGAGCACGACCTCGTCCGATGCCTCGAGGTTGGACCAGTGGATCTTGGCGTGCTCGATGCCGGGGTCGACCTCGACGGCGGTGATCGTGAGGAAGCCGAGCCGCTCATCGTCGATGCGCTCGAGCTCCTCGGCGACGATCTCGCGCACGAGCTCGTTCAGCCGGGCCGTCCGCGGGTACCGGCGGGAGCTGGGCTGACGTCGGCGGGCCATGGGCCGAGCCTGCCACAGGATCCGGCGGCTTCCACCGGGCGGGCGGACGCTCAGGGTCGGGGCAGGAACCGTCGGAGCCACTCGGCGAGCACGGGGTCGACCATGCGTCCGTCGGGGTCGAGGAACCCCTCGGCCGCCAGCGCGGCGCCGGCGTGCTGGGCGGAGGACTGCACGAGGTTGAGGCGTCGGGCGGCGGCGCCGTAGGGCGGCTCGCCCCAGGCGGCGAGCCGGAGGAGCTTGGCCTGGGGCACGCTGCGGGCCAGGACCCACTCGCCATGGTCGCGGAGGCCCTCGACCGCTCGGGTGATGGCGGCGTCGAGCAGCTCGGGGGTGGCGGTGCCGCCGCCGTCGTCGACGGTGGCCTGCCAGAGGCGGTCGGCGACGAGCATGGTGCGCTGCGGGTGTCCGCCGGTGAAGGCGAGCAGCTCGTCCACCGTGCGGTCGTCGATCTCCAGGTTCGTGGACGCGAACCGGTCGATGATGAGGTCAGCGGCTTCGGGTCCGGGCAGGGGGCCGAGCGGGATCTGCTCGGCCTGCCCGAAGAACGGTGCGTCGGAAGTGGCGAACAGCAGACGGAGCGTGGACGGCTCGGAACCGGCGAACAGGTAGCAGACCCGGTCGCCGTGGTGCTGGATCTGGGACCGGATCCGCTCCTGGGCACCGTGGACGTCGGCAACCGCCTGGAACTCGTCGAGCACGACCAGCACGCGCACGCCGAGGTCGCCGGCCAGCTCCCAGCCGACGGCCAGGGACGCCTCGAGGGTGCGGTCGGTGCGCTCGTCGGGCGGGGTGACCGTGGCTGCCACCCCTCCCGGCCCGACCGTGAGCTGGAGGCGACGCAACACGGACCGCACCGCCCGTCCGAGCCGCTGGGGAAGCGGGCGCGGCAGGCGATCCCAGCCGGCCACGACCCGGTCGGCGATGTCTCTCGCCGACTGGACCCCCATCAGGTCGACGGTGACCACGACCAGGTCGTCGGGGGCGTCGGCGGCGACCTTCGCGATGAGGCTGGTCTTCCCGAAGCGGCGAGGAGCGGCGACCAGCATGTGGTGTCCGGCCCTGGCCCTGGAGATGATCGAGGCGACCTCGTCGCTGCGTCCCACGACCTGGTCCGGCGGGGCCGGTCCGGTGGTGACGAAGGGCGACGCCAGACGGGACATACGGTGGACGCTACACGGGACCTACGGTAGACGCTACACCTTTGGGGCGTATGTAGAGGGGCGCCTCCGGCCAGTTCGGGAGGCAGGATGACGCCCATGACCCCCCAGGACCCGTCCATCCCGACCCGTGGCCGGAGCCGGCGAGCGCTCGCAGTCGCCGCAGCGGCCCTGCTGCTGGCCGTGGCCTGCGGCGACGACGACGACACGTCCACTGCGACGACGACCACCACGGTGGCGGACGACCCGACCACGACCTCGGCGCCGGACGACGAGACGGAGGTGGATGATGAGGAGGAGAGCGGTGACCTGCTCGCGCTCCTGCCCGACGTCTCGGCGATCGACGCCGGCTACACCGAGGCGCCCGCAGAGGACGAGGAGGCGGGCGGAGACGACGAGGTCGAGGACGCCCTGGCCGAGGCGTGCCCCGAGGCGGCGGCGATCCTCGCCGAGGATGACGACGAGGACGACAGCGCCGAGCGGGAGTACGACGGTGCGCTGGCGAAGTCGGTCACGGTCGGTCTGGACCCCACGCCGCGCAACCTCGACGAGGACAGCATCGACGATGCCGTCGCCGCCGTCGCATCGTGCGAGACGGTGACGTTGACCCAGGACGGACTGGACATGACCATCGACCTGACGGCGGAGCGCGACGACACCTACGGCGACCGTGGAGTGCTGATGACGATGGACCTGTCCATCTCCAGCCCGCAGCTCCCCGCTCCGATCACGCTCCAGATGCGGGGCCGGATCTTCCAGGTCGGCTCCCTCGGCGCCTCGGTGAACGTCACCAGCGGCTTCGACGAGACGACGTTCGAGCCGGCCCCGGGTGACTTCGAGCTGCTCGACCCGCTGGCCGCCCAGCTCGAGTCCGCCGCCGCATCGCACGGAGGCTGACGCCCGGGGACTGCCGCGGGTTCTTGTCGGAGGGTCTTCGTACCGTGGTCGGCATGGTGATGTGCGAGACGCCGGAGGTGCTGGAGGCCCTCGACGAGATCGAGGCCACGGCGGCGGAGCTGTGCGGGCAGCGCAACGCCATCACCGCCCGCCTGGTCGATCTCGTCGCCCGCCTCGACGTCGACGACCTGTGGGAGTCCACCGGCGCACGGTCGCTCGAGCACTGGGTGGCGTGGAAGTGCGGCATGTCCAACGGCCACGCGGCGGAGCTGGTCACCACGGCGCGCCGCCGGGCGGAGCTGCCGGAGACCCTGGCCGGGTTGGCCGAGGGCTCGATCTCCGAGGACCAGGTCGCCGTCATCGCCCGCAAGGCCCCCGAGGGCATGGACCACCACTTCGCCGAGCTGGCCCGCTCGGCGTCGGTGTCGCAGCTCCACACCGCCCTCCGCATCGCACGGCAGACCCCGGTTCGTCCGCCCGAACCCGGTCCCCCGCCGTCGCCACCTGCCGAGCCCGAGGTCGACCGCACCGTCTCGACGTGGACGGACGACCTCGGCGCCTGGCACGCACGGGTCCAGCTGCCGATCGACGAGGGCGCCTACGCCGAGCAGGCCCTGGCCGCCCACAAGGACGCCTTGGTCCAGGAGTGGAAGGCGGCCCGCCAGGCGGCGGAGGACGCCGGCGTCACCGAGCTGCGGCCTCCGCCCTTCCCGACGCCCGCCGATGCCTTCGTGCGGCTGTGCGAGCGCGGGCTCGACGTCGCCGCCCGGGCCCGTCCGCACGGCGATCGCACCACGGTCATCCTCCACGTCGACGTGGCGACCCGGGCTGCCGACCTGCACCTGGGCCCGGCCCTCACCGAGGCCGAACGGCGCTACCTGGGCTGCGACGCCACCTTCGAGACGTGGTTCGAGCGCGACGGCGAGGTCATCGGCGCCGCCCGCACCACCCGCAAGATCCGCACCGTGGCCGCGCGCACCTGGCGAGAATCGGATTGCCCGCGTTTTCCCACGGTGCCGCGGCAAGGCCGTCGGATCTCTGCCATGCGAGGCTCGCTGTGTCTGTGGCGCTGTGCCCGGCCTGGGCTGCTGCTTGGT
>SXGQ01584964.1_pt1 | contig 10992 bp, 18 predicted proteins | sample 3178371 | NCBI WGS metagenome assembly SXGQ01 (sample SAMN11356859, study PRJNA531348) | freshwater metagenome | isolation source: freshwater sample F1-20 | place: China: Fuxian Lake, Yuxi | collected 2017-12-25 | reverse complement strand
AGTTAGGTTACACAGGACAACCCGATAAGGTATGGTTGGTAATAAATAAAAAAGGTAATGAGTTTGGGCTTCTAATTACTGACTATAAGACTAACAAACCAAAAAACTTTGTTGCCAATAACTTTACAAAACCGATGTTCAGACCTTTTGAAAAATACCCAAACACGGCTTTAGGTCACTACTACGTTCAATTACCACTTTATGGTAAGTTATTACTCAAAATGCTTGAAGGTACAAAATATGAAAATATTAGGTTATATGGATGTATCGTTGTATTATTGCGAGAGGATTCAGAGTATGAGGAGTATCGTGTTCCACAAGATGTGATTGATACTGTCCTTAACATGAATATGAAAGACTATTTAAATTGACAATTAACTAAAAAGGTAATATATTTAAAATTATGATTAAACTAACATTTTACACAACAGAAAAAAAAGTAGTGGTTGACTTTGACAATTTTGACAAGGAAACCTACGAAAACACACCAACCGTTCAAGTAAGAGACGGATACTACGAAGTAATGAAAAGAAACGATAATGGAGTCGTTACTGCGGTTAAACCAATACTCCGAGTTCCAATTTCACAAACAATAATGTATATTAATGACTAATAATATGAAAAAATCTGAAAAATTAGCAATATCAGTGTTAATTGGATTATGCTTGGGATTTATAATCGGGATGTTAACATCTTGTGTGTCTAAACACCCAAAGTGTGCCGCTTACGATAAAGTTCAAACAATTGAAAAATGAAAAAACTATTAACCTGTATTAGTATTTTCTTGTCACTAAATGGGTTTGCCCAAATGGCAAGTAATATTGAAAAACCTGAATTATATGTTGAACCCGCATCAATACAGGCGGTCAAAGATGTATGGGTATCGGATAAAGATGATAACCGTAAAGTTGGACTGACTATGGTAATCGGTGGGCTTGCGGTTATTGGTTTAGATATCTATGAAGGTAAAGAGGCTTGGAAAAGACCGACAAGTAATGGGTGGACTTATAGACCATTCATTGCTCAATCTACCCGACCATTTATGATGGTAACAGGTATTGCCTTAACAGGTACAGGTATTGGAATATTGTTATATAATAGATAATATGGATAAGAAAATTAATTTAAAAGAAATGCCCACAGTAACATGTGAATCATGTGGGTTCGACCAATTCAAAGAAGTTACCTTTATTAAAAGGGTCTCTAAAGAACTAACAGGTACAGATAGAGATACTGACGTACCATTCCCAACCTATGCGTGTATTAAGTGTGGACACGTTAATGACGACTTTAATCCATTTTTTGATGGTAACCCAGATTTAGAACTATGATAAAAAAATTAGTACATTTTAGTGATTTACACATTCGTTTATTTAAAGACCACGACTTGTATAAGAGAGTTTTACAAGATGCCTTCAAGCAGTGGAGAGATATTGCTCCTGACCGTATTGTCTTTACTGGAGATTTAGTTCATTCTAAAAACCAAATGACCCCTGAACTTGTTGAGTTCATTGCTTGGGTATTGACTGAGTGTTCCAAGATTGCAAAAACAATCTTAATTCCTGGTAACCACGACTTCCTTGAAAACAATATGGAACGTTTGGACGCTTTAACTCCTGTGGTTGACTCACTTCAAAACGAAATGGTGGTTTACTACAAGAATAGAGGGGTGTACCAAGACCAAAATATTGATTGGTGTGTCTATTCACTTATGGACCATAACATTCCTCCTGATATTGAAAAATCTGATAGAGTTAAAATTGGGTTATTTCACGGACCAGTTCAAGGATTAACCACGAATCTTGGATTTAAATTTGAAGATGGATTTGAGGCTTCTAAGTTTGATGGTTGTGACTTAGTTCTTTGTGGTGATATCCATAAACGACAAATCTTTGACATACCTGGTGGAAAAAAAGCATATATGATTGGGTCAACCATATGTCAAAATTATGGGGAGACAATTACTAAACATGGGTATGGTATATACGATGTTGATAAGGATGAGTATACTACTGTAGATATTCATAACCCCAAACCGTTTGTAGCATTTAGAATAAACTCATACGAAGATATTGAAAATGGAACAGAAAAACTTGTTAACTATTGAGTTAGGTAGATTAGATTCTGAAGATATCAATTTGTTTTGTAAATCAAATGAAATAACCGATGTTAATGGATTTGTTACATTATGTCTAAGAAAAGGTTATTATATTGAAAAATACGGATTGTTAAATCAGGGAACCTTACCAGAAGTAATTGAAAGAGAGTTCGAGAGAGAAGTAAAAGTTGAAGACACTTCTAAAATTGAAGAACTTGAAAACCAAATTTACATATTAAAAGGTAAATTAGAAAATCAAAAAGAGATTGAGTGTGGAAAACTCCAAGACACACTTATGGAATTAAACAGACAACTTGGAGATAAAAACGAACTGATAAAAGAATTAAGAAATAAAGTTAATGACCTTGAAAATCTAACAAAAACTTCTTATGCTTTTTATCTAAAAAATTCAAATTTAAAAGACAGATTATGATTTGTGTAGAACACATCAGACAACATTATATTTATTGATAAATATAGGTATGAAAAAATGTAAAAGATGTTTAATTGAAAAAACAAGTGATGAGTTTGGGAACAATAAAAACAACAAAGATGGGAAATCAATTTATTGTTTAAATTGTGAATTAGAAAGAAAACGAAAGTATAGGGAAGAAAATAGGGAAAAAGTTAATGAATCGTCTAAAAATTGGAGAAAGAACAACCCTGAAAAATATAAGAAAACAATAGAAAAGTATATTGAAAAAAATCCCCATATGTCCTCAAAAGAAAGAGGCAGGAAATACCGTGAAGATGATACGTATCGTAAAAAAAATTCAGAAAAAAGGAAAGAGTATTATCAAAATAATTTAGAAAAGGAAAGGGAGAAAAGAAAAATATATTATTACAATAATAAAGAAAAAGAAAGAAAAAAGAATGATACTTGGAGGGTAAAAAAATTAAAATCTGATGGTTTTTTTAGGATGAAAAGAAGATTAAGAGAGAGGATTAGGGATTATATGAAAGGAGAATCAATCGGAAAAAAAACAAAAGATATTGTTGGTCTTGAATATGAGGATTTTAAGATTTATATTTCTAAAAAGTTCTCAGAAGGTATGACTTGGGACAATTATGGCAAATGGCATTTAGACCATATCATTCCTTTATGTGAAGCAAAAAATGTTGAAGAATTAATAAAGTTAAATCATTTTACAAACTTGCAGCCACTATGGGCTGAAGATAATATAAAAAAAAATAGAAAGTATGTTAGTTAAATTATTAGGTTGGTTCATTATGAATTACGGGCTTATGAATATTATGGTGTTCAGCTCAATTTTTTCGGGATTTAGGAATAAAGTTAGAAGAATTGGTGATATGGAAATACCGTTAATCTCACCATTTTTTGATTTTATTTCAGGGTTTATGTCGTGCCCTATGTGTTTCTCATTTCATGGAGGATGGTTTTTATCATTATTCATATTCTCCCCATCATATGAATTATTTCATACACCAACATGGATTAGTTGGTTCTTTGATGGTATTATGTCATCAGGTGCGGTTTGGGCTATAAATTCCTATATTGAATGGTACGAACAAAACAGACCAAGTAAAAACGATTAATTAAAAACAAATAAGTATATGCCAAAATCAAGACAAAGAAAGGACCACAAGAAAAAGTCCCAAGCAAGAACTCGTAGAATCGGTGCTGAAAAACGTAAATACGAAAAACAAATGCAGTCACTTTTTATGGAACAAATTGAAAAAATGAGAGCCGCTCAGTCCGGTACTACAGAAACTGATGGACCTGTTCAGCAAACCGCTTAATTTAGAAAGAATAAAGATGATTAAAGATTTGGATTTTGATAAGTTAGAAAACCCATACGTTCAAGTCGTATGGGAGGATGCTCCTGAAAACTTCACACAAGAAAAATTAAAGAACGTAAAACACTACTTCCAAAAGAAGTATAACACCACAAGTGTTAATGTTATTACCAAACTTAAAAAGAGTGAAGAAGTTCAGGATAATGTGGATGTATCATTCAATATTATGGATGAGAACTTCCAACACGAACTTATGAAATCCATTCTTGAATCTAAAGGTCAAGTAAATCTTTATGAAGACATTTTAAAAATTGACTCGGCGGTCAACAACAAAATGATTGCCGAACAAGAAGAAGTCGGAACGTTCAAAAAGTGGTTTATTAAAAAGATTGAATTCTCAAACTTTTTATCTTACGGTGATAATCAAACACTTAACTTTGAAAAGTTAGGGGGTATTACTGTAATCGAATCCGACCCACCCAACTTCGGAGGTAAGACCGTATTATCAGTTGACTTATTGTTATTCTTATTCTTTAATACGACCACCAAGACAAGCAAAGCTGAGGAGGTGTTTAACCGATATTCAGGTAAAGATAAAGTATCTGTTCGTGGTGAGATTGTTATTGATGGTGAGGATTACATTATCGTTAGAGAACTTGAACGTAAGAAATCAAAGGCTGGTGAATGGAATGTAAAGACTGAATTGGATTTCTTTAAGAAGTATCCTGATGGTTCATTAGTTAAGTTTACTGGGGAACAAAGAAGAGAAACTGAAAATTTTATTAAAACATCAATTGGAAGTTATGATGATTTTTTAATGACTATTCTTACCACAGGTACTAATTTAGAAGATTTATTAGATGCTAAACCAACCGCAAGAGGGCAAGTATTGTCAAGATTCTTAGGACTCGACTTTTTAAAAAGAAAGGAAGAAACAGGTAAAGAAATTTACTCCGTATTCTCAAAGTCTATGATATCTAATATCTATAATACTGAATCATTAAAAACTCAAAATGAAGAGTTAATTGAGACGAATAAAAATTTGAATACTCAAATTAACGAAGGTAATGAGAAATTAAAAGATGTTATTGGTAGGTTAGAAAAGGGACAAGAATATCGTGATAATCTTTTAAAATCTAAAGTTACGGTTGAGAGAGAATTGACTCTAATGAACCCTGAGCAAACCAAAAAAGAAATTGAAACGTTTGAATCTCAGATTAAACAAAACATTTCTTTAAGAGACGGTGTTAAGATTGTTGAACCTACTGAATTTTATAAAGAGTCGGAACATGACAACATTAAAGAAGAATATCAAAAGGCTTACAAACAAAAAGTTGAGTGTGATACTAATATATCATCTATTGAAAAGTTAAAAAGTTCAGTTAGTGGAGGTATTAAGTGTGAGCACTGTGGTATTGAATTAATGAACGCAGCGATTACACAATCAAGAATTGCTGAACTTGACGGACTTACACGGCAAAAAACCTCAATACAGGGTTTAATGCAGGAATTATCCGACAAAGAACAAGGGTTTGTTAAACTTAAAAAAGACTTTGATGAGTATGAAAGAAACAAATTGGTTTATGAGAAATACCAAGCTACCATCGAAACTCTCCAAACTAAAAGAGATGCTTTGGAATCCAAACTTAGTAGATACGGAGAGATGCAAGATGTTATTAAATCAAATGAGCAAATCGAGGCACAAATAATTAAAGCCAATTTAAGATTACAAGAACTCAAACAAGAGGAAGAGCAAGTAAAAAGGAGTATTACTAACTACGAGTTCCAAATTAAACAAAACGATGAGAAGATTGACAACAATCTTAAAACAATTGTTAAAATTGCTGAGGAACAAGAAAAAGAAGTTAAATACAAATTGTACTTGGAATTGTTTGGTAAGAATGGAATCGCTAAAAGAATCATGAAAAGTATGATGCCACTTATTAATTCTGAGTTACAACGACTATTACAGGATTCTTGTTATTTTAGATTAGAAATTCGTATTAGTGAAAAGAACGAAGTTGAGTTTTGGATGATTGACAATAACACTCAAGTTGAAAAACTTATGACTACAGGTTCAGGTTATGAAAAGACAATTGCGTCACTTGCTTTAAGAGCGGTTCTTGCTAAAGTTTGTTCTTTACCTAAACCAAACATCACAGTATTTGATGAGGTATTTGGTAAAATATCAAACGACAACTTGGAGATGGTATATGAGTTTTTCATTAAGATTAAAGAATACTTTGAAAACATTTTGGTGATTACTCACAACCCCATGATTTCAAATTGGGCCGACAACGTAATCAAAATTACAAAAACTGAAAATATTTCAAAAGTTTCACAATAATTTCATATCTTTGTAAAAGAAAATTTATCGGTATCTTATTTATGAAAAAATATATTTTGTTTGCCTTTGGCGACTATGACGAAAAAAAAGAAATTGTTAATTTGATTTTAGATTTTGTAACGCAAATATCGACTACAGATGTTAAGTACCAATACGGAGAGACTGGAGTATTGGTTACTTTTACATCAGAATCTAAAATTAATGACATATCTAATTTTTTTGAAAAAAACATAGTATCTTTGACATCGATGTATTTTGTATTTCCTGTTGATAAAAATTCAATCGTATCTATGGAGGACGAAATGCACGAACATTTATTCGGTAAAATAAACGAGACAAGTAATGGATACTTTAATGAGAATAATGTTAGTATAAGCTACTACTTCAACGAAGATAACGATTCGTTAAATGAAAAAATGGCTGAAGAATTATTTAAAACACTATTCCAAACAAAAGTTCAAGAAAAACCACTATCTTTGGATGAAATATTAGATAAGATAAATGATAAGGGTTTTGAATCCCTTAGTAGTACAGAACTTAAAACTTTAGAAAAATACTCAAACCAATAAAATATGATGGAAAAAAACTCAGTTATCCCGATTAATCAAGACGAAATTTCACATTACTTAAAAGATTTAAGAAAAATCAAAGTAATGACTCCTGAAAGAGAAAGAGAATTGTCTAAAAAAATTATGTCAGGAGAACTCAAAGAATCTGAAAAGCAAAAGATTAATAAAGAATTACTCGAAGGGAATTTAAGATTTGTTATTACAGTTGCAAAACAATACCAAAATCAAGGAGTTGACCTTTCTGATTTGATTGCTGAAGGTAACATCGGTCTAATGAAAGCTATTAACAATTTTGATTGGACTAAGAATTTGCGTTTTATATCTTACGCTGTATGGTGGATTAGACAGTCTATTCTACAGTCTTTGAATGAGAACTCAAGAACTATCAGAATTCCTGTAAACGTTATTCAAGAAATGTATAAAGAAAAGAAGGCAACTGATAAGACAGGGGCTGAAATGAATTCTAAATTTACTAGTCTACCTTATACAATTAACTTAGAGACACAAATTAACGAAGAGGGGGACACTCTAATTGATTTGATTGAGAATAAAGATTCACTCAGACCTGATGAGTTTAATGACTCTAAGACACAATTAAAGACTGGTTTATTTTCAATTATGTCTGTATTGGATGATAGAGAAAGACAAATTGTTGAAGATTATTACGGAATTTCAGGTACACCAAGAACACTTGAAGATATTGGTGAGGACTTTAGCCTAACTAAAGAAAGAGTTCGTCAAATCAAAGAAAAAGCACTTCGTAAGTTAAGAAATGAAAGTTCTACCTTATTTGATTACTTGTAAGAACTATTTATTGTTACATAATAACTCATATCATTTATTAAAAAACTATGGAAAAAATTCAAAAATATCTACCAATAACAACATTTGTTTTAGTTTTATTCATATTCCTAAAGGGATGTGGGACTGGAACTCAGGTAAAGTCAACTGAAAAGAAAGTTGAAACTCTAACAACAAAGGTTGATTCCCTAACTAAAATTGTTGTAACTCAGGACGAAATGATTAACGTACTTCAGAATACGACTATGTGGCAAACACTTATCATAGAGGAATTATCTGATAAGGACCATATGCCAATAAACCATTATAGAAGTGAGTCAGGTAAATGAAAAATTGGTTCCACAATAATTTAAAAAACATCATAATAACCGCCTTTGTAATTCCAATATTACTTGTAGCATTCGTATCAATATCACACGTCACATCTTTTTATGGACTATCTAACCCAATTACATGGGCGGTTTATTTATCTATCGGAATTGAAATCGCGGCACTATCGGCACTAGCGGCAGTTTCGGTCAATATGGGAAGGTTTGTATACCTCCCATTTTTTGTTGTTACCTTAATCCAAATGATTGGTAATATTTTCTTTTCATTTACTTATATTGACGAGACAAGTCAAATGTTTCAAGATTGGGTTGCGATGACAGGGGGACTGTTTGAAAACATGGGTGTTGAGAAAACTGATTTAAATACTCATAAAACAATTGTTTCATTTTTATCAGGAGGACTACTCCCAATCATATCTCTAACATTTGCACATATGCTTGTTAAGTTTTCGGAACAAAACGTAGAAAAAGAAACTCCGAAAAAAGAGATTATGAGTGAAGAGGAGTTCAAAGAAATAGTTAGACAGAGGAGAGAAAATTCTGAAAATGAAAAATGGAAACCAACTGAGGAAGACCTTAAAAAAATCCAAACTATTTTAGAAAATAATTACCCAAAGAAAGAAGAAATAGTTGAGGAACCATATAAACCAACTGAGGAAGATTTGAATAAACTTGAGGATGTTTTAAAAAACTATAACCAAAATAAAGTTGATGAAGAACCTAAACAACCTGAGGTTAATGAAGAAAAAATTATTGACCCATTATCAGGTGACGTTTTAAAAAAAAAGACCACGCCGAAGGGGATTCAAATTACAAGGTTCTAACCTATTCAAAAAGAAATGGATGAAATTATCAAATATGGTAAGTTTAAGAAATTTGAAAAAAACAAAAAGAAACGACAAATAATTCTTTGTAATAGTTCACGCAGAGCCATCGAGTATCTTACTTCATTACAGACTCGATTAAATGGTGAGTATGATAAAGTACCGAACTATTTAGTAACTAAGGAAGGTAAAATTTATAATTTAATTAGTGACGACTCATACTCTAATTTCTTCTCAGATAGAGAGGTAAATAGGAATTCTATAATAATTTGTATTGAAAATTTAGGTTGGTTACAAAGATTACCCTTAAATATCGATTACACTAATTGGATTGGAGATATTTATGTCAAAGATGCGGTTAGCAAAAGGTGGAGGGGTAAGCAGTTTTGGGATGCGTATACTAACGAACAATTTGTATCATTAGTTGACTTGGTTAAAAAGTTAACAAAAAAGTTCTCAATAAATAACCAGTTTATTGGGCACAACACTAAGGTGGATGGTATAAAGGTTTATAATGGTATTGTATGTCGAAGTAATTACCACAATAGATATACCGACCCAAGTCCCGCATTTGATTTTGAAAATTTTAAAAAAAATATTGAAAATGAGGGATAATCAAGACATTAAAGACCAAATTAAAAAATTAAGAGATTTGGCAAATAACAATAACCCATATGTTATGGAACATATTGGTGAAATAAAAAAAAGTTATCTTATTGAGCAAGTAGAGTCCGGTCAGGATTTAACTCAAAAGTATAATGTACCAGACTCAGTTGAGAGCGAGATTGAAGATAATGAATCTGAAGACAAAGGTGTTGAGAATGAAGTACAACAAGGATATAGAATATCAGGTGGAATATTAGTACTACACGGGAATGAAAGAAAAGACGTAGAATTAACTACTGATGATAAGACTGCTTTCCAAGAGACTATGGACGAATTTGTTTCTGAAGTTTCTGACATGGTTAATTTTGAACCACTTAATGTATATTCAAATAATGCTGATTGGGGAGGTAAAATTGTTGATTTTGATATTGAGTTCTATTTTACAATTGGTGAAAGTAATGGTGTTTACATAACTTGCGAAATGTCAAAAATTGATGAAAACTTTTTAATGTCAATTGACAAACTTAAAAAGTATTATGAAAAATTTAAATCAAAGTGGGCTAAAGTTATTGCCGGTAAAAAGAAAACTAAAATTGCTAAATAACAATTAAAATGGCTCTAACTGCGACTGATAAAAAAGAAATTGAAAAAATTGCAAGAGACGAAATCAAAAGTTTCCTTGGTTCAAGTACTATGAAACAAATGGAGGAAAAGATGATTGATTTAATTGTTAAAGAATTAAAAAAAGGTAAAGCCGAAAAGGAAGTGAAAGATTTGGTAATTAGAATGATGAGAGAGTTTTACCAAACCATGTGGGTTCAAAGGTCCGTATGGGAACCAAGATTAAAAAATGTTTAACGATGAAAAAAGAAACTAAAGAAACAACATCGGCTGGAGCGGCAGGTGCGTTTGTCGCCCCACTTGGAATGAAACAAGAGACTAATGAAAAATGGTCTGAAAAATATAAGAAAAGTATTAACTGTAACAACCCAAAAGGATTCAGTCAAAGAGCTCATTGCCAAGGTAAGAAAAAGAAATTAAAAGAAAATTTAGACGAAGCGGAAAGAACGTATTTGGCTAAACTTAGAGACTTGGCAAAAAAGTATGCTAATGACAATAGTAAAGATACTACATCTAAAGAAAAAATTGAAAAAGTTTACCAGGAGTTAAAGAAACAGTTTAGTATGGGTATTAATATGGAAAAAGAACATAAGTCAGGTAACCCAAGACAAATTGCTTTAGACCATTTATCTGAGGACCCAAAGTATTATTCTAAATTAAAGAAAATTGAAAAACCTAAAAAAGTTGAAGCCAAGGAAGCAACATCATCCGCATCATCTGGTTCTTATGAAGGTCCCGCATTTGGGGCTAAATCCATGAGTCCTGAGGATTGGAGAGGTGCGGCAAAACCTTTATACAAGGGAGGAGAATTTGTAACGGTAAAAGACAAGTGTAAAAAATTCCCGTATTGTAACCAAGGACCTGAGGCGATTAATCTGATAAAAAAAGAGAATAAAAATATAATTGAGAACATTTATAAAAATATTGCCGAGAGATACGGAGTTGATAAAACTGTTGTAAGAAATATTATATTGAAAGAACTCAGTAAAAAGTAAAAAATAAAGATATTTATTTTAAAAAGATTAAAATGAAATTTCTT
>SXGQ01866888.1_pt1 | contig 10994 bp, 12 predicted proteins | sample 3178371 | NCBI WGS metagenome assembly SXGQ01 (sample SAMN11356859, study PRJNA531348) | freshwater metagenome | isolation source: freshwater sample F1-20 | place: China: Fuxian Lake, Yuxi | collected 2017-12-25 | reverse complement strand
CCGCGTAAGCGGCCTTCGACACCATCTTCCCCGAGAGGGAGTACATGTTGCGGCCCTTCGCGCCGACCTTGATGCCCGAGAACTTCGGGGCCGTCGCCTTCTTGCTGGACGCCTTGCGACCAGCCGCAGCCGCACGGCGCGGACGAGCCGCCCGCGTCGTCTTCAGCGCGACGGCGGTCGTCTCGACGGCCTTCGGCTTGCGCGGGCCACGAGGCACGATGGCCCCAGCGGCCTTGCGAACCTTCAGACGAGCGTAGGGCTTGAGAGCCTTGTACGCGGCCTTCTTCATCGCGGGCACGACCTTCTTGCCGCCCTTCGGGCCAGCAACGACCATGCGACCACGCTGACCACGGCGCTTCATCTTCTTGGCCTGCACGGCGGCGTTGCGGCTCTTGGCGGCTTCCACGGCCCGCGCGCTGAACTTGGTCTTGCTGCCCTCAGCCTTGACCTTCTTCGCCATCGCGACGGCCTTCTTCTGCGCGTCCTTGAACGCGGAGGTACGCTCGTCCTTGGACTTGCCACCGAGCTTGGCCTTCTTGAGAAGCTCACCGAGGTACATGTGGTATGCGCCCACCCCGTTCGGGCGGCGGCGCATCGGATGACGACGCTTCATAGGAACACTCCGTTGCGGACTGGGACTAGGGTGGACGGCCCTTCCGAGCCGCTGCGCTTGCCGCGACGGGGTCGTGGCTTGCTCTCCCTCCTCATACGATGGGTCGGGAGAACCGCGCTAGGGCGCGGGGGTGGATGGAGTGCTACAAGTTGTGCTACAAACAGGGCGCGCATCTCGCGCTTCCCCCCTCTTTCCGCACACTTCCACGAGGAGGCACCTTGACCGACCCCGTAGACCCCTCTTCCACCCACCACCTCATGCGCGTCCGCATCCGCACCCGCACTTTTCAGCGGCTGCAAGAAATCGCGAACGCGGAATCGGGCCGCGCGGGGTACACGAGCGTTTCCGACCTCGTGCGCGCCGCGCTTGCCGACTACATTCAGGTCTACGAGACGACGAGCAAGCTCACGGCGCTCCAGAACGACCCCGTCCGACGCACGGTCGGCTAGGGTCGTGAGGCCGCGAGCCTCAACCACTAGAGCGCCTCGAACCGGACGTAGGCGCTCCCGGCAGCGGTGATGCCCGCATCGGAGCGGATGCGGACGACCGCGCCGCTCGCGTAGACGGTGTTCGGGACGATGTTGCCCGCACGGGTCACGTTGCCGAGCGCGCCGAGGGCCATGTTCTGCACCGTCGCCACGCCGCCGCCCGTCTGCACTTGCACGTTGCCGCCCGCGCCGCCGCTGATGACATGCGCGTCCACGAGCCGGAAGCCCCCTCCGCGAGCGGGGAGGACGGCGTCGGTGTCCGTGTTGATGGTGGCGGGGAAATCGATTCGCATCTCGAAGACGGCCCCCGTCCCCTTGTCGGCCATGCCCGTGGCGGCGAGGGGGAGGTTGAGGGACGCCTGCGGGAGCGACACCGTGCCCGCGTTCACCTGCAACCCGCCCGTGTTGATGCGGAAAGGCTGCGGGCCGTTGTACTGAATCTGCTCGGCCCCGTTCGTCGTGATGAACCGGAAGAGGTTGAGCAGACCCGTCGAGCCGATGTCCAGCGCGGGGTTCGCGTTGTCCGCGAGCAGGAACTGGTCAACGCCCGTGAGGTCGAGGTCGCCGTTGATGTCGGGCGAGAGCACGCGCTCCCAGTTGCTGCCCGCCGAGCCGCCCACCGTCACGTTGACCCAGAGCGATTCGCTGCCCGTGGCCGTGAGAATGGCGACGGAGCCACGGGGCGCGCTGATGTTGCCCTGCGGCGTCACATCCGTGACGTAGAAGTACTGGCCCGGTGCGATGGAGGTGACGAAGTACGCGGCCATGTGTGGCTCCTAGACGGTAGATGCGGAGGTGGTGGGACGAGCCTATCGCGGGTCAACCCCGAGCAGGGGCCAACCCCGAGCAGGGGTCAACCCCGAGCAGGGGCCGACCCCGAGCAGGGGCCAACCCCGAGCAGGGGTCAGTCCGCGAGCAGGGGCCAACCCCGAGCAGGGGTCAGTCCGCGAAGCGACGGGGCTGACGCTCCACGATGTCGCCCCACGAGGAGACGACGAAGCGGTTGGTCTTGTAGTCGTAGATGAGGGTGGTGTCGTAGGTGTCGCCCATGTTGACGTACATGAGGCCACCGCCCACGCCCGAGATGCGCTCGACGCCGTGACCGTTCATCATCTTGTCGGCGGTCTGGAGGATGCGCGGGGCACCCGTGTCCATCATGTCCTTGAGCTTCTGCGCGTCGGCCTTGCTGATGCGGAGGCCGTCCACCATCGTCTTCACCGAGGGGCCAGCGATGCGGAAGCCCTTGGGCGGGTTCTTGCGACGGGGGTTGGCCTTCTTGGCGGCAGCGACGTAGGCGTTCCACGCCGCATCGCGGGCACGCTCCGCGCGGCCAGCGGTGTCTTGCGCGGCCAAAGCACGGTTGCGGGCAAGGCGGGAGGCGCTCGCAAGGCGTGCTCGCTGTGAAGCGGAGCCGACGAGGCTGGCGTCGATTTCTTCGGCGTAGGCATCGTCTGCCGCAGCACGGGCATCTCTAGCCTCGTTGTAGGCTTCGCTGGCCGCTTTAGCGGCAGACTTGTAGGCGGCGAAAAGGTTTGCGATGGAGGACGGGTTGCGCTTCGCGAGCATCCCAGCCCACATCTGCGCCTCGACAGGCATGCGGCTCTGACGCTTCCCCTCGCGAGCGCGAGCCGCCACCTCGAACTCCTCGCGCGCCTCCACCGTGAGCGGGTGGCTAGGGCCGTGCTTCTTCGCGAGCCGCACGACCTTGGCCGACAGGCTGGCGACGGACGGTGCGCGGGTCGCCTTCGCGGCGGTCGTCGGGTTGTTGAAGTAGTGGCGCGAGGCGTCGATGTCGATGCCCTTGCGCTTCGCCGCCGCACGGGTCTGCTCCTCGCGCTCCCGCTTGTCCCAGCGGCTCGGGCCGAGGAACAGGTCGGCGGTCGAGGGGTCAACCTTGCCGTTGGTGATGTCGTTCACGAGGTCGTACCATCCATCCTCGCCATCCACGAACCACTTGGCCTCCACGCGCTTCCGGTTCTCCCCGCCCACACCGTCATCGAACAGGGTCACGGTGTAGTAGCCGTTCCCGATGTCGGCGTGCGTGACGGCGAGGGAACCCTCGCGCACCATCTGCGCCACCTGTGCGGGACGAAGGTCGCGCAGGAAGTTGTTGGCGGGTGTGATGCTCGCGTAGTTGCGGCGCATCGGAACGCGCGACTTCTTTGCGGCGGGGCGAGCCTTCTTCGCAGCAGGGCGGCGGGGGTTGGTGACAAACTTGGTCGGCATCGTGGGCCTCGAGGTGGGTGTCGGGACGAGCATACCCACGCCGCGCCCAGCGGGGTAGTCGCGGAGGCATGAACGGAGTGCTACACGCAGAGGCAAGGTTCTCGTGACCGCCGCGTGCGCGGTCGGTTGCTCAATAAACCTGTCCAGACGAGTTAGTTCGTGATGCCGGGGGTCGGGCTTTTATACGCGCCGCCCACCACCCACATGCGCCCTCGAGCGTCGATGGCGAGACACGGACGAAGGCCCGTCTCCTCGCCCATCTTGTGGATGTAGAAGCTGAACCCGTCGCCCTTCTTTTCGGTCGCGTACACGACATGCGTGAGGACGCCGAGAGGCGATGCTTCAAGGTCGGGGTAATCGCCATCGGCGTGGTGCCCGCCGACACGCTCCGCGAGGTCCACGAGAGGCATCTCGCGGTACTTGGTGCCTCCGACGTACTGCGCGTTCTGTCGGTATTTCTTCTTCATCTTCTCGCGGAAGTCGGGGTGCGAGAGGATGTAGAGGCGCTGGTTCGGGTGGTTCGGGTCAAAGCACAGGTGCGACCCGTTGGCCTCCTTCCGTGCCAACTTGATGACGGTGTCCTTCCGCTGCCCCGGCTCGCGTATCCACAACTCGCACAAACGCCCGCACTCGATGAGGTCGCCATCGGGAAGGTCGGGGTCGTTCCACTCGATTTTCTGCTTGTGCGGGATGCCCCAATGCCACTCCTCGTAGCCCTTGGCCCCCTTGGCGGCTGAAGTACCCATGCTGCTGCTAGCTCCTGCGAGAGACAACGGTGACGACCACGGCACCTGCCAGCACGAGAGCAGGGATGAACCATGCCTCGCTCGTGATGCTCTTGGCACCCGCTTGGCTTGTCGGCTCGTTTGCCACCGTCTTGAATGGAAGCGGCTTGCCCTCGCCCGGCGTCAGCAGGAGTGTCTTGCGCTCCTCGGGGGCGGGCACCTTGAAATCGGCGGCACCGTAGATGCGAAGAGGGAGCGCGCTCACTTCTTTCCCCGCCTCGGCCAGAACACGATGCCCGCAGCGAGGCCGAGCGCGCCCACGAGGATGGCGGTCGGCAAGAACCACGCCTGCTGGGTGAGCTTCCCGCGCGACCGCTTGACCTCCGTACCCGTGACGACCTTCCCCTCGAAGCCGAGTGCCTTGAAGGTGTCGGGGCCGACAACGCCGTCCACGTCCAACCCGTTGGACGACTGGAAGGCGCGCACGGCCTTGGTCAGCGCCGCGTCGAACGTCGGGTATGTGTCGAGGTCTTCGGACACGACCTTTCGCGCAACCCAGAGCACGGCACCGTTGGACGCATCGTCGGACGCACCCTCGCGAATCATCGGGAAGCTCTTCGACCAGAAGAACCCGTAGCCGGGCTGGCGAAGGACGGGGTAGTGCGGAACGCCGCGATGCATCACGCGCCTCGCGGCAGCAGCTTGGACCCGAGAAAGAGCAGACCCACCGCAGCCGCTGCGCCGACGAGGTAGGGCTTCAGACCGCCGCCCTCCGCGACGGGAGCGGCCTTGGACACCGTCATCACGTCCGCAGGGACGAACGCAGCGGGGGCGGCGACGGGTGCTTCCACGGGTGCCTCGACCTTGGGAGCGGGAGGGGCAATCAGCGCCTTCGCCTTCGCTGCTGCGGCCTCGACAGTCTTCTCCGAGGAAACGGTGTCACCTTGCACCTGCGCGATGCGGCCCCCCGTGAGAATGGGGTAGCCGTCGTCAGAGGTCACCTGTCGTCCGAGGACGGCAGAGTAGACGACCGTCGCCATCGACTTGTCCATGTTGGTGAACGCCCACACATCCCCGTTCGGGAGGATGTGGAACGTCATGGTGGCATCGAACGCGCCGTAGCCGAGGTTCTTGCGTGCGGGGTGTCGAAACATCGCAGCCTCCTACTAGGCGTTCTGCTTGTAGAGGCGGTAGCCGTAGTAGCTGCCGCCCGCGAGGGTCAGCACACCGAGGGTGGCCCATGCCCACGTCGGGACGGCGCTCACCGCGCCACGGAAGCCCTTCTTGACCTGCTTCTTCTCCTCGAGCTTCTGCTCGCCGCGAGACACAACGTCAGCAGGGGGTTCGGCGGCGGGGGCGGGACGCCCAGCGGCGGTCGCTGGAAGCTCGACGCCGCCTTGCGCGGTGGCCGCGTTGATGACGACCCCACGAGCCGCCCTGTCCGACCCCTTGAAATGTGCAACCGTGAGCACGCCCTTCATCTTGGCGAACTCGTCGGCACCCTTGCTCGCGTCGAAGCGCGGCTGCACGGAGAACACGCCCTTGGGGGCCGCGACGGCCTCCATGTAGTCCTTCTCGGCGTTGTAGTACCAAGCGTACCCGCCGCCGTCCGTGTAGTAGCCCGTCTTCGGTTTCTCGACGGCAGCGGGGGCGCTCGCGTTGGACGTGCCAGATTCCGAGGTGCTGGTGTCGTACCCGCCCGTCTTCGCGAGGATGGCCTCGACCTCGTCGGACGTGTCGGAGGTGCCTCCGACCTGCGCCCAGAGTCGCTCGGCCTCCTGTCGAGCGTACCCACGCTCCTCGTAGGAACCCTTGGCGTACTTCTCCAGCGTCTCCTCGAAGACACTAGCCTCCTGCGACCTGCCGAAGCCCCGCTTGTTCAGCGCGTAGCCGACCATGAGCTTGTTGGTGCCGAAGTCGTTGCCGTTCGCCCACACGATGTCGTAGTTGCTCAAGCCCGGCGCATACGTCTCGACCACCACGACGCTGTTCTTCGGCAGATTCCCGCTGCCGTCGAGCTTTACCCCGCGACTGCGCCACGCCTCGCGGGTGGCCTCATTCCCAAAGGCGAAGCCGTTCGGCAGTACGATGGCGTAGAAGTCGTAGCCCTTGAGTTCGCCGTAGGAGCGGCGCGCGGCGTGGGTGCTGGCGGGGTGGGTGAACATGGTCAGCCTCGGGTGCGCTTGAAGATGTCGTAGCCGATGAGGGAGAGGACGACGGTAGCCGTGGCGGCGGTGCCCCAGAGCCACGGGTCGCGCCAATCGATGCCCTTGGCATCGGCAGGGAGTACACGGCCCTTGTAGCCGAGCTTGCGGTAGGTTGCCTCGTCCACGATGCTCGTGACCTCGAGGCCATTTCGCTGCTGGAAGTCAGCTACCGCGACCCCGAGCTTCTGGTCGAAGCGGTCGGGGTAGGATTGGTCAGCGTCGATGAGGCCGAGAGCCGCCGCCACCCACGACACGGCACCGTTGCTATTCGCATCGTCGGCGTTGAGCCGGATGACGCGGAACGGCCCCACGTCGGCACCCGAGTAGGTCGAGGGTGCGAACATCACGCGGCCTTCCGCATCGGGGCGAGCCGCGTCACCGCGAGGTACGCGACCCCCAGCCCTACGGCGACCACGGCCAACCTCTTCCACGGGATGTTCTTCGGCCCCATGTCCGTGTCGGGTTCGGGCGCAACCCCACCCACCAACTGCCCGAGAAGACTGTCGTCGGCGGCGCGGTCCTTGTTGCGCTGCTCGACCAACTTCTCTGCGAGCGTTGGCAGTCCCTCGTGCTTGGCCCACACGTCGTGGTCAACCCAGCGCCCGCCGGGAGTGTCGGCAGACACGATTTTCCACTTTTCGTTGATGTAGACCTGCGAACCCGACCCCGTAACCTTGAGGTCTTCCTCCTCGTAGCCGCCCCACAGGTAGTCGGCCCAACCCTTGATGGTGGGGTTCTTGACCTCTGCGGCCACGTCGGTCGCGATGCCGTAGGAGGGCTGGAACCGTGCCATCAGCGCACCCACTTGGAGAGAGTAGCGGGGAGAGGAAACGTCTCGGGCTTCGAGCGGTGGAGCAAGGCATAGCCCACGGCAGCGGCAGCGCCGCCCACGAGCCACCACTTGTACTGCTGGACGAACCCCGGCGAGGCGGGCACGGGTGCCGTCGTGTCCGAGACGGTCGTGGCGTCGGCGGGCTTCTGCGTCGGCTTCGACATGCATCGAGCCGTTTCGCACGGGTCGCGCTGGGCGTTGGACAGAAGGATGTCGGCAAGCGGCGAAGAGGTTGGCGTGCTCTCCGTACTGGGAGCGAAGGTGTCGCTAGCGGGTGCCGTGGAGGTCGCGGTGTCCACCGTGGCGGCGGCATCGGCGGCGAGCTTGGCGTCGAGGACGGCCTTGGCCGTCACCTCCCACTCCTCGCTGATGGGTCGCACCTCGCGGGTCGTCACGTCCCTACCGACGAGGGTCACCACGACAGTCGGCGCGGGGCGGCGGTCGAACGTGCCTGCCCTGACGGCGTAGGTCTTGTCGCTCCACCCGTCGAGCGCGAGCACCTCCGTGATGTACGGCTTCTTCGTCCACGCGGGGGCCGATGCGTCGTCGGTCGGCGTGCTCGTTGCCGTCGAGGTGTCCGTGCTCGAGGTCGAGGTCGAGGTCGAGGTCGAGGTCGAGGTCGAGGTCGAGGCGGCGTCTCCAGACGCGGGCTTTCGCCCCGAGGTGAACGCCTCGACGGCGTCGGGAGCCACGACGCGGAACTCGGCGTCGGAGGGCTTGAGCGTCTTCTTCTCGCCCTTCTTCCGCTTCACGTCGAGAAAGAGCTTCTCTCCCTCACGACGCACGGTGTAGGTCGTGCCTGTCTTGGCAGAGGTCGCCGTCTTCCCGGCGAAACGGTACAACGCGCCCACGGAGCGGACGAGAGCAGGTGCCTGCTTCCCTCCCGCACCGAGACGTGGTTTCGTCGTCTGCGCGTTGCCCGCCATGAAGTCTCCCCTACTACTTGCGGCTCAAGGCCCACAGGCCGAGGGCGACACCGACCCCGACGAGAGGCCACTTGTACTTCAGAAGGAAGCCCTCCTCGCTGGTCGTAGCGACGGCCTCGGGCGTGGAAACGGTCGTGCCTTCAGCCGCCGCATCCGTCGCCGCGTCCGTCGCGGTGACCGCAGCGGCCACCACGGCCTGCGCCTCGGTAGCGAGCGCCGTCTCGCTTGCGCGGATGACGGTGGCCTCGTCCGTCTGACCGGGCACGGTGTCCTCGGTCGCGGGCGTGTAGTCGCTCGTGGACGTGGCGTCGGTGACGGTCATGGTGCCGCCGCCCGAGGAGAGCGTGGTGTCCGAGGCCGCGACCACGGTCGAGCCGTCCGTCGAACCCGCGACGGTTTCCGCGCCGGACGGGACGAACACCGCGTCAGCACCGACCGTGTCCTGCGCGGTGACCACGTCTCCCGTCGTGCTTCCCGTCGTCTCGACCACCGTCTGCTCACGCAGATTCGCGACGGCGACCGCGTTCTCGAGGTCGGAGAACACGATGGCGAAAGACGTGTCGCTGCCGAACACGTTTTTCGACGTGCCGTCAGGGTAGGTGACGAAGATGTAGTTTTCGCGCGCCTCGCCCGCTCGACGGTAGCGCACCTCGTAGATGCGCCCGTTCTTCGCAGACGGGAACTTCACGCCCGTGGGGTAGGTCGCGAGCTTCTGGCTCGCCGCCGCGTTTGCCCGCGCGGCGAGGGCCACCGCGCTCTCACCGGGCTTGCTCGGGACAATGGTCCCGATGGCGACAAGGGGCTTTGCCTCGGCCTCCCGCTGCGCCTTCTCGGCCTCCGCGCGAGCACGAGCCTCTGCCTTCACCTTGTCCATCTCGGCGCGCTTCTGCGCGGCGATGGCGTCCTTCAGCTTCTTGGCGTCCCCAACGAGCGCAGCCTGCTTGACCTTCGCGGCGGCGTCCGCTGCCTTCTTCTGCGCGTTGAGCTTGTCGTTCAGCGCCTTGCGCTCGGCGGGGGTCTTGGCCGACTTGACCTCGGCCTTCGTCGCCGCCGCGTCCGCGTTGTTCTTCGCGGCAATCGTCCCCGCGAGGTGGGCGGTCCCGGTCTTGTTGCCGCTGGAGGGCGTGCCCGTGCGACCTGCCGTGCTGCTGCCCGTGCCAGCAGCGCGGCCCGTTCCAGCAACCGACGCGCTTCCAGAGATGATGCTGACCGCAGTACGGGCGGCATCGTTCCAGCCCGCCTCGGTCGTCTTGACCACCTTGCGCTCGGGACGCGCACGACCCGTAGCCGAGACGAGCGTGACGGTGCCGTCAGCGGCAATCGTGGCATCCGTGCGCCGCGACCCCACCGTCTTCGACCCGCTCTTGCCGAGGTAGCCGCTCACGATGGTCATGTCCGCACGAGGCGAGGTGCCCGCTCCGCGCTGGGAGCGCCCCGCACCCATCTGACCGTTTCGCGCCGCGCCCTTGGGCGCACCGTAGTTGAAGAACATCGTGAACTCCTAGCGGTTCCGGGTGAGGTGCCAGCCGAGCGCGAGGCTACCGAGGCCAACCGCGACAAGGATGGGGGTCTTGTACTTGGAGAAGAAGGACGGCTCGGTCGAGGGGGCGATGTCGCTGACGGTCTTCGGACGCTGAAGACGCTCGATTTCTTGCTCACCCAGCGTGAACACGTCCTTCGTGATTTCGTCCTTCTTGTCGCGCTCCGCAGCGGCCAGCGCCTCGACGCGGTCGGCCTCGGCCTTCGTCAGCGCGGCCTTCTGCTTCTCGGCGTCGGCCTTCGCGGCCTCCGCGTTGGCGATGGCCTGAAGTTCCTCGTACTTGCGTCGAGCGGCCTCCGCGTCCGCAGCGGACACGGTGCCGTTCGCGACACCCGCCGTAGCGCGGTCAGCCGCAGCCTTCGCCGCATCCGCAGCCGCCTGCGCGCCCTGTGCCTTCGCGGCGGCATCCACCGCAGCGGCGTCGGCCTGCGCGACGGTAGCCGCCGCAGCCTTCGCCGCGTCCTCGGCCTGCTTCACGGAGAGCGCGGCCTGCGCGACGGTAATCTGCGCGGTGGCCGCGTCGAAGCTATCCCGCGCATCGTTCGCGCTGCGCTCGGCGGCGACGGACGCCGCATCGGCGCGCTCCTTGTCGGCGGTCGCGAGGCCACCCGCGCGGGCAGCGAGGCTCGTGACTTCTTGCGCGAGACGGAGAGCCGCGTCGGACTGCGCGCGTGCGCTGCTCGCGGCGGTGCCAGCGTCGGCGGCGTACCGCTCGGTCGAAGCCAAGTCGGCCACCAGCGCGGCACCCTCCGCACCCTGCCGGGCGCTCAAGGCCGCAGCCGCGAAATCGCGGGCCTTGTCGAACGCGCTCTCGGCCTGCGTGGCCTTGTTCTTGGCGGTCAGAGCGTTGTTCTTCTGCTCGATGGTCAACTGCTCGGCGGTGCGGGCCGTCTCCACGAACGTCTTGCGGGCGCTCTCCCAGTTCTTGCGCGCCGTCTCGACGCGGGAGCCGCTCGCCTTCTGCCGAGCGTCGTAGTCGTTGCGCTTCTGCGTCAGCGCGTTGAAGTAGTTGTCGTCCTTGTAGTACTTGCCGAGGAGCGCCCACGACGTGTACGCCTTGCCGACCTTGACGCGGTCAGCGTTCGTCTCGAAATCGTCGTCGTTGCGGCTATCCGACGCCGTGGTGAAGTTGATGGCGTAGTCGGAGGACTGCTCGTAATCCACGCCCTGCGGCTTCTGCTTCTCGGGGTTCCAATACATCGAACCCCAGTTGCCCGCAGCCGTCGTGCGGGGCAGCGACCACTCGGACATCGGGTCGTTCATCACGAAGACGTAGAGAGAGGACAGGAACGGCTTCGCATCGTAGCGCGCGAGCTTCCAAACCTTGTCGCCCTTCGCGGTGCTCGTGAAGACCTTCTTGTACATCGCATCACGCACGCTGCCGAGGATGGCATCGACCACCTTCTGGTCGGCCTTGCGCTCGGCCTTGCCGTTCTT
>SXGQ01299960.1_pt1 | contig 10994 bp, 6 predicted proteins | sample 3178371 | NCBI WGS metagenome assembly SXGQ01 (sample SAMN11356859, study PRJNA531348) | freshwater metagenome | isolation source: freshwater sample F1-20 | place: China: Fuxian Lake, Yuxi | collected 2017-12-25 | reverse complement strand
GGACTTATCGCCGGCGTACTTCGCGAACTCGGCGATTTCCAGCGTGAGCGGATTGGCCAGCCAACCGGCTTCGATCCGGATGTCGTTGAGCTGGGGCGGTCCTTTGGAAAGATCGACGTCGGCCGGAAGTCGCTGAGCGATGACGCCGTCGAGCCAGGCCATCAACAACTCGTTCGGCAGGACGTTGCCGTGTCCGCCACGGGGCAGGCAGAAATAGGTCCACGGCGCTTTCTGGCTGCGAGCGTAACGGTCGAGGCCATACGCCATGATGGTGCCGCAAACCGGATCGTTCTCCCCGGCTTGCTGGATGCAGGGAACACGCAACGCTTGCGAAATGTCGTGGGGCTTGCCGACCAGCGTCGAATTCGATTCGGTCCTCCGGTTGAAGTGGAAGCTCTCATTTCCCTTGGCCCAGGGAGGCAACGGCTGATGGGCCACGCACGCCAACATGCGATCCGGATGCTGATGCGCAAGCAGCATCGTGAACCCGCCGTTCGACGAGAGTCCCACGCGGATCACCGGGGCGTTGACGAGCTCGGGATGTTTCAGTTCCGCGGCAATTTCCGCTCGAATTTTGTCATCCATAAAGACGAGGTCGCCGTCGCGCCCATGTGGAAACCAAACCAGTCCGTGACGCTCGCAGAAAGGCTGCCAAGCCTTGGGGGCTCCGGCTTGCCTACCGTCAAAGTGCAGGACGCCCCGCAGCGGCTTGCCTTCCGGCACCCAGGCACCCGCAAACTTTTTAGGCTTCTCGGGCTCGTCACCTTGGGCCTCGACTCCGCAGCCGATCAGCATCATGAGGCCGAGGAACAACAACGAGATCTTGAAACATCGCTTCATGAATGAATCTCCGGGTGGGTCTTCTCACTTCAAAAATCAACAATCATCAATCCTCAATCCTCAATCCTCAATTGGCTCTCCGTTGCCACCGCGACCATTTGAATGACGACTGATGATTAGCGATTGTTGATTGTTGAACGAGTTAGGACGGCCGTCCTACTTGGCGCTCGCAACTCCTGCATGCCGATACTTCGACACCGTCTCCCAGGCGATGTTTTGCAGGATCGCTCGCTGCTCGTCGGAGATGCCTTCCATCGACTGAATGCCCGGCCCTTTGCCTCCGCCGCCGTACGTGACCTTGGAGAAGTCCGGCTTCAAACCCACCGGCGAAATGCCGTACATCGTGGCGACGTTGCAATACGCCGTGAGCGCGAGCACATGCCGGTTCGAGTGCATGTTGAACTCGGTCCACAGATCCGCCGGGTCGGTGAGGCCGGGGAATTTTCCATCAGCGACCATTTGCACGAGCTTCATCGTGGCCACGCCGACGGGCGAAATCAGCACCACCTGCTTTCCGTGCTTCTTGTTGATCCCATCGGCGAGCTCTTCCAACTCCTTCAGCGGTTCGCTCGCAGCACGCTTCTTCATGGCGGCCACGTCGAGCGTCTTCTTGCCGTCTTTCGGCGTCTGACCCACGGGCCACACGTACGTCTGCCACACGATGCGGAACTTCGGGTTGTTTTTGACGCCGAGCGCAGCGAAACCGGCCAGCGTCGAGTCTTCGACTCCCAGGTGATTCTTCCACGTTTCCGCGTAGGGATAGCAATGCAGCGTGCCGATCATCATCACATCGATCTTGCCCTGTTCGACCGGATCGAGCCGACCTTTCTGAATCGAATCCATTCCTTTGAGGAACCCATGCCAGGTGCCAACATACGGCGGGCTCACGCTCTCGTGACCTTCGATGTTCGCAGCCTTTACAACGGCGTCGTGAACATCGCCGTTCACCAGCAGCATGTAGGCCACGCGCCCGCCTGCGGGATGTTTCGCATCCTGCCCGACAGCCTGCGAAAAGCAGGCGTGTACACCACACAGGACGAGACCATAGAGAAAGAAAAAAACTCGGTTCATGACTTACAGCTTTCGGTTGAGGGTTGCGGGACGATAACCACCGCGGTGCTAAGGCATACAAAGAACACGGAACCCGCCCGTGGCGTAGCGTCCGGTCGAGCCGACGACGAAGCGGTTGGCGCAACGACAATCGCTGCCCGTCAAATGCCACGCACCGCCGCGCATGACCGGGCGGATCTCTCCCTGCCGGACGGTCTGGAGTGCGTTGCGTTCCTTGGGGAGGGCGGAATATTTGCCGTAGTGGTCTTCGCAAAACTCCCACACGTTGCCGTGCATTTCGTACAGCCCGAACGGATTCGGCTTGAACCTGCCGACCGGTGCCGAGAACGGAAACCCGTCGCTGCCGTTGAGCGTCACCGAAGCCAGTTTCTTCTCGCGAGCGGCTGTGTCCGCCACGTTCGCAAATTCGACGAGCCGCTCGTCGTCGTCGCCAAAGTTAAATCGCGTTTGGCTGCCCGCTCGGCAGGCGAATTCCCACTCCGCCTCACCGGGCAACCGGACCTCGCGGATCTTCACACGACCATCGCATTTCTTCAGCAACCACTCGCAGAACTTACGGGCGTCGTCGATTGCCACATTCACCACGGGATACTCATCCGTCTGAAAGTCGAGCCCCGTGTCGCGCCAGCTAAACCGCTTGTCGGCTCCGACAAACTTCTGCTCTTTCGCATCCCAACCTTTGCCGCCGTCGGTAAGTTCCGGAATCGTCTGATAACCGGTCTCCTCGACGAAGCGGCGGAACTGCCCGCGAGTGATCTCGAACTGCCCCAAGTAGAAATCATCGGTGAACGTCACTGCTTGCTCGTTTTCCATCTCGAGTTTGCCTTGTTGTTTCCCATTGAAATATTTCGCGTTCACGGCCTCTTGTTCCTGCTTCGATGAGCCGATGCGAAAGGTTTTCCCCTTGGCCGTCACTTTGACCAACCGCAGCTCGACCCCATTGCCAAGATCGAAGACGAGGTGTTCAAAGTCCTTTTCGAGCTTGGGGTCACGAGCCGTGAGGACTCGGGGATTGGATTCCGCGGCGCGGGTATTGCGGGCCTGCGGATCAAGCACCACGCGGAACCCTTGATAGCAGCCGCGATAGGCCACCGAATCGCGGCCGACACGCGCGGCGGAGCGCAGGCGTTTCGCATCGCTCGACCAGCCGCCGCCGCGTTGCACCTTGGCTTTGCCTGTCGCTGGCCCGGTCGGATCGGTCTGCTTTTCCTTGGGATAACTGTTCGGCACGTAACAGTCCTCGCACCAGTCCCAGACGTTGCCGTGCATGTCGTACAAGCCAAATGCGTTCGGCTTGAATTGACCGACGGGAGCGGTGAGAAGGTGGCCGTCTTTCCCTTTGATGCCGATGTTCCAGCCCGGATACTTGGCCCTCGCGGTGGCATCGGCGCCGTTGCCGTGGGTCGCCAAACCCTCGGGATCGTCGCCATAGAAGTACGCCGTCTTCGTGCCGGCGCGGCAGGCGTATTCCCACTCAGCTTCCGTCGCCATACGGTACGTCTTCTTCTCTTTTTCGCTCAGCCATTTGCAAAATGCCTTGGCATCGCTCCAGGAGATGCTCACTACGGGATGCTCATCCGTCTGCACGAAGCCCGGGCTTTTCCAGTTGTACTTGGCGTGCATATCGCCGATCTTGCCGGCCTCGTCGATGCCGTAGGCGCCTTGGCCGTCGCGTTCGCCGTCGGTCTGGTACTTCGTATCGAGCACGAACTGTTTGAACTGCCCGACGGTGACTTCGTGGGCACTCATGTAGAAGCCTTTGGTCAGTTCCACTTCGTGCGGCGTTTCCTGCGCCTCCCGTCCCGGCTCCGATTCCGGCGAGCCCATCGTGAACTTGCCGGGCGGAATGGAGACGAGCTTCATGCCGAGGCTGTTCTTGATTTCCTTGGAGGACGCGGCGTCTTGTTCCGCCCAGAGTCCGCGTTTGGCTTCGCGGGCTTCGTGCTCCGCGGCGATTGCCGCGGTTTCCTCGGGGCTGGCCTTCTTCGCTTCGCCAGGTTTCGCCGGCTTGGATTCCAGTTCCGACACAACGACCCGGCCCAATCCTTCGGAGAGCATTTGCACGGCGAGCGATTTGCCGTCTTCGGTTCGGAAATGGAGGGCGCGCCCCGCTTTGTTCGCACTCGGTATCGGGCCGTTCCAGACGACCTTCTTTCCTTCCACCATCTGCTTGAGCCGGGCCAGAGCCTGTTTGCCAAACGGCTGATCCAGTGTCGGCACTGCAACCCCGCGAATGCCAAACGTCGCCGGCTTGTCCGACTCCTTGCCGCTAATGTCGAAACCAACGACCTTGAGCGTGTCGCCGTCGACCACCTCGACCACCCGTCCCGGCTGCGGACCGGCGTGGACGGTCGAAGCACAAACGAGGCTTGCTGCGATGACGCAGCCACCGACTAACCACGAAATAAAGTGGCGACACAAGAGCGATGCGGTTCGCATGGAATTCGATTCTCAGGCCGGCAGGCCGGTTGGAGGGAAGTTGTCGAAGGACCAAAAGGATTTAGCCGAAACGTGCCAAATCCCGTGTCCTATTTCAAAAAATGCGGCTCCAAGAATCAGGAGGAATCGGTTCACTTTCAGCGTGGCTTCAAGTTCTCGATCGTGTGGTTGACCTCGAATTATTTCACAGATCATTTAACCTCCCGGTGCTGTTGTTGAAGCGGTCGATCGGCGCTCCCATCTTCTGGGCCATCGTGAGCAGGAGGTTGCTGTGTGGGGCACGCGAATTGACGGGAACACGACAGATGCCATTCAGGTGTTGGGATCCTTCTTTCTCGAGTTCGTAGGCGAATTCCGGCTTGCCGACCTTGTTGAAGTCGATGTGGCTGCCGTGTCGCAGACCGAGTTCCGTGCCGCCCGCGAGGACGAAGGGCAAATTGGCCGTGACATGGGTACTGCCGTTCGACATATGGCTGCCGAAGAGCGCCATGGTCGTGTCGATCAGCGGTCCGCCGGCGTCGCGAACTTCGACGAGTCGATCAAGGAAGCCGCTGAACAGTTCGACGTTGTAAGTGTCACTGCGAACGAGTTCCTCGTTCTGCTTGTGCGATAAGCCATGGCGCCCGGTGGTGATGCCAATTTCCGGGGAGACCGACCCCGAGTTTTCCTGGCCGGTGCTGAACGACACCACGCGCGTCACATCGGTTTGGAATGCCAAAACGATAATGTCGTACATCAAACGCATGTACTCGCCTAGTCCGCCCGCGGCTGAGGGATCGCGGTTCAGCTTCTCCGCCACTTTCGGCTCAATTTGAGGGCGTGGTTTGTCGAGCCATTGGTTGGATCGTTCGACACGAATTTCAACCTCCCGGACGGAAGTCAGGTAATCCTCCAGACGGCCACGATCCTGCTGACCAAGTTGAGTGCCGAACGAACGAGCGTCGTCCAGAACGGCATCAAGCACACTGCCGCGGCGTTCGAGGTTGCGGCGTTGCCGGGCGATTCCCCCTGCCGGCTCGGTAAAGAATCGTTCGAAAATCCGGCTCGGGCTCTTTTCGTTCGGGAGTTGGATGCCGTCGGCATTGTAGGCATGGGCGTCGCCGCCAATCTCCAGCGATGGAAAGCGGGTCTGCCCATCGATCGCCTTGACCATTACTTGATCGATCGAGATTCCGAATTTCCGCCCGGTTCGCCCACCGGTGAGGAACGAAGCCGGGGAATGACCGCCGCCCGTATGATGCAGGCCGCTGATGGGGGTGATTCGCGCACGGTGCTTTTCCAGCGGAGCCAGTGACTGCGAAAGCTTGTACTTCGGCCCAGCCTCGGTAATCTGCCAGGCGCGAACGTGGACGCCATCGGGCAAGCTGATGAAGATGCTGCGCCGCGGACGCAGGGCTTTTTCGTCTGCAGCTCGAACCGGAACCATACCATCGAGCAAAGGTAGCGCCATCGCCACCCCGGCCCCCTTGAGCAGATGCCGACGACTGATTCGTGATGTGTTGTGGATGATGTTCATGGAATGTCCCTTTAACGCTTCTGCATGAGGTCGGAAAAAACGAAATTTTCTATCAGGGTCTTGAGTCGATAATCGGATTCGCGGCAGGCCACCGCGATTCTTTGAAGGTCGGCGGAGTCGTCCACGGTCATGGGCCGGCGCAAGGCGTAGGTGGCCAATTTTTCGACGAAGGCTTCCGCGATACGGTCGATGTCCTGAACCATGAGCTTCTGGAGGGCTTCCGCTCCGTCGAATTTGCGACCGTCCGCCAACTCTCCTTTGGCGTTGATCGGAAACACTGGCTCTTTCACTTTTCCTTTCTTGTTGAATTCTCCCGTGGCCGAGGAGGCGCGATCAACATCCCGCCAGCGCCCGATCGCATCGTAATGCTCGAATGCGAAGCCTAGAGGGTCGATCTTGCGATGGCACGCGGCGCAGGAAGCATTCGTCGCATGGGCATCCAGTTCCATGCGCAAAGTCGATTTCTTCGCATCCGGCCGGAGAAGATTGAGCGGTTCCACGCTGGGCGGCGGCGGCGGTATCGTTGCGCCGTAGAGCGTTTCTGCAATCCACACTCCACGATGAATCGGGCGATGCCGGGTGCCATCCGAGGTGAGCGACAGGATTGATGCTTGCCTGAGCAATCCTCCGCGATGACCTTCCGGGCGCAATTTCACTTTCACGAAATCCGAGCCATTCGGTTTCGGCAATCCGTAGTAAGCAGCCAGGCGGGGATTGATCACCGTCCAGTCGGACAAGATGAATTCACGCAGTGACAAGTTATTGTTGAAAACTTCGGCAAAGAAACTGGTTGTCTCCTGGATCATGCTCCGTTCCAGGTTTCTGTCGTATTCGGGATAGGCTTTGCGATCCGGAGGAAAACTGCCGACTTTGTGCAGCTCGAGCCATTGGTGTGGAAACGCCTCGGTAAAACGAGCGATTTTCGGGTCCGCGATCATCCGCGCGACATGCTTGCGAAGCACTTCCGGCTTGCGGAGTTCGCCCGCCCGCGCCGCCTCGGTGAGTGCCTCGTCCGGCATCGAACCCCAGAGCATGTACGAGAGTCGGCTGGCCAATTCCCAGTCGTTGACACGGTCTCGGCGCTCCTTGATCGATCCTTCTCGGAGGTAAAGGAAGTCTTTGGACGCCAGCACTGCCGATACTGCGGAGCGATATGCGGAGCGGAACGATTCGCCTGCTTTTCGTTCCGACGCGATGACCTTCATGAACCGATCGGTTTCCGCAAGGTCCACCGGACGCCGCCAGGCTCGCTCGATGAAGCGATGCAGCGATTTCCGCACGCCGTCAAGGTTTTCGCCATCCTTGGGCACAAGCTCCGCCTGTCGATCCGCTTGCTCTTTGGTCAGGTAGGGTGTTTCGATTTCGATCCAGTCGATCAACAAGATTGGCTCACGAAGACTCCCATCCTCGGCGAAAGGTTGCGGATTCTTCTTATCGAGCCGGGTTTCACCGGTCTGGCGGATCGTCAAGTTCCGGGCGGTCGAAACGAATTCGAGGGTGATCGGCTGATCTTCGGGAGCAACGATCTCGCGGTCGATGTAGGGTTCGATGGAAAGGCGTGGTGCTTTGCCACCGGCGGATTTGAGTCCGCTCAACTGAATTCTCACCTTCGCTGCCGTGCCTGATGGAAGATCTCTGTAAATCGGTCGGCCTTGGCCGGGATAGCTGAAGTAGCGACTTTTGCCATTGCGTTCGAGCATGAGTTGTTTGGATCCGCTGGCCAGGCGGACTTGCGTTTTCGTCGGAGGCGTCGGCTTTTCCGGCACGGCGATCGCTGCCACGGTCTCGGCTGCGATCACGAATTTCTCGACATGGGCCGGTGAAAGCCGAAGCATGAACCCGGTGTTCTCGAAGCCGTGCCAGAGCGGATCTTCCACGAACACGCCCGGCTCGTCGGGATCGAAGTGGATGCCAAGCAGATCCAAAACCGTATTGGCGTACTCTTGGCGGCTGAGCCGATATAGCGTCACCGGGCCGCGAGCTGACATGCGCGCTGTCTCGCCCTTCTTAATTTCCGTGGCAATCCATTCGACGACTGCGGCGGCCTCCGTTGCCGTCGGCCTCGGCTCCTTCTTGGGCGGCATCTCTCCACTATTGATCCGCAACAACACTTCCGACCAAAGCTCCGCCATTTCCGCATCGGCGAAATTCGCCTTCAAATTGTCCAGCCGAAAGTCGCCGCTCTGTTTCTTGTCGTCGTGACAACGAAGGCAGTGTGCTTTGAAGAACAACTCGACGCCCTTCGCATCGCCGGCAGCGGCGTGCCCGGCGGCAAAGAACGTGCCAAGCAGCAGCGCTGCGACTGTCAGAAAATGCTTCATTCGCTTTCGCATAACCAATGTCTTGCTCATTCTTGGGCCTGCTTTTCCGCCTTTTTAAATTTCGATGGCAGGACGATATTGGGATTCGCGCGCAGCAAAGCTGCATTCGCCTCGGAAAGCTCCGTCAATCCGGTAAGCTGGACCGGCCGTTTGCCTTCGTACTTCGCGATGACCTTCGCCACGTCATCGGAAATCGTTTGCACTTTAGTCAGTTTTAGAAAGCCATCGTCCGATTTCAGCATCGTGGCAATCAACGATGCGGAGGTCAGTTTCGTCAGTCCGTTGAGAAGCATCGTCGAGCCGTGGTGGGATAGCGCCTCGGCGGCTTCGTCGGAAATCTCCGTCAGGCCAAAAAGCGTGAGTTTGCTGTTGTGCTTGGCCAGTTCGATGGCGATTTCTCGCGAAAGGGTGGGAAGTCCATTGAGCGTGAGCTTGCCGCGGAACTGGGCGAGTTCCCTGGCCACTTCCACGGATATCTTCTTGTCCAAGCCTTCAAGGGCGAGCATCCTGCGGGAGTGCGCGGCCAGCGCTGTGGCAACTTCCGGCGTGATGGTCGTCAGACCGAGCGCGAGCGTGCCTCCTTTTTTCTCGGGAGCCAGAGCCCTGGCAATCTCAGGTGTGATCGTCTGTACGCGATGGAGACGGAGATCGATCCACGAATCAAGCTGGCTGAGGACCTGCGCCACTTCCACGCTCAGTTCGGTAACGCTTTTCAACAATTCAACGTTTTTGCCGGCAACGATTTCCTTCGCCTGTTCGACCGTGAGCGATCCTGGCTTGAGGTCCTCTCCGCGTGCCAAATGGAGAGTAGCAGGAAGGATCAAGCCTACCAACAACGCGGCGACAAGTCGGGACTGCTGAGAAATCATGATGGGTCCTCTATGCCAAATGTAGCTGTCACTTGCCGATGCCCGCATACGGATACTTGGAAACCGTCTCCCAGGCGATCTTCTGCAAAATCGCGTCTTGCTCGGCGGAGATATCTTCCAAGCTATGGCGAACGTTTGAACCTTTGGTCGAAAAGTACAGTCCTTTATAGGATGGTTTGAGTCCTTCCGGAGAAATGCCGTAAACGACGGCGAAATTACAGTAGGCTGCCAAGGCCTTAAGAAACTGACCGCCGTGCATGTTGTACTCGATCCACAGATCCTCTGTATTCTTTACACCGGGAAACTTTCCCTCGGCGACCATGTTGACCAGTTTAATTTCCGCATATACTGCGGGGGAAATCAGCACAACCTGTTTGCCGTGCTTTTTGTTGATCTCAACGACTATCTCTTCGATTACCTTTGAGTTCTTGGGGTCAGCTCTTATTCTTGTCCCCTCAAGACTAAATACCCCTTGCTGTTTCTTCCCATCGGCCCTGAGCCAAAGACGCCAGACAACCCGGAAATTGGGATTGTTCTTGATGCCGACGTCTGCAAGACCGGCAAGAAACTCGGCCGTATTCTTTCCCTCTCCCTCATTGATGTGAGGCATTGACTTTAAGGTGGAGAGCACAAAAACATCAACCTTTCCGTCAGCTAAGCTCTTGAACTCAGGCTTTGATTGAATATCGCTCCGGGAAAGACCCTTAGCGCCTTCTTGCACCCACCAGCCATGCCAACCTCCTAGATCAAGCGGGCGAACCTTTTCGTATTTGATATCTGCCGCTTGTACGATCCTTTCGAAGATTGCGCCGTTGTCCAGATGCATGCCAAAAGCGACGTGCAAGGTGGGTGTGGTTTGCTTACTCGGTGCCGCTTCTGCTTTGATCTCTTGGGCGACGATCACCGATCCCCGAGTCAACACCATTGTCAGTGCGATGATTATGCTTGCTTTAGTCATGATGTTCATTAGGTCAGGGTGGTTAATTGTTCATTGTTTGAAAGACGAGGTGTAGCCGGACGCTACCAGTTCTTTGGCCTGTTCGACGGTCTAGGTCTCCAAGCTTCCGGCTTTTGTTGGAGTGCGGCCCCGGCATGGAGGATCCAAGCGAGGGATGCACCGAAGCTGAAGACCAGGGAGAAGTTGAGGTATCGGTGCGGCACCGGAAGACTCCTGAATAACTTGGTCTGGAGAGCCGCCGGCGGAGCTTTGGGACTCCGCCGGCGGATTTCGCTCCAAGCGTGCTACGCCAAGATCTCCGCCAGCGGCCCCTGCGTGGCGCTCTTGTCGAGTGACAGATCGACGTTGTTGAACTGCTCGCGCTTGTCTCCCACCGCGTGGAGCAGCCCTTGATACAAGGTGCCGATGGTTCGATGTCCTTTGACACCGTAGCGAGGATATTCCAGGAATCGTCCATTGGTTTTCAGCTTGCCGCCCAGGTTGCCGATGAGAACGACCGGCCACTGCAGATAGGACGGATGGTGCCGGTCTCCGAAATCGCTCATGTAGACGATCAGCGTGTTATCGAGCACCGTGCCGTTGCCTTCCTTGACGGCGTCCAGTTTCTTCGCCAAGGCGGCGATCCGCTCGGCATGGAAAGCTCGGATGATGCGGAGCAGTTCATCGGATGTCTTTCCATTCTCGCCTCCACCGTGGCCGATGGCGTTGGTGGCAAGCTCCATGCCCAGGCTCTTCCACTTCATGTACCTGTTCCCCGTGCAGGCAGCGATCGTGACCACATTGGTCAGGCCCGACAGCAGCGAACTGACGGCCATGTCGCACTGCGCTTCGAGGCGGTCGGTCTCGAGCGTGCTTTTGAATTTGTCGGTATTCGGCATGTTCGCTTTCAATACGTCCTTCATGCCAGCGATGCCGTGCTGACGGTCCAGCATGGACTCGTAGGCTTCGAGATACCGATCGAGGCTCTCACGCTCCGGTCC
>SXGQ01033474.1_pt1 | contig 10994 bp, 11 predicted proteins | sample 3178371 | NCBI WGS metagenome assembly SXGQ01 (sample SAMN11356859, study PRJNA531348) | freshwater metagenome | isolation source: freshwater sample F1-20 | place: China: Fuxian Lake, Yuxi | collected 2017-12-25 | reverse complement strand
GCCCGGCTCGCCGACGGGCGCAGACGCACCGAAGGGGGAGGACGCACCACGCGTTCTCCCCCTTTTGCGCTCGGCCCAGGAGGGGGAGAGGCGCCCGGCTGGCGGGCTACCCAGCCCGCCGGCCGCCGCAGGCCGGAGCGCCAAGCGCGCAGGCCGAAGGGCAGGCGCCGGTAGGGGGAGGACGCGGCAGCGTCCTCCCCCTTCTGAGGATCACAGATGCTCGTTCCGCATGAAGTAGGCCGCGCCTTCCGTCTGCTCGGAGGTGTTTTCCTTCTCCGGGTCGCCGATGAAGTAGTCGGTGTCCCCGTCGCCGTCGGCGTCCGCACCGAGGGGCGCCATGCCGTAGCCGAACGCGCCGTTCGGGCCGTCGGCGGTGCCCAGCGCGTAGCCGCCGTAGAAGGCGCCATCGGCGTACATGCCGGTGGTGGCGTAGCAGCACAGCTCCGAGCTGATCCAGCCCGCGGCGCCGAGGCTCTGCGAGGGCATGCTGAAGAACATGTCGTCGATGCCATCGCCGGAGAAGTCGCCGCCGCGCCGAAGCACGGCGATGTCGGTGCTGTCCCACTCGTAGCGGATGAGCGGGGCGTTCTGGTCGAGGGTGCCGCTGCGCAGGTGGGCGCCACCGGCGTAGGCCTCGAGTGAGGTGGCGTCGTTGTACACCCAGATTTCGGGGAGGCCATCACCGGTGAGGTCCGGACCGAACTGGCTCGCGGTGCCGAAGCCCGCCGAGCTGGTCTCGCCATAGCCGATGATCGAGCTCACGCTGCTGAACGCCGTGGAGCCGGAGTACCGCGAGGGCTGGCCCCAGAGAACCCAGACCGCACCCGCGTCGGTGGAGGGAGAGTCCACGCCGCCGTCGGAGAACATCATGTCGTCGTAGCCATCGCCGTCGAGGTCGGCGCCCACGCCCATGTTCCGGTAGAAGCCTTCCGCCGAACCCGTGTAGGTGAGGCGGACGTCGGCGCTCGATACGCTCAGGCTGCCACTGCCGCCGCCGTACTGGAGGATAGCGGCGTTGTTGCCCGAGCTGGTGTAGCTGGCGATCAGGTCGTCCATACCGTCGCCATCGAGGTCCGCATTTGTGGCCACACCACGGCCGACGTACTCACTGGAGCTGCCCGACAGCGTGAGCAGCGCGTCGGAGGTGTCCCGGCCGCGCATCACGTCCTCGCCCGAGATCAGGTAGACAGCGCCGCCGTTGCTGTTGATCGCCATCGCGGAGATCGAGAGCTCGAGGACGCCGTCGCCGTCGTAGTCACCCATCACGGTGACGAAGTTGCCGAGACCATCGGACGACGACGCCCCCTGGATTTCTTCGTCGGCATCGCCGAGGTCGGTCGACTCCATCAGGTCCGCGGCGCCGGAGATGACCCCCACCATGCCGCGGCCGTTGGAACCGGCGCCCGTCGCGTTGTAGTACGGCGCGCCGACGATGAGCTCGGCGAAGCCGTCGTCGTCGATGTCGCCGAGGGCCAACGAGTAGCCGGCGCGGTCGAAGTTGCCCCGCCCGATGTAGGTGCGCTCGCTGAAGGGGGCATCGGCGGAGTTGTCGACGGCCGCGTCGCAGTCGTCGTCCTTGCCGTTGAGCTGCTCGTCGGAGCTGATGTTCACGTCGGCGTCGTAGTCGTCGCAGTCGAGGCCCTTGCCGTAGTCGGAAGAACGAGAGCCGTCGCCATCGTAGTCGTAGTCGTCGGCGCCGTCACAGTTGGTGTCGGCATTGTCGTAGGGCTCGTCGGCCGCGTAGGGGTAGTAGCTCGCGTCGCTGTCCTGGCAGTCGCCACCGCCCGCGGCGGGGTTGGCATTGTGGTGATCCGACTCGTAGCCGTCCCCGTCCTTGTCGTAATCGGAGGCGCCGTCGCAGTTCTGATCGATGCCGTCGTACCACTCCTCGCTGGCGCCGGGATTCACCTCGATGTTGTCGTCGTCGCAATCGTCGCCGCCGGAATCGATGCGGTCGTAGCCGTCACCGTCGGAGTCGGCGTTGACCACCGCCACGAGCGCCACCACCGCCTCCGGCGTGTCGGCATCGTTCGACGCGAAGCTCAGGCTGCCCTCCAGGTTGCCGTAGTCGAGCGCCGACAGGCCGACGACGATCTGCGTGGTCTGGCCCGGGGCGAGCGTGGCGCTCAGAGGGTTCACGGTGAACGGCGCTTCGGCGGTGATCGCGTTCACCACGAGCTCGGTGGCGCCTGCGTTGGTGACGCTCATGCGCCCCTGGTAGGCCTTGCCCTGCTCGACGAGCCCGAAGTCAATCGTGTCGACATCGAGCTGAATGTCCGGGTCCTCGTCGATTACCGGAGTCGTGTCGCCCCCCTTGTCTCCCTGGTTGATGATCGAATCGTCGCACGCCGCCAGCATCAGGATCAAGGAAAGCACAGGCACCTCCACAGCGCGCCACAGGATACCTTGATGAAAGGTGCAGCGCCCCCCAATTTGCATCGCTCCGGAGCCAGAAGTGTCCGACCGTCTCGCCGCCGCACGCGCCTATGTCGACAAGAAGCCCACCGATCGCTTCGGCCTCTACGCGCTGGCGATGGAGCTGCGCAAAGCCCGGGATTGGGCGAGCTGCTTCTCCACCTTCGAGGCGTTGCTGCTCCACCATCCCAACTATGGCGCCGGATTCTACCACTTCGGGATGGCGAAGAAGGAGTCGGGAGACGCCGACGCTGCCCGTCGGGTGTGGGAAGCCGGTATCGCCGCGTGCGCCAAGAGTGATCCCCACGCGGTGGCCGAGATCACCGAGGCCCTCGAGGCCCTCGGCGAGGACTAGTCCAGGCCGTCGGTGGCGAAGCCATCGAGCGCGAGGCGAACCAGCTCCACGTTCTCGCAGCGGGTGAGCAGCGCGGAGGCCCGCCATTCCCCGAGTTCGGCTTGGAGCGCCACCTGCGTCGCCGCTCTCGACACCCCCACCGATCCGGCGAGGTCCGTCGCCAGCTCCTCCTCGACGGCGATCCACGCGTGCAGGGCCTCCGCCGGCTCCTCCACCGCGACTTCTTTCACCCGACGTCCCACCGCGGAGCCGGTGCCAGCCTCACCCGTCAGCGACAGGCGACCGCCGACCGCGAAGCTGTCGCCGGAGTCGACCCCGTGGAGCACCACGAGGAGGAGGGCCGCGCCTTCGCGGCCGAACGCGGATGCCAGCTCGCCCTCCCACCACGCCTGCGCGCTGGCCGCTTCGTCGGACTGTGTGCGCGGGTCGTCGGGCGTGGCCTCGGGCTCGCAGGGGAGCTCGGAGTTGGCGACCACGGCCAGCGTGGTGCCGGGTGCGTTGGCAACCGTGCCCTCGAGCCACAGGCCCCCGCGGGCTCGCTCCGCACCGGCGGGCGTCTCTAGCGTGCTGCAGGCGAGGAGCCAGCCGAGCATCAGAAGCTCCCTGCCGCACGCGCCCGCACCGGAAGCCCCACGGCGGCGCAGGCCTCTGCGTGCAGGGTATCCGCGCGGGCCTGATCGCTGGTGTTCCAGCGGCGAAGGTAGACGGCGTCGCTGTCCATGGCCGGCCACTCGCCCGTGAGCTGGGGCTCACGCCCGGAGGCCCGCAAGCGCGGCATCCACCAGCTCACGAAGTCCGCCGCCTCGTGCACGTTGCCCTCCTGCACCACGAAGGCCACGTGGGCCACGGGACGCACCGTGCCACCTCGCACCTCGAGGAAGCGCTCCACGTTCCGGAAGGCGAGCTCCCGGCGGTCGGCGCCTTTCACCCGGGTGTAGACCTCCGGGGAGAAGGCATCGAGGCTGAAGTGGATGGCGAGGAAGGTGTCCGGCGCCGCCCCCGGCATCGAGGCCAGCTGGGTGAGCAGCGCGCCGCGGGACTCCGGAAAGATCACCGCGTTCGTGTGGAGCTTGAAGTGGCGGAAGCGCTGGTTGCCCGCGTTCTCCGCGAAGGCGTGCCCCACGAAGCGGTCGAACTCCGGGTGCAGGGTGGGCTCACCGAGCCAGTGCGGGCAGAGGGTGACGTCCTCGAGGTCGGAGAGGCCGGCCACGGCGTGCGCCCACGTGGCGAAATCCATGAAGCGGTGGGGGGCGCCGTGGGCCTCCTCCCGCAGCGACTGACTGCACATGCGGCAGCGCAGGTTGCAGTGGTCGGTGAGCTCGAGGTTGACGTTCACGCCGCCCCCAAGGGCAGGGCGGCGCGGATCGCGCGTTCGTGGGCGAGGAGGTTCTCACTGCACTCCACGCACCGTCCCGTCGGCCGCCCCGACCACATGCTGGCGCGAACTCCTTCAAGGAAGGCGTCGCCCTCCCACACCTCGGCGAGGCTGCGGTCCGCCACGCTCCCGCCCTCCCCGGCAAGCACGCAACAGGGCGCCACCCGGCCGTCGGCGCTCACCGCGAGGTGGTGCCAGGCCTTCAAGCAGGGTGCCGCCGCGTAGCCGGTGCCATCTCCGCCGATGGGGGCGTGTGCACCACGCTGCACCGCGTGGCGCGCGCGGAAGCGGGCAAAGGTGGTGCGGACCCCGAGCCTCGCCGCCTCGCGCTCCCCCTCCTCCAGCCGCTCGCCAAGCCGCGCCAGCTCGGCGGTCCCGAGGGCGTGCGCCGCTTGTTCGGGCCGGTAGGCCACCAGCGCATCGAGCTCCACCGCCCGGGCTCCGAGGGCGGCGGCCAGCCGGACCAGCGCCGGCAGCTCGTCGACGTTCTCGCGGGTGAGGACGGTGTGCAGCGCGAGCTGCAGCCCCCGGCCGGCAGCGAGGGTGGCCGCGCGCAGGGCGCAGATGTTCTTCACCGTGCGTTCGAAGGCGCCGCGGTGGCCGCGCAGGTAGTCGTGGGTGCGGGCACGCGCCCCGTCGAGCGATACGTGCACCTCGTCCCAGGCCATCTCGACCAGCGCGGCGCGCGCCGTCGCCCCGAGCAGCGTGCCGTTGGTGGTGAGCGTGCCATGAAGGCCATGGTGGCGCGCGCGGCGCATCACGTCGAGGGTGTGGGGCGCCAAGAGCGGCTCACCGCCCCCGAGCACCATCACGCGCTCCACCCCGAGGGCCACGGCTTCGTCCACGAGTTGCAGCATGCGGGCCGCCGAGAGTTCGCCGACCGGGCGGGCATGGCGCAGCGTGGTGTCGCAGAAGCGGCACGACAGGTTGCACGCGAGGGTCGGGTACAGCTCGAGCGTGAACGGGCCGCGCTTGCCTCCCCGATCGCGCTCGACGATGCGCGCAGCGATGCGTTCGACCTCATCCACATCGGGAGGCTATCAAGCTTCCCACGCGCCGAGCCCGGCAGCGCGACCGGAGCCCGCCGCGGCCCCGATTCTGCGGTACATTGCGCGCATGCACCGACTGCCTCTGCTGCTCGTCCTCCTCCCGGCCTGCACCGGCACCGCGGCGGTGGACTCGGACACCGCCCCAGAATTCTGCACCGTGGTCGAACACGACGGCGAGATGTGGCTCGAGCCCCAGAGTGATGCTGCCTCCGGCAGCGGCACGCTCGATCTCCGGGTCATCACCGACCAGAGCGACGACGTGAACGACCCCTACTACGTGGCCTACCGCGCCTACGCGCTCGAGCCCGCCGAGACCGGCGGCGTGCAGACCACGGGCTCCACCAGCGGCGACGGCCTCGTGCAGAAGACGCTCGGCGAGGGCGTGTGGACCTTCGAGGCCACCTGGACGCGCGGCAGCGTCACCTGCATCGCCGCCACCGACGCGCTGTTGATCAAGTCCGGCGAGACCACCCACGCCTGCGTGGTCCTCACCTGCCCGGTTGGTTAGCCGACCGGGCCGCCAACCCGGAGCGTCCATGTCCATCCTCGAGGTCCCTTCCTACTCGGACATTCCTGCGCCCACGGCCGAAGAGCTGGTCGCTGCCTACGAGGTGGCCAGCCGCAGCCGGGCCACGGAGGAGCACATTGTCCGGCTGGTGAGCCGCGGCGAGGTGAAGTTCGCGATCTGGGGCCCGGGCGAAGAGATCCACGGCACCGCCACCGCCCTCGCCCTGCACAAGCTGTGCGATCGCAAGAAGTTCGGCATCGTGCCGCACTACCGCTCGGGCGCCCTCTGCGCCTTCTGGGCGCGGCTCGGCGGCTACCCGAACTTCACCCTCGACGTGCTGCGCCAGCAGTTCTCGAAGGACACCGACCGCATGTCCCGCGGCCGGCAGATGGTCTACCACCTCGACATGCCCGAGCTGGGCATCCTCCCGGTGCAGTCCCCCGTGGGCATGCAGCTCGGCAAGGCGGCCGGCTTCGCGATGGGCTTCAAGGTGAAGGGCGTGAAGGGAAGCCTGTCGATGGCGATCATCGGCGACGGCACAACCGCCGAAGGCGACCTGCACGACGCGATGAACGCCGCGGCGGTCTGGGAGCTCCCCACCCTCTTCCTCGTCACCGACAACCGCGTCGCCATCTCCACGCAGCCCCACGAGGGCCGCGGCATCCGCGACTTCGGCCAGTACGCCGCCAGCTTCGGCATCCACTTCATCTCCGCCGACGGTCGCGACTTCCAGGACGTCTACCAGAAGACCTCCCGGGCCGCCCGCTTCATCGTCGAGACTGGCAAGCCGGTGATGATGCACGTGCACGACCTGCCGAGGTTCAACGGCCACTCCTCTGCGGCCGACGTCACCTACGACCTCGCGCAGGACGATCCGCTGATCCGCTTCGGCAACGAGCTGGTGGCCGCGGGTCACCTCGGCGAGCGCGACGTGCTGAAGCGGGTGCCGGGCGAGGGCCGCGACTTCTTCGCGCACCATGAGCTCGGCAACCTCATGGCCCGCCAGGACGAAGACGTCCGCGCGATCCTCGACCAGGTGCGCGCCGAGCCCGAGCCCCCGCCGGAGAGCGTCTTCGAGAACATCCGCGCCCCCTTCCCCGACGTGGCCGAGCCCACGCCCGGCCCCGGGCAGACGAACATCACCTACGCGGGTGCGATCCGCGCGGCGATCAAGAACATCATCACCCACCATAACGGTGTGCTCTGGGGCCAGGACGTGGGCCGTCTCGGCGGCGTCATGACCGCCACCCAGGGCCTCAAGAAGCTCTTCCCCGACCGCATCATCGATGCGCCCCTCAACGAGCCGCTCATCCTCGGCACCGGCTGCGGCGCCGGTCTGCACAAGGACCTCGTGGCCCTGCCCGAGATCCAGTTCGGCGACTACACGCTGAACGCCTTCCACTGGCTCGTGCACATGGGCAACCTCTACTGGTGCACCAACGGCGGCAGCAACTTCGCCACCATCCTGCGCACCCCGGTCGACCCCTTCGGCGGCGGCGCCGTGTACCACTCGATGTCGCTCGACGGCTACTTCACGCCGATCCCCGGCCTCACGATCCTCATGCCGAGCACCAGCTTCGACGTGTACGGCCTGCTCATGTCGGCCGCCCGCTACCGCGGCCCCGTGGTGGTCCTCGAGCCCAAGTGGATGTACCGTCAGAACCTCGGCCCCGCCTTCCCCGGCGAGCCCACCGAGCCCGACGCGATCGCCGCCCTGAAGAAGTCGATCATGCGTGGCGAGGTCCCCGAGCTCCCCGCCGACCTCGCCGTGCCGATCGGCAAGGGCATCGTCCGTCGGCCCGGCCGCGACATCACCGTGGTGGCCTGGGGCCGTGCGGTGTGGACCTGCATGAACGCCGCCAAGGCGCTCGCCGCCGAGGGCATCGAGCTCGAGGTGATCGATCTGCGCACGCTCGTTCCGCCGGACATGGAGCTCGTCTACGAGAGCGTGGCCCGCACCGGCCGGCTGCTCGTCTGCGCCGAGGACCGCACCTTCGCTGGTTTCGCCCGGCAGATCCAGGGCGACACCTCCGAACGTTTCCCGGGCCTGCCGGCGATGGCGCTCGGCCAGAAGTACGTTCCGGGCATCGCCCAGAACCTCTCGCTCGAGGAGGCGGTCATCTTCACCGCCGAAGACGTTCACCGGGGTGCGAAGGCCGTGCTCGCCCAGAAGGGTGGTGTGGCCGAGACCCGCGTGGTCGAAGTCGCCCCCCGCTATTTCCTGATCTGATCGGGCCGGCGCGGCGCAACCGGCTCCTCTTCGGGCCGGGGCAGGACCGCGCCGGGGCGCCCTTGGGGCGCACCCCCGATGCGCGGCCGCATGCACGCCGGAGGTCGGCCAGCGCGGTCTGGAGGTCGCGGCCCCGGTGGAACCCGCGCTGGGTGATGAGGTGGAGCGCGCCTGCGCAACGCTGCAGCTCCTCGTGGTCCGCCTCGGCCATCAGGGCGAGGAGGTCTGCTGCATCGTTCGGACGTCCCGGCACATCCTCGTCCGGCCCCTTCAACCACTCGAAGAAGCGCCGCGCCAGCTCCTCCTCCGACGCCTGGGGATGTTTACGCCGAAGCTGAAGCCGCATGATCTGCACCCCCGCCTCGTGCAGGTCGATCGCGGAGCGAAAACGGGCGGCGGGGTCCGGCATCGAAGCTGCGTTATCACCCCCGGATCAGCGGCACCATCCCGACAACACCCTGCGTCACGGGCGAGTTGGGGGGCCAAGGCTGACGACGGACACGTCTCCTCGTCTCGGCCGAGATGGAACATGCGCACCGGGAAGCCGGCGGCGCACAGCTCGCGGGTCGCCTGTGAATCCTGTTGACGGATCCGGAAGGCATCGAGGTCCTACCGCCGACGACGCCGCCGTTCCCGCAGCACGCGCGGGCGCCGGTCAGGCAGGCGGTGAGCAAGCGCATCGACCGTTCTTCGCAGCGACCCAGTTCGCAGGGGCCCCCTCGGGTGGGTGGGTAGAACTCTTGGGAGAGACACCGCTCCTCTTCGGCGAGGCCGGAGCGCATCGGGGGATGGGTACCGCGCAACGACGCGCCCGCGCGCGCCTACGCGCTCAAAACCCGCAAGCCGAGCGAGCGAGCGGCGCCAGCCTGTCGGTGATCGAAGGTGACCAGCAGCGCCCCGCGGCCGCCCGCGCGCACCGCGGCGGCGAGGTGCAGGGCATCGAGTGTTCGCGCGCCAGTGACCTCTGCGATCGCCGCTGCCGACTCGCATGTGACCTCATCGAGCTCCACCAGATGGACGCGCGCCCAGTCCGCTGCGAACGCGGCGAGCGCGGCCTCGCGCGCGGCCCCGTCGAGAAGGCGACGCAGGTTTCGCAGCACCTCAACCAGCACGTGCCGCGCACACACCCATGCGGGTTCGGCAAGCAGGCAGCCCACCGCCTGTTCGCTATCGGGTTCGTCGATATAGCGCTTCAAGAGTGCGCTGGTGTCGACGTAGATCACCGGTGGCCCCGATCGTCGTCCAGCACCGCCACGATGGCGGCGCAGCCCGGATGGCGGACGACCACCTGCGGCGGCGCGCCGTTCCCCGGGCGGATCCATCCCTACCTCGCGCCCTCATCCACACGTGAATCGTCGGTGATCGGCGACAGGATCGCCCGAGCCCGGCCGCGGTCCGTCACGCAGATCACCTCGCCGCCAGCGGTCCGGTCGACGTACTCGGGGAGGTGGGCCTTCAACTCGCGGATGCCAACGTTCATGCCACTACATTGGATTCACAATGTGGTCACGTCAACGGGGCTTGGCCCGGAGTCGGAAGGGCCTCCCGATCCGCGCCGCGGCGCGCGCCTTGCCGAGCTCGACGAGCGGCCGGTCCCGGCGCGCCGCCCCACCCGCTCACCCCCGGATCAGCGGCACCATCACCACTTCGGGGACCACGTAGCGCTCCGACTTGCGCGCCAGCTCCACCACCGTCTCGGCGACCTCCTCGGGGCGCATGAAGTCGGCGGCGGGGTCGATGCCGGCGGGGAAGGGGTAGTAGTCCATGGCCCGCCAGAAGGGCGTGTCGATACCGCCGGGGCAGACGCAGCTCACCCGCACGTTGTGCGGGGCGGCTTCGAGCCGGAGCGTGCCGGTGAACCCGTTCACCGCCCACTTCGACGCGTTGTAGACCGCCTCGTTGGGCAGGTGCAGCTTGCCGGCGATGCTGGAGATGTTGATGATGAGCCCCGAACCTTGGGCCTTCATCACCCGGAAGGCCGCCTGGCTGCCGAAGATGACCCCTTTCACGTTGGTGTCGAGCATGGCGTGGACCGCGTCGGGCGTGGTGGTGTCCACCGGGCCGTACACCGCGAGGCCGGCGTTGTTGATCATGATGTCGAGGCGGCCGAACTCGGCGACGGCGGCCTCCACGAGGCGGTCGCAGTCCACCGGGAGGCGCACGTCGGTCTGCACGGCGACGGCATTGCCGAGGCGGGAGGCGAGCTCGTCGATCTCCGCGCTGCTGCGGGCGCCGAGCACGAGGCTCGCCCCTTCGGCGGAGAGCTGCTCGGCGAGCGCGCGCCCGAGCCCGCGGCCGGCGCCGGTGATGACCACGACGCGACCGGCAAATGGCTTCTTCATGCGAGCTCCAGGAAGGCGTGGACCGCCCGTTCGATGCCGTCTGCCACCTGCGAGATCGGCGCGTCGAGCATGTAGGCAGGGGCGGTGACGAGCTTGTTCTCGTGGTCGACGTTGGCCTCGGTGACCGGGCAGGGGGCGTGGCGGCCCCCCATGGCCTCGATGGCACCCGCCGTGCCCGGGTCGGTGCCGATAGTGACGCAGCCTTCGCGCAGCGCAGCGACAACCACGGCGGGGGCGATGCACACCGCCCCGATGGGCTTGCTGGCGGCCCGGAAACCACGGAGCAGAGCGGCGAGGTCGGGCAGGACCGCGGCGCCGGGGCCCTTGAAGGCGACGTCGGAGAGGTTCTTGGCGGCGCCGTAGCCGCCGGGGAGCCAGATGCCGTCGAAGTCTTCCACGCGCACGGAGGAGAGCGGCACGATGGCGCCTCGCGCGATGCGAGCGGCCTCGGCAAGCACGTTGCGCGACTCGGCCGCCACCTCGCCGGTCACGTGGTTCACCACGTGGTGCTGGGCCTGATCTGGTGCGGCGCATTGCACGGTGGCGCCGGCACGGTCGAGGGCGAGGAGGGAGACCACCGCCTCGGTGATCTCGCTGCCGTCGAGGTAGCCACAGCCACTGAGTACCACCAGGATCCGCTTGCCCATCTCGTGCTCCGCCGGGCATCGTAGCCCGTTGCATGAGTTAGCAACCCGCCCGTGCTCCTGCTCGTCGCCCTCG
>SXGQ01743922.1_pt1 | contig 10995 bp, 7 predicted proteins | sample 3178371 | NCBI WGS metagenome assembly SXGQ01 (sample SAMN11356859, study PRJNA531348) | freshwater metagenome | isolation source: freshwater sample F1-20 | place: China: Fuxian Lake, Yuxi | collected 2017-12-25 | reverse complement strand
CCAGGTGCATCGAACGGAAACTTGACGACTGTTACTGGTTGCTTGTCGCGAAGTGTGCGTGACACTGCGCGATGGTTTGATGTCGCCAACGGCCACGAAGCACACGACCCCTTGAGCTTGCCACGGGCTTCTGGATGGGAAGCAGGTCTTGGGACCGTTACGACGGCTGGTTTGCGTGTCGCCGTTGTGTCGAATTTCGGTGGCGGAGTTGTTTCGCCTGCGATGTGGGAGGTAATCGAGCGCGCCGCCGAAGACTTAATCAAAGTTGCAGGTCTGAAGCGACGCGAGTCTGTCGATGTCTCGTTGCCGCGACTTGGTGCGGCGTGGTCGATAACTGGCATGGCAGCAATTCAATTTCAACTCGGTGATCAATGGCCTGCATGCGCCGATCAACTCACCCCGGAGATTCGGTTCGGTGTTGAACGGACAACAAATATGTATGGCGTTGAGGCGCGCGGCAAGTTTGAGAAGCGGCGCATCGAATTGAACAACCGCATGGCACAAATTTTCAGTGAAGTTGATTTGATAATTACAGCGAGTAACCCTGATATTGCGTTCAACGCCGAGGGTCCGTTGCCCGATACTTTCGGTGGCATCGTTGCCGGTGCGGGCAACAACGGTGTGCTGACGTTTCCGGCAAATATTTATGGCAACCCTGCCATCTCAGTGCCGGCTGGTTTTGTAGATGGCTTGCCGGTTGGCATGCAAATCATGGCTCGACATTTTGAAGAGCCACTTCTTCTCGAACTTGCACTCGCAGTCGAGCGCACTCAACCCTGGCCTCTCACCGCCCCATAAATTTTACAAATGGGCCAACTAATTGGCGGCGAAAGTTCGCCGAGCGTGCGTTTTCGCCAAGATATTCAACTACTTCGAGCAATCGCAATTCTCTTCGTTGTTCTTAACCACATTGATTTTGGGTTTCTATCGGTTCCCGTTGGATATCGGGGAGTCGACGTATTTTTTGTCGTTTCAGGTTTCGTGATTATGTCATCAATTATCAGACAAGAATCTGTCGGCAAAGGATTCTCGTTATTGACCTTCTTCAAACGACGTGCTCAAAGACTTTACCCTGCATTTCTTGTGGTGATCTTAGGCGTATTTGCAATTTCATTTTTGACGCAGTCGTTCATCAAAGTCCAACAGGAAACCGCACGCACGGGTGCGGGTGCATCACTATTTTTTGCAAATTACGTTCTGCTTGCGCGAAAAATCGATTACTTCAATCCGCTGTACCCGAACCCACTCACACACACCTGGTCGCTTTCAGTAGAAGAACAATTTTATATTGCACTCGGCATTTTGTTTCTCATACTAAGAAAATTCAAAGTGAGCCTCTCCGGCTTATTTGCGATGGTTGTTGTCGCCGTGATTGCTGCCGCAAGTCTCTATAGTTGTTTGAATTTTCGAAATCTTCCTGATGCTCAGCGATTTTTTCCAAATCCGGATCTTTTTCCTTTTTATTCTTTTCACTCTCGAGCCTGGCAGTTGTTGGCCGGGGTTTTCGTTGCACAATTAATCGGGATAATGCAGAAAAATAACTCTAAATTTCAAGCAAAAATCGCACAGGTCGTCGCAACTATTTCATTCTTCGGAATTTTAAGAAGCCTTATTGTCGGTGCACCCGAGCACCAACTTGGGCTGGATGCGTTGCTAATTACTTTTTCAACAGCGCTCTTTATTTTTTCAATGCCACTGGCATTCAAAAATTCTGAACAGATGGGGCTTCCAAAGATATTTCAGTGGTTGGGTGATCGTTCATATTCGGTATACCTAGTTCATTGGCCAATTATTCTTTTTGGACAACAAATTTTCGGCGCTTCCACTTTTCTTAAATTATCGTGCCTGATCCTGACGATAATTGCAGCCGAGTATCTACACCGAAATATTGAGTACCGATATCACGATCGAAATAGTGGTGGAACTCGAAACATCTTGAAGCTCTTCGCCTTTGGACAAGTGGCGACTCTTTGTCTGATGGGCGCGTTGATGGGCTTTGCAAATCTGCGCTACAACCAAACTCAGGCTTACCCCGCATGGGAAAGAGTCCCTGCAGGTTGTACTGGCCCTGTTATTAACTGCGATATTGACTTTGCGGATTCAACCGGATTTGTACTTCTTGAAGGCAACTCACATGCTGGAACTATTCTTCACACTTTCATAAAACTTACCCAAGAACTGAGACTTAGCAGTCGAGTTACTGCTGGCCAGATAGATGTCTTGGCTGATGCCACGAAGTTGTTTGACAACCAAGAAATATCTATATTTTCATATTTCCGCGATCCGTATAGCAATGAAATTGAGAAGTCGTACGCCGAACACTGGGAGCGATATCTCAAAAATCCAAAAGTGAAAAACTTGGTTGTATTTCTTGATAACCCATACATACAGAAGTGGAAGTTTCCATCTTTAATCAGCAAGCCATCCGAGCAATCACGCTTACGCTCAGAAGAGTCGCGTAACGAATTGCGGCTTACTTACCTTCGCGAACTTCAGAGCAAATATGACAATTTGACAATCATTGATCCTTTTGATTCATTGTGTGATCAAGAAACTTGCTTTGGTGGCAAGAACGGAAAAGTTTGGTATCTAGACGAGGATCATTTAACGGTCTCGGGCGGTGCCCAGCTTGAGCCTGTACTGCGCAAAACTTTCAACGCGATACTGACAGATAACTAGAGGCGGCGAAGGTATTCGGCGGCGGCGTCTGAGCCAAGGTTGGCAAGTTGTTTGGCTTTGAAGGCTTCGCGCATTTTTGACTTTGGATGAATGTAACCCGCACCAATTACAACTTCGTTTTTGCCACACATCACGTATCTAGAAATTCGCTGACCATGCGGCGACAACGACTTCCATTGGTCGTAAGGCATCGATCGCACAACTGCCTCACTGCGAAACCACGGTGCGAAATATTCGATGTTCGGCATTGCGCGCACGTCACACGACAAATTTGGTGTGCCACCGTGCCAACAACGCAGGTCACGAATAATTGCTGACCCGGCGGGTGCTGGGCAGAGCGTGCTGAGTTTCATCCACTCTGGCTCGTTGTACAAACTCGGGATCGGTTCACGCGAATTTTGTGTGCCAGGAATTTGTCGTATCGGACCATTCTCTGTTGTCAGATCGATCATTGGAAAATTAATCGTCACTGCGGGTACTGGCATTTCCCGCATAGTTATTCGTCCACTCGGATCGTGTGGCTCTGCCCAGGTGTTGTCTGAATGAAGACCTTGATATTCAATTGACCCTGGCATAGCGATATCGCCGCCACCACCAATCACGATGTAGTTAGGTGAACCGAAAATTGCAGTGACAATTGGTGTAGTCGTCGGCATATCAATTAATTCAACCCATTCGTTGACATGCATCATGTGTCGCGATGCCGAACTGCTGCCGAATGAATATCGATGCGGCAATCCCCCTGCACCGCCACCCACTGAACAATCTGGATCAACCGCCAACATCTCGTCTAATGCACAGTCGGCAGCAACACGCATTCGTGCGAGTTGCTCGGGTTTAATCGCATCAGCCACCACCACAAAGCCGTCGCGATGAAACAGTTCAGCGGCTCGTTCAACTTCTGTGTGCGAAACAATCTCAAGACCGCGGATTCCGTTGAGGCGTTTTAGTTTCTCGCGCAGTTGCACAACATTTGGATCATCATGTTTGCGTGCCCAACCTGCACACGACGGATCTCCGGCAACTAAATTTCTGTGCTCTGGGGTTGTCTCAATTTCATTTTCTGGAGTATCGAGGCCCAATGGATTGTCGTTATGTTTGATATTTTCTGCAGCGGCTCGGTTTGCATGGCCATTCGGAGGCACAGATGAATGCCAACCACGTCGACCAATTTGGATTACTTTTTTTGTGGCGTCATCCCATTTATCACTGAGTCTGTAATCGGTGCTCACATTGGTGATCGTAGACGAAATCTAATTTCTCGCCAATTTAAAATTAAAGTGCGAGTGTGGCGCGAGCGACGAGGTCGGTACCGAATGCAGTGAGAATTGCCAGATAACTCAGACCGGTCGCGGCCATCACTGCCGAGTAACTTCGCTCTTTCAACGCTGCGCGAGTTAAGACCACAAGCGCACCGGTAAGCGCGGCGCAACCCAACCAAAAATATCCAAGAACGCCATTCCAGCCGTCGTCAATTGAGCCATTCAAGACACTGATCATGCCAGTCGGCAAAATCATCACCAAAACTTCGAGCGGCCAGATCACAAGTACCGCATTCGTCAACTCGTTAAGCAACTTGCGTGTCATACCTGGCTGCACCAAATACCAATGCCCGAGCAACATCAAATCGGTGACCGCACCAAGAAACGCCGCACCGACAATCACACGCAACAAGTCAACAACACTGCCGCCATTGGCGACAACCGAACCAATCAAACCAACTGCGCCGACACCAACGGCGACCAAATCAGTTCGTGAATCGCGTTTGGCGAAAGTCGAAAATGCAATGCCCGCCACTGCAATGCTGGCAATCTCACGAATGAGCACGCCGTCAAAATAAAAACCTGCAACAGCACCAAGCGCCGCCAAAACGCCATAAGTTGCGCGCAACAACTTCGAATAACCCAGAGAAATTTCTTTGCTGCGCAACGTGAACCACAAAAACGCGAGGCCACCCGTCGACCATTGCAATAAAAAAGTTGCGGCGTCGAGACGCATTAATTCAAAATCACTAACGAATGATCGACATAATTCATTGATAGTGGACCGTTGTCGGTGGCGACAACGATGTCTTCAAGACGCATTCCCCATTTGCCCGGCAAATAAATGCCCGGCTCAACACTAAACGCGTGGCCCGCCGCGATCGGCAGTTTGTTGCCACTCACCATGTAAGGCTCTTCGTGCGCTTCCATTCCGATGCCATGACCTGTGCGATGGATAAAAAAATCTCCAAAACCAGCATCATCAATGATCTTGCGTGCCGCCGCGTCGACCGACTCACAAGTTGCGCCGACGACACCAGCCTTAACACCAGCGGCCTGGGCTGCGTGCAACACAGAATATGCACTGGTTATTTTTCGAGATGGTGTACCGATAAAGACGCATCGAGTGATGTCGCTGCAGTAGCCGTTCATCGTGCCACCGAAATCGCATAATACAATTTCGTTTTTTTGTATCACTCGCGGGCCAGCATGATGATGCGGACTTGCCGCGTTCTCGCCAGCAGCGACAATTGCAAAATTGACGACATCATGACCCTGATCAATTAGTCGTGCTGAAATGTCAGCAGACACTTGGGCTTCTGTGCGACCGACAAGATCAATTTCGCCCGCCTGAAGTTGCATTGCCACCCGATCTGCTGCGGCACCGGCCAGACGGAGTGCCTCGATTTCGTTTGCATCTTTGGCCATGCGCATTGGGCCGACAACATCAACCGCGCGAACAAATTTTGCTTTCGTTATGAAACTCATCAACTCAACCAAAAACCGCGCCCACATTTGATCGCCGACGGCAATAGTTTTTGCGCCACCAAGAAGTTTGGCAACTATCGAAACTGGGTTTTCGGTTTCACCCCATGGCACGATGCGAAAGACATCATCAAACGGTGTGACTCGAGGAGCTTCAAGTCGCGGTACGACTAACGCCGCCACCGACTCATGCGTGACGACAAGCATCGTCAGTCGCTCGAGAGGCATCGCGTAATAGCCAGTTAAATACGGCAAATCATGACCGACGCTGAGCAGTGCTGCATCAATCGATTGACTTCTCATCACTTGGCGAACTCTCGCTAAACGTGACGCATAGAGCGCACCCGCACTCGTGGTTGCGACCGAAATGCTCACTTTACTAACACTCCATTTTGATAATCGTTGACTGCATCGACAATCTCCTGACGCGTATTCATCACGAAGGGACCATAACGCACAATCGGTTCATTCAGGGGTGCGCCGCCAATAATCAAAATCTGAGCAGTTTCACTCGATACAAGATTTGCTTCTATCTTTATTGCACCGGCGCTTCGATCAAAGACAACCATCTGGCCAGACACCGCACGCTGCCCGTTGACAACAACTTCACCATCAAACACATGCACTAATGCAGTGTGCGTTGCGTCTGGCGACCATTCGACCAGATCATTGGGTTGCATCACGGCGTGGGCGTAAGTCATCGGGCTTGTTGTCTCTACTGGTCCAGTTACGCCGTGTACTTCACCGGCAACAATTTTGATGTTTCCGCCGTTTGCAAGTTTGACTTGAGCCAGTTCATCGGCTTCGTAGCCCTGATAACGGGGTGGAATCATTTTGCGATCGGCCGAAAGATTCACCCAGAGTTGAAAGCCGTGCATTCGGCCACCGAGTGCGAGCATGTCGTCAGTCGGCAATTCGCTATGGATCACACCAGAGCCCGCTGTCATCCATTGCACGCCGCCATTTTTGATCACCGCACGCGTGCCAATTGAATCCTCGTGAACCATTGCACCGTCCATTAAGTATGTGACTGTTTCAAAACCACGATGCGGATGCGACGGCGCACCAACTGCTTTATGTGGTGCATAATCGGCCGGACCCATCTCGTCTAGCAACAGAAAGGGATCAATATCTTCGACTTCTGAAGTTGGAAACGGACGGCGAACTTTGAATCCTCCACCCTCGGTTGTGCGTTGCGAATTAATTACACGATTTATTTTGCGCAAAGTTATATTCATTGTCGAATACTCACGAGTTGAACAGAAACAGTTTGCTCGGCTGCATGCTTGGCATGATAACTAGATCTTGTAAGTGGGCTCGCTTCAACATGTTCGATACCAAGTTTCTCACCAAACTCGGCATAGTTGGCAAACTCTGAAGGGTCTGCCCACCGAACGACAGGTAAGTGGTCTGCTGACGGGCGCAAGTATTGACCGATGGTGACAATCTGCACACCTACTGCTGCAAGGTCGATCAGTGTCGCTTCGACTTCGGTTTTTGTTTCACCAAGACCCAACATAAAACCAGATTTCGTCACCAAGCCTGCGGCTTTGGCGCGCGCCAAAACCGAGAGGCTTCGGGCATAACCTGCCGACGGGCGAACTTGGCGCTGTAAGCGTGCGACTGTTTCTATGTTGTGATTCAAGACATCTGGTCGCTCGAGAAAAATTGCATCAAGCGCGTCGGTGCCTTTGGCATCTGAAATCAAAGTTTCCACGCGCGTATTCGGTGAAAGTCGGCGAATTTCACGAACGCATTGTGCGACATGGGCCATTCCGCCATCAGCCAGATCATCGCGTGCGACCATCGTCAAAACAGCGTGTTCAAGTTGCATTTTTAGAACTGCTTGAGCAACACGAAGTGGTTCGTGTTCGTCGGGGGCAAGTGGTTTGCGCGTGTCAATTAAACAAAAACCACAAGCACGAGTGCACCGCTCACCCAACACCATCATCGTTGCGGTGCCGTCGGCCCAACATTCTGACAAATTCGGGCACCCCGCTTCTTCACAAACAGTAACAAGATTCAAATCACGCAAAGTTTTTTTAGTTGCAAGAACTTCTGGACCATGGTTGACGTGGGGTCGCAACCACTCAGGCTTTCGCTCGGTGATTTGGATATTCGAAGTTGCATTGTGATTTTCATTTGCTGCTGTCCACGAAACATCATGGCGATCAAGCGAACCGTTCGCCCAGCGCTTGGCCGCCAATTCGGCAACCACATCGGCGACTTGCTGAACCGAAAAGTTGAAACCAAGTTCGGCTAGCGACGTGACTGGGTACTCGGCGATGCCACAAGGCACGATGTGCTCGCGCATAAAACTGAGATCGGTCGAAACATTTAATGCAAACCCGTGCATCGTGCGTCCACGAGAAACTCGCACGCCGATCGCACAAATCTTTTTCGGTGTCGCTGTCTGGGGATCAATCCATACACCGGGGTATCCACCGAGGCGACCGGCATTCGTTACGCCAAGTTCGACAAGTGTGTCAATTATTAGTTGTTCTAAACCGCCCACATAAGCCTGCATATCGGCTGGCCCACCAACGCCGTGCTTGGCTTCAAGCGAAAGAATCGGATAGACAACTAGTTGACCGGGACCATGATATGTGATGTCACCACCACGGTTGACTTTTACAAGTTCAGCGCCAACTTGTGTCGGGTCACACTTGAGATTGTTTTCTAAATCTGTGCTTGGTCCGTAGGTGAAAACATGCGGATGCTCGAGCATCAACAAATGCTGATTCGCCGATTGCGAGAACATTGCGGTTTGCACTGCAAGTGCTTCTCGATAAGGCACTCTGCCAAGCCAACGAACATTGAGTTTCGCTACGCCTTTTGCATCTTCTTGAAACACGAATTAGAGCTCCGCCGACCAATCCTGTGTTTCAAGAACTCGTTTTACTTTTGCGAGAAATCCTGCCGCGTATGCGCCGTCAAATGCGCGATGATCCCAACTCATAGCAAGATTACCTACAGGATGAATCGCGATACTTTCTGAACCATCGCTGAGTCGAGCAACAACCGGCTTACGCACAATTGCATCGGTCGAAATGATCGCAACCTGAGGCTGATTGATGATCGGCATCGTGAGAACTGAACCAGCAGAGCCATTATTTGAAATCGTAAATGTTCCACCTTGAATCTCATCCGGAGTCAATTTTCGGGTGCGAGCACGAGTCGCAAGGTCTGAAATTTCGCGAGCAATTGCGCGAAGGCGCTTGGCATCTGCGCTACGAACGACCGGTACGAGCAGACCTTGAAACTCAAGGTCAACCGCAATACCGAGATCTACATAATTGTGTACAACCAACTTGTCGGCTTCGATGCTCGCATTGAGATTTGGATACTCTGCCAATGCATCAACAATGGCTCGGGCGATAAACGGAAGATATGTCAGCGTGAAACCCTCGGATTGCTTCCATTGATCTTTGACTTCACTTCTAGTTGCGTCAACATTTGCATAGTCAACTTCAACAACACTAAAAGCATGCGCACTAACCGCTTGCGACATAATCATGTGTGTTGCAGTGAGTTTGCGAATTTTCGTCAGCGGGATCACAGTTTCGCGTTCAGAACCCTGCGTGAACTTTGGTGCTGGTTGCGCTGTTGGTGACGCTGCGACTTGAGACTTTGTGGGCGCAGCAGCAACTGGTAGCGGCGCAACAACCGGTGCAGCAACTGGCGCTGGTGCAGGTGCCGCAGCAACCGGTGCAGGCGCAGCAACTGGAGCAAAATTTTGTGGCGTTGATCCATGTTTGTCGATGTAGTCCAAAACATCTTCACGCGTGATTCGATTACCAGGACCAGTGCCAACAAGAGAGTTGACATCAATACCGTGGTCAGAAACCAGTCGACGCACCACTGGCGAGAGTAATTTGTTTGATGCGGTCGCCGAGATTGGTGCTCGTGATGCAGCTACAGGTGCAACACTGGCAACAGGCTGCGCGACACGAACTGGAGTTTGAGCGACTGGTGCGGGCACGGGTGCGGGCACCGGCGCGACGGGTGCGGGCACAGGTTGCGATACGGGTGCGACTTGGGCGACGGGCGCAGGCGCAGGCGCGACAGGTGCGGGCGCAGGTTGCGATACGGAAGTGGAACTTGCCGCACCAACAACGGCAATCACTGTGCCGACTGAAACAGTTTCGCCTTCTTTGACACGAATCTCGGTCAGAGTGCCAGCAACGGGAGATGGAACTTCTGTGTCGACCTTGTCTGTCGAGACTTCGAACAACGGTTCGTCAGCTGCAACAGCATCACCAACTTTTTTAAACCAACGCGTGATAGTTCCTTCCGTGACAGTTTCGCCAAGTTGTGGAAGTGTGATGTCAGCCATTGAATTTTCTCGCTATCTCGTCGTTACTAAGTTTGTCATGCGTTGAAACTTCTACCGGTCAACGAAAGAATTGTTTCGCCAAACAGTTCACTAAGGCTCGGATGTGGCATCACGAATTCGGCGATCTCGTCAACGGAGGCCTCCCAGTTGACCGCCAGATAACCAGCAGCCAACTGCTCGGTCACCCAAGGCCCGACCATGTGGACACCAAGAACTTGACCCGCTGAGCCGTCACGATTTTTTTTGGCGATCACTTTGACCAGACCGTCGATTTCGCCAAGAATCATCGCCCGAGAGTTGGCACGAAATTGGTGTTTTGCGACAACGACATCATGGCCTGCCTCGCGTGCTTGGTCTTCTGAAGGCCCAGCCCATGCAACTTCTGGATGGCAATAAATCGCCCACGGCACGCGGTCATACATAATTGGTGTCGCGTTTTCGCCACGCAGATGTTTGATCGACAAGATTGCCTCGGCATAAGCAACGTGTGCGAGTTGCGGGGTATTTATCAGGTCACCGATTGCATAAACTCCAGGTTCACCAGTTTGGCAATACTCGTTCACGACGACAAAACCCCGATCGTCGACTTTAACATTCGTGCCAATCAGACCCAATGGGTCAGAAAAAGCACGGCGACCAATTGACACAATCACGACATCAACAATCAACGGATCGCCAGTCGCAAAAGTAATCTGCGTCGACCCATCTGGCAACGAGTTTTGACCCGTTACAACGATGCCTGTTTTGATGTTGATTTTCTTTTTGGTGAAACTCTTGACGACAACATTTGCAACGTCAGGGTCGAGACCGGGCAAAATCTTCGGGGCACCTTCAAGAATCGAAACCTCCGAGCCGAGATCGGCGAATGTCGAAGCGAACTCACAACCGATTGCACCACCACCGATTACTGCGATCCGTTTTGGAATCGTGTTCAACATCAAAACTTCATCCGAAGTCATGATTGATCCACCGATTGGAAAGCCCTTGATTGTGCGTGGCACCGAACCGCTCGCCAAAATTACATTCGCCGCTTGGATTTTTTTCGCCGTGCCATCAGCAAGTTGCACATTCACAACTCGACCCGCTTCGAGAGACCCAGTGCCCAGCAAATAGGTAACTTTCTTAGATTTTGTTAAGCCCGTGAGCCCTTTGACCAGGCCTTCAACGATGCGCGATTTGCGCGCTTGGCTGACCGAAAAATCAATGCCGGTTGAGTTCGCGTTGATACCAAAT
>SXGQ01188026.1_pt1 | contig 10995 bp, 10 predicted proteins | sample 3178371 | NCBI WGS metagenome assembly SXGQ01 (sample SAMN11356859, study PRJNA531348) | freshwater metagenome | isolation source: freshwater sample F1-20 | place: China: Fuxian Lake, Yuxi | collected 2017-12-25 | reverse complement strand
GCTGGCGCTGGCCGCCGGACAGCTTGCTGCCGTTGGCGCCCACCGCCGTCTCCACGCCCTCGGGCAGGCCTTGCACGAAGTCCCACAGGTGGGCGGCGCGCAGCACCTGCTCCAGCTTGGCGTCGTCGCGCGGCTGTGCGTAGGCGATGTTGGTGGCGATGGAGTCGTCGAACAGCACGATGTCCTGGGACACGACGGCGAACTGGCGGCGCAGGGACGCGCGGGTCAGCAGCTCGATGTCGGCCCCGTCCAGCAGGATGCGGCCGGCGTCGGGCCGGCCAAAGCCCAGCAGCAGGTGGATGATGGAACTCTTGCCCGCGCCGGATGCACCCACCAGCGCCGTGGTCTTGCCGGCCGGGAACGTCAGGCTCATGCCATTCAACGCCGGCTGGTTGGCGCCGGGGTAGGTCAGGCTCACGTGCTCCATGACGATCTGCCCTTCGGCGGGGCCGGGCAGCTCCTGCGTGCCGGTGTCGACTTCCTTCACCGCATCCATCAGCTCGAAGCAGCTGCGGGCGATGACGTTGGCGCGCGTCAGCGGCGCTGCCAGGTCGGACAGGTGGCGCAGCCGCGAGGTCAGCAGCAGCAGCGCGCTGACGAACTTGGCGAAGGACTCCACGCCGGTGCCGTCCGCCCGGGCCTGCCACAGCGCCACGCAGATGATGGCCGACAGGCCCACGCTGGCCACGAGCTGCGACACCGGCTGCGCCAGCGCGCCGGCTGCGGCCGACTTGAGGTTGAAGCGCCGCACCTCCTGCGCCGCGGCGGTGAAGCGCTCGCGCTCGTGGTCCACCGCGCCGAACTGCCGCACCACGCGCCAGGCACGGGTGATGTCGTCCACCTTGTTGACGAGCACCAGCTGCGAGTCGTACGACCGCGTGGCCATCAGCCGCATGCGTCGGTTGAGCTTGCGCATCACCAGCGCCATCAGTGGCGTGACGATCAGGCTCAGCAGCGTGAGCTGCCAGTTTTGATAGAAGAGGTAGACGATCAGCCCGATGGCAGGCAGGCCGTCGCGCAGCAGCGCCATGCCCACGTCGCCCAGCAGCTGCAGGATCTGCTGCGGGTCGTTCACCACCTTGGTGACGGCCGTGCCCGGCTGCATGCGGGTGTAGACCTGCGCGTCCAGCCGCAGCAGGGCGTTGACGAGCGAGGTGCGGAAGTCCAGCACGCTGCGGGTCACCGTCCAGTTGAAGAGGTACTGCCCGGTGAAGCTGAGCACGCCGCGCACGAGGTACAGCCCGATCAGCGCGACGGGCACCATCCACAGCGGGAACGCGTTCTTCGCGAAGCCCTCGCCGAAGGCGTAGCCAATGAGCTCGGGCAGCAGGGTCTCGGTGCCGGCGGCGCCGATGTAGGCCAGCACGGTCAGCACCGCACCCCAGCGGTGCGGGTAGACGTACTGGAACAGCCGGCGGGCAGGGGAGGCTTGGGCTTCGGTCGACATTGGGGCCGATTGTCGTGCTTTGGGGGCCTGCCCCGACACCCGCTCGCGCACGGCCGTGCTGCTGCAATGGGTGGGCATGGGCGACCTGGTGTGGCATGTGCCGTACTTCCGGCGCGTTGCGCAGACCGCTAATCGCCTCCCCCACGGTGTTTGCCCACCAGCTGGTGGGCCACGAGCCGTGCGTGGCGGAGATCATCGATCTCGATCGCCACCCGCGCCGCTATGAGGGGCGTCAGTGCCGCCATCGTGGCGTGATCGGCATATTCCGCATGGGCATCGAGTTGCGCGAGAAGCAGTTCGACCGCATCGTGCTGTTCACCAACTACACCAACCGCTCGCTGGTTGCGCTGACCGCTAATCTCAACGCGCCTTGGCTGCGACACGACCTGACTGCAGCGGCAGCTGCTGTCGCATGGGCCATGGATCGCGCGCTACAAGGGCCGGCCGTCGGCATCTACGAGGACGCGACAAGCTTCGCCATAAGGCGTTTCTCGAAATGCTAGTAGCGTAATGGGGTGGTGATGGCGGCCACGACCCCGCCGCGCATCAAGCTCTCGACCTTCTGGAGCCGCCAGCCGGTGGCCGGCGAGGATGAACAGCGTAGTCGACCTCCAGACTATCGCCGTCCAGCCAAGGGCAGCCTGGGCGGGAGCGCGAAGCGCTCAATGCAGGCCAAGCCCCCAAGCCTGAGTAACAGGCGCGCAACAAAAGCCGGGCATGCGTGACACGTCTTCGCGAGGCTGGAGCAACACTGGGTGGCAGGAAGGTGCAGGCGATGACGCTGGCGCAAGTGCGCGGCGTGCAATGCCAAGCGGATGCACTCGCGAATAAGCCATGGCTCGATGGCGGGGCTCGTGAGCGCCATAACGGGCGAGATGCGCCCGCAACACGCCGCCACGGCCGAATTCGGGTGTAACGGGCTCGCATCGAGCGAGAAACCCGCGAGAACTGCGCCGCAGCGCAGCGAATCAAGCGCTGACTTATCCCGTGATCATCGTGTCGTACTGGTTTTTCGAGAGATCCCCCTAGTTCGACTACCCCCCCCTAATTTGATCTGGCCACGAATTTGTGTGCATCTGCTGTTTATCTATGATTCGCCGGCGATCGATGGGCCGATTTGGTTGACTCATCTCGACCTTTCGCATATCGCCGTGAGCCGTGATTCAATGAATGCCGCAGCGTGTTACATATTGTTTCATATGGTGAACCGAGATGTTCGAGTATATTTCCATCGCCCAAGATTGGCTTGGGCTTCTCAATCAGAAAATTCAGTGGAGTAGAGATATGAAAAAGTTTCTTTTTGCTGCGGGGGGAATGATTCTCTCCGTCAATATTTTTGCTGCGACACCGCCGGTGCTGAATAGTTCCGGAACAGCAGTGGTTTATGTGGGTCAAGTGTTTGAAGGCGCAGCGCGATCCATTAATTCCGTTGGAACCAATGGGGACAATGATCTGGCCGGCACGCAATTTCAGGACTCAATCAAATCGGCTGTTGTCGGGCCCGGAACTTGTTTGATGCTCCACGCAGACTCCCAGTTTACTGGGGGTACATTGTTTTTGACCCAGGGGGCGCACGGAGACTTGGGGATATACGGTGCTAATAACATAACCTCCTCTATGCAGTCTTTTGCCTTGGGGACGGGTGATAGGTGCGATGAGGATGGTGTGGCCCGATTGTATGTGGACGCCAACTACAAGGGGCGTTTTGCTCGTGTCGCTCCACACCATGCGAGCGCCACAAACCTAAACGGCTCCATTGGCAATATGAATGACCAGATTTCGTCGCTCTATGTGCCGTCTGGTTATTGCTTGTTGGTTTGGAATGATAATACAATTGGGGATTTTCGTCCTGGGAGAACTCGCCTTTTGAAGTTTGGGCCTGGATACTGGCCGGTATTGTCTGCCTATGGGTTTAATGATGTCATCAGTGAGTACCGCCTTGATCCTTACACTAGCGATTGTTACCCCACCTGATAAATGACAAAAGCCGAATCGCCGAACTCGAGCTCGTTGAGCTTCAGTTAGTTGTTGGATTTCTGGGGCTTTGTTGCACAAATCGCCCCGTCAAGCCCCACATGGCGCACGGCTGGTGCGCGCGCACCTCACGTGCGCGCGCACCTCACGCTCAGCCTCGTCGTGTGCCCCGAGGCGGCGCTGCGTGCGCAGGCTTGCGTTCAAGGCTTGCCGCACTTTGTCGTCTTGTGCCAGCCATGGCGTATTGCTGGTTGGCGGACCGGCCGAGCGCGATGTAATCTAGAACACCCTGCGTTGCCTCGATGCCGCCCTGTGGGCGCGCATGCGGGCGGTCACGGGTGCGCGGTGGCCGATAAATGTTGCTGGTGCGCGCCTGTCAGGATAACGACGCCGGTGGCGTGCAGATCGTCGTCGCCTTGGGCGTGCCGATCTGGGCGTGCTGAGACCGCGCCTGTTGCTCAATCATGATCTGCAGACGCTGCACAACTTGACGACGGCAAGCTTGGCGGATATCCGCCCGCAGGACGTGGCCCGCGTGGCGCTGGAGCCGTCGCTCACCGGAGTCTGGGTATCAAAGCCGTGACGGACAGATCGCCGTGATCGCGGCGCCCGCGACCATTGTGCGCGAGCCGATCAGCCGCGAGCCCTGGGTGCGCGAGTCATCGACTCTGACCAGTATCCGCGCCGCAGCGAACACCGAACGGGCCTCTGCAGCGGTTGTGGTGGCGTGCTGCGTTTCGGCGCCGAACCCGCGTCAAAGCACTTCGACCGCATGGTGCTGTTCTAGGATCACCCGAGTCGTGCCATCGTCGCTTGCTGGCATGCCGGCAGCCGCGCCATCCTCGGACTTTGCGACACTTGGCTAAAACGCCGGCTGCTGACGGCGGCGCCCTGGAATCAGCGCTACCACCACCCCGTAGTGCCCGGCTACAAGGACGCGACGAACTTTGCCATCGCGCAGGGTTTTGCAGGGCCCCATCGTGCCGCGCCTGAGTATGCGCCCTGGATGCGCTGGCGCGCATGCAGCAGCGGCCTGGGCGAGCTGTAGCGATCGCTGCATGCGCTGGCGATCGGCACTTCGGAGCCCTACAGGCAGTGGGATGAGAGCTTCGTCGAATTGGCCGACCTGCTGGCTGTCCGCAGCAGCGCCATGCCGACGCCACCGGTGATTTGAAGGATCTGCTGCAGGTCGTTGACGACCTTGCTGAACGCCGTGCCAGGTTGCATGCGCGAGTAGACCTGCGCGACCAGCCGCAGCGGCGCGTTGACCAGCGCGATGCGGAAGTCCATCACGCTGGCCCGCAAAGCCGAACAGGACTCGGATGACGTAGAGCCCGATCAGCACGACCGGCGCCTTCCCTCCACAGCTCGAAGGCGTACTTGATGAGCTTGGGGTGCCCGGCTTGGTGGCGGCCAAGCCGACGTAGGCCAGCACCGCCCCACACGGCGCCCCAGCGGTGCGGTTAGATGAACTGGCCGAGGCGCCGGGCTGGAGAGACGTGGGTGTCTGATGACATCGGGCGCGATTGTCTCCCGAGAGCCACGGCCGCCAATGTCTACTCATTACACTGCGCGCCCATGCCGAACGACACCCCGCTCGTCGACCGCCCGAAGGTAGTGCACTTCGTGACTGGGGGGTTCTCCGGCGCAACGCAGGTGGCCGTCGACCTGTGTCTGGCCGCGCTGCGCGGCGGCCCCTTCGAGCCGGTGCTGGTGCTGCGCGTGAAGCAGCACACGCCGATGGCTCGCGTTGAGGCGCTGCGGGCCCAAGGGCTCTCGGTGCATCTGGTGTCGAGCTGGTGGTGGCATGCGCTGACGGTCTCGTCGCTTGACGGTCTGCTGCGCGAGCTGCGGCCTGTGGCGCTGGTGGCGCATGGCTTCCCGGAGCACCTGATCGGCCGTGCGGCCGGCGTGTGCGCGGGCGTGCCGGCGTTGGTGCAGGTGGAGCACAACTCGCGCGAGCGCTATTCGCCACTGAGCCTGTGGCGGAGCCGCCGGCTGGCCGAGAAGAGCGCGGCTCTGGTGGGCGTCAGCGAGGGCGTGCGTCAGAGCCTGCTGGCCCAGGGACTGCCAGCGAGCAAGACCGTCGCCATTCCGAACGGCATCGACCTGGCGCGCTTCCCGGAGCCCATTGGCGAGCGCGAAATGGGCCTCGTCATGTCGGCCCGCTTCGCGCGGCAGAAGGACCACGCCACGCTGCTGCGCGCGCTGGCCTTGCTGGCCGACAAGGGACTGCGACCGCGGCTGCAACTCGCCGGCCTCGGCCCGCTGAAGGCGCGCATGCAGTCGCTGGCCGCGCGGCTCGGACTGGGCGGGCAGGTGACCTTCCTGGGCCATCATGTTGACGTACCAGGCCTGCTGCGCTCGCAGGCCCTCTTCGTGCTGTCCACCCATTTCGAAGGCATGCCGCTGGCGCTGGTGGAAGCGATGGCGGCGGGCTGCGCCTGTGTCGCGTCCGACGTGATCGGCGTGCGCGGCGTCATCGAGGACGGCGTGACCGGCCTGCTGGTAGCCGAGGGCGAGCCTGCAGCGCTGGCTGAAGCGATCGCGCGGTTGCTGCGTGACCCGGCGCTGGCAGCGCGACTCGGCGCCGCGGCGCGGCAACGAGCGCTGGCCGAGCACGGCTTGGCGCTGATGCACCAGCGCTACGAGGCGCTGATCACGCGCTGCGCCACCACTGCAGCCCGCGCAGCCAGCGCCCCCGCCTGACGTAGGCGGCCAGCAGCTCGCGCCGGGACAGCGGCGACGAGTGCACGAAGCGCTCGGCATCCGTCTGCAGCCCAGACAGCGCCTCGCCGCCGAGCTGCAGCCGGCGGCGGCGCGCGCGCAGCAGGGTGCGGGCGCAGAAGTGGGCGATCTCGAAGCGCGTGTCCGCCTGCAGCGGTGGCAGCTCGGCGGTCAGGCCGGCGAGCGACCAAGTCCAGTCGTCCAGCCGCTTCACGTCCAGCGATGCCAGCAGGCTGCCGCCGCGCTGGCGGTAGGCTACCCAGACCTCGGCCACGTGGACGTGCCGCGGCGTGTGCAACGCGAGGCGCGGGTAGACGTGCATGTCCTCGAACAGCCGGCCCTCGGGAAAGCGCAGGTCGGCCGGCCAGCAGGCGCGGCGCACGACCTTGCTCCACGGATGGAACTGGCCATGCACGAAAAGGCCGCGCAGGCGCAGGTCGACATCGTCCATCACCACGCCTGCCGGACCGTCGAAGCTGGCGATGTGGCGGTGGCGGGGCTTGACGGACTCGGTCGACGCGCCGTCGTCAAAGACGCGGAAGTCGCAGGTTAGCAGGTCGGGGCGGTGCTCTGCCAGCAGCGCCTTGAGCCGCGGGATGACGCCGTGCTCGACAAGGTCGTCGGGGTCGATGAACCAGACATAGTCGCCGCGGGCCTCTTCCAGCAGTCGGTTGCGCGCCGCACTGACGCCCTGGTTGCGCGGCTGGCGCAGTACGCGGGCCTGGGGCAACAAGCGCTCGACGAGAGCCGCAGAGTCGTCCGGCGAGGCGTCGTCGACGAAGATGAGCTCGACGCCGTCATCGAGCTGCGGGCGCAGCGAGTCTATGCAGGCCGGGAGCCACGCCTCGACCCGGTGCATCGGCAGCAGCAGGCTGAGCCAGGTCACGAGGGCGGGCGCAGCAGGGCGTCCAGCGCGCTGCCGGGCAGCACACGGCCGCGCAGCCAGTGGCGCTCGATGACGCGACGGTCGTTGCCGCGCAGCTTCACCACCGCGGGCAGGCGCCGTGGGCACGGCGTCAGCGCCACGCGCACATAGAGGTGGGTCTTGCGCCAGCCCACGCCGCTCAGCCAGGCGAATGGGCCATCCTCGGCGCGCAGCAGTGCGAGGCGGTAGCGGGCTGCGTCGCGGTCCAGCAGGTCGGCGGCGACGACGTGCATCAGCAGGTAGCGCTGGAAATCGTGGTCCAGCCCTTGCAGCACGCGGGCCGCTCGGCCTTCCGCGGCCAGATGCGCGAGAAAGGCTTCGGCGCCGTCGTCCAGCGCCTTGTCGAAGGCATCGGCGAGGTCTTGCGCGAAGGGGCAACCCGGCGCGGCAGCCATCAGCCAGTTCTCGACGATGGGCTGTTCGGGCCGCGTCGTGAAACGGTCGATGTAGAAGCCGACGTAGCTGGCCGCGCGATAGGCGCGTAGCTGGTGCAGCCAGTCGAGGTCGCGCGCGAACAGCACGGAGGCATCCACCCAGATGCCGCCGTGCCGGGCAAGCAGTTGGATGCGCAGCCAATCCGCCTGGCGGTAGGCCGGCAGGGCGTCGAAGTCGGCCCGCAGCGCGGGTAGCCAGCTGAGCGCGCTGTCGCGGTCCAGCAGGCGGACTTCATGGTCAGGTGCGTGCAAGCGCCAGTTTTCCAGGCAGGCGGCGATGAAGTCTGGTGGCGGCGAGGCGTGCCAATAGGTCCAGATGACCTTGGGAATGGCCGTTTCGCAGCGTGCCGTGCCGACGGCGACTTCACGCGTGCGCTCGGGCACCCGGGCGCGCAGCACGGTCCAGACTTCGCGCAGAAACAGCATCGTGGCGAGGACCAGCAGGCCCTGCAGGACGAGGACGAAGGCGCTCATTGACGAGTCACTCTCGCCAGTGATCGGCGATCCAGCGCGCGGGTCGCGCGTGCCGCCAGTTGCCGTTGCTGCGGCCGGCGAGGGCGTCGGGCGGGTTCATCACGCCGTGGAAGATCAGGATGCGGGCGCCGGCCGGGATGAACGGGTCGCGCCAGTAGCTGCTGGGCCACGCCGGGATGCAGTGGTACTTGTAGCTGGCACACCAGGCGTCTTGCCAGTACTTGAGCTTGCCCTGGCGGTGCAGCACCGCGGACAGGAAGGCCTGCTCGTTGCGGTGCTCGGCCTTGGCCTTGGCCTGGTCGGCGACGAACTCGGTCAGCACGTCCTGGTGCGCGCCCAGCTCCCAGCGGTAGACGGACGAGTTGCCCGTGATGCGCCAGGGCCGCTTCCAGTCGTGGATGATGAGGAAGTCGCCCGGCACCTCGAAGAACGGCGTGATGTCGCCGACGATGACGACATCCAGGTCCAGGAACAGCGCGGTGCCCTGCAGCCCGTACTCGTTCACCAGCACGGGGCTGAAGGTGGTGAGCTTCTTCCAGCCGCGCTCGGGTTCGCCATTGGGCAGCGTAAGCTCAGGGATGGGAAAGCATTTCACCTCGGCGCGGATGCCTTCGGTGCGGTCCGTCAGGCAGACGAACTGGAACTCGCCCTTCAGGTGGCGACGCACCATCGCGTAGAGCCGGTTGACGTACTCGGGGCCGTACTTGGTGCCCCACTTCATGCAGACGATGGTTCTCATGTCACGCGCTCACAGCTCTTCCACATGCCGGGGCGGGTAGGTGTCCCAGCTCAGGCACCCCGGGCATTGCCAGAAGTAGTGCGCCGCCTCGAAGCCACAGGCGGCGCAGCGGTAGCGCAGCAGCGGCTTGGTGGCCTTCTCCAGCGTCTGCACCATCGGCGCGGCCTCGTCGGCGGGCAGGGCGGCCGCGTTGAGCGTGAGCAGCTCGGTGGCTGCAGAGAGCGCAGGTTGTTCGCGCAAATGGGCCGCGAGGCGCTCGCGCTGGGGTGCAGGCTGCAGCGTGGCCAGGGCGCGCAGCAGATGCATGCTGGGCGCGCGCTGGTACTGCTCGGTCAGCAGCGCGATGGCGCGCTCGGGCTGGTCCAGCGCCTTGGCCGCGGCGGCGCAGTCGGCCGCCACCAGGTTGAAGGCTTGAGGTGCTGCGGCCAGCAGCTTGGTGAAAGCGGCCATCGCGGCTTCCGGCTGGCCGGCCTTCAGCTGCAGTTGGCCTTGCAGGACGTAGGCGCGGGCGCTCTCCGGGGCGCGGCGCTGGGCCTGGCCCAGCAGTTCCTGCGCGAGGTCCGCATGGCCCTGCGACTGCGCGACCAGGGATTGCTCGCACAGGTAGTGCGCAATGCGGCTGGAGAACGAGCCCGTACCTGCGGCTTCGAGTTCGGCAGCGATCTCGGCCGCCTTGGACCAGTCGCGCGAGCGCTCGTACAGCGACAGCAGCGCCAGTTGCGCCTCGCGCTCGAACGCGGTGCCGCGCAACTCGGCGTAGGCCGCCTCGGCGCGGTCGAACAGGCCGGCCTTGAAGAAGTCCTGTGCCAGTTCGTGCTGGGCACGGTCACGGTCGGCCTTGGTGATGTCGCCGCGGCGGATCAGGTGCTCGTGCACGCGCACGGCGCGCTCCGTCTCACCACGGCGGCGGAACAGGCTGCCGAGGGCAAAGTGCAGCTCGGACGTGTCAGGGTCGTTCTGGACGGCTTCGATGAAAGCGTCGATGGCCTTGTCCTGCTGCTCGTTCAGCAGCAGGTTCAGGCCCTTGAAGTAGGCCTTGGGCGACTCACGCTGTTCGAGCTTCCATTGCTTGGAATCGAGCTTGGATGCCAGCCAGCCGAGCACGAAGACGACGGGCAGGACGAAAAGCAGCCAACGCGGATCAAACTCCATCTTGGTGCGCAGCGTAGGGAACGGCAGGCGCCTCGGGCGCGGGGATGGGTGTGCCGGGCAGCGGCTCGGCGCGCTGGGCGGCACGGCGGTGGCGCCACCAGGCGGGCACCATGGCCAGCACGCCGAACGCGGCGCCGAGGCCGAAGGCCAGCAACACGATGATCACTTGGGGTGCGCGCCACTCATGGCCGAAGAACCAGCGCACGACGGCGTCGTGGCTGTTGTTCAGCGCGAAGGCGAACAGCGTGAAGAAGAGCAGGGCCCGCAGGAGCCAGACGAGGGTGCGCATGGCCCGGGATTTTGCGTCAGGTCAGCTCAGGCGTCGGTGACGGGCAAATGCTTGTCCACGGCCTCGCGCAAGGCCTTCCCGGGCTTGAAATGAGGCGCCAGCTTCTCGGGAATCATCACCTGCTCGCCGCTGCGCGGATTGCGGCCCACGCGGGGCGGGCGGCGGCTGATGCTGAAGCTGCCAAAGCCGCGGATCTCGATGCGGTGGCCGCGCGCCAGTGCGTCGCTCATCGCGTCGAGGATGGTCTTGACCGCGAACTCGGTGTCGCGCTGGGTCAGTTGGCCGAAGCGTTCGGCAAGGACGGCGACGAGGTCGGAGCGAGTCATGACGGAATGGGCTTTGTCGTTATGAATTGAAACAGGCCCGCTGGCGAGGCCGGCGAGCCTGTGAAGAGCATACCCGGCCTCCAGAGAGGCCGGGCGGCAACCGAGGGCTTAGTTGCCCTGGTTGTCCAGCTTGGCGCGGAGCAGGGCGCCCAGGCTGGTCGTGCCGGCGTTTTCACGCTCGTTCGACTGGCTGATGCGCTGCATGGCTTCTTGCTGGTCGGCGTTGTCCTTGGCCTTGATCGACAGCTGGATGTTGCGGGTCTTGCGATCCACGTTGACGATCACGGCGGTGACTTCGTCGCCTTCCTTCAGCACGTTGCGGGCGTCTTCAACGCGGTCGCGGGAGATTTCCGAAGCGCGCAGGTAAGCCATCACGCCGTCAGCCAGTTCGACTTCAGCGCCGCGCGGGTCCACGGTCTTGACCTTGCCGGTCACCGAGGCGCCACGGTCGTTGATCGTGGTGTAGGCGGTGAACGGGTCGCTGTCCAGCTGCTTGATGCCCAGCGAG
>SXGQ01343753.1_pt1 | contig 10996 bp, 10 predicted proteins | sample 3178371 | NCBI WGS metagenome assembly SXGQ01 (sample SAMN11356859, study PRJNA531348) | freshwater metagenome | isolation source: freshwater sample F1-20 | place: China: Fuxian Lake, Yuxi | collected 2017-12-25 | reverse complement strand
TCTTTAGACCCCGGTTGACACGGGGAATATGCGGGGTAACATTGCAAAACGCAAACTTGGATGTCGGAGTCGGGTGACTCTTAATCACCGGGTCGGGGGTTCGAATCCCTCACAACCCACTTATGAGCGTAAGTGAGACTGACTTACTACTCTAAAAAGTCGAAAGACTTGGTGAGTAGGAATCAGTGAGTCCTTCCTTAAGGGAAGGTTCAAGAAAATGTTAGTAACTGAATGGGTTGAAACTGTCTGGAATGTTATTCAGATTAGACCGAAAACACTGCACGATTACAAGCGGTTATATAAACGCCATTTAATGCCTGTTATTGGCTTTATGCCAGTAGATAATGTTGATGTTGTGGCAGGGGATAAGATTTTGATCTCAAAGGATTTAGGTAAGAGCTTTAACTAATTTAGTGCCTAAGTTTTATAGAGATTACTTAGATTCGAAATGGCGTGGGGCAAGCATCTATCTTGGGTACGCGAAGCTTGGCAATGACAGTGCCCTGACAAGGGTGAACATTTTGTGCGATACCAAGATCACAGGCAACAGATAAAAAAATAAAAGCATCTTCATAGGTAAAACCCCAATGATTAACTAATAATCCAGCAGCTTCCTCACAAGCAATCTTCATTGCCAACTCAATGTCGTTAATAGCAACACCGTGAGTTATCCAAGATTGCGCTGTCTCAGTTACTGGAAAATCAGTGGTTATAGATTTAATTACATCAACTTCAATTAAAACATCTCCACCAATTTCAACTCCGGTCCCACAGATCTCCCCATCACCCATCGAAGCGTGCATATCACCAATTCCCAGAAGTGCACCAGGATGTTTGACTGGTAGGTAAATTATTGATCCAATTTTGTTCATATTATTATCTAAATTACCACCATGCTTTCCAGCTGGCATTGTTAAAATTGAACCACTGGCAGGTGCAACACCAATAACTCCAAGCATTGGGCTAATGGGAAATGAAACCTTTTTATTCATGTGGATAACATCATCTAAAATATTAAAAAAAGTTCCATAGGGTCCTTTGGTGAGTTGGTGTAATTGCCCCTCACTAGCAGAAAATCTAGCCGCACCACGTGATTCTGTTTTAATATCAATAATTTTTACTACTAAAGTGTCGCCAGGTAAGGCACCGCTGATGTAAATGGGACCTGTCGCAGGATTTACCTGTGAATCATCAATTTCTTTTATTAAATCACTCTCCGTTAGCACTTGGCCTTTAAAGCAATCCCAGGTTTGCACATGAATACGTTCACCTATTTCCACCCGCAGAGCTGCTGCAGACTCAGCGTTAAAACTGTGAGTGTAATGATCACGAGAGAGGTAGTGCTGGGCACTGGGGTAGAGAGTTGTCATGGCGATAAATCTATCTCGATTTTTACTTCACATGCCTAATCTGATGGGGCATACTTTGCCTCTTATAGAATCTAAAGGAGGTTGTGTGAAATACGAGGCAGATCATCACATTAGCAAAGATCAACATGTTTGGGCTTTTTCAGAAAGCATGAAACCTGTGCTCAGAGTTAAATCTGGAGCAAAGATTCACTTAGAGACCTGGGATTGCTTTACCGGACAGGTGCAAACTGAAAACGATACTGTAGAAAAATTAGATTTAGCACGTGTAAATAGTGCAACTGGTCCCATTTATGTCGAGGGCGCAGAGCCAGGGGATTCACTCTCTGTAAAAATTCATCGAATTGATCCAGGCGAAAAGGGTGCAGCGATGGTGATACCTGAGTGGGGGCAATTAATCGATAAGGTGAAGGCCCCAGCTACTAGAATTTTTAAAGTTAGAAACGGAATTGTTGAAATGAATGATCGAGTTTCATTTCCTGCGGTACCAATGTTGGGAGTAATCGGAGTGGCACCAGCTGAGGGTGATATCGCTACTTTTTTAGCGGGTCCTCATGGTGGAAATATGGATGATCACTTTAATCGAGTTGGCTCAACCGTTCATATGCCTGTTTTTCAATCTGGTGCGCTACTTGCAATTGGTGATATGCACGCCTCAATGGGTGATGGCGAGATTTCTGGCACTGGGGTTGAAATTGGTGGTGATGTTTTAATTGAGGTTAATTTAGTAAAGGCAAAAGCGGCACGTTGGCCAATTACTGAGACGGCAGACTCTTGGTTTACTCATGGAACAACTAGTGATGACCTTAACGAGGCAATTAAATTGGCCTGTGAGGAGGCAGCGCAATTATTAGTTGAGCAATGGAGTTTTACATATGAAGATGCATTTATTTTCTTATCAGTTGCAGGTGATGTAGGAATTGCGCAGGCATGTCATCCATGTCCAGGTTCAATAATTGCTCGAATGCGTGTACCAAAGATTTCTGCATGTCCAAGACCATTTAAGGGCATGTAAATATGGCTGAGATGAAATGGCAGCATGGCAGTACCTGGTATAAAGTTGTAGGTGATCTAAAAAGTTCTAAAACTCCAGTTATGGTCCTACATGGTGGCCCCGGTGCGGCTCACAACTATTGTGAGCCAATTGCTGACGTTCTCGCGCAAACAGGGCGAGCAGCAGTCTTATATGATCAAATAGGTTGTGGTAATTCAACTCATCTTGCAGATAAACCAAAAGAGTTTTGGACTCCTGAATTATTTATGGAGGAACTTACCAAACTTACAAAGCACCTAGGGATTGCAGATCGTTATAATATCGTGGGTCAATCTTGGGGTGGAATGTTGGGGATGCAATTTGCAATTACCCGGCCCAAAGGATTAAATGCTTTAGTTGTAGCTGACTCACCAGCGAGTATGGAAGTTTGGGTTTCTGAAGCAAATAAATTGCGTAAAGAGTTACCACCTGAGGTTGAAGCAACTCTGCTCAAACATGAGGCGGCGGGCACGACTGATGATGTGGCTTATGTTGCTGCAGTTGATGTTTTCTATTCTCGTCATTTATGTAGAATTCCTCAACCACCATATGTTGTTGCAAGTTTCACACAATTAGCTGCTGATCCAACTGTTTATCACACGATGAATGGGCCAAGTGAATTTCATGTTATTGGATCGCTTAAAACATGGGATATTCGTGCGCAACTTAAAGAGATTACAGTGCCAACTTTGCTTGTTTCTGGGCAATATGATGAGGCAACTCCAACTATGGTTAAAGAGATAAAAGGGCTGATTCCCGGCTCTAAATGGGAGTTGTTTGCAGAGTCCTCCCATATGCCACATGTGGAGGAGCCAGCAAAATTTAAACGGGTTGTCTCTGAATTTTTAGATTCACACGACTAAATTACAAGCCACATCAACATTTCCAATTCTACGTAATTGTGGTTCTTTTTTACTACACTCTGGTACAGCTATCGGGCAGCGAGTATGAAATGAGCATCCACTTGGACGATTAAGTGGGGAGGGGATATCTCCAATTAGAATCTGGCGAGTACTCTTCGCCTGTTGATCGATACGTGGATTAGCTGAAAGTAGCGCTTTTGTGTAGGGATGTTGCGGATTGCTATAGATTTCTTCAACCGAGCCGAGTTCAACAATCTTTCCAAGATACATCACAGCAATCCGATCAGAAATATGTCTTACAACACCAAGGTCATGGGCAATAAATATATAAGTCAGATCTAACTCATCTTGTAGCTCTTTAAATAGATTTAGTACCTGTGCTTGAATAGATACATCAAGTGCGCTAACTGGCTCATCAGCAATGATCAATTCAGGTTTTAGTGTGAGTGCTCGTGCAATCACCACACGTTGACGCTGACCACCAGAAAACTCATGAGGGTATTTTTCATATGAGTTTTGATCTAATCCAACTCTTTCTAAAAGCGCTAGCGCACGTACCCGGCGCTCATCCTTTTTAACTCCATGCACACGCATTGGCTCCTCAATTATGGCGCCAATTTGTCGTCGAGGATTTAAGGAGGCATAGGGGTCTTGGAAGATAAATTGAATCTCTTTACGAAGGGGCCGCAGTGCCGCTAGAGATTTTTGCGCAATGTCATTACCCTTATAAACAATCTGACCAGTTGTGGGTGTATCTAATCTGGAGATGATTCTACCCAGAGTAGATTTACCACATCCGGATTCACCAACTATGCCTAAAGTTTCACCTTGCGTAAGATTAAAGGAGACACCATCTAGCGCAGAGACATTCCTCTTTCGGCCAAATCCTGCACCGGTAGATTCATAAACCTTAGTAATATCTTTTGCACTTAATATTTGATTGCTCACAGGGCCTCTTTTGATAAAAGAAAGCAGGCGGCGCCATATCCATTATTGTCGCTGAGAAAAGTGGGTTGTTCATGGCAGGCTTGATGGGCGAAGTTACATCGTGTTCTAAAGGCACAACCCGTTGGAAGCGCAAGTAAGGATGCTGGTTGGCCTGAGATAGTTTCAAGACGAGCTGTTCGAGCGCGGTCAACGCGTGGGACAGAGTTCATCAAACCTTGTGTGTATGGGTGTTGCGGCTTTGCAAATAAAGCATCCTTTGTTGAGCGCTCGACCATTCGGCCGGCATACATCACCAAAACTTGAGAGGCAAGCTCTGAAACTACTCCCATATCGTGAGTAATAATAATGACTGATGAATTATGAGTTTTACGAAGTCTTTCAAGCAGATCTAAAATTTGAGCTTGAATTGTCACATCTAATGCAGTAGTTGGCTCATCTGCAATTAGTAATTTTGGATTAAGTGATAACGCCATGGCAATGATAGCCCGCTGTCTCATACCACCAGAGAATTCATGCGGATATTGATCAACCCGCTTTGCTGGGTCCGGTATTCCAACTTCATCAAGTAATTCAATGGCACGTTTCTTAGCAGCCTTATCTGTTATAACCGAATGTAATTGAAGTTGCTCACGAATGTGCCAACCAATTGTATAGACCGGCGTCAGGGCGGTCATGCAATCTTGAAAAACCATTGCGATATCTTTTCCACGAATAGCACGTAGCTCATCATCACTTTTCTTAAGTAAATCCACCCCTTCAAAGAGTACTTTGCCGGTAATTTCTGCGTTTTCATCTTTAATTAATCCCATAACAGCACCCATCGAAACACTTTTTCCAGAACCTGATTCACCAACAATTCCTAGCACTTGACCTTGATCAATTGAAAAAGATAAATTATTAACTGCGCGAACTAGACCTTTGCGTGTTCTAAATGATACACACAGGTTTTCAACCTCTAGCAACTTATTAACCACGGCGCACCCGAGGATCTAGCCATGCGTAAACTAAATCAACTACTGCATTAGCTAAGACTATGAAAAATGCTGCATACATTACTGTTGCCATAATAAGAGGCAGATCAAAATTTTGAAGAGCTGTAAAGGTAAGGCGACCAACACCTTGAATTCCAAAGACTACCTCTGTAAGTAATGCTGACCCGCCAACTAGAGCGCCAAAATCTAAACCAAATAGTGAAACTACTGTTATCAAACTCATTCGGCTTGCATGTTTAATTAACACACGCTTTTCACCAGCACCTTTAGCTCTCACCGTTTTGATGTAATCCTCCTGCATTAAACTCACAATCTCACTGCGAATTACTCGGATATAAATACCGGCATATAAAATGGAAAGGGTGAGCCATGGAAATAGTAGAGCTAGAAACCAGCCACTAGGGCTTTCGGTAAAGGGCACATACCCAAGGGGAGGTACCCAGTTAAATAAAGTTGCGTGCAATTTACCTTGTGTAATCAGGTTTACAACTTCGCCAAGCCAATAAACTGGAATCGATACGCCGATAATTCCGATTATGCCAATAGCAGGATCAACCCATGATTTACGCATCCCAGCTGCTGTAATTCCCAGTACTAATCCCAAAACCAACCAAATTAGGGCCGCACCAAGAACAAGTGAAAGCGTAGCTGGAATTGCTTGAGTTAATTGGGGCCAAACTTCTGCGCCTCGATTTACATATGAGGTTAAATCTCGATCAATAAATAATTTGCTCATCATTGATAGGTAACGAATATGAATTGGTTTATCTAAATCAAATGTGGCTCGTACCTGTTGCAGTGTAAGTTGATCAGCATTACGTCCTGCGATACGAGCAGCAGGGTCCACGCCGGGAGTTGCAAAGAAGATAAGAAAGACCAAAATACTGATAGAGACCAGTACAAAAACTGCAGCCACAAGCCGCTTAATAATAAAACGTGTCAAAATGCTCTCCGTAGTCGAGCTTTGGGATCAAGTGCATCTCGCACAGCATCACCTAATAAATTTAGCGAAACAGCTGTGATCACAATAAATAATCCGGGGGTCAGACCAACCATAGGTCGGGTATAAAGAAGACCCAGCCCATCTCTAATAATTGTGCCCCAGGAGGCATTAGGTGGTTGCACACCTATTGACAAGAAGGAGAGTGCAGACTCGGTCAGCATGGCCAGAGATATCATCAGAGGCACAAATACCAAAACGCTTGGAATAATATTAGGTAGAATCTCGCGGAAGATTATGGTTATATTTTTTGCTCCACCACCAATTGCTGCCTTAACAAACTCACGCTCACGCAGAGTAATAACTTGGCCGCGAATTGGTCTTGCTACATATGGAACGTAAACGAATCCAATAATTAAAATCGGGAGGTAGAGGGAACCTGCTTCAAGAGAGAGTGGTCCCCATTTGAATCCACTAGTTAAAAGAACAACAGAGAGTGATATTGATAAGAGATAAACCGGAAATGCCCAAATCACATCTAGAATTCGAGATAGAATTGAGTCTAGGATTTTTCCAGAGTACCCGGCAGTAATGCCAATAAGTGTTGCCACAATTATCGTTAAACAGGCTGCAGCAAATCCGATTAATAAGGTGTTAGTTCCACCGTATAACAATCGTGCGGCGACATCACGGCCTTGATTATCAGCGCCTAAAAAATACGGCCCAATTTTCCAAGTAGGACCAATCGGATTTACCCCAAGCTTTAGACCCTCAGTTGACTGCTGAAGTACTTGAACCTCCACGCCATCTAGGACAACCGTTCCATTAATGGTCGAAACAAATGGATCTGTTTTGGAGATGAGTGAGGCGTAAATCGGGGCCAGTAATGTTAAAACAAGGACCACACCGAGCATCCCCAAAGCAATCCATGATCTGCGATCACGAATCAGCGTTCGATAGGCAATTTTGCCCGGGCTCTCCGAGGAGATATCAAACGCTGGTTCGTGAGCAGTCACTTAGCTATTTAACTTGCAGTTGGCTAACCAACATATAGAACTGTTTGGAGAAGTTGTAGTTCTTTACGCGGGCTGACAAGAAGTCAACCTGCTTTGGTGTAAAGGCAACTGCCACAGGGGCCTCCGACATGATGTCTTCATCAATGTCTCCCCATAATGCATCAGCAGCAGCTTGATCTGTGACACCAAGATCCATTGCATCAATCATGCGCTTGTTATTTGCCTTGTTGCAATAACCTGCCATATTAATTGATGAATCTGAACCCGGTACAAATGATTCACAGCCGAGCAAGATGTATAAAAAGTCCATCGCAGCTGGGAAGTCTTGATACCACTGTGTTACCGAGATTTGCACCTTATTTTTTGTATTTTGGATATAGGTGAACTGAATATTGCTTGAGATCGGTTTTACAGATGCTTTGTAACCAATTTGGTTAAGAACACTCTGCAGATACTCACCCATTTGCTTATTCACTTCATCATCAGAGACAACAATGCCCACTTTTTGGCCGGCTGTGCCTGATTCTTTTACAAGTTGTTTCGCCTTCTCAATATCTGGGGCAGTCCAATTTGCTGCTGGTGACTCAACTGATCCACCAGCGGTGTATTGGCAGAAATCTTTATGTCCTGGGAACCCTGGTGGTAAGAATGTACATGCAGGTGATGCAAGTTGTTCCCCGCCAAAGATTTTAACCATCGCATTTCTATCAATTGCATAATTAACAGCTTGACGCGCCTTGACATTATTAAATGGCGCCAAATTATTGTTCATTGGCATGTACCACATAGCTGTCAAAGTATGAATATTGACCTGATCAGGAAGTTCAGTTCCGATCTCAGATAAACGATCTGCTGGAATTGGATCAAGCATCCAATCTGCCTGTCCATTTTTGATTGCATTTACCTGTGCCTCAGCTGTTAATCCAAATTGGTAAACGATTTCATCTGGATATCCAGCAGGCTGTGCTTCTCGATTCCATTCTTTGAAGTTTGGATTACGAATCATTTTTAGCTCTTTGTTGGGATCGTAAGAGGCAAACATGTAAGCACCAGTAGTAGGAATTGGAGTTGTGCCAGCATCCTTTGATGGTGCATTTGCAGGAAGAATTGAGGCGTGTGGTAGCGATAATTTATAATTAATTGTCGCATCAGGGGCGATCAACTTCATTACAATCTTATTAGTTGCGCTATCGACAATCACACCTTGATCGAGTTTACAAGTTTCTGGTTTTGCCAGACACACATCTGCTCCCACGATACCGTTATAAAATCCGCCAGCTGTTGGTGATAAAACCTTAAATATTCTTTCATATGAGGCTTTAACGTCAGCAACCGTTACATCGCGACCATCTGAAAACTTAATTCCTTTACGCAAAGTAAAGGTGAGAGTTTTTCCACCATCACTGATTTCAGGTAAAGATTCGGCTAAGTTAGGAACAACTTCAAATGATTTTGGCCCATCAACTTTTCTAAATGCAAGTAGACCATCGTAAGCAGCCTGATATAACTGCCAGAATTGGAGCGTGTAATTAATGTGTGGGTCAAGAGTTCCCGCCGCGCCCTTAGCAAGGAGTGTTAAAGTTCCACCAGCCTTTGCAGGATCATATGGCGCAAGAACACCTTCTTGACCTTTACTACCTGAACCTGAACCGTCATCAGAGCCTGAACTTCCGCACGCGCTGAGAATAAAACTCAGGGCGATCAGAGATGCAAGCATTCTAGAATGTCTCATTTATCCTCCTAATTAGTATCCCTATTGCTAGGGGATTTAAGAAGAATCCTTACATCAAAAAGGAAGAAATGCTAGGTAAGTTCAGGCTAAATCAGCGATTATTTAAATCAACTTTAAAAAAGGGGCTCCCGAGCCAAAGACTGCGAGGGTAGGGAGAGATGCACCAAGTAAGGGCCAAATTCTTTAAGGGCCTTCATGATTGAATCCTGTACCTGCCTATCACCGGGTCGGGGGTTCGAGTCCCTCACAACCCACATTTATTATTTTGGTAACACCATAGCTTTATCGGCTACTTAATTAATTCGGATCTGTCTAGGGATTTGCCTTCCAATTCTTGCTCCAACCTTTATCCAAAGCATTTTTTATCTGCGAAAGAATATAAGGGGCGGCATTTTCGTAGAGCTGCTCCTTTGAAACCCCCAGAACTTCTTTGATCGATTCATCATAATCACGCGTTAAATTTAGTGACTTCAAAATATTCCAATAAGCCTCATACCCGTATTCAGCGGTCACCCACTCCCATAATAGATTCCCAATTGAATATGCCCAGCGAACAGAATTTGTCACTTCAGTCCCCGCGGCAAATGGTCCTGGATTTTCTTCTGTTATTTTCAGCATTCTTATTACATCGTCTTTGTTCTTAATTTCCATAATGCGCTCATACATGTCTTTTTCAATTACTCGTTTATCAACCTCATCTGCATACCAAGCTAAATTCGAATAACCCATAGCCATTCCAAAAAATTCAGCACCGCCTTCATGAAAATTCATTGGCAACTTTATTGACCATATGTCATCAATAATTAAGGCCTGAACGCTATGAGTGAGCTCATGCGGTTGGTAAAACGGACCCCAGAAAGTTTGCTGTGGTGGAGTGCTGGCAGCAAACCAATATCCGGGTTGCCCCTGGTTTGGTCCCATACCGATTAAGTGAGCACCAGATACCCCATGATCTAGTGAACAGTTGAACTCCTTAAATCTGTTCAATTCTTGCATGAAAAAATCTTCAACTGGTCCGCTCATAGTTTGCTTTGAGTTATCGCCGAATTCTTTATCGCTACCTGTGAAATAAGTTGCCTGAACCGCTGAACCCTGAGGTAAATACTCATGCCAATGGGAAATATTCTGGCGCAGCTGGACTTGTAAGGTATCTAAAAGATCTCTTGGAAAAGTCTTGCTGACATTGGTTTGAACATCAGCTCCTGCAGGATTATTTGCATTGAATTGTTTACGAACCGCTGCATATGCTTTAACTCTTATCGGATGAAAGGATGATTCCCTGCGTGGATCTGTGGAGGCGAAATGCTTATCTTGAAAGAACGAACGCTGCATGACTCCATTACTCATTCGGTAATACCAAGCACCAGTTCCACACCCAATACGCCTGAGTGCTCTTTCACCAGGTTTTGGTAACTTAACAATTGTCTGGGCCGTTTTCTTTTTTGATACGTCCTCACGCCAAATCAAGCTGGCACCAAATTTAACGCATATAAAATTCTTTCCAGAATCAACTGACTTAATTCCAGCTTTTTTACAGGCGGCTCCGGATTTATCAGCGGCATTTGCAGTGATTGGCGAGATAAGACCAAAACCCAAAATGATTGCAACCACCAAAGCGGAACGTTTCACGGACTCAGAGTAAGGGGAGCAAAGTGTCATTCAAAGTCATTATGCCCAAACTCCCGAAATCAAGTTCAATATCTAGGAAATGTCAGACCACATCCCTACAATGGGAGATAGTTCAAGATCAGTTACATCAACGTGTGGACCATGAGCGTACATAACCCCTATTGGGGTTCGAGTCCCTCACAACCCACTTATCTTTAGTTTTATTAAGCGTAAGATTTATATAACTTTTTATTTCCAGCTGGAGATCTTCCAATATCAACCCCAGCTTTTTTTAACTCGCGCTTTAACTCATTGCGGAAGGTGTGGTAATCCACCTCGATCGCATGGCGCTGTCCTGGTCCAAAATTGAAATGCGGATGCTCAATCTCATGTTTAATAGCTGATTTCATATCTCCAGGTCTTTTGTATCTACCCAAAATTTCCATTACAGCTAGCTTTGCTTGGTAATCAGCAAGTGGCCAAATACAGCCAATAGG
>SXGQ01132249.1_pt1 | contig 10996 bp, 11 predicted proteins | sample 3178371 | NCBI WGS metagenome assembly SXGQ01 (sample SAMN11356859, study PRJNA531348) | freshwater metagenome | isolation source: freshwater sample F1-20 | place: China: Fuxian Lake, Yuxi | collected 2017-12-25 | reverse complement strand
TTCGAATGTTTGCGTATATTCTGCTGCTTCTTCTGGAGAAATTTCAAGTGATGCGGCAAACCAAGTATAATTTGTTTTGCCAGTCAACTGAATCAGTCCACGACCACGATATTTGTAGCCGTCACCAGATGCTTCGTCGCCATTGCCCATACGATTGGCATAAATTCGGTTGGCAATTTTTTCTGGTTTCTTTTCATATGCTTTTGCAGTTGCCATATCTGGAAAATACTTTCCAAATATTTTCGTTAGGCTTTCTGCTTTGTAGTTCAAATTCTCTGTGAGAAAAACAAAACCACCAGACTCATGAGCGCATTGTGCAATAAAAGCAGCAATACGCTGTGGTGTGTTGATTTCATAATCTGGAAGTAATTGGCTTAATGCTTTGTGCCACTGATCAATGTATGGGTTTTTTGGTAGTAATTGTTTTAGTTGTTCTTTTGTGAGTTCCATGTGTATCCTCAGGTATTATTTTACGGAATCAAAATTCTCCTTTTGTAATCTATACCATTCTATCCACATGTCAACTTTGTCACTACACTTATGATACTCCATGTAGTTATCAGATACGACCGTAATCACTTCACTCAGTTTGGTCGTTCCTTCTTGCACCTGCGTCAGTGGCGGGCAAGGTCTCCCTAATGATTCTGGCATTTCGGGAAACTTGCGAGCCACTGGTACTGTTGTACTACAGCCACTTAGCAATAAAACTATAAGTAATTTTTTCATGGCTTCTTGGCTGCTTCGTTCAAAATATTTACTACATTGGGATCAAGTTCGCATTTTGCATCAATAACTTTTTCCACTTCTTTAATCTTTTGGACAACAACCTCTCGTTTTTCAACGACTCTCTTAACTCTCTCTCGGATCTGCGTTTCAATAACAACATTTGTCTGCTGTGATTTCTTTTCTGCATCTTTCACTTTCTCCTCTAGTTCAGCCACTCGTTGACGCCACTCTTGCTCGACGCTATAGCCTCCTTTCCAGTATATACCGATACAGAGCAGTGCTATGGAAACATATTTGATAATGTTAGCATAGCTGCTAATGAATAACAATCTGCTACCTACAAAACCTAAAATGGTACCAATAACACCACAAACTAAAACTGTGTTGATAATGAATAAAAGAAAATCTGATGGCAAAAAACTAAGTAGCCACATTTGACTTTCTCTTTATGAATGAGATGAATGTTGCAGTCTTGCGTTTCTTCACGCCAGGTTCACCTTGTGGTCCTACGCCAAGACCAGCAATAGCACCACCACCTACGGCGTTCGCTGGCGCACCCATAGCACCAGCATCTTCTTTGAGTGGTTTACAGGTTTTATCGGTGCTACACCAGTAATAGCCCACACCACATTCTTTTTTAAACTCGTTTGACATAGTAGTATTTATTATCGAATTACTATGCCACCACCAATTATAATTCCCGATTCTATTATCATTTTAGATTCCTTAGAACTTCTGCGACACTCATATCAACTGGTATTTCTGATGATATAATGTCTGCGCCGTTGATGCCACGAACTTTTTCTGGCATAAGATTCAAAAACAACAAGTATGTTTTCAGTATACTATAGTCTTCTTTATTTGTATTATAAAACAATATTCTTGTTGATACTTCGGGACCAAAAATGTTATACAAAACAACAATGTGATTGAGTATTAATCGCTCACGCATTTCACCATGTTTAGAGTAACGTCTGAATAATCGTTTGAGATAATTCAATCGCTTCATATCTTCAGTGAACTCACTCATGATACAGTTAGGCCTATCATAAGCCTTAGCAGCATATAACATGATATTTTCTTCAGTCAGATTCTCAAACGACATAATAAATGCGGCTGACCGAAGCCAGCCGCTATAATCAATTAAGCGTCAGGTGCAATAGCGTCATCAGATGCATCACCAGTCATTGAACCCATTGCTATCAGAGTTTCAAATGTGGTGCGACCATTGCGTCCACCCATTGTAAAGGTGAATGCAGTGTTACCGAATGTGTTCGCTGTTGGTGTGCCAGTATACAGACCAGCATTTGTAACCGAAATGCTAGAAATTCTACCAGTAGCAGCAGTCGTTACGCTGACTTGTGCAGAGGTGTTATTTGTACCACCACCAGACAATACCAGTGTATATGTGCAGGCTGATGCTGCTGGACCCACAGCGTCAGTGTTTGCTGTAACGGCTGTAACTGGGCCTGAACCTTTTGTACGTGCTACCCAACCAGCATGTGTTGGTTGGCCGTCAGTGATAAGTCCTTCTTCTGTCGTATCTATACCGAATACACCAAACTCTACATTTGTGCGGGTTGCACTCATGTATGTGTTGCCAAACACTGATGAAGTTTCTGAATTAGCTATACTTTCACCAGTAGTTGTTACATCGTAGCCTGTTAGACCCGAAAAGTTTGGAGCATTGTTAGATGCGTCTACATTTCCCCAAAGTGGCATGTTTTTCTCCTATAAATCTTTGATTGTTTATTTATGTTTTCTGCATATCGCTAGACAATTCGGGGTCTTTTTGAAACTTGTCCGATGCCTCTTCTTGTTCTTGCTTTTTTCCCTTTGCAGCATCTCTTACGATTTGTGCTTTACGTGAAAGTGTTCTTGCTGCTGCACTTGGGTCATCAGTATTTTCACTTACAGTCTTCCAGCCACCACCCTTTGACTTGTACCACTTTGATGCCCAACCGTTGGCATATGCTGATGGGTATACATCAAACTTTGAACGTGCTAGTGACTTTGCTTTCGACCACAGTGCAGGATTTGTTGGTGCATTCTTCTCTTCAAGATACTCAAATTCTTCATTGACATGACCATACTTCTTTTTATACCAGTCAGGCATACCACTCTTCTTACGGAAGTATCTTACTGTTGCAGAATCGTTTGCTTGGTCACGATATTTGTTTTCTGCTGCTGTATTGTGACTCTTCATTGCTTCTGCTGCTTCATGTGCATCTTTAGCAATATGAACTAATTCAGCATCCGTTTTCTTATGATACTCATGACCTTCTAGTGGATGACGCTGTGATGGGCGACCTTCTGAAAGTTCAACTTCTTCTTTGTTGTATTTCTTTTTCAAATACTTATCAACCTTACGGGTGTATTCATCTTTCACTTCTTCTTTCATACCCTTAGGCTTGATACCTTTTTTCTTCATATTGATAGCAATCGCTGCTTGTTGTGCAGGATTTGCTGCTTCGTTCAATTCACCACGCAGATAATTTGCTGCGGTAGAAATATAATCTTCAGCAAGTGTAATCTTTGATTGTACCCACTCTGGTAGATTTGTATTCTCATCCATCATGTCAATTAAATCTTGAGCATTGAACATGAGTGAACGAAGTTGTGACATTGCCATATCACCTTCATAATCATATTCACGTGGATCTTTTGCCTCTCTGATTGGCGATACAATCGTAGGTGCTTTAAATGTTTTCTTAGGTGGTCCAGACACAAATCGTCCTTTCTTTTCTAATTGTTCATCAATCTCTGTTTCTTCAGAGACTCTTGATGCTTTCATGATGCCACGAATCAGTGGTGCTTTGAGTTGCTTATGTCTTGGAACAGCAATGTGTTCTTTTGACTTTGGATGAGCATATACATCATGACCACCACCTGTGCGTTTCAATGTCCAACCTGATTTACGAAGATGTGCATGAACATCACGTGTCTTCATGCTCGACTCTGGCATTTCATCAAGGTGTTCAACTTCTTCAACTTTATATTTCTTTTTGATTTCAGCCTGCTTTGCTAGTCTTTCTTTGTCATCAGAGATACCATAAGAATGACCTAACTCTTTGTAATAGTCGGGATGTGGTAGTCCCGACTTCTTACGCAGAGCCATTTGTCGTTGATGTAATTTATCGGCGACTGACATGATTAGTCCTTTTTAGCCATTTGTGTAGCCGTGGCATACATTACTGATTTCGCTCTTTCACCGTAACGCTGTTTGAAACCAGAAAGTTTTTTCTTCATACCCATTACATAATCTTCTTTCTTCTTGGCTTCACCTTTTGTCAGTTCACGCTCATCAATTTGCTCAACTGATTCTGGCATAACTTTTACACCGGTTGTTTTACCAACAGCAACTTTTGGCTGTGGCTTTTTGCCAGCAGCAGCCGCTTCTTGATCTTTCAGTTCTTTCGTGAACTGTTCATTATCTGGCTCTTCAACGATTGTCTCAACAACACCATTTACTTTATCAGCATCGATAACTTCGATTGTTTGATCACCAATTTTTTCTTCTTCAACTTCAATTGGTGCTAACACTTTCAGACCATGTTCATTGTACAGTTCAAGCATCTCTGTGAATGATGCTGCTTCGTTTACACGTGTTGAACGCTTGAAGTTTTGACGGGCACCGTAACCTGTGGTTTTCTTTGGTGCTTCATCAGCATCATCGTCTTTGTAGTCACGCTTGTGAACTAAACCTGATGCTGTCTTTGTGACTGAGCCTGTTGCAGTCTTACCTGCATCCATACGCTTCTTTGCATCTGCTACAGTTGGAAATGCTTCGTTCAATTGCTCTTGTTCTGGTGCTTCAACTTCTTCGTTTGTTTTTTTCCCATAATAATCATCTTTGTAAAGGCGTGACGTTGCTTTACGCATACCTTTTACTCTATTTTGAACTTTACTCGGATTATACATTGAAGTTGATATTGCTTTATCTACATATTTGTGTAGTGCTTTTCTACCTGCTGGTGTATCACCAACTTCATCAAGTTGCTCAACTTCTTCTTTCTTCAGTACACCACGACCAACCAACACATCTTTGTGTGTGATCTTATCTTTTGGATGTGCCAATGCTGCCAAAGATTTCTCTTTGTCGGTTTTTGGGTGTGTGCCATGACTTGTTTCAGCCATGATTTTCGCTGCCGCTTCTGCTACACCTTTCAGTGCTTTGTCATTGAAAATTGACATGTTGTTCTCCTGATTTAGTTTTATTATCTTGTAATCTCTTCCCAATCCATTGATGCATAAATGTCTGCACCAGCAGTTTGAGATGCGACACACAATGTAAGTTCATACGGTGTGCCAGTTAAACCATTTCTTTCTAATTGAAACTTGAACAATGCTTCTTTGAGAATATCTACAGGCACAGCACTTTGTGTTGTGGCTGTTGTAAATCCTGATGCTAATATTCTTCCACCAGTAATCGTTGCAGCATCTATTTTATATTCTATCGCAGAATTATCTCCTGCACTTACCCATGTTCCACCTGTTGTAGTACCGTTTGCTCTAACTTGCCAGTTATAGTATGCATTGTTTGTCACACCCAGCAATGAAATTGCAGTAAGAATAGCAACTGCATCTAATCTTGTTGACTTCAATCTCAGAGAAATTAGATTGTAATATGTTCCCGCAACAGGTAAATCAATTGGAGTATCAACAGGTGTTTGAGTTGCCTGTTGTGTACCATATAATTCGTAGCCACCTTCAGAAATTACTGTTGAACAGATTTGTTTCAAAGTAGAATTACTTGCGGTAACTCCAGTATTCTTGATTTCATATCGCAATGGTAATGTTGCAGTTGTCATGTATGGTTGCAAATTTACATTATCGTTATGAAATATGTGTGCCGGAGTTAGTTTGCCATCAACGACAAATCCACAACGAACATCACCAACACCGAGCCATTCAATGTCCATCCAAAGAATGTTTGTTTTGCTTACATCTAGACCACCCGTATGTTCCGCACCACCACTTTGTGATGAGTAACCTGTGCCATCAAATCTGTCTATATTCCAGTTTGATTGTGCAACTCTATCTTCTGTAATCGTTCCTGATGTGTTACTTCTCAATACAAAATAGTTTGTTGTACCGTCATTCTCAAGATAGATGCCATTTTCTGCACCGTGATATCCGACTCTTTGGCGTACATTTGCTTTTGGTGTGTTCATAGCAAATGTTGACATAATTAATAAAGATTTGCCTGGCTGATATGAAAATACTTTTGTTGTCTCACGAATCACTTCAGCATTGGCTGTAGTTCCCACAGTCATCGCAATCATGCTTTGATTATTTACAAAAGCATAGGAGCTGTTGCCTGCTGTATTTGCTGTTACCCATAATCCATTATCAGCAAAACGATGTGTGCTGTCGAAAAGAGTAAGTGGTTGTGATATACGTAAACGACCAAACGCATCCGTCATAGTACCAGATGGCGTAAGACGATCAGACATCATATTCACTTCATAACGAGTGAATACTTGTCCCGAATCTATCTTGTGTAGGTCGGTTCTAAACTGTGCCATGAATTAGCAGTTCCATTTTCTTAGCGCCTTATTTACACGTGAGTTTGGATCGTTTGCTGTTTTAGATGAAGTTAATCTTCTTTTTAAACCGCCCATTCTTGCACAGAATGACTTGCGACGATTCGCTGCTTTAGAACCTGGTTTCAATTTGCTTGGCTTTGTTGTCACGGCCATTGACAGTTTTGAACCTGGATTCTCACGGCGATATGATTCAATACCTTTACGATTCAAACCACCAGACTCAGACTTGCCTTCTTTACGTTGCCATGCTGCAACTTCTTCTAGTTGTTCTAACTGTTCTTCTGTCAGCGGACCATCGTCTGCTTCATATGCTTCTGCTCTTGTGCCGGGCACAGGTTTATATCCATGTTTTTTATAGATGTCTTTGAATTGAGAAGCAACTTTTAATAAATGGCCATCAGCATTTTGCACCGAAATCATTTTTTCATCTAAAGTTTCCACCTCTTCTTTTTTCACTTTCATCATCTTAGGCTTTGTGAACACAGGATTGTCTGCACCACCAGCATCACCTTCTCTTTCTTCATTGGTTTTGCGAACACCGGTAACACGATCTAAGGCACGATCAACACCAGCCTTACGTTGTTTGCCCATGTCTTTTTCTATGCGACCGTACATATTAGGCTTTATACCTACTTTTTTAATGTGTTGTTTTGTAGCAGCACTATAATATTCACCAGCCAGTTTTGAAGAGATTTCATCAATCTGTTCAACTTCTTCTTTTACACATGAGCCTTTTGCAAATGCTTTTTTGCCTGGTGCTGCTTTATAACCTGGCCAGCATCTCTCTGTCATGTAATCTTTGAATGATTTCATACGTAGTTTCTCTTTTTGAATGTTGTTAATGAGATACCTTTTTTCTTCAGTTCGTCTTCTTTCTGATCACCAATTGATGCTGTTGTTTCATCACCAGTAAGTTCAGCAAGTCTACAATTTTTTACACCATGTTTAGGACATGTAATTCCAGCCGCAGTGCCATTGCATGAAACTTGTGTTGCTTTACCATCACTGTTTGGTTTTTCACCCATGTCTCTAGCAGGAGATTCACCAGCACCCGCCATTGAGATACCAGGTTCTATTCCTTTGTCGATTGACTCTTCGATTTTCTTCTGGAAGTTTTCTTTGATTGTGGCAAGGCTGATTGTTCTTCTTCCTTCGGCAACTGGCTTGTCAAGGGCTGATCGTTCTTTTCTTCCAGTACCGGTTCTAACCTTACCGAGTTGTTCGGCTGAGGGAGTGGAGTTATTTTGTCCATAAACTGCTTCAATCGCAGAATTATCAGGTGAATGTACTTCATGTAAATCCTCTTTTAGTTTTACAACATATCTCTTGCCTACTTTTGCTACTGTACCACCTTTTTGGTGTGCTTCTTTTGCTGCTGAACCACGAATATAAAACAATCGTGTTTTACCATTCTTATCTGTCAACAACTTTTGTTTCTTTGTTTCTTCACTAATCTTACCTTTACCATAATTTGATACATTGATTGGTTTACCTTTACGTTCTGGATTTGGGTCATGACGGCGTTTTGCTGCCACTGCTGACGCACGTTCTTTCTTTGACAATGATGCTGCTTTTGCATTTGACATGCACTTTGGTTTTGCTTCACCTGGTTTTTCACGGGCACAAGGACCGATTGCCTCACCTTTAGAATTATATCTCTTCCAACCACCTTCTGGATGACTAGGATTAAACCAATTGCGTAAATCTTCTTTAATCATGCCTTTTCCTAGTGTGAGTAAATTAAATGCACCTGAGTCAGACATAGTATTTACTTCTTCTTCTGCCATTTTCTCTTCATCTGTTTTTAACAAACGAATTGTACGTGTGACTTCTTCTACTGTGTCACCAGTAATTGTAACTGTAACTGCTTCGTTGATAAACTCTTCAAATGCTTCGTTGACACTCTTGGCTGCTCTAGCACGTTGATGACGATTGGGTTGTGTTCTCACTACAACCTTATTACCAGAAGTTTTACCTATTTCTCTTTCCTGTCTTTTTTGGTGTGTTTCAACAGTATTTCCAATTTTTTCTACCGGCACAAGACTACCATGAACTGAACGATGTGTTACATGGCCATCTTTACCATAACGACCAAAACCATAATATTCAAGACCCATTGTATTCATTTGTTCATGTGTACCAGCATCAGCATGTGGTTTCATATCTTTACGAATTGGTGCTGTATCTTTTTTACCCAACTCTGTGGCAATCCAACCTTTTGCATGATCATTCTTTGGTGGTTTACTAACAAATTTTTGAACGTTCTTGTGAATTTGTTCAAGTTCTTTTGTCTTTGCATTCACAACTTCTGGTGCTGCTGTGCGTAAATCTTCCGAGTTATCAAACTCAACATAACCATCACGAAACATTTTACCAAACATTGGTCGAGCTGCTTGCACAGAATCCCATTTCTCTTTACGAATATTTTCTGGTACTGTACGACCACCACGTTGACCACGTTCAATGTTTCTTTCTTTTGATACTTCATCATCAGTGTTGACCATAATCATTTGAGTTTCGTAACCTAACTTCTCAAGCATATCCTTAATGCTTGCATACTTCTCTGGGTCATCACCAGTGCCATTAATGATAACACCATTACGACCATGTAATGCTAAACGCTGACGCAACTCTGTAACATTCTTTGCACGTTTGCGAACAACTTCACGTTGTGCTTCTTCATTATCTGGCATTTTTTTATCAAGACCTTGCTTGTCCATCAGATACTCAAATGCTTTGTCTGAGTTAATTTCTGTTAGACCATGGCCATCTAGTGTCTTGCTTAACACATAATCTTTACCTGAACCCGGACCGCCGCCAAGAAACACTGCTTTGAAAATACCTTTGTCATGAACACCCTCACGAATGATTTCTTCGTGTAGTCTCATACCTTTACGTACATCATTGAACATTTGTTTGACATGGGCATGAGACATTGACGATGGTGCGCCTTTCTTGAAAGAATCAAGATCGCCACTCTTTGCGTGTTCACGCATCTTTGAGGCAGAAATGCCAGTTACACCTTCAGCATCAGGATCACGTTCACCTGCTGAATGTACTTTGATTTCTTTGAAGTTGAAACGGGCACCTTTATGTGTGCCATTATACTTGTGTAACAGTCTGTGATATTCTTCTGTACGGTCAGAGCCACCAACCATGTGCAGATGAGTTACACCTTTCTTGTACAGTGCTTCTGCGTGATCGAAGAATGTTGGTGCTTGAGTAGATGCTGCGGTGAAGTTCGTGCCAGGAAATGCACGTTTGGCGTGTTTGACTTTTTGATCTGCTGTAAGGGGATTTTTCTTTGCGTCCTGTGAATGTGACAGAACGATGTGATGAGAACCGTCAACCTTGTCGGCAATCTCTTTGACTTTATTGACTAGTTTTTCGTGACCATTTGTAATCGGATTCATGCGCCCAAATGCTAGAACGGCATGTTTCTCTTTTTGTTCACGTAGAAAATCTCTAAATTTCATAATCCCCCTACCTCTGCGGCAGTTGTTTCTGTTATTTAGTATTTAGTAGAATTCTGTCGCTCCTGTGCTGGCCATGACACCTTGACAGTGTATTTTGTCTAGTTCTACAAGACGATCAGGCTCAATATTGAAAAAATGTGCGTGTTCAGTGTCAACGCCAGCATCTTGAACTACACCAATGTTTCTTCTACAGACGATTGAATAATCATCGATCAGACTTGGACAAAATGAGAATAGACGAGTAATCAACAAATCAGTGAATGTCTCAGCAGCATCACCAGCAAGCCATGTAGGTATTCTTTTCTTGAACACATACTTACCGAAGTGATTATGCTCTGCTGTGTCAAATTCATCGTGAAGTATGGTTCGTGCTGAAAACTTGTACACTCTATGAACAGAATGCATCAGACGTTTCAACTCAGGTGCTTGTTTCAGAAGCATCATAACTTTCAACATCAATACATTTTCTGCTTCACTTTTACGGGCAGCAGACGCAAACTGAGAAATATCTTTGTCACCAGAAAAGTCAGCAATCAAATCAACAAGCCCACTCATGCTGTCATACTTTTCTTTTTCTACTGGTTCTGGTGAACCATCAGCCAAAATTACTATTGCATCAGGACATTTCTTTCTCAGTGATACAAGGCCCTCAATCGTTTGCTGTAATCTATCTTCACGACTGAGTACGCCCATGTTTGGATTGAGTGCAGATGTTACAATAAACAACTGTCGTGAAGGAATTATGGATGCCATTCAAAGTCCGAAAATAATTTGATAGTTTTGTATGTTGCTTTTGATTTTAATACATGAACCAGTGTGTCAATAATTTCTTTTGTATCTAACATCTCATCTTTGCTTGGATGTTTGTCTTGCATAGGTGTTTTGATACCGCCAGGATGAATGCTTGTCACACGAATCTCATTCATCTGTGTATGAAGTTCCGCACCTAATGCACCAGCAAAAGCCGTAATAGCATGTTTGGATGCAGAATAAACTGCTTCCCATTCCATTTCGGCAAGGCCTGCAACGGAATTGATAAAGAAAATGTCACTGCCTTTGTTCAATAACTTGAGTGCTTCTTTTGTTACATACATCGTGCCTTTAACATTCAAATCAATGATTCTGTCTATTGACTCAAATGAAAAATCATCTCTGAATAAACCCCATTGATATACGCCAGCATTGTTTACAAGAACATCAATGTGTGTACCAATTCTTTTGAATGCTTCTTCAACTTGTTTTGAT
>SXGQ01289266.1_pt1 | contig 10997 bp, 19 predicted proteins | sample 3178371 | NCBI WGS metagenome assembly SXGQ01 (sample SAMN11356859, study PRJNA531348) | freshwater metagenome | isolation source: freshwater sample F1-20 | place: China: Fuxian Lake, Yuxi | collected 2017-12-25 | reverse complement strand
GGCCCCGCCGAGGAGGAGCAGTATCGACACGTACGCGGATGCTATGAACAGGGTCTCGGTGCCCACGAGCGCCAGGCACGACAGGGGCTCGTACCGGCACCACGCGTCGGTGGCCGAGGTCTGGTTGTCCTCCAGCTTCTTTGAGAACTCGCGCTTCTCGATCTTCGCGACCTTTGATGCCATTTCACTACGTTTCGTTTTTTTTTAGCGACGTCGTCACCCTCCCCGCAGCCCCCTTATCGTTTTCGAAACGGTCCCAGAAAAATACCTGATGTAAATCGCGAGCGCGATGAAGGACAAGCTACCGATGATCGCTACCATGTACAGCGCTCCGGAATCGCGCGCCAAGGTGAATTTCGCGATGTTGGCGATGGCGGCTATCACGACCACGATGCTCGTGTATCTATCGACCGTCGCTCTCAAGTAATCCATCGTATATTCACTTTTCATCAGAAATTTTACGCGTCCGTGCGTTTTTCGCGAACGACGCACATCGCGTGCTCTTCCCCGACGTGTCGTTCGCGCCAGGCGCTCAGATCGTCGCCGTCTCGCGGGAGATCGATCGCGTACGCGCTGAACGTGCCCTCCGCCGCGAGCGCGTCCGCCAGCTCGTTTCCCTCGTTCCCGGAGTGCGCTTTGACCTTGCATATCGACGCGGATCCCCGCCTGGACTCCGCGACGCGGCGGATCAACCGGGCGAGTCGGTCGTATTTTTTCGTCGCGGTCGCGCCCGTGACCTGGTCGATCGCCGTCTGGCTATCGGTGTACACGACGATGTCCGCCGCGTGGTCGGCGGTTTCGAGGGCGATAAATATGGAGCTCATCTCCAGTTCGTTGATATCGCGCGTCGCCGCGTGTTTTGCGCGCAGCGTGGTCTGCGACACGTACCCGTCGTCGCTGGAGCGCGACGCGACTCCAACGCCGGAGCCGTGTTTGCGAATGGACGCGTCCGTGAACGCGATGATCGTTCGTTTTGCGATTCGTTCGTTGTGGATCAGTTTTATGGGCTGTCCCGCGTTCCTCTGAACGGGGACGTGTTTCATGCGTTCCCATGCGAACAGATAATTCCTCTAATGTGCTTAAAGATTCGAGGTCTCTGAAACGGCATGGATCCGCAGGACGTTTTCAAGGAGGCCGTGAAGGAGTACATCGCGGTTCACGACCAGTTGAACGAAACGAGCAGGCAGCTCAAGGACGTGCGCAAGAAGAAAACCGAGCTGGCCGAGGTGATCCTCGAGTTCATGAAGGCCAACGACATCGACGAGTGCGCGCTGCAAGACGGGAAGCTCGTGCGCAAGGAGTCCAAGCGCGTCGAGGGCGTGAAGAAGGAGCACATCCTCGGCGAGCTGAGAAAGGTGGTGGACGAGTCCAGGGCGGGCGAGCTTCTGGACAATATCTTCAACAACAGGGCGGTGACGACCAAGGACAGCCTCACGCGGTCGAAGACGACCAAGAAAAAGTAAAGCGTCACCCACCGTGTCACCCGCCGTACCCCCCGGGCGCGGCTCTCGATCCGTAGTAATACGCGACGGCCAGCGCGGCGTGCAAGACCATCTCGAAGAGCGTGCTGCGGAACATTTGGGCGGTGTTTGTCTGCGGGTACGCGAAATCTTAAACGCTTAACGATTTTGTAACACGTGCGGAAGCAATGCCCGTGACGGACATCGTCGAGATCCCCCAGGAAAGCTTCGGAAGCCCCGTAGAAGAAACCGCGAAAAAGCCAAGCCGTAGCATTTACCTCGCGACCCCGTGTTACGGGTGCCAGGTGTCAATATCGTACGTCGCGAGTCTGATCGCGCTCCAGGCCCTGTGCGTCAAGAACTGCGTTCCCCTCCAGGTCGATTTTATCGGCAACGAGAGCCTCGTCGAGCGCGCGCGAAACGTGCTCGCGGAGCGATACCTCAAGTACAGCGAGTACACGCATTTCCTCTTCATCGACGCGGACATAGGGTTCGATCCGAATTCGGTGTTCAGACTGCTCGACTTCGACAAGGACGTCGTGAGCGCGGTGTACCCCAAAAAGTCCATCGATTGGTCAAAGGTCAGGGACAAGCTGCGCGACGGGGACTCCGAGGATGTCCGCCAGATGGGCCTCGATTTCAACATCAACGTCGAAGGACCCAACACGGAGATCGTCAACGGGTTCGTCAGGGTCCTGGACACGGCCACCGGGTTCCTGCTGATCAAGCGCCACGTCTTGGAAAAAATGCGCGATGCGTACAGGGCCGAGCTGTTCGCCGTGAACGACATCGTGGGCCAAAACGTCGACAATTACGTCGCCATGTTCGCGTGCATGATCGATCCGGACACCAAGCGATTCCTCAGCGAGGACTACGCGTTCTGCAGGCGGTACCAGCAGATCGGGGGTGAGATCTGGGCCGATCTCCTGACCCCGCTGAGTCACACGGGGACGCACATGTTCAGGGGCGACGTCCGAGAACGGTTCGTCGCAAACGCTTAGGATCGATTCGCGAACGAATCGCATGCCTCCGTCGCAGCCGCCCCGTGTTTTGTTGGCCGTGATCACGGACGGTCGTTCGGAAATGAACCTGCAATGCTGCGTGTCCATCATGCACGCCCAGCTCGAGCTGATCACGGCCACGGAAAACGCGTTCGTGGCCGAGCTCTTGTTCGTCGAGCGGCTCAACGACGCGCTCGACCGGCTCCATAAGGACGCGACGTGCGCGGCGGCTTTCATCGTGCGACACAACGCCTACGTCCCCGGACCGTTTGCGCTCAAGGCGTGCAGGTCGGGAGAAAAGATCGTCATCAGCCCGTCCCCGAAGCCGGCGATCGACTGGGCGCGCGTCAAGGAAAAATGCGCGACGGCGACCGAGACGCCCCAGCATATCGGAAACACGTACAACGCCAGGCTCGAGGGTCTTCCCAGACCAGACGGGTACGCGTCCGCACGGGACGTCGAATGGGTCGATGGGATGTTCGTGCGCCGCGAGGTCGTCGACGACATCGCGGCAAAATTTCCGGACATCGTATCGCCGGAAAAATCGTCGTTCGCCCTCGACGGCGTGTACGGCGGCCGGTTCGTCCGGGGCACCGAGCGTTTCTTCGAGATGTACGGGGGCGACGTCTGGGCGGACGTGGAAAACCAGTCTGGTGTGAGCGGTCCTCAGGATTTCGTGGGGTGCGTGGGGGCGCGGAAGATTCTGCGGTGATGATGATTTAAGGGCGAAGGACGGCGCGGTGGGCATGTCTTCCGAGGACGACGCCAAGAAGCTCGCGAAGGAGATGATGCTCGCGTGGGACAAGCAGGTTCGGGACATGAAGGAAAAATCCGAGTCCGTCGACTGGTCTGGCGCCGACTGGTCCAAGCTGAAGCCGAAGGACGTCGGCGTGACCTTTGGTCCCCCGATGACCGAGGAGCAGTTCAAGGAGTATAGGAAGAACAAGGATGTCAAGGTCATAAAAAAAAAATGATTGCTTTGTAACACATGCAGTGGACGTTCCCAAAGACGGATACTCTCATCAAGATCGCGATTGCGGTCGCGATCGCAGCTCTGCTGTACTACCTGCTCTCCGGGAGGAGCAGACCCGCGTACGCCCCACTGGCGTGGAACGATTACGAGATGGACGAGGGCATGGAAGACGAGGACATGGAAGACGAGGACATGGAGGACGAGGACATGGAAGACGAGGACGACGATAATCAAGTCGTTCTGGACGAATCCGACGACGACGGCGAGGACATGGAGGACGAGATGGACGAGGACATGGAGGACGAGATGGACGAGGACATGGAGGACGACGATGAGGACGTGTTCGTCGCGCCTTCCGACGACGCCGAGACCGCGTACGACGAGGAGACGACCTACGACGACGACTTCGAAAACGATTTCGAGTCGTACGACGACGACGCGAACCGCGTCATGGAACCTTTTGACCTGTACGAAAACACGACCGCGATCGGGTACTGAATCAACGGCGAGGAGGGGGTGGGGGTTGTTGCATCACGGGGGGTTTTTCCGCGATTATTCTCGTTTTTCCGTCGACGTTTTTCACGATAAACGTCGTCGACGGATCGACGATATCCCGAGCGATCGCGTTGTACGCGTCTAGCAGCTTGTCGCTCGGGATCCTGCTCTTCATTTTCACTGGTCGTGAAAATAATATGAGGTACTCGCAATGACGACGGTGAAGAAGAAATCCGACAACGCCGTGGCGGCGACGGTGTTGGATATCCTGAACGTGCCTATTCTCAGAAGCCTCGAAACCGTGAAGGAAAAGTTGAAAAAAATCGATACGACCAAAACCGTGTACATCATAGCCTTCGTGGGGGCGATCGCCTTCATCGCACAAGGCCTGTACGCGCTGGTGACCACGACGCTGGCGGTCCTGGTGGCCGCGTGGTCTCTGAAAAACATCATGGCCGCGTGGTGATCGCGATCACGTTCTGGTGGCGAACGCCGGTTCGCATTTTTCCGGGAGTTCCTTGCACGTCTTTCCGCGACTGCCGTATAGGAATTCGGCAAACGCGACGGTATCCGGAGCCGAGGTGGTCACGGGCATCGTGTAAAATTGACGCTGCGAGTTTTCCACTTCGTACACGTCTTCCAGATTTCTGAAAAGGCCCCTGTTAAAATTGCGCCGAATGTCGGCCGCGACGTTCTTGTCATCGTACGAGCACGCGGGAGCCCTTGTCGGCTCGTTGATCAGCGTCCCGATCGTCATGTTTGCAAACGGGTTTTCGGGAGTGGGTCGCGAACATTTGCGAGGCCCCCCCTGCACGGTCTTGGGCCTTATGTTCGCAAACGGTTCCCCCCCGGCGCGCGAACCGTAGAGCTCGTACGCGTACGACACGATGCCGATGATCACCGCGCCGATGATTAGGTACCTCGGATTGAGCCGAACGAGGAACGCGACCAGGGACGCGTACGCCACGAGCCTAACGAACGAATTGAGACGCTCGGCGTCGGTCTGAGAAGCCGACGGGAAGAATTCGTCGTATCTGGCCGTCAGAATGCCCATGTCTCGATACCAGACCGGATCGCTCATTATACTCCCGACAAGATATTACTTTTTGGACTTTTTTGATGATTTTTTCTTTTTGGGAGCGGGAGGCTTGGCGGCCTCGAGAAGCGCGAGGACGTCGTTTCCGTCTTCGCCGCCCCCGAGCAGCGACGCGAAGTCCAGACCGGGCGGGAGCCCCCCGGATAGGTCCGGAATCCCCGGAATCCCCGCCATCCCGAGACCCGACGTCAGCGCGGCGAGGTCCATGCCCTCGATTCCCGACAAATCGACGCCTTTGAGCTGCTCGACGGCGTCGCGCATGATCGCGTCCATGGTTATCTCCCCGCGCTCGAGCTTTCCGGCGTACTCGGTGGCCATGGATTCGATGGAACCAAGAACTTCGGGTGGGATCGCGGTGACGGTCGTGGAGATGACCAGCAGCATGTTGAGGTATTGCCATATAGCCTCCCTGGTAGCATCAGAAATGTCTGCATTCCAGAGCTTCTGGAAGTCGATCGCCGGAAATTTGATGGCATCGAAAACGGACTCGTCGCGCGCGGATATCGGCTTGGAAAAGGGACTCACGGCGGCGGTGAACGTGTTCATGGGGATCTTGGGATCCAAAGCCACGACGTCGTCCATGGACCCTAAGAACGTGGAAATATTGGTGTCGTCCGGGAAGACGTCCGCGAGCTCTTGCACAAACGTTTTCAGCATGTCGTTGAAAGCCCGTACGCCGCTCATGTTACAGGACGACGCGAAGAAAGATCTTTAAGTTTAACGAACGGCGATGGCGACGCCGGTATGATCATCGTCGCGACCGTGGACGCGATGCGTCTGGACGACAGGGAACAAATCGTCAAAAAACTGGGGGGCACGCCGCTCTGGAAATTTTCCGAGTCTTCCATGCTCGACTTTTTCGAGAGACTCGCGGAAAACGAGACCGAGGTGTGCGTCTGCCCCATCGAGCTCGTGAAATCGAAGAGGACCGAGCTCGACGATCTGGCGATCACGCTCGCGCGCGTCCTGACCGACAAGCTCGGGCTCGAGTACCACCACCTGGCTTTGGGGTGCGGTGGAGACCCACACGACGCGTTCGAGGCGGATATTTCCCTCGGGCGGCGGACCGAGGAGTGTCTGGAAGACGCTTTCGTGAGAGGACGCGCGTTGAACGACGAACGCTCCTTCCGGGACGCGGTCCGCGCGCTGGCGATTCGCGGCGTCCCGACCGTGTTATGGGCCCCGACCGCGACGGAACTTGAGTTTAAGATCGACCGGCGCGGGATAACCGCATGGATTTCCGGCTCGTAAACCCGGAATCCGTGGCGTGGAAGCGTGGAAACGGGACGAGCGTCGTCGCGACGGTCGTCGGAGGCGGCAAAATCGTCGTCCAGACCCCGAAATGCGCATGCGATGTGTCCTTGCATTCCCCGGGCGTCTTCCGGGTATCCATGAAACTGAAACAACTCGACCCCGTTCACCGCGAGTTCGAGCGGTGGCTGAAGCGCGTCGAGGACTCGGCGAGCGGACCGTGGAAGACCCAGCGCGCGCTGCGGTCGGCGGTGTTCTCGTCCTCGTTCTCCGTGATGGCCTTTTCGGACACGATGGCGTTTGACGAATCCGGAAAGCTTTCCGCGGAGCTCGCGAGCGCCAAGAGCTGCTCTGCGCTCGTCGAACTGTCCGGCGCGTGGACGGGCGACGGGGTGTGGGGTCCGCGGTGGAAGATAGTGCAGCTCAAGTTCTGGACGTCCGGAGATGCGGACGAGTGCCTGTTCGTGGACGACGACTGATTCACGCCGCATACCGTTTGAGCATCTCGTCGGCGAACAAAAACGTTCCTCCCGCGAGGAACGAGACGATGAGCAACCCGACCGTGGTGAATTTTCCCGTGACGGAATCGATGGACAACGGCACTTTGGTCGCGACGAGAGGGGCGATCTTGAGCAGCACCACGAACACGATGGCGGCCACGATCAGCCCCGAGCGCAAAAATTTGAAGTCGAATTTCGACGCCGCTTGGGCTGGTGCATCGCGCGCGTGGTGATTCTTGACCGTCGCCGCCTTGTTCCTGCCCCTGGCGGCTTGCGCCTGCCCCTGAGCCGCCGCCGCCCTGGCGCGCATCCGCATCATCGCTTCGAGCTCTGGATTCTCGTCGTCGTACGACGACGGTGCGGGCTGGAAATGCTGCTGCTGTTGACGGGGGGGACCGGAAGCGGCGAAATTGTTCCTCGCCAGGTCCACGCTCTTGAGGATGTCTTGGTAGTTCGCCCCCTGGGGAAGCGAAGAAGCCGCCGTCTCGGCCGCCCCCCCGCCGAGCATCGTCGGGGGAGGAAGCTTCGAGATCGGAGTGGAATTCATATCGGCACCGCCGTCTTTGTCCGCCATATACCAGCGCGATACATTTATGTTTTCGATATCAAACGCAAAAAAAATATGCGCTACGTGCATGCTTTCCCCACCGGTCCAGATATCCATCTTCGCGGGTCTCGCGTTTTTGGTATTCGGTTCTCCCGCGATGTACAAACTGACCAGCTCGCTGGCGCACGGCGTTTTTACAGACGACCGCGGAGCCCCGACGTACCTCGGAACGTTCGCACACGCCCTCGTCGTTTCCCTGGCCATGTGGACGTATCTCCGCATGTTTGCGTTTACAGTTTAAGGATCGCCTCGACGGCACCGCCACAAAAATGATCGTCGCCGTCGACGGAAACATCTCGTCGGGCAAGTCGACCGTCGTCGAGAGGCTCGCCGTGGACCACGACGTGTTCCAGGAACCGCTCGAAAAATGGACGCTCCTGAATAAATTTTACGACGATCCGAGGACTTACGTCCTCCCGTTTTCCCTGCAGGTGCTCGCGGCGTTCGCGGACGTCCCTCGTCCCGCGAGCGGCCGCGTGACGGTGACGGAACGCAGTCCTCTGACGACCCGCGAGGTCTTCACGAGGATGCACGTCAACGACGGGACCATGAACGACGCGGACTGGCACACCTTCAAGCGGTATTTCGACGTCGTGGGGTGGAAACCGGACGCGATCGTGTTCGTGCACGTACCGTTTGAAACGTGCCACCGCAGGATGCTTCGGAGAAGCAGACCGTGCGAGGAAAACGTGACCGTGGACTACCTCGAACGCGTCGAAAGGTCGTACGAAACGCTGCTCCGTTTCGCGGGCATTCCGTACGAAGTGGTGGACGGGACCGAGACCCCGGACGTCGTGGAACGCGACGTTCGAAACGCGATTCGAAGACTCACGTCTTTGTCAGCAGCTTCTTGATCCGGTCGTGTTTGTAAGCGACAAAACCGAGCCGCATGAGCATGGACACCTGCGATTCTTGCAGACAGCCGCAGAGGGCTGGAAGGGACTCGTCGGAAGCGCGGGATATCATGTGCCGCTGAAACGCGAGATCTTCCGGCGTCAGCGGGCTCTCCCCATGCGCGAGCTTCCTGGCGTTTATCTCCTTGACGTTTTTCGATTTCGCCCTGGCGTTGTACACCCTGCTCCAGACCGTCCCGAACTTTTTAACTCGCGCGTCGCCGCCGATTTTTGCCGCTCGAAATTCGGACGCAGAAACCCCCACCGCCATCGCGCCCTGGATCTCGTACAACTCCCAGTTCTGAGTTTTGTACATGGACGTCTCGAAGACGTCGGCGTTTGAAAACGCGTCGGAAACCCGGACCGGCGATGTCAGCATGCGCGGTTTCAGCGCCGAGAGGTAATTTTCGAATATTCCCATGGACACGACCGCGGGGTCCGAGGCGTGCATGCGCAGCACGTCTCCGATGCGCGAGGGCGTTTTTCCGGTCAGCACGGCGTCCACGGTATCCAGACCGCCGCGAAAATCGTCCTTTTTCTCCCCCCCGTCCACGCACGAGCGAAACGCGGCTCGAACGTCTCCGTCGAAAAACACGGTCTTCGGGACGAATCCGGCGGAGCGCAGCGTCGCGTCTATCTCCGACGCCGACGCGTTCGGGAACTCGAATTTTGCCCACTTTGCGGCGAATTCCATCGCTTTGGCGGATCTCGTGCGGTGTGCGAGGCACAGGAGCTTCGTGGACGCCCCGCTCTTCGAATACTCCACCACCACGGCCTTGTCGCACGGATCAAACTCGTCCACGACGACGATCTTGCGTTTCCCCGTCGGCGCGACGTCGAGCGTGCCGGCGTCCCGCATCACGTCGGACGCGCTCTTCGTCCCCGACTGGATCCATATCGGCTCGACGTCGAGTTCGCGCGTCAAGAGCGTCGCGAGCGTGGTCAGGCCGGCGCCCACGGCGGCCGTGGCGAGCCCGCACCCCCCTCCGGGGGAGGATATCCATTCGCGAAGAGCCGTTTTCGTCGCCGGGTCTAGAAGGACCTCGTCGGACGTCCCGGGGGCGTGAGGGTCGCGAGGCGCGACGCGTTTTTTTGATACGACCGCGATCAAGTCCATTTTTTGTCATTTTTTTCGATGCGATTTTAAATGCTCGACGCCGTCGTTCAGGCCGTCAAGGAGTTTGCGACCGCGGACGATACGAAAAAGGCGTTCGAGGACTCGGTGCTGAAACCGTGCGCGCGATACGTCGACGAAAAGCTGACGGTCGCGATCAGAATATTTCAGGTGGTGGCGGTGCTGACGTTCGTCCAGGCGGTCGTCGTGTTGTTCCTGCTCGCGAGAGAACTGCGTCGGTGACACGTGCGCGTGACGTGGCAAGTCGAACGGCATAAAAACTCGGTACGCGGCGCGAACGTCACTCTTTTTCCTTTTATTCGCCATGAATCAGCTCCCGTGCGACATGATCGAGCTGGTCGGGAGCAAGCTCCCGTCGAAAGATCTGGCCGCTTTCTGTCGCGTGTCGTCGAACATCGCACGCGCCGCCGGGCGCGCCCTCTCGACCCGCCGCAAGGCCATGATGGAAACGTTCAGGGCGGAAATTCGCTCGGTCTCGAAGATCCTGAAGACCCAGGTCATGAGGTCCATGATCCGTCAGCTGGACGCCGTTCCGTACCTCGAAACGGGGGGATTCCCGCGGTTCGACGCCGCGGAGGGAGACGTGATCGAGATGACCGCGATGCCCGAATGGACGTTTTCCAGGACGGCGGAGGGGTGGCTGGAAGCGGTCGCGAAGACCTCGTGCGGGGTGTCGATACGCGCGTCCGTCGCGTACGGCAACACGTGGACGAGCGACAATTACCCCGAGCGCCTGTGGCTCGGGGCCTGCATCTCCGACGTGAAGATGACGTCGCCCGCCGGAGATCTGCTGGGCGAGTGGACCGCGTCGCGCCCGTGGACGTTCAGGCACGACATGCCGCTGCCCGTCGAGGTCGGGTTCGTGGAGGACGAGGTCGGCATGTTCTGGCTCGAGCCCATGGACCTCCTGGCTCCTTTGTCCGGGACGGACGTCACCAAGTTCAAACCGTGGTGGGGCGTCGCGGCGGAGTACGAGGACCACGTGCGCATCGCGGACGAAGAGCTGCGCGACCGCGCGACGACCGACGACGACCCGGCAGCGCAGATTTTCGCGGCGTGGAGGGATTCGGCCATGGTCCTCCTGGACCGGTATCGCACGCGGAACAACCACCCCGAATCGTGGCTGCATACCGGATACGCGGTCGTCACGCCGGACTGGATGCACGCCGAGTTCCCGGACTCGGATATCTTCGACGCCTTCGAGCGCGCCCTGGGGTCGAGCTGGACGGTGGACAGAAACGCGGCGTTCAGGACGGTGTACGCGAGAAGGCCGTGGCGGTCCGGGGAGCTCGTCGCGACGTACGACGTGGAAGCGAACTGGCGCGACGTGCGCTTCCACGACGGTAAGATGACGGCGATTTTCAGGTGCGAGGCCCCCGGTCTGACGCGCGTCGTCACCGAAGACGCGATGATGGTCGACTCGACGACGGAAAACAAGGACGTCGAGAAATTTACCGCGCTTTGCAGGGAAACGGGCATGCCGGTCATGTTGTACTGATTCTTTTGTGTAATTACGACCCGAAAACGAAGAACATCCAGGGCAGCAGCGCGGCGTAGAGGCACCACATGCTTCCCACCATGGCTTT
>SXGQ01078642.1_pt1 | contig 10997 bp, 15 predicted proteins | sample 3178371 | NCBI WGS metagenome assembly SXGQ01 (sample SAMN11356859, study PRJNA531348) | freshwater metagenome | isolation source: freshwater sample F1-20 | place: China: Fuxian Lake, Yuxi | collected 2017-12-25 | reverse complement strand
GCCAATAAGAAGTTTGTGGTTAGGGCCTGCTCCGGCGGGCAATCCAAGACCATCCGTTTCGGTGACCCCAAGATGACCATCAAGAAGTCCATCCCTGGGCGCAGGAAGAGCTTTCGGGCTAGGCATCGGTGCGATTCTAACCCGCCTAGCAAGATGACCGCTCGCTACTGGTCTTGTAGGAAATGGTGAAAACACGCCTAGACACCCCACAATCTCACCAGAATCGTCGCCACGAGGTCGGGGATGTGAAAATGGGTCATTCAGCATCAACCTCAAAAACAGGCTTATATTCGCAAAAACCAGCCAAAGCACCGTTTAATGTCCCAAATAGGATGCCTTCAGCCCTCGGTAACCAAGCCTGCTGCGTCTCCATAGGACGCTGAAGTACCGTTTCTTATAACGCCCTTATAGGGCCAAGCCACCGTTTATACCTGACGCTCCCGCTCTTTACGCCAGGAATCCCAACGCTCCCGTTGGCGTTGCGATACCATTTGATAATGCTCCCGCGATAGTTTCCGAGCCTTACTCGGACCTTTAACGCTCCCGCCTTTCTTTCCGATGGCGGATAGATACTCTTTAACAATCTGCTCTTTTGTCATTTTTTATAGACTCCTTATAGGATGCGCCAAGGTTCCGTTTATTAGCGGATGCCAGGACGCTCCCGATTTATGCGCCAGACTGCCGTTTATTACCGGCTGCCGGGTGCGTTGCTATTTGGTCCCGACCAAGGGTGGAACTTGGGAGGTCTGGGGTAAATTGCTAGGCGTTCTCTGTTTCGGTTGCCCTTTCTAGTCCTGCGTTTTCGCAAGCATCAGCGACAAGTTCAAGCCAGTTTGAATCGTAATACTTGGCAAGATTTCGCCACACCATATCGAACTGGTCTCTTGTCATTCCATCGGTCTTAAACCCAGCGTCTTCTATGTCGCAAGGGCCAAGATGCAGCAATGTCTTTCCGTCTATGCTCATAGTGTGTTCCTTTCTTTCTTTGTTTGCTAGGCCATCCCAATCGGGCTTGACCTCTCCCCTCCCCTTGCGGGGGAGGGACGAGGGAAAGCCTATTTCCTCAATACGATCCAAGCGAAGCCGACTAAGATCCCGCCTAGGATCAATCCGTGGGCGAAGTAGATTGCGCCATGTGGGTTCATGACGCTGCCGCCGCTTTCTGCGCTAGCATGGCCCGCGCTTTAGGCGTTGCGGTGACATAATGCCCGGAGACGTTGACTAGGCCAACGTGTTCCAGGCCCGCGATGATCCCCTGGAATTCTGAAAGGCCAACAAGGCCCATCAATGCCGCGTACATATGCCCGGAGGGCAAGCCGGTCCCTTCAGTTTTCTCTGCGAGTGTCTCGATAATGCTTAATGCTATCGCTTGTTTTCTTTTCATTCTGTCCTCCTCTTTCTTTTAGTTGCTTCCCGCCACCGCGCCGGTTTTCCGCTTGGCGGACCCGTGCGGGATAAATCCGATAATTACTGAACGATCAGCCCGCGAACATAGGCGGCATTTTTGGCAAGTGATACCGTCAACTTTTTGGGCCGGGCAAACTACAACTTTCCGCCCATCCGGGGTCAGCGTGTTTTCCGTCACCCCTTCGGGTAGAATAGTTGCCACCGGCCCGATATTGAGCGCGGCCAATTGGTCAGCATGGCGAAGACCGTTCGCGGAAAGATTCACTGTGAATCCCTCCCGATTCGCCGCCGCGATTGCCTCCCGGTTTGATTCGATGGGGCCGCGCTGATTAATCAGTACCGGCTTATGCGTATATGTGAACCCTTTCCTGCCCTTGTTGGCGCGGACTAGGTCAGCAAGTAGCGGCCCGCTTATCGCTTCATTCTCTCCGGGCAAGTCTCCCGCCTGGTTATGCCGCCAAAGTTGACCGGCGGGAAGATTCTTAACGAATCGAATGAAATCTTCCCATCCTCCGCCGCGCTGATGCGCTGAGACTTTCCGCCAATGCATTCCAAGCGGGCCGCCGTTGGCGTAACATCCGCCGCCATTCTTAAGCGGGCATGAATCCGGGCAACTGTTCGCGCTGGTAGTCGTTACCGGGATGGGGCCGGTTTTAGCGTTCGATGAAGATTGCGTTGTGTGAATTGTTAGGTGTGTTTCTTTCATGTGTTCAATATCCCATCGGCTTGTAATAGTGTCAACATATTTTTTTCAACTTTTTTCGTGCTAGGTTGGAGCGGTGGAAAACTTACCAAGCGACAAGGCGAAAAACGGCCGCCCATCCGCATACGATGAAAGCATCGCGGGAAAGATAATCGATGGCGTGCGGACCGGCTTGACGCTCGAGCGTGCGGCGGAATTAGTGGGAATGAATCCTGGGACCGTGCAAGGATGGACAACTAAGCGCCCGGAGTTTGGTAGGCGCGTGAAAAAGGCCCGGCGAGAGCATGAAGTAAGCTTGTTACAATCCATCGAAGCGGCGGGGGAAAGATCATGGCAAGCGAAAGCGTGGATATTAGAACGCGCGCATGGCTACGCGCAGCCCTCAAGTCGTTTATCTGTAGACACTTCGGTGACGCATAATGCGGGCCAGGGATTCGCTCAGTTACTTGCTGGCCTTGCATCCCGCCGAGCTGAAAAGAAAGCACAAGTGATTGATGCCCAGGAGGTTAAAGCATTACCTCAACCTCAAAGTAAATACAATAGCTATTGTGCGACAGATAACTCGCAACCTATTGCAGTGACAATGCCCAAAAATTCTGAACTTTTGCCTGGGAAAGTTCGCCATGTTAGAATGAGGAGACGAAAGCCTAGGACAAAAGGGATAGGACACGACACCCCCCCTGCCACGCCCCCCGCCACCGATTCTACACGTAATACCCCCCTAAATAATTGCGACACAAAACAAAAAGAGTACTATGCCCAAGAGACTTCCCAAGGCAGCGCAGAAGGCTCCTGACGAGATAATCGAAGACCTGCTTCGACCTGCGCCTTTCGCAAGTAAGGTGTTGGGAATCAATCTTTATGATTGGCAAAGAAAGGTTCTTGCGGATTTGGAGCCAAGAGACTGCCGGGTGGCTCTGCGTGCCGCTAACGGTTCCGGCAAGACTTCGACGGTAATTTCCGCCATCCTGATATGGCACGCCCTAACATTCCAGCGTTCCATTGCCGTCACAACCGCAGGCGTTTTCCGCCAAGTCGAGTCCCAGCTTTGGCCTAGCCTCCGCTCCCACATTGCCAAGCTTGGCGGACCCTGGGAGGTCACATCTGGCGAGATCCGCTACCTGCACCCTAACGGCAACACATCGCGCATTATAGGGTACTCTGCGACCGACCCAGGGCGTGCTGAAGGCTGGCACGCCGAGGACCACGATATTGCGCCCCTGCTTATGGTCGTGGACGAGGCCAAGACCGTTGCTGATCCTTTGTTCGAGGCCATCAGCCGGTGTCAACCCACCCGGCTGCTAATCGCCTCATCCCCCGGTGGTAGCAGCGGTGCCTTCTATCGCGCCTTCACTAAAGAGGCGAATATGTGGTCCAAGCACGCCGTAACGGCGTTTGACTGCCCCCACATCACCCAAGCCCAGATCGACGAGGTAATCCAGCGATATGGCGAGAAGCACCCCCTGACCCGCTCCATGATCTATGGGGAGTTTGTGGACATAGGCAATGAAAGCCTGGTTATTAACCTGACCCAGCTTCAGGCGTGCCTGACCAGCCCGCCAGACTTCAAGCCCGGAACCAGGGTGGCAGGCGTGGACTTTGCGGCTGGCGGTGATGCTAACGTACTTTGCGTAAGGGACGGCAATAAGGTGCTTTCCTTTGTATCATGGCGCGAAAGGGATACCATGTCTGCAGTAGGCAGGTTTATTGTCGAGTTCAAGAAGGCGGGGCTACAGGCCGACAATATCTATGCCGACGCCAGCGGTCTCGGCATGGTCATGTGCGATGCCCTGGCTGAGGCAGGCTGGGAGGTCAACCGGGTCAATTTCGGGTCTTCCGCCTACGATAACGATGCCTATACCAACCGCTCCGCCGAGATGTGGTACGGCATGGCCAAGAAGATTGGCGATGCCGAAATCATCCTGCCGGACGACGACGAACTGACGGCGCAACTGACCTGTCGGCGCACCATCACCAATTCCAAGGGCAAGCTCGGAGTCGAGTCCAAGGACTCAATGAGGTCCAGGGGACTCGCTTCGCCCGACAAGGCCGATGCCCTTGCCCTGTGCCTAGACGGTGGTAATCTTCGGTTTGATTTGACTTTCCCCGTGGAGAAGCCAACGTGGAGGTCATTGCAAGCCTTGATGGAGTCGAGCGACCCCGTTATGGCTGGCTTCGACGCAGGAGGTTAGATTTTATGCCAGACAAAGAAAATAAACAAATCCTTTCAAATCTTAGAAAGGAATTTGAACTTTTTGGGAAAGATTACAAGCCTAATGCAAGGCAAGCAGCGGAAATGTATGCCCAATATCAACCCAGCCAGCTACAGGAAGATTTTGTTTCATTAAGATCCCCGGAAACAACTAGCTATTCCGAGAACGATGGAAACGCCAAAAAACAAGTCGGGTCGGCAGACAAGGCCAGGCTTGAGGTTCAAAATCAATTTCTGGGAGCAATTTCATCTGGAGACAGAAAGCAAGCTATTCGCATAGCCCTTGATTCTGAAAAAAATAACATTGGAATACCATTGAGCTATTTTAATGATATGCTTGATCGTGACAGGTTAATGCGCCTTGCTTACGAGCAGGACAATGAGGGGATTTCAAGCGCAGCCATAGGCCCGTCACAATACAGAGCAGTGCCAGAGGCGGCTCCAACAAAACCTGGTTTTGCAATGGAACCGCGCCCGCAATTCGCAAGCATGGATCAACTTGCATCCTCGCCGGTCCTAAGGGAAGATGTCAAAAGATATCAGCAGAAAACCACTGGAATTAGGTAAAGGAGAAAAATATGCAAATCTGGAATTGGATCACCTCGAATTGGACCGAGATTGTTGCCGCCGTTGGTGGCATCGTGCTTGCCGCACGCATCATTGTTAAATTGACCCCGACCCCCGCTGATGATTCCTTCCTCGAAAAGGTAATCAATTTCCTCAAGGGCGTCGGTCTCAATATCAAATAACTTTAAGTGATCGGTGCGATACTTAACATCATCGCGTCGATCCTTCGCCTCATTCCGGGTTGGAAAGAAAAGCGTGTTGACCGGCTTGAGGGTGATTGGAAAAACAACCGCGATGCCATTGATCGCGATCTTGGCCCTCAACCTTGGTGGATGCGCCACAACGACCCCGACAACGAATACGACCGGGGCCGTTGAGGCGTTGATGCGAGATGAAAATTATCCGGCTGTTCGCAACTCTGATCCTGCCGTCCGTGCATGGGCAAAACGCGCTTTGCATTATGTCAACGATCTTTCATTTGAATTGAACAGGGAAAGGGAGAAATGACACCCAAGGACAACCGCCGCCAAGATTACTACGTAAGGATCATCGAATCGCTCAACCAGCGTGAAAGCTGGGAGAACCGCCAGCGGTTGTTTTACCAGGCCCGTTACTTCGGCGTGCGTCGCAAGGTCAAGCCCTGGCCGACCGCCGCCGATTTGCACGTCCAGTTGATCGACACGGCCATCGAAAAACTTAAACCCTCCTTCGTCAATTCCGCCATCGGCAACGACATCCTTTCCAGTTTTGTCCCGATGCGCCAGCAGTTGACCCCGATCACGGCATCCGCCGAGCGTTGGTTCGATTACCAGATGCGCGAGAAGACCAACTTCCAGAAGGAGATCGTTTCCGTCATCGACCACATTCTCCTTTACGGGCGCGGCGTGGCCAAGGTAATCTGGAACGAGGATAAGAAGAGGATCGACTTTGAAGCCATTGACCCTTTCCACATTATTGTCCCTTCCTACACGAAGGAGTTTAAGGACGCCGACTTCATCGTCCACATTCTCTCTGTCTCGGTGGACTCCTATAAGGCCAACCCTCTATACAAGCAGGACGAGAACTTCATCAAGACAATCACCGGCAAGCCCAGTGATTCGCTCGGTCTTCGTTCCGAGATTCAGGACGAAATCTACCGCCGTGAAGGTATCACCGACGAGGCTGACAATGATCGCATCATTCTTTGGGAAATGTACACTCCTTCTGAGGACGGCTGGAAGGTCGAGACTTACAGCCCTCTTCAGGTCACGACCGACGTAAGAAAACCCTTTGTTCTGCCGTACAAGCACGGCGAACCTCCCTTTGTCGATTTCCCCTATGAAGTCACAGGGGGCGGTTGGTACAGCCCACGGGGAGTCGCAGAAATTCTCCTCCCCGGAGAGAATCTGCTCAACAAGCTGAAGAATAGCCTGAGCGATTACGTTGAGCTGGCCAACCGACCCGTTTTCGAGGCACAGAATCCGATCTCGCTCAACACGGCGAATCTGAAGATGCAACCTGGACAGATCCTTCCCCAGGGTCTCAAGCCAGTCCAGTTCAGCCAACCTCCGTTCGACTTCCAGCGTTTGATGCTGGAGGAGCGGATGCTGGCCGAGCAGCGGATGGGTAACCCCGACTTCGGAGCCGGATCGCAGTACCAGATCAGCGACCGTAAGACTGCCACCGAGATCGCCGCCGTGCAGGCGCAAGCCGCAGCTTCCGGCGACCTTCGTAACCGCATTTTCCGAATGGGCTTGGCGCACCTCTTCAAGCAGTGCTGGTCGCTTTATACCCAGTACAACAACAAGGATCTGATGTTACGCTACGCCGAGGAGACCGGCACGATGCCGCCCGAGGGCATCCATGAGGAGTATTCGATTGAGCCGAAGGGTGGATTGGATTTCATCAACCGCCAGTTCTCGCTCCAGAAAGCCGTCGCCAGGATGCAGATGTTTCAGGGCAATCCTTTCGTCAATCAAGGCGAGCTGGTCAAGTCCGTCATCGAACAGGACGATCCCAGCCTGGTGCGTCGCCTCTACCAAGACCCGCAGGCCGGAATGGGCAGCGAGGCCGAGGACCAGGCGACCGAGATTGCGACCATGCTCGCCACCGGCTTCCCCGTCCAGATCAAGCCAAGCGACGATCACAAGGCGCACATTCAGGTGTTGTTCCAGTTTAATCAGGCCGCCCAAGCCCGCCAGCAACAGGTTGACCAGGTTGCCATGCAGGCGATCATGGCGCATTTACAACAGCATCTTGCGGCCCTGGAGCAGGTTGATCCTAACACCTCCCGCGCCATCCAGAAGCAACTCAGGGATGCCGCCAAGCAGGAAGTCCGCGCCCAAGAACAAGCCTTGACAGCTCAAGCCCAGCCCGCACCATTGGCGGCTTGAAAGTTCCCGTAATGCGAGACGCCTTCCAGCAGGAAGGCTTGAGACGCCTGTGTAACTGGGCGAACGACAGGGGTGCGAAAGGAAAGGCCGTCGAGATCGGTGCTTATAGTGGCGAAGGCACAATGATTCTTGCCAACTATTTTGAAGAGGTTCTTGCGGTAGATCCTTGGCTTAACGGATACGACATTAACGATGTGGCAAGCTCGCAATGCCCCATGAAGTTCGTTCTGGCCAAGTTCCATGAAAATACGAAGGGGCTTGGTAACGTGAATTACAGCCAGAGCAAAAGTCTGGATGCGCTTGAATTTGTTAAGGACGGTGAGTTAGACTTGGTATATGTGGACGGCGACCATCGGTACGAGGCGGTTCTGGCGGACCTCAAGGGCTGGCTCCCGAAACTGCGAGCCGGAGGGATCATGGCTGGCCACGATTGGAGTTTCAAGGATGTCAAGAAGGCTTTGGCCGAGGTGTTTCTCGGCAAGGAAACCATCATTTTTCAAGGTGACAGTTGGGCGTTGATACCATGAGAACCATCCGCGCTATTCTGGCCTTCCTGCGTAATCACCAGTGGGTAAACGAACCCGCATGGCTTGAGGAAGACGAAAAGGCGTGGACCGCGTTCCTTGGCACTCCAACCGGGAAGAAACTCAGCCTTATCTTACTTAATCTTACCCTTCGCCAAAACTCGTCTGCGGTGATGAAAGAAGGCCAGGAACTTGCAGATGCCTGCGGTTATGCTAAAGGTTTTAGAGGTTGTGTGGCGACCCTAGAGTCGCTTGCGACCGCAAAACTAAACTCGGCCATCCCTGGCTACGGGGATGACGCCGATGAACCAGTAGCCGACTAACCTGGTCGCGGGAATGACTCCCCTGCGATTGAGTGTAAGAAAGGGTCAAAATGGCGGATTCAAATAACCTGACGGAAGTTGACTTGTTAGCTATGGCAGCCGCAGCCGACGAAGGTAGGGATTATAGCCCCGAACCTAAGAAGGAAGAGGAAGCCAAAGTCGAACAGACAGCAACCGAAAAGGCCAGCGGAGATATCGAGCAGAAACCCGCGCCTGCTGAAGAAGCCGAAACAAAACAGGATGCTTCGAGTGAAGCACCCGCACCCAAGGAAGAATCCAAGGATGCGAAAAGTTCTCTAACAACTGAACCTTCTGAGTCCAAGTCGGAATCGGCTTCCGAAAAGAAGCCGTCCCGATACGAGAAGGCCAAGTCTCGTCTTGAGAAAGAGTGGGAAGATGTCCGAGCAGAGAAAGCAAGACTCAAAGCCGAACGGGAAGCCATCGAATCGGCCAAAGCGCAAAGGGAGGCTGCACAGCCTAGTCCTGAAACGCCGAAGGCAGGAAGTCGAAAGTATAGCCCGGAAGATTACCGGGAGGCGGCAAAGAGCTATCGTGAGGAAGGCCGCGACGATCTTGCAAAGCTCGCTGAACAGAAAGCCACTGAAGTCGAGACTGAGGAGCGCAAGGAAATCGAGCAGAAAACCCAAGCCGAACTGAAATCGGCCTGGGACAAAAACCTGCTTGAGGAGGTCGAGGCAAACCCCGACCTCAAGGATTCCAACAGCTCGCTCTACAAGGCAGTCTCCGAGATGCTCCAGAATCATGCGATTCTCCGCAACTACCCTGCGGGAATCAAGGATGCGGTTGGCATCGCCAAGATCCGGCTCAAGGCGGAGTCCGCTTCCGATTTGGAAAAGAAGGTTCAAGAGTATGAGCGAGAACTCGCTCAACTCAGAAAAGCTACGACACCGGCCTCCGGCCAGCCGTCCGCGCCAGCAAAGCAGAAGTCATTTCACGAAATGTCCTCTGCCGACCAGGAGAAAGAACTTCTCCGCATGGCGATGGAAGCTGACCGAGCCAACGTGTAGCAATAAAGGATACTAAACAAAATGGTTACTACTGGTTCAGTTACGGCCCAGTTCCAGACGTACTTCAGCAAGCAGTTGCTGGAGCGTGCGCTGCCCCTCCTTCAGATGGAGCAGTTTGCGAACAAGGTGCCTTACCCCACCAAAACTGGCGGAAACAAAACGATTCGTTTTTTCCGCTTTGACGACCCGAGCATCAGCGCGATTGCCAACCTGTCCGAAGGCACGACCCCGGCCAGCGGTGACGAACGCGATCTGACTCTCTCCTCGGTCGAAGCCACCCTCGTTCAGTACGGTTCCAAAATCGTGTTGACCGACGTGTTGCTCGCCACCGAGCTGTTCAGCCACCTCGCCCAGGCCACAAAGCAGCTTGGCGAAGACGCCGCCCTCCACGCCGACACCCTGTGTCACCGTGCGTTGGTGCAGGATTCTTCCACCAGCACTGGCACCGGCGTGGCCACGAAGTCCTATGCCCGTTATGCCCAAAACGGCACCAACGGCACGACCTTCGCGACCAGCACGACCCCCAACTCCAGCATCACCGCCACCGACCTGCTCGACGGAGCGACCGCGCTGTTCATCAGCCGCGCCCCCAAGATCAAGGACGGTTACGCCCTCGTGGCGCACCCGGCGGTTATTCGCGACCTCCAGCAGGACGACGATTGGCTGAAGGTTTCCAGCTACTCTGCACCCGATCAAATTTTTCGGGGAGAAGTTGGAAAACTTTTCGGCGTCAGTTGCATCTCCAGCACCAACGTCCAGACGTTTGCCACCGCCGCTGACGGCGTGGCCAACGCTGCTACTGCCAACGCCGCCGTTTACGGCAACGTGTTGCTCGGTGGTCAGGCGTTCGGAGTTCCTCACCTGTCCGCCGTTGCGGCTTCCGGCTCGCCCTTCTCCCCGAAGGTCACGATCCTCGACGCGGCTGACAAGAGCGACCCCTATGGACAGCGGATCGTCTGCTCGTTCAAGACGTTCTACGCGGCCAAGCAGCTCGACACCCGGTTCTTCCGGGTGTTGTTCAGCAAGTCCAACTACTCGTAATAGTTAAATGGGAGCCATGCTAATTATTGGTATGGGTCCCCGGAAGGCGGGGGAGGGTAAAACCTCCCCCGCTCCTTCCACCAAGGAGAAGTCCATGAAATCAGGAATGGTGAAACTTCCCGTCTCCATGTTTGAACTTGGGGAGGGCGAAGAAAATGCTGCTCCCGAAGTGGGCGACATGGTGGAACTTGAAGGCACGGTTGAGTCCATCGAGAACGGCGTTGCCATGGTCCGCGTGAATAACGCGATGGCCGAGGAATCCGAATCCGAGGAAAACAACAAGCCCGAGATGTCCGAGGAAGACCAGATGATGAAGATGGCCGAGGAATCCGACAAGGAGAACTACGCCTAATGCCTGTTTACCAGTACGAAGACACCAGAAATGGGTCAGTCGTCGAACTGGAAAAGCCGGTGGCGGACAGGGACTCAGTCCCGCGTTACCTTAAAAGATTCAGCGTGCCTCAAAAATTGACGCTCGTAGGAGTTGGAGAACCCCGCGAAAACCCCGAAGGCGTCAACATGACAAACTTAATGAAGGGGTATTACTCCCAGGAACAAAAGCTTGGGAGCAGGTTCAAGAGCCAATACACGCCAGATAAGATCAAACGTGCGGCGGCCTTGCAAAGGAGTAAACAAAATGGCTAACGAATTCCAGCGCAGTCCGATCAAGGCGAAGGGGAAGGCCGTCCGCATCAATTCACAGGGCTTTGCCAATGTGATTGAGTTCACGGCGTCCAGCAGTGGCGGCACGGTCAACACCGTGGCGACCGCTCCGGCTTCGCTCAATGTGACCCTCAACGGCACGAGCTACCGCATCGCG
>SXGQ01200891.1_pt1 | contig 10998 bp, 9 predicted proteins | sample 3178371 | NCBI WGS metagenome assembly SXGQ01 (sample SAMN11356859, study PRJNA531348) | freshwater metagenome | isolation source: freshwater sample F1-20 | place: China: Fuxian Lake, Yuxi | collected 2017-12-25 | reverse complement strand
CAGCTTCCAGCCCTCGCCCTCGGCGGCGAAGCCGAGGTTCTCCAGCCACATCGGCTCGAACCAGGAGAACGGAACGTAGATCTCGGCCACGTCGATCTCGTCGATCGGGCTGCTGATGCCGGCCGCCTTCCACAGTGCGGCCGCGGCGTCCCGGCCGGCCTGCGGGTTTACCTGGTCACGGCCGGAGTAGGCGATCGGCTCGGTGCGCAGCGCGGTGGCGTGGATCCAGGCCACCGGGTTCCCGGCCGCCACCCGCTCCTCGGCGACCCGTTCGTCGCCGATCACGATGGCCGCCGCGCCATCGGAGGAGGGGCAGGTCTCGTCGAAGCGGATCGGGTCCCACAGCATCTGAGAGGACATCACCTTCTCCAGGGTGATGTCGGGCTGATGCAGGTGCGCCAGGGGATTCTTGGCGCCGTTGAGGCGGTCCTTGACCGCCACCATGGCGCCGATGTGCGCCGGCGCGCCGGAGCGGCGCAGGTATGCCCGGATATGCGGGGCGAAGTAGCCGCCGGCACCGGCGCCGACCGGCTTGGTGAAGGGCACCGGAATCGACAGCGCCCACATCGCGTTCGACTCGGACTGTTTCTCCCACGCGACGGCAAGCACCCGTTGGTACTTGCCCGACTGCACCAGGCTGGCGGCCACCACGGCGGTCGAACCGCCGACCGAACCCGCGGTGTGTACCCGGATCAGCGGTTTGCCGGTCGCACCCATGGCGTCGGCCATGAACAATTCGGGCATCATGACGCCCTCGAAGAAATCTGGGGCCTTTCCGACGACGACGGCATCGATATCGTCGAAGGTGCATCCGCTGTCTGTCAGCGCCTTGTCGATGGCCTCGCGAACCAGTCCGTTCATCGACACGTCGGTGCGCTTGGCGACGTACTTCGTCTGCCCGGTGCCCAGCACCGCGGCGGGATTCTTACCGGCCACTAGGCCTTTCCTTCCAAGACGGCGACCAGATTCTGTTGCAGCACAGGACCTTGCGTTGCGTGGGCCAGCACACGCTGCGCCGAACCGTCGAAAATGTGTCGCGCTGCGAAGCCGACGCGTTCGAGTCCGGTCGAGAACATCGGGTTGGCGGCCAGTGCGCCGCCGGAGGGGTTGACCGTCGTCGACGGGCCCAACCCGATCGCCTCGGTGAGGATCAACTGCTGGTGGGTGAACGGGGCGTAAATCTCGGCGACTTCGATGGAGGCCGGATCGTCGCCGGTTGCGACGCGGGCCGAGGCCGCGGTTGACGGCGAGGACGTGAGATCCCGCGCACCGATCGCCGGCGTCTCGACCCGATGCTCGAAACCGGTTATCCAGGCTGGTCTTTCGCGAAGCTCGCGCGCCCGGTCATCGGCGGCGATCACGACCACGGAGGCCCCGTCGGTGATGGGGGCGATGTCGTGCCGACGCAGTGGGTCGGCGAAGAACGGCCGGCTGAGAAGGGCGTCGATACTCGAGGCTGGCTTCTCCGAGTCGGTGCGTCCGGCGGCGGCAAAGGAGTCCAAAGCCACCTGTGCCATCTGGGCCTGCGTCCACTTCCCGGAGTCCAGTCCCAGGCGGGCCTGCAGGCCGGCCATCGACACCGCATCCGGCATCAGCGGAGCCACCGTGTAGGGGTCGGTCTGCAGTGCCAGGACTCGGCGCAGCGTCCCGGCACTGGACTTGCCGAACCCGTAGACCAGGGCCGTCTCCACTTCCCCGGTGAGGACCTTGATGTACGCCTCGTACAACGCCCAGGCCGCGTCCATCTCCACGTGGGACTCGTTGATCGGAGGCACCGCCCCGATGGAGTCGATCGCATTGAGGAACGAAAACGCTCGGCCGGCAAGGTAATCCGAAGAACCCGAGCACCAGAACCCGATGTCACGCTGGCTGATGCCGAGCTCGGCGTACACCTGCGCGAAACATGGCATCAGCATCTCAACGCCGTTGGTGGTCCCAGCGGTCCGTCGGACGTGGGGGGAATGCGCAAAGCCGACTACGGCAACTTCTCTACTCATCGATGTTCGCCCTTAAAGGTGATGTTTGTAGGTGTCGTAGTCGGCGTCGGGTTCACCGGAGGGACGGAAGTGGTCGATGTTGTCGATACCGAAGTCCCGCTCCTCGCGGGGCTTCCAGACCGCCTCCACCCGCATGCCCATCCGGACGTCTGCGGCGTCGGCCTCGGTGACCAGATGCAGGAACGGGATGTCCGCGCCGTCGAGCAGGATGTAGGCCGCGACGTAGGGCGGCTTGATCTTCTGGCCCGCGAACGGAATGTTGATCACCGCGAACGTCGTGACCGTGCCTTTGTCGGAAAGCTGCACGAAGTGGTCGAGTTCCTTCCCGGTACCCGGGTCGGCCTCGCGCGGCGGGAAGTACACCTTGCCGTCCTCGCCGGAGCGGGCGCCCAGGATGGTTCCGTTCTGCAGGGCCCGCAGGAAGATGCTCTCCGGGCGGGAGGCGGTGTGCTGCACGGCCAGACTGCAAGGCGATACCAGCATGGTGACCGGGTCGCGCTCGTCGGCCCCGGATTCCGGGATGGGTTCCGGATCCTCGCCCGGCACGAAGTGGGCGATATCGGTGATCGCCCCGACCGGCTCGTCGACCCAGTGCGCGTGCACCCGGTCACCCGTTTGCACCGCGCCGTCGACGGCGTGCAGCAGTGCGGTGTCGGCGCCGTCGAGCGCGATCAATGCCCAGGCGAACGGTCGATCCAGCGGCTGTCCCTCCAGGGGCTGAGCCTGCCAGGTCCACGACAGCACCGTTCCGGTGCTGGAGACCGGCACGATCTCGCTCAGCGGTTCGTAGGTGACGGGGTCGTATTCGACGACCGGCACGTGTACCCGGCCGTCGGAGCCGCGGATGCCGACGATGCGTCGCTCACGCAGTGCGGTGAAGAAGGCGCCCAGCGTCGGCCCGACCGAACGGGTGTAGTCGAATGACAGTGTCAGCGGCGCGGAGAGCGGGGGATCGTGGGAATCTATCAGGGCCGTGATGGTTTGGCTGACGCTCACAGCATCGAGTAGAACAGGTTCTAAGAATCGTGGCAAGCGACTGGAAGGTGGCGGCGGATGAAGCTGGGACTGCAACTCGGATACTGGAGCGCGCAGCCGCCCACCAATCACGCTGAGCTGGTCGCGGCCGCCGAGGAGGCGGGGTTCGACACCGTCTTCACCGCCGAAGCCTGGGGTTCGGACGCATTCACCCCGCTGGCGTGGTGGGGCCGTCAGACTACCCGGATGCGGCTGGGCACCTCGGTGGTGCAACTCTCGGCCCGCACCCCGACCGCGTGCGCGATGGCATCCCTCACTCTCGATCACCTCTCCGGCGGGCGGCACCTGCTGGGTCTTGGGGTGTCGGGCCCTCAGGTGGTGGAGGGCTGGTACGGCCAGCGCTTCGGCAAACCGCTGGCCCGTACCCGCGAGTACATCGACATCGTGCGGCAGGTGTGGGCGCGCGAGGCTCCGGTGACCAGTGCCGGACCGCACTACCCGCTGCCGCTGAGCGGGGAGGGCACCACCGGACTGGGCAAGGCCCTCAAGCCGATCGTGCATCCGCTGCGCGCCGACATCCCCATCATGCTGGGCGCCGAGGGCCCCAAGAACATCGCACTGTCCGCCGAGATCTGCGACGGCTGGCTACCCATCTTCTACTCGCCGCGACTGGCCGGGATGTACAACGAATGGCTGGATGAGGGTTTCGCTCGCCCCGGCGCCCGGCGCACCCGCGAGGACTTCGAGATCTGCGCCACCGCCCAGGTCGTGGTGACCGACGACCGGGCCGCCACCATGGAGGTGATGAAGCCGTTCGTCGCGCTCTACATGGGCGGGATGGGCTCGGAGGACACCAACTTCCACGCCGACGTCTACCGGCGGATGGGGTACGCCGATGTCGTCGAGGACGTCACCAGGCTGTTCCGTTCCGGGCGCAAGGACGAAGCCGCCAAGGTCATTCCCGACGAACTGGTCGACGACGCCGCGATCGTCGGGGATATCGCGCACGTGCGGAAGCAGATCGAGGTCTGGGAGGCGGCCGGTGTGACGATGATGGTGATCGGGGCCCGGAGTCCCGAGCAGATTCGCGACGTGGCCGCGCTGCTCTGACGCTGCCTTGCGGGCACGTTAGAACACGTTCTAGATTGGCCGGGTGACGACCGGGTGTTCAGCGCAGCACGTGGGCGTCGCCGAACGTCATCTCCACATTTCCGACCGACCCCGAGAACATCGGGCGGCGGGGCAGTCCCAGCGCGGCAAGTTCCTCGGCGTAGGGATGGTCACCCAGGCGAAGCCGTGCGCCTGCCGGCCGGAACCGGACCCCGGAGTTCGTCATCTCCCACGGCACCTCGCGGGTGGTGCCGTCGGCGTAGGTGTAGGTCGTCAGGACCTGCGGGTGCGACCGCAGGGTCGGGATCGGCAGCCCGCGGCGAAACTCCATGCTCGCGATCATCGAGCCGCCCTCGGATACCTCGAAGCTGAAGGGATTCGTCTCGCGAATGGTGAAGTCTGCCATGATCTTCGGGAAACCCCAGATGGTGCGCCCGGCCTCCAGGGTGAACGACTGGTCCACCGGAAGATGATGGATGAAGGCCGCCGCCTGACCCAGCGCGCGCAGTCCGTGGGCTTCCGTCCCCGCCGGGTTGACCATCACGCAGGTGCCGAATTCGTGATACCGCCCGAGATCGCCGTCGATATAGCGGGCCAGCATCAAGGTGACCACCGCCCGGCCCGGCCGGAACTGGCAGATCTGCAGGCCGCTGTGGTCGATGAGCCGCTGGGCCGCGCCGGCGTCGACCGAAAACATCGCCGTGTGCACGTCGGCCTTGCGGACCCGTACCGGCATGGTCAGGACGGTGCCGGCAATGGTGTGCTGGACGGCGGACATGGGATCACTGTAATCCCGGTCGAGGACTCGGCGGAACAACAATGGAGGGTTAGCTGATGACCGGCAGACCGGATGTCGACCTGACCGACGGGAACTTCTTCGCCGACGGATCCGCGCGGAGCGCCTATCGGTGGATGCGGGCCAACGAACCGGTCTTCCGCGATCGCAACGGCTTGGCCGCCGCCGCCGGCTACCAGGCGGTACTCGACGCCGAACGCCAGCCGGAGGTGTTCTCCAACACCGGGGGCATCCGGCCCGATCAGCCCGCCATGCCCTACATGATCGACATGGACGACCCCGGGCACCTGCTACGTCGCAAACTCGTCAACGCCGGGTTCACCCGCAAGCAGGTGATGGACAAGACCGCCGGGATCGAGACGCTGTGCGACACGCTCGTCGACGCGGTGTGCGAGCGCGGGGAGTGCGACTTCGTCCGCGATATCGCCGCCCCGCTGCCGATGGCGGTGATCGGGGACATGCTGGGCGTGCTGCCCCAGGATCGCGCCACCTTGCTGAAGTGGTCCGACGACCTGGTGTGCGGGCTGAGTTCGGCGGCGGACCAGGCGGCCCTGCAGGCGGTGATGGAGGCATTCGCTGGTTATTCCGCGTTTGCCATGGAGACCACCGCCAAACGCCGGGCCGAACCGACCGGCGACTTGTTCTCGGTCCTGGTCAACTCCGAGGTCGACGGGCAGCGGATGTCTGATGACGAGATCCTGTTCGAGACGCTGCTGATCCTCATCGGCGGCGACGAGACCACCCGGCACACGCTCACCGGTGGCACCGAGCAGTTACTGCGCAACCGCGATCAGTGGGAGCGACTGGTCGCGGACCCCGCGCTGGTTCCCGGGGCCGTCGAGGAGATGCTTCGCTGGACGTCGCCGGTCAAGAACATGGCGCGAACGGTCATGAGCGAGACAGAATTCCACGGCACGCAGCTGCGGGAAGGCGAGAAGATGCTGCTGCTGTTCGAATCGGCCAACTTCGACGAGTCGGTCTTCGGCGACCCGGAGAACTTCCGCATCGACCGCAACCCCAACAGCCACTTGGCATTCGGATTCGGCACCCACTTCTGCTTGGGCAATCAGCTGGCCCGCCTCGAACTCAACACGATGCTGCGAAAGGTCCTTCAGCGCCTCCCCGACCTGCGACTGGCCGACGAGGACACCGCCCTGCCGCTGCGCCCGGCGAACTTCGTCAGCGGTCTGGAGGCGATGCCGGTGGTCTTCACTCCGTCGGCCCCGGTGTTGGTGTAGCCGGGCACGGCGCTGGTATAGCCGGGCATATCCTTCGCCGAGTGTGAATGCACTGCGGAATCCGGAGGTGTTTTCCGCAGTGCCTTCACGTTCGGCGCGCGAAGGCGGCGCGTGTTCGCCGCAGAATGTCGCCCTCGACATCATGGGCCGTCACCCGCAGGTGGATCCAGCCCTGCTCATTGATGTTCTCCGCTCGGCGGATGTCCTCGGTGAACCGCCGCCGGTCCATCCAGTGGTGGGCACCGTCGTAGTCGGCTCCGATCTTGACGTCGTCCCAACCCAGGTCGATGACGGCGATGAGCACCCCGTAGTCGTTGTGCACCGGTATCTGGGTGGTGGGTCGGGGGAACCCGGCGCGGATGAACAGCAGCCGAAGCCAGGTCTCGGGGGGCGATTCCGCGCCGGGGTCGACCATGTCGACGACCCGGCGGGCCTGCCGGATGCCACGCCTGCCGGGATAACGCTGAGCGAGCCTTTTGACGTCCGCCATATCCAGTCGAGTGGCCCGAGCGAGGGCGTCGAGGGCCGCGACCGCCGACCCGAACGGCTCGCGGGAGGCGATGTCGAGGGCGGTCCGCGCCGGCGTCGTCACCGCCATGCCCTCGATGCGGGTGATCTCGTCGTCGGGGATCGCATCCGACCAGGTTTCGATACCGCCGGGCCGGTGCCGGTTCTCCCAGAGAAGTTGGGCTGGCAGGCGGCCGTCCACCCACCTGGCGCCGTGCAGGGCGGCGGCGGACCGTCCGGCGAGGACACCTCGGCTGCGGGACCACAGCCACGCCGCCCGCGCCCGGGTTGTGGCGGTCACCTCGGCATCGGGCGGGAGGTACACGTCGGGGTAGAGGGCGCGGAATCTGCTGCGCAGGGAGTGGGACGTCAATACTCGGGAGCTCGTCGCCGCGCTGCCGAGGAACGGGACCGTCGTGGGCGCAGTGTGCGTGCCACCCCTGACACCTTCGCCGAGTGTGAATCCACTGCGAGAAATCAGGCTGAATTCCGCAGAGGATTCACGTTCGGCGGGGGCGGGGCGGCGACGGGGACGGGCGGGGCGGCGACGGGGACGGGCGGGACGGCGACGGCGACGAGCGGGGGTGGGGCGGCGACGAGCGGGGGCTGGGACGGGGCGGCGACGGCGCGGGCCGTCCTAGCGCATCATGAAGCGCGGGGCTCGCTTCTCCTTGAAGGCCAGCGGTCCCTCCCGCGCATCCTCGGAGAGGAACACCTCGATCCCGATCTTGGTGTCGATCTTGAACGCGTCGTTCTCGTGCAGGCCCTCGGTCTCGCGGATCGAGCGCAGGATCGCCTGCACCGCCAGGGGCCCGTTGGACGCGATCATCTCGGCGATCTCCAGTGCCTTCTCCAGCGCCTGCCCGTCGGGCACCACATGGCCGATCAGCCCGTACTCCAGCGCCTCGGCCGCGGTGATGTGCCGGCCGGTCAGCAGCAAATCGCAGGCGATTGTGTACGGAATCTGGCGGACCAGTCGCACCGCTGAACCACCCATCGGATACAGGCTCCAGCGCGCCTCGGAGATCCCGAACTTCGCACTCGCACCGGCCACCCGGATATCGGTGCCCTGCAGGATCTCGGTACCCCCGGCGATGGCCGGGCCCTCGACGGCGGCGATCAGCGGTTTGGTCAGCCGACGTCCCTTGAGCAGCCCGTCGATACGGGAGGGGTCGTAGCTGCCGTCCTTGAACGAGTCGCCCGGCGGTTTGGCGGTGGCGGCCTTGAGGTCCATGCCCGCACAGAAGTAGCCGCCGGCGCCGGTCAGGATGCAGACCCGGATGTCGGGATCGCTGTCGACGCGGTCCCAGGCCTCGACCATGATCGAGAGCATCTCGCCGGAGAGCGCGTTGCGAGTTTCCGGGCGGTTCATCGTCACGATCAGCACATGCCCGCGCTGTTCGATGAGGGCGTCGGCCATTCGGGTCCCGCCTTTCTTCACAACCTTGAGAAAAAATGTAACACGTTCTAGTTTGGGGTCGTGGCCCTCAACATCGCCGACCTCGCCGAACACACCATCGATGCGGTGCCCGACCGCGTCGCCGTCATCTGCGGCGACGAGCAGATCACCTTCGCCGATCTCGAGGAGAAGGCCAATCGGCTCGCGCACTACCTCATTGACCACGGCGTGCAGAAGGACGACAAGGTCGGCCTTTACTGCCGCAATCGCATCGAGATCGTCATCGCGATGCTGGGGATCGTCAAGGCCGGGGCGATCCTGGTCAACGTCAACTACCGCTATGTCGAAGGGGAGTTGCGCTACCTGTTCGACAACTCCGACATGGTGGCCTTGGTGCATGAGCGCCAGTACGCCGACCGGGTAGCCAACGTGCTGCCCGACACCCCCGCCGTGAAGACCATCCTGGTCGTCGAGGACGGCAGTGACGCCGACTTCCGCCGTTACGGCGGGGTCGAGTTCTACGACGCGGTAGCCCAGGGATCACCCGAGCGGGATTTCGGACCGCGGAGCGCCGACGACATCTATCTGCTGTACACCGGCGGGACCACCGGCTTTCCCAAGGGGGTGATGTGGCGGCACGAGGACATCTACCGCGTGCTGCTCGGCGGAACCGACTTCGCGACAGGCGAATTCGTCGAGGACGAGTACGAGCATGCCCGGCAAGCCGCCGCCGGTGGGCCGATGGTCCGCTTCGCGATCCCGCCGATGATCCACGGAGCCACCCAGTCGGCGACGTGGATGGCGCTGTTCGCCGGGCACACCAGCGTGCTGGCGCCGGAGTTCGACGCCGATCAGGTGTGGCGTGCCGTGGAGAAGCACAAGGTGAATCTGCTGTTCTTCACCGGCGACGCGATGGGCCGGCCGCTGCTCGACGCCCTGGAATCCGGAGACTACGACCTGTCCGCACTGTTCCTGCTGTCCAGCACGGCGGCGCTGTTCTCGCCCAGCCTCAAGGAGCGCTTCGTCGAATTGCTGCCCAACCGCGTGATCACCGACTCGATCGGCTCCTCGGAGACCGGGTTCGGCGGCACCAGCATCGTCGCCAAGGGCGCGCCGCAGGCCGGTGGACCGCGGGTCACGATCGACAAGAGAACCGTGGTCCTCGACGACGACGGCAACGAGGTCGCCCCCGGTTCGGGGGTCCGGGGCATCCTGGCGAAGCGCGGCAACATCCCGGTCGGGTACTACAAGGACGAGAAGAAGACGGCCGAGACCTTCCGCACCATCAACGGAGTGCGCTACTCCATTCCCGGGGACTACGCGACGGTCGAGGCGGACGGCACCGTGACCATGCTGGGTCGCGGATCGGTGTCGATCAACACCGGCGGGGAGAAGGTCTACCCCGAGGAGGTCGAGGCGGCCCTCAAAGGTCACCCCGACGTGTTCGACGCGTTGGTCGTCGGTGTCCCCGACGAACGCTTCGGCCAGCACGTCGCTGCCGTGGTGGCGCCGCGCAAGGGCGCCGAACCCACGCTTGCCGCGCTGGATGCGTTCGTGCGCAACCACATAGCCGGTTACAAGGTGCCGCGCAGCCTGTGGCTGGTCGAAGAGATCAGGCGGTCCCCGGCCGGCAAGCCGGACTACAAGTGGGCCAAAGAGCAGACCGAACAGCGGCCGGCGGACGAGAAGAGGGCCACCTCCTGATGCGTACCGAACTCTGCGACCGGTTCGACATCGCCTATCCGATTTTCGTATTCACCCCGTCGGAGAAGGTGGCCGCGGCGGTTACCCGCGCCGGCGGGATGGGCGTGCTGGGCTGCGTCCGCTTCAACCACGCCGAGGAACTCGAATCGGTCCTGGACTGGATGGATTCCCACACCGACGGTAAGCCGTACGGTGTGGACATCGTGATGCCGGCGACGGTGCCCACCGAGGGCACCAGCGTGGATATCGAGAAGCTGATCCCGCAGGGGCACCGCGACTTCGTCGCCAAGACTCTCGCCGATCTCGGTGTGCCGCCCCTGGCGGAGGCCGACGGCAACGAGGGCGTGCTCGGCTGGTTGCATTCGGTGGCACGTTCGCATGTCGAGGTCGCACTCGGTCACCGGATCAGCCTGATCGCGAACGCGCTGGGCTCGCCGCCGGCGGACGTCCTCGCCCAGGCGCATGCGGCGGGCGTGCCGGTGGCGGCCCTCGCGGGATCTGCCAAGCACGCCGCGCGGCACGCCGACAACGGCGTGGACATCGTCGTCGCCCAAGGCTACGAAGCCGGTGGACACACCGGCGAGATCGCCTCCATGGTGCTGGTCCCCGAGGTCGTCGACGCGGTGGGGAATACCCCGGTACTTGCGGCGGGCGGCATCGGCAGCGGGCGGCAGGTGGCCGCCGCGTTGGCGCTCGGGGCAACCGGGGTGTGGATGGGATCGGCGTTTCTCACTGCCGCCGAATACGACCTCGGGGCTCGGGAGTCCCACGGGCCCTCGGTGATTCAGCAGGCGCTGCTGGCCGCGACCTCGAGCGACACGGTGCGCCGGCGCATCTACTCCGGCAAGCCGGCCCGCCTCCTGAAAAGCCGGTGGACGGATGCCTGGGACGCCGCCGACGCCCCCGAGCCGCTTCCCATGCCGCTGCAGAACGTGCTCGTCGCGCAGGCACACCGGCGGATGAGTCAGTCGCAGGACCCGGCTGCCGTCGCGATGCCGGTCGGGCAGATCGTCGGACGGATGAACGCGATCCGGCCGGTGGCCGAGATCATCGCCGAACTGGTCTCAGGGTTCGACGCCGCGACCCGGCGACTGGACGATATCCGCGGCTGAGCAGGGGTCTACAGTCGAGGCCCGGGTGCAAAAGCCGGCCGGGTACTCACCGCACCGAGGAGGAGTAACTGATGAACGGCGCGCAGGGACTCATCACCACCCTGGTCGAACGTGGCGTGCGGGTGTGCTTCGCCAACCCGGGCACCTCGGAGATGCATTT
>SXGQ01110367.1_pt1 | contig 10998 bp, 13 predicted proteins | sample 3178371 | NCBI WGS metagenome assembly SXGQ01 (sample SAMN11356859, study PRJNA531348) | freshwater metagenome | isolation source: freshwater sample F1-20 | place: China: Fuxian Lake, Yuxi | collected 2017-12-25 | reverse complement strand
CGGACACTCCACACGATTCGATTTGGATGCGACTGCGTTGAAGACCCAGTAGTGATTTTGACGTTGCCAAGCACAATGCGCGAGTCCCCACCAGACACGAACGTGCCAATACACCCAGCCGACGACACGTACTGACCATCACTGTTCGTTCCGACCTGGGAAAGCACCGGATAGTACGCGAGACTTGTAAATGTCTTTGCGTAGATCGGAGCAGGATCTACAACAATGTTTGGCGAAGCAACATTGACGACGCGGCCCGTATACTCATCCGTTCCGTTAGACAAGTGAACGTACCCGCCGATCTTGATGTTGCCGGCAGCCGTCGCACCCACGTTGATCGTGTTGTTGCTAACCGTTGTAGTGATGCTCAAGCCACTAGCTGAATAGTCTGCTCCTGTCTCCGCAAAGTCCGCACCACCACACCACGACGTAGGACTCGTACCAGTTCCCGAAACAGCGAACACAATCGAATCACCATACGTCGTCGGACGACCAAGCTCACCCGCAGCAATACTCGACGTAAACGTAGTAAGCGTCTGCCCCGTACTAATAAACGGCATAGACCCGAACTGGGCAAACCCCGTGTCCAACACGGCCCCGGTATAGAGCCTGCTGCGCCCATCCGTATTCGCACTACGCTGCGCACCCATCTCCGACGGAGCCTGACTTGTCGCCGTCGCCAACGCCGTACTTGACGCGCCACGCTTCGCCAACGAACCAGAGTTCGTAATCACAATATTCGTCGCGTCATACACCGCACCCTCAGGCAACAAGTGACGCGGAATATCCCGCACCATCCCAACGCTGAAGTTAGCGTGGGACGCGTACTGGAGCGTACCCGCCATTAGCGGCTCGCAGCAGAATAGTACGTCGAGTTATCGTGGTACGGACGACGCGGCGTACGCAAGTAACCAGACTGAATACGACGCGCAGTACGCCCACCACGCCGCGTCAAGAACTTCTGGAACTTATCCATCCCAACCTGGAACTTCGCATCAAGCGCGTTAGAGAGGTTCTGATCCTCACCAACCGCATCAGCCAACCTTGCTCCAGCAGCAATCGAGATAAGCCAATGCCACTGCGACGGAATGTCACTTGGAACGTCACCGGCAGCGACAAGCGCAGTCGGATTCTTCGCGTAGTAGATCGTCATCGTGTCACCAGTCGTCTGCGGCTCCGGCCACGTACGAATCGTGTCCAACCCGAGAAACGCGTACTGACGCGTAGCACCAATCGGATTCGTCGCATTCAACGCAATAATCTCATCCGCACTAATCGGCTCAAGAATGTACGACTGTGTAGACCCGAGCGCCAAATACTCCATATACTGAAGCGCACCAAAGTCCGTAATCGCAAAATCACCACTCATCGTGTAGACACTCTGACCAGAAGTCAGCGTTCCCGTCGCCGTACCCACCTTGAGCTGGCACGACACCACAATGTCCGTCAACGCATCATTGACCGCCAACCCAGCCTCAGTGTCATCATCATTCAACGCCAGGTTCTCAGCACGCGTCTTGAGCTGGTCAAACGTAGCCATTACTCGTCCATCCCCTTCGGACGCAACGGGTCAAGGCCACGGTGCATCAAGTCGTGCATCTCGTCACGAACCTCACTCGTACACGTCGGACACTTGCCCTGAGACACCAACGCAAGAACCTCATTCTTCTCACGCATCGGCTTCCACTCGTGAGCGTGCTGACGCCATACTTTCATGTTCTCAATCGACGGCTTAGCAGGAAACACTGCCAAACACACACCACACGCCAAGCCGCGAGCAAGCCGATCCGCATCCTCTTCCTGATGCGCCCCATGCAAATACCACATGATGGAACGCTGAGGCTTGCCCCACGTATAATCGTACGTCTCCTCAGCGTGAGCCTGAATCGGACGCCGCCAAGACTGATTCTCAAGAACTAGCATGCTAACGCTAGATTGTACCTACTCTGCAACGCCTCATTACCAACAAGACGAAACTCATCAACATGACGCCTCGACACGCGAATCAAACGACGCCGCTCCGACTCGTTCTGAAGCAGATGAAGCACGCCAAACGTGAAATCCTTGGACGATTCGCACCGGATAAGACACTCTTCTGGAACACCACGATACGCCTCGGACTTGCTCGCAATCAGAGCTGCACCACTCATCGTGAACTCCAACCACTTCAAGTCACTCTTGCATCGCGTCACATCGTTATCTACGACTGGCGCAAGACCAATGCTCCACCGGCTTAGGACACGCCGATACGCGGGCACACCAGGGGTAAAGCCGACGTGCGTATACGCAAAGTCCCAATCGGGATCCCACCCGAGAACCTGAACCTCAACATCCTTGATCTTGCTGGCTTCGCGCAACGCGTCCTCAACCAAGTGCGCATCAACAATATGATTCGTACTCAACACAACACCAACGATCTTCTTATGATGCTTCGGCTTCGGCCAATCAACCGGATCAACCGTGTTCTCACATACAACAACATTCGGATTGTGCTGCTTGTAAACCTCAGCTAGCGCACTCGTGGCACAAACAACATAGTCGGCCTCTTCCACCATCCGCTTATGCGACTCTTGCCGCGCACCCCACAACTCGCCATTCTCCTTATGGTACGCACTCACCACGCCTTCAAGCTCTGGCGACAAATAGTTATCATCCACATCAATCACTCGACGCTTACCCATCGTCTTCGCAAGATCCCAGAACTCTTGCGCATCCGAGTTCGGATACTGATACACCCACGACGGCGACTCGTGCGCATCCCGCGCATCAATCGAAATACGCGCCACACCACCAACAGTACGCGCAGCCAACTCGCACCGCACATACCCCGTCCCATCAAGCTTCCACTCGTAGAACACACCAGGCACATGCTCACGCGTCTCGTACGGAGCCAAATCAGGCCACGACAACTCAAGCTTCCGCGCCTCACGCACCGTTGAGCGATGCAAACCATCTAGTCGCTGCCGATACCCGTAACGCGCAAGCGGCGCAGGAGCAAGCCTATACCCCGCCTTCGCCAATCGGTACGTCACATCCCAATCCTCAATCGCAACGTCCCGATACCCACCAATCGCCTTCAACGCCTTCGTCTTCACAAGAAACACGCCACACACATTCGCGTCCTGAATGCGTTGCACACTCCACGGCTCAGCAAGAAAACGAAACCGTTGCGCACCAAACCCCAGCATCCACGGATACGCACCGTCATAATCAATCGCTGCCTCCCACAACTTCCAAAGCGCGTCCTTACTCAACACATCATCAGCCCCCATGACAAACACGTACTTGGAGCGAATCATCTCCAACGACTGATTCAACGCAGTCGCCATCTCATGCTTCCCAGCATTCTTCGCAATCACAAGACGCATCCCACTAGGGATCGACTTGATTGCCTCACGCAACAAATCCTCGTTCTCGCCATGCCACGCAATCAACACCGTCACATGACGACGAACCGCCGCCTCGTACGCGGCAATGTTGTGATGCACGACTACGCGGGAATCTCGCGGCTCAACGCCTCAGCCTCAACAGCCTCAGCAACAAGCTCAACCTTCAACTCCTCAATAGCGTCAATAACGGCCTGACGAGGACGGTCACGCTGCTTCTCGTACGCAATCACGTAGTCAGGATCGTACCCACCCATCTTGATCATCTCGCAGATAATCTTATGCGTCGGCTCGCCCTTCTTACCCTTATCGTTCTCGTACGTCGGCCACGGAGCCTCAAGCCGCTTATCGCCAATCAGAATGTGATCCAACCCAAAACCAGGATCACTCAACAAACGCTCCTCAGCAATCTTGCGATCCTCCTCATTGCCAATCGTGTCCGTGTCAAACACGCTAAACATCAAGTCGGGATTCCACCCCTCGTGCGCCTGACCATTCACCACACCAATCACCGTCGTCGGCGTAGCACCATACGCAACAATCGAACCATCCTCACGCTGCCCATACCCAAGCCAATGCTGCTTCGCAAGCTGGGCCTCCTCAGGACGCACAAGACCATGCTCAAACTGGCACATGATCGCAGGCACCACAGTCTGCGGAAGCATCATCCCGCCATGACCAAGAACCATCTGCGTCCGGTCGGGACGAGCAACAACCATATAGTTTGCGTGCTTACTAACGAATCGCATCTTCTAGTTCTCCCCTTGGGTCGGATGAGGGTGGACAGGGGAGCCGCCCGTAAGCGACTCCCCTGTTCGTGTTGGCTTAGTAGCCCGTGATGCCGCGAATGATCGCGTGCTTCTTCTCCTGGCCAAGCTCAAACGACCACTCGGTCAGGTACTCCTGCTTCACCGAGTCCTCGTCGTTAGCCTGACGATCCGGCTTCAACACCGTGTCGCGGAGCGGACGCATCGTAACGTCGTCCATGTCCACGACGACGCCGATGCCGCCGTACTGGTTGGAACCAGTCTGGAAGTCGAGCCAGTCGCGCTTGATCATGATCTGAATCACAGCGCCGGAGGCCGACTGGTACTGGCCCAGAGACACGCCGTACTTGTTCGTGTCAACGGGGAGGGCCAGCTTGCCCTGCGCGAACGAGGACATGGCGCTCGCCACGAGCGGCGAGACGAACATGACCTTGTTCTGCGAACCGTAGCGGAACGCAGTACGCAGGAACGTCTCCATCACGGATTCGGTGAGGGTGCCACTGACGCTCGTGATGTTGGACGAGATGTAGTCAAACAGACCACCAACGTAACCGACCGGCGTGGAGCCGCCCGTGTTGAGGTCGCGCTTGCCCCAGAACAAGGAGTTCTCAAGCTGACGCTTATGCTCAATCAGCTTCTTCTTCGCCTCGTTCGCAGGCTCAGGACCGCCGTACAACTTCGACGCAACCAGCGTGTTCGTGAAGCCCCACGGGTCACGCTGAATCTGCGCGTAGTTGAAGTTAGCGACCTTCTTGGTCTGAATCAGAGTGCCGAGAGTGGCACCCTCAGCCGCAGCGTTACCGACCTTGATCAAGTCGCCACCAGAGATAGCGGACAGGGCCGAAGCGCCGAGGCTACCGCCAATCGCGCGCGTCACGGCAACAGAGTCAGCCGAGACGGACGTGACGTAGCAGTTCTCGCCCGTGGTTGCGATGCGGACAACATCGTTCGCACGGAAGTACGTGCCGGTACCCGTGGCAACGCTAAGCGTCGTCGCGGCACCAGTCACGGCGGAAGCCACCGAAGCGGCCAGAGTCGTGAGGCGCGGCACCAACTCGTCAGAAAGCCACTCGACCTTCTGCGAGAAAGCGGAGCGCTTTCCGACCTTCTGAAGCATCGTCGTCAGCGGAGCCTCATCAGGCTCAAGCTGCGCGATGGTGGGGGACATATCAACGACGCGCTGGTTAGACAGAATATCCGCGTCGTCAACGACCCCAGTAAGAATGGTAGGCATCTACACTATCTCACTTTCGTACTAGAGGGTTTACGGGATTCTGCGGTTGTCCAACGGTCGGGTTGGGCCACACTTGGTCGGAACTACGCATTCAGAATAGCATCGTTGATCCGCGCATCGTAATCCGTCGGACCAACATCAGCGATTCCCTGCCGCGACTGCGTGAACGCCTGATTGCCAGCCTGCTGCTGAGCCTGCTGCTGCGCCTGCATCGGAGCCTCACGCATCCGCACAATCGCATACAACGAGCGTACACCTTCCTGTACCTTTTCCGGCGTATCCATCCCATTCGGGAAGAACGCCAAGTGAAGCTGGTCCACAGGAATATTGTCAATGTATTCCTGGATCTTGTCCGAATAATCGGCAAGGTCAGGGATCTGCGACTCTAGCGAATCAAGGCTTGACTCAAACATCGTCTGCGTCTGAGCATCACGCAACGGAGTAACCTCAGCCTGAATCTGCGCGATGCGCTCCTCGTACTGCTGCTGCAACTGGAGCGTCTGCTGCTGCGTGTACCACGCCATCGCCTCGCTCGGCTTACGCTCAAACCAATGCTCCCACACCGCGTTCACAACCTCGTCAGGGACACGACCCGAGTTTGCAATCGCCCACTGCGCAGCAGCACCAGGATCCTTCTCGGCCCAACCGACAAGCTGCTCCTCGTTCTGCGGCTCGCCATCAAACGGGCGACCCCACGACGCGGCAGGCTGCTCGTACTCGTCCTCATCCTCATCATTCAGCAGTGCTTCAAGGTCAGCCTTCTGCTGAGCCGTCATCGTGAACTGCTGCTCAAGATTCTTGTACGCCTCAGCCAAGTCTTCGGACGACTTGAACTTGCCGAGAATCAGATCATCAGGCGTTTCCTGTGGTGCAGCATCCGGTGCAGAATCCGGTGCAATGCTCGGCTCGGCCTCTACACGATTCGCATCAGCGTTTAGAATCGCGTCAGCAATCGGATCAGACTGCTCAACACTCTCGTCGTTCTCACTCATCTTGTTCCTCCGGTCGGAAGGTCGGGTAGTCGGTTACTGATTGGTAGTGCCGGGACCGGCCCCAAAAAGCGCAGCGAGATTAGCCACTCCCTCAGAAGGGATTAGCGGGGCCTTACTCATAGGGGTTGTCGGTCCCGGCTGTGTCATGCCAATCCCTCCGACCAAAGGATTAGCAGCCACATCTTCACTGTCACGCTCTTCACCCAAGTATTCTTTTGGATCCTCATCAAACGCCTGAATCACATCCTCAGCGACTCGACGCATATTCGGCGTGACACCACTCTGCATAAGAAGCATATAGTTCTGACCAAACCAGTTAGCAAACGCAAGAGCTTCAGCACGCCGCTCCTGTCGCATAAGACTCTCGTTCGCATCCTCCACACGAAAGTCGTACTGGCCCTGAATATCAGTCGGCGTCACTACACGCCAATCATCATCAGACTCCCTATCAATACGAACCGCGACCGGGCCGGGAAGAAGCTGCTGATTGAGAGCAATCTGCTGCTCTCCGGCTCGCCTCATAGCGAACATAATCTGCTGCTTCATCCTGATGATGCGCTTTGCAGCCATGTTGCTGATAACGCTGATGCCGGTCGCGGTCGTCTGATCAATCTGCGTATTGGACGCGCCCGACAAGTAGCCGACAGCGCCAGTGATGTTCTGCAAATCACCCTTCAACAACTCTTCCGCCTGCACACTCGGCTGAAGAATCGAGATATTCGGCACCCACGCCTGCACCTGATCCGGCCTAAGCGGAATCACAGCGCCAGGGTATAGACGAATATCCTGCTGCTCCGTATTCGGATCCACGAACATGGCAGCGTTCGCCATGAACTTGGAGTTATCAATGCGCTGATTCTGCAACTCCCAAAGCGCAATCTGAATGTCGTTGATGATTTCGACGATGCTTTTGCCGCGAAACTCAAACGGCGTCGGCATGATGTTTGCGCAGACGAATGGGAACTGGCCGTGCCAGAACGGACTCGCACAATCCCGAATGATTGTGTTCTGATTCGCAATAACCGTCAAACGCATCATGTTGCCGTCACGCCACCACCACTCAATGACCTCAACGCGGCCCCGACGCTCTTTATCCTCACTTGTCGTGAGATTATTCTGCTCTTCAATCTTGTCTAGATTCTCGTACACGCCAGTCGCCTCAAGGCTCCGCTTCGACTCGTACGTGCGAAAGAAAACATACTCCGCATCATCAAGACTTGTAGCGTTGCAATCCCACAAGAAATGATTCGCGTCCACGTTGACGAATCCTGGCTGCTGCCGGTACGGAACCGTCTCGTACTGTTGGCGCATGCCGAGCGGGTCAGGCTTGTAGTTCGGCGTCGGCACCTTCCGCCACTCTTCCATCCACGGAATCTTGGCGACGCTGATGCCTCGGATAAGGGCCTGCTTGACAAACAAAGCGTACTTCTCGGAGAAGTTATCCTTGTATCGCTGCTGCTTTAGGATATGACCAAGCAGCTCGGCACCGTCAGCGTATTGTGGCTGGGCGGGGAGTACGCGTACGTCAGGCTCATCATCAACGATGTTGGATTCGATTACGTCAATGATCTGGAGTGCGTATGGCGGGTGTAGGTTGGACTGCCACTCAATCTCGGATGGTTTGAGGACAGCGTTGTATCCGTCGTCACACTTCTTGTAGAACTCGCGGTTTTCACGATGCTTCTGATTACTGGACGACCAGCACTTCTGGAAGCGGGTGAGGAGTTGTTTGGGGTCGGATTCGATCACTAGGTTGTAGGATAGCCTAGTTGGTTACGTGTTAGAGACTGCGAAAGATGCGTTCAATCTCGGCGTCGCTCATTGGTATTAGCTCGCAACGTATCCGTAAACCTGTAACGTACCCGTGAAGTTGCCACTAGGAGACAGGAGAATGCTAAAACCATCGTAGGCCGTAGAGACATTGTGGTCGCCCCCTCCGGTATATGGAGTTCCGGGATATTGACCAAGTACGGAGAATCCCGTAGGCGCTGCTTGGAATGGACCAAAAACATTGATGATCGAATGAGATCGTCCGGTAGTTTGTCTATACCCAACGTTGATAACACTTGCTCCACCGCTAAAATCAAGATTCAACCAAGCACCAGCCGAAGCAGATTGCAGCATACTGAATCGGTATGCGGTAGCAGTTGCGTCATCAGTGCCCGCCAAGCGCATACGCAGATGGGTTAGCGCTGAGACTGTTGAAGCAGTAGTCGAAATGTTGATGCGATAGTTCTCATATTGTGCACTAAAAACACCATTGACCGAAACGGCAGTTGCGGAAGAGAATGTAACCTTGGCACCGGAAAGACTGACGCCTGTTCCGGCTACTGACGTTGGTGTCAGAATATGTTCACCAACCGCGTTGAGGTTGTCCCGCACATTCGTATTCCAGAATGCGGCAGTCAACGCCGTCGAACCAGCCGTAGCCGTAGCAGGAGTAGTCCAAGCCATCTAGTTCATCACCGCCGAACCATCCTCAGTCAACCGATCCCACGCCGCACCATCATACAACAACTCTCGATTCGTATCCGTCTCATAAATCCGCTGACCCTCAAACGGAGAACCAGGCCGAGTCGTACTCGTACACACAATGATGTTACCCACAGCTTGCCACGCATTGCCACCCGAAGCATTCATATACACCATGATTTGCTTCAGGTCCGAATCCCACACTGCCTGACCAACCGTTGGTGTAAGAGTCGCACGCTGCGCAGTTGTTACCGTCTGAAACTGATCATTCGATGTTTTGATCCCAACATCCATCGTGTTGAGCGCCAAAGCGTCAATAGGCGTACTCGTAGACGGAAAGTCTACGAAGCCGCCAGCGTAGGGTCGAGTGTAGGGCATGAGGTTTAGTTTAGCGCAAGGGCGCTACGACACTACTTAGGCGGTGTAGATGCGTTCGATCTCGGCGTCGCTCATGGCTCTACACGGCTACTGAATCGGAGTGACTGAAATATGACGACTTGCAAAGGTTGCCGTGCCACCGGAGGTTCGATACTGAAGCGTGAACGTATTCGTGCCAGCCGTCAGATTGCCGATGATAGTCGTTCTTCCGAAGCCAGCATTCAAGTTGTTGAATGTATAAACCGATTCCTGCTCTACGGCTGCGCGCGTCGTTGCTCCGCTGACAGCGAAGTTACAAACGCCAGTGTTTCCACCCGAGACGTTCATAAAGGCACTGTAGGAAACAATCACTCCGGTACCCGTTGCGAGTGTTACAGAAGGATTAGTTCCGGGACTTCCGGATAGCGTTGCCGTGAAGCCACCGCTAGTAGTCGTGCCGGTTGAGAATGTCTGCGCGCCCACCGGGGTGACAGTTATCCATTTGGTTCCATTGTAAATCGTGACGATTCCCGACGGAATCGCCGTCTCATCTCCGGCTGCTGTCGTAACAGTAGAAGCAGTGAGAAAGGCCATCATCCCTTCAGATGGCGAAGTAATCGCGGCGTCACGAGCGGTCTCATTCGTGAAGACCCGAACACTCTGATTTGTCGCAGTAACAATCCGCGACTCGTGATCAACCACATCATTGACAATCACATTATGCGCCGCAGCACCATACGTCTGACCAGCAACAACCGTACTAGGAGCAACGTAAGGCATTACGCAAACACATCCTGACCATCAAACACGCTCAAATCAAACGTAAACAAGAACGACTCGCGCGACTCGTCACCACCAACAATCGACAAGCCAATCTGAATAGCAAGAGGCACTAGACCAACCCCACCATATTCGTCGCCGTACTAGCCGCCGTAACCTTCTTCGCACGAATCGGCAACACAGCCCCAGCAGGCACACCACTAAACGTCACCGTAGACGAATCACCAACAAGCTGAGCCACAACCGAACCAGCCCCACCAACATACACACCCCGAGTCACAACACTAAACTCGTCATTGCCAGGAGTGATGGCAAACGCGCTCGACGCGGGTGCCTGCGTAGCAACGTCCGACTGGGAGTAGTTGTTCGCTGCGGGCATGCGCGTAGTGTATCAGTAGAGCGCGACGACGCTAGTTGCCGTTGTTCCGGTAGCGAGTACGCGACGCACGCGAAGCGGCATAATGTGGCCCTTCGCCATGTTGATAATCACGGAAGACGCGTCGCCTTCTAAGATCACGGCAACATTATGATGCGAACCAACACCGTCAGCGTGCAAACCGCGCGGAATCTCATTCAGATCAGTAGTGTCACTTGGCGTCACACTGACAGCACGAGTGTAAGGCGCATTGATCGCCTTATCAGTCTGCTGAAACTTGTTAGTAGCCACCACTCATGCCACCCATATCCGACCCACTCATCATCGGCGTCATGGGTGTGGACACGGCAGCCTCACCAGCCGGATTCGGCGTTGGCAGGCTAGCGATCAGCATCATGATTTCCTTCTGCATTCGCTCCTGCATTTCCATCATCTGCTTCTCATGCTGAAGCATCTCAATGGTCTGCTGCTGTGCGAGTGCGGCGATGCCTGGGAGGGCTTCGACGGCGGGCGGTGCGCCAGCGGTCGGAGGGGCGGGCATCATCGGGGCGCCCATTGGGGCACCCATCGGCGGCGGCGGAAGCATGGGGGCGCCCATGCCCGCAGCCATCATTGCCGGATCAACGGCCACTCT
>SXGQ01090855.1_pt1 | contig 10998 bp, 10 predicted proteins | sample 3178371 | NCBI WGS metagenome assembly SXGQ01 (sample SAMN11356859, study PRJNA531348) | freshwater metagenome | isolation source: freshwater sample F1-20 | place: China: Fuxian Lake, Yuxi | collected 2017-12-25 | reverse complement strand
GCGCGCCTGATCGAGCGCGAGCTCACCGAGCCGCTGGTCCGCCGGAACAACTCCCTCGCCAAGTTCGCGCACCACACCGGCTTCATCCCGGCCTGCGAAGAACAGGAAGCCGCCTTGCTCCGGCTTTCGGGCGAAGCCCGCGGTCAGCGGGTCCGTCTGGCGATCGCCTCATCGCTCCCGCACCTCAGCGTGCCCGTCCGCTCGCTCGTCGCCCAGCACCTGCTGCGCTTCGATCAGGACGCCACCGACCATAACCTTCCGCTGCTCGTCTGGACCGGCCTCCGTGAGCTCCCGTCCGCGGACCTCATCGATTGCGCGCACATCAGCCGCATCCCGCAGGTCACCCAGCTCATCGCGCGGCGCATCGCCGAAGGCGCCGACAAGGACCCGGCGGCCCTCAATCAGCTCCTCGCGAACGCCGCCGCCATGCCGGACGGCCAGGCCGAGATCGTCGCCGGCGTCGCCGCGGCCCTGCGCGGCTGGCGCAAGGCGCCCAAGCCCGCCGCCTGGGAGACCTTCGTCGCCTCGATCCCCAAGGAGGCCGCGTCCGCCCAGGATTCGGCGCGACAGCTCAACGTCGTCTTCGGCGACGGCCAGGCCCTCGACGAGATCCGGCGGATCGCCCTCGATGACAAGGCGCTGATGGAGCAGCGTCGGGCCGCGCTGCTTTCGCTCATCGACGCCAAGGACAAGCAGCTCAAGCAGGTCTGCGAGAAGCTCATCTACGTCAAGGGCGTGAACATGGAGGCCATCCAGGGGCTCACCCAGTTTGACCACGACGGCGTCGCCTCGCGCATCATCGATCGATATACCCAGTTCTACCCGCACGAACGCCCGCAGATCATCATGGCGCTCGTCTCGCGTCCGCGCTTCGCGGCGGACCTCCTCAAGGCCGTCGAGGCTGGCAAGATTCCTAAGGCGGACTTCGGCCCGGCCGCCGCGCGTCAGGTGCGCGCGTTCAATGACGCCAAGCTCAACGCCCTGCTGACGAAAGTCTGGGGCGAGACGCGCGAGACCTCGGCGGACAAGCTCAAGCTCGTCGCCGAACTCAAGGCGCGGCATACCGCCGACTTCCTGGCCCAGGCCGATCAAAGCAAGGGCCGGGCCTTGTATGCCGCCGTCTGCGGTCAGTGTCACAAGCTCTACGGCGAAGGCGGCGCGCTCGGACCCGATCTCACCGGCAGCGGCCGACATGACCTGAACTATCTCCTCGAGAACATCGTCGACCCCAGCGCCGTCGTGGACGCCGCGTATTATCTGAACAGCCTCACGCTCAAGGACGGACGCGTCCTCAGCGGCATCGTCGGCGCGCAGAGCGAGCGCACGCTTACGCTGCGCTCCGTCGGTCAGGAGACCGTCATCGACAGGCAGGACATCACGCAGCGTGAGACTCTGCCGATCTCGCTCATGCCGGAAGGACTCCTGCAGGCCTTCACGCCCGAACAGCAGCGCGACCTCCTCGCCTATCTCATGGGCAATTCCCAGGTCCCGCTGGCGAAGTAGGGCGGGCTTAACGGAGTCCGACGAGCTCGATGGTGTCGCCGTCGCGGCGGAGCACGATGACGCAGCCTTCGCCGGCCTGCTTCGTGACGCTCAGCGTCCGGGGCACGCGCACGAAGCGGTTGTGGTAGCCGGTCGCGTATCGTCCGAGGCAGAGGGCGCCCTGGCCGGGCTGCTTGCCGCTTTCCTGGATGAGCAGTTCCCAAGGTCCGTGGACGCCGTCGGGCGAGGCCTTCGGGACATGGGTGAACTCATAGGAAGCGAGGCCTTGCCGGCGCATCTCGTGCGTCGCGGCCTCGATCTCATACGCCGCCCGGGTGGCGGCGTCCGTGAGGAAATCGCAGCCCGGGGTCACGGCGAGCAGCAGCAGGCAGAGGAAAGCACGCATGGCGGCGTGGCTGCAGGGTGTCAGGGTCGGCCGGCGGAGCCAATGATGAAGAGCAGCCCCAGCAGGAACTGACCGAGGTCATAGAGCGGTTCGGGGACGGCGACGAGGATGGCGAGCGTGGTGGTGAGGATCATAAGGCAAATATGATACCCCGTCCGCCGCCGGACCGTTAATCGATAAACCTGATAGGGGGTATCGGCCGGGCGGGGTCAGGGGTTGCCTTGGCCCCGGGTTCGGCGACCATAGGCCTCGCCCCGGTCATGAACGTCCACCATCTCGAGCTGTTCTATTACGTGGCGAAGCACCAAGGGATCAGCGCCGCCGTGCGGCACATCCCGTACGGCATCCAGCAGCCCGCGGTCAGCGGGCAGATGTCGGCGCTGGAGTCCAACCTCGGCGTCCGGCTTTTCGAGCGCACCCCTTTCCGGCTGACCTCGCCGGGGCGGAAGCTCTTCGCCCAGATCGAGCCTTTCTTCGCCGGCCTCGACGGGCTCGAGGCGCAGTTGCGCGACGCCGACCGGCCGGAGCTGCGGCTCGGCGCGTCGGAACTCGTCCTCCGCCTGCACATCCCGACCGTCACGCAGCGCCTGCGGTCCCGTTATCCGAAGCTGCAGCTGAGCCTCACGCCCGGCTACCAGGTCCAGTTCGAGACCTGGCTGCGCGAAGGCGTCATCGACCTGGCCATCGTCCCGCTCGAGGCCAAGACCCAGGGCCGCCAGAGCCAGCTGCGGCTCGTGCGGGTCCCGCTCGTCCTGCTCGTGCCGAAGAAATCGCCGTGGAAGCGCGCGGCGGACCTCTGGAAGCAGAAGAAACTGGCCCTTCCCCTCATCGCCTTGCCGCCGGACTCGAGCGTCACGCGCAGCTTTTTCCGCGACCTGCGTCGCCACGGGGTCGTCTGGTCGCAGACCAAGGAGGCCGCCTCCATGGAGATGGTCACCAGTTATGTCGCCACCGGCGAAGGCCTGGGCGTGAACCTCGCCATCGCGGACGCCATCGCCGACGCGGGCGTGCGGGTGCTGCCGCTCGACGGCTTCGCGCCGATGGAGATCGGCCTGCGCTGGACCGGCGAGATGACGCCGCTCCTGCGCGACACCATCCTCGAACTGCAGAAGTACGCGCGCGAGACCTGGCCCGAGTGGGCGATCGACGAACCCATGCCCGAGCCCAGGAAGCCCGGGCGACGGAAGCAGGCCTGACTCAGCGCTTAGCCAGCGCCTGCGTGATCGCCACGCAGGCGAGCGCGGCGTTCTCGGCGCGGAGCACCGTGGGACCAAGCACGACCGGACGGAAACCTGCGGCCCGGGCGGCGGCGTATTCCTCGGCAGTGAGGTCGCCTTCGGGGCCGATGAGCCAGGTGACTTTCGAGGCCTTCGTGAAATCCAGGTGCGCGACCGGTTCCGCATCGAACTCGAGCGAGCCCGTCAGGCGCAGTTCGCCGGCGACCGGGGCGGGCAGGCGTTCGGTCCATTCGCGGAAGCGGACCGGGGCGGCGATCTCGGCGCGCCACGGATGGCCGGACTGCTTGCAGGCCTCGACGGCCTGCTGCTGCCAGCGTTCGCGGCGGGCGCGGGCGCGGTCGGCGTCGAGCTTCACCTCACACCGGGCGGTCTCGAGCGGGATGACGCCGGCGGCGCCGGCTTCGCAGCAGGCGCGTACCAGGTCGTCCATCGTGCCGCCCTTCGGCATGCCTTGGGCGACGAAGATCGCGGGCGAGAGCGGATCGGCCTTGCGCGCGCGGATGACTTCGACCATCGCCCCGTCGCCGTCGGCGGAGGCGAGCCGGCCTTCGACCACCAGGCCCTCGCCGTCGAGGAGCACGACCGCGTCGCCGCGGCGGGCGCGGAGGCTGCGGACCACGTGGGCGGATTCGTCGGCCGAAAGCTTCACGTGGGCGCCGGGCTTGCAGGCCGGGGCTTGTTCGTGATCGATCCAGACGCGCAGCGGGCTCATCAGGCGAGGGCGACCGGGCGGTCGTAGGAAGGATCCCAGTCTTTCCAGACCGGTTCGTAACCGTGGGCGCGGAGCATCGCGGCGACTTCGTCGGGGGAGCGGTCGTCCTCGATCGCGAACTGCTCGAGCGAGGCCTCGCGGCCTTCGGCGTAGCCCCCCGGGTTCGTGTGCGAGCCCGCGCTCATCGCCGTCACGCCCACGCGGCAGGCGTGGTCGCGGAACTTGCGGCTCTCGCGGGTGCTCAGCGTCAGCTCGACCTCGGAGCTGAGCAGGCGGAAGGCGCAGATCGCCTGGACCAGGTCGCGGTCGGTCATCTCGACCTTCGGCTGCAGCTCGCCTTCGTGGGGGCGGATGCGCGGGAAGGAGACGCTGGTGCGGCTCCGCCAGTGCTTGCGTTCGAGCCAGCGGAGGTGGAGGGCCGTGAAGAAGCATTCCGCGCGCCAGTCCTCGAGGCCGAAGAGGGCGCCGAGGCCGATCTTGTGGACGCCGGCGGCGCCCACGCGGTCCGGGGCGTCGAGGCGGTAGAGGAAGTCGGACTTCCGTCCCTTCGGGTGGTGGACGTTGTACGTCTCGCGGTGATAGGTCTCCTGGTAGACCAGCACCGCGTTGAGGCCGTGCCTGCGGAGCTCGGCGTATTCCGCGGTCTCCATCGGCTGGACTTCCATCGACAGCGAGGAGAAGTGCGGGCGGAGGAGGCCGAGGGCTTGGACGAAGTAGGGGAGTTCCACCTTGGTGGATTCGCCCGTCAGGATGAGCAGGTGGTCGAAGCCCAGCTTCTTGAGCGCGCCCGCCTCGCGGAGGATCTCGCCCGGATTGAGCGTGCGGCGCGGGACCTTGTTGCCGGCCGAGAAGCCGCAGTAGGTGCAGACGTTCTGGCACTCGTTGGAAAGGTAGGCCGGCGCGAAGAGCTGCATCGTGCGTCCGTAACGTCGCAGCGTGCGTTCGTGGCTGAGGCGGGCCATGCGCTCCAGGTGCGGAGCGGCCGCGGGCGAGACCAGCGCCTTGAAGTCCTCGAGGTCGGCCGAGTCGGCTTCGGCGCGCGCGAGGGCGCGGAGCACGTCGGCCTCGGTCTTGGCCGCGACGGACCGAAGGACCTCGTCCCAGGGATGGGCGGCATGGACTTCGGCGAACGACATCGGCCCGTCACTGTGGGCCAAAAAGCGCGCAGGGCAAGGGCGGGCGCGCGCTCAGAGGATCGCGGCGTAGCCGGCGGCGTCGAGGAGCGCGCCCAGCTCGGCCGGGTTCTTCACCTTCACCTTGATCATCCAGGCGCCGGCGTAAGGCTCGCGGTTGACGAGGTCGGGCGAGTCGTTGAGGGCGGAGTTGGCCTCGAGGATCTCGCAGGAGACCGGGCTGTAGAGGTCGGACGCGGCCTTGACGGATTCCACCGTGCCGAAGACGTCGCCGTGGTTGAACGCCGCGCCGACCTTCGGGAGGTCGACGAACGTCACGTCGCCGAGGGCGGCCTGCGCGTGGTCGGTGATGCCGATGACGGCGGTGCCGTCGGCGGCGACCTTGATCCACTCGTGGTCCTTGGTGTAACGGAGGTCGGCAGGGACGTTGCTCATGGGTTCTGGGTAGGGTGGGCGGAGATTATTTCAACCCTTCACTTCACGAAAGGCTCGGCCGAGAGGCGCAACGGGATCCGGTGGCCGCGGATGTCGACCGTCAGCGACGCGGAGGCCGCGTGGCCGGCGGCGACGAGGGCCGTGCCGATCGGCTTGCCCAGGACCGGGGACTGCGTGCCCGAGAGCACTTCGCCGACGGGCGTCTCTCCGGAGTAGACGATCGCGCCTTGGCGGGCGATGCGGCGGTCATCGAGGGAGAAGAGGACGACCGAGGAGACCGGGCCGCCTTGGGCCTGGCGATGGAGCGCCTCCCGGCCGATGAATTCCGGCTTCGTGAACTTCACCGTCCAGCCGAGGCCGGCCTGGATGGGCGAGATCTGCTCGGAGATCTCGTGTCCGTAGAGCGGGTAGTTCGCCTCGAGGCGGAGCGAGTCGCGGGCGCCGAGGCCGGCGGGGACGAGGCCGTGCGGCTGGCCGGCGGCGAGGAGCGCGCGGGCGACCTGGACGGCGGAGGCCGCGGGCAGGTAGATCTCGAAGCCGGGCGAACCCGTGTAGCCCGTGCGGGAGATCAGGCAGCCGGCGACGCCGGCCACTTCGCCGAACACGAAGCCGAAGCGCCTGATCGAGGCGAGCGGCGTCGCGGTCGCCAGCGCGAGGATCGCTTCGGCGCGCGGGCCTTGGAGGGCGAGCTGGGCCCAGGCGGCGCATTCGTCGAGCACCTCGACCTGGTGGCCGCCGACGTGGGCGCGCATCCAGGCGATGTCCTTCGGCGCGTTGGAAGCGTTGAGGCAGATCAGGAACTCGTCGTCGGCCAGGCGGTAGACGATCAGGTCGTCGACGCAGCCGCCGTCGGGCTGGCACATCACCGTGTAGCGGGCCATGCCGACCTTGATGGTGCCCATCTCGTTGGTCATGATCCCGTCGAGGAACTTCGCCGCGTCGCGGCCGCGGACGCGGGCCTCGCCCATGTGCGAGACGTCGAAGAGGCCGGCCGCCTGGCGGACCGCCATGTGCTCCTCGATGATGCCCGCGTATTGCACGGGCATCTCCCAGCCGGCGAAGGGCACGATGCGGCCGCCGAGTTCGACGTGCAGGGCGAAGAGAGGCGTGCGGGAGAGCGGGGCCGACATGATGCAACCAAGGTGCGACCCCGGACGGGCGTTCCAACAAAAAAGCCCGGCCGAGCGGCCGGGCTTTGGGAGGCGGCGCGGAGTCCGGCTCAGAGGCCGAGTTCCTTGCGGAGACCCGCGAGGGCGGCCTTGAAGTCTTCTTCCGAGATGGCCTTGTTGCGGCGCTTGCTCTCGAGGAGGGCGTAGCGGGAGCTGAACTCGGAATACTTGAGGGCTTCGGCCTGGGCGCGGGCGGCGGCGGCGGCCTTGTTGGCTTCGGCGAGCTTGGCTTCGGCGTCGAGGCGGGCGTCAGCGACGGCCTTCTCGGCGGCCTTGTTGGCTTCGGCGAGCTTGGCGTCGGCCTGGGCGCGGGCTTCGGCGACGGCCTTGTTGGCTTCGGCGAGCTTGGCGTCGGTCTGGGCGCGGGCGGCGGCGGCGGCCTTGTTGGCTTCGGCGAGCTTGGCTTCGGCGTCGAGGCGGGCCTCGGCGACGGCCTTCTCGGCGGCCTTGTTGGCCTCGGCGAGCTTGGCGTCGGCTTCCTGCTTGGCCTTGGCGGCGGCGGCCTTCTGGGCGGCGAGATCGAGGCGGGCCTTGGCGAGGTCCTTCTGGCTGTCGGCGGTGGCTTCCTTGACGTTCGACGTCGAGCGGCGGGCGAGTTCGTCGGCGCGGGCGGCCAGGGCCTTGATGGCGACGGACGCGTTGTCCTGGGAGTCCTTGAGCGACTTCATCTCGGCGGCGTAGGACTGCTCGAGCTTGCCGAGGCGATCTTCGCCGGAGTTGGCGTCGGCCTTGGCCTGGGCCACGACGGCCTTGGCCTGGGAGACCTTGGCTTGCGGCGCGGCGAGGGCGGCGCGGCGGGCTTCGACCGTCTTCAGGTTCTTCTCGGCGGAAACCCGGGCGGCCTCGGCGTCGGCGGTGGCCTGAGCGAGGGCGAGTTCGGCTTCGGCGAGTTTCGCCTTGGCGGCCGCATCCTTACCCTTGGCGGCCTTGGCGGCTTCGATGCTCTTGGCGATCTCGGCGAGGCGGGCCTTCGCGGCGGCTTCACGGGCGACGAGGGCGGCCTGGATCTTCGCGGCGGCTTCCTTGGTGGCGGCGAGGTCGGACTGCAGTTCTTCCTTGGCGGCGGCTTCTTCGCCGAGGGCCTTCTTGGAAAGCTTCTTGAATTCCGGATTATCGGCGGCGGGCACGCCGGCCTCACCGGCGGCGGGCACCTTGGTGAGGTTGACCTTCACGGCGGCGGGGAAGCCGAACTCGATGCCTTCGCTGGTCGTGATCAGGCGGGGCTTGAGCTCGGTCGTCTCGGTGAGGTAACCGCCCTTGCCGATCTGCAGCTCGTAGTTCTTGGTGCGGTCGAGCTTGATGGTGGTCGGCGTGCGACCGACGGCTTCGCCGTTCACGCGGACGGCCGCGGCGGTCGGGTTCGAGGACACCACGACCGTGTCGATGTTGGCCGAGTCGACCGAGGACTTGCAGCCGACGAGAGCGACGCAAAAGGCGAGGAGGGAAACGTGGATACGCATAGGACGGGGCTTGGGGTCTGAGAATTGCGTCCAAATCGAAGGCAGTTTCAACCCCTAATCGCCTGTCCTGAGGGCGGGGTTGACACCGGGCCGCTGTGAACAACCCTGTGAACAAGGAAGATGGCCAGCATAGCTCAGTTGGTAGAGCAGCCGCCTTGTAAGCGGCAGGTCGTCGGTTCAAGTCCGACTGCTGGCTCCATTTCCGTCCGGATTAACCCTGAAAAGGGCTGATTATCGCCTTTTCAGGCCGACCGCAGAGCCCGCCGAAGCGCGTCGGCCATGCGGACCACCGGGCGGATCGCGGCCACGTCGTGCACCCGGATCATCGAACAACCTTGGGCGATGCCCCAGGCGGCGGTCACGTCGTTGCCCGGTCCGCGGCGGAGCGGATCGGGTTCGCCGAGCACCAGGCCGAGCGTGGATTTACGGCTCGTCCCGAGCAGGACCGGGTGGCCGAGGGCGGCGACCTTGGCCAGGTCGCGCACGAGCATCAGGTTCTGCTCCGGCGTCTTGCCGAAACCGAAACCGGGATCGGTCCAGAGTTGCTCCGGCGCCATGCCGGCGGCCTTCGCCGCGCGCAGGCAGGCCCGCAGGTCGTCCAGCATCTCGGGCCAGAACTCCCGGTAATTCGCCTCGCGTCGGCGATGCATGAGGATGAGCGGGCAACGGGCGGTCGCGCAGACCGCGCCCATCGGCGACTCGTCTCCACGGGCTCCGAATCGTCCGCCCTCCACGTCGTTGACGAGGTCCGCGCCGGCGGCGACGGCCGCCGCGGCGACGTTTGGTTTGTAAGTATCGACCGACAGCGCGGCCTGCGGGAAGCGGCGGCGCAAGGCGCTTACGACGGGCAGCAGGCGGGCGAGCTCATCGTCGGCGGCGACCGGCGACGCGCCCGGGCGGGTGGACTCCGCGCCTAGGTCGAGCACGTCGGCGCCATCGCCCAGCAAGGCTTCGGCCCGGCGGAGCGCGTCGTCGACGCCCGGCAGCGCGCCGCCATCGGAAAATGAGTCCGGGGTCAGGTTCATGATGCCCATGATCAACGTGCGCCGACGCCAGTCGGGCAGGGGGGTGCCATGAGGGCTGGACCAGGACATTACGTGGGGGTTAGGGGGCGGCTTCGGGGGGTGCAACCCTAGAGGGGGAGGGGGGGATTTTGACCGTCCCTCCATCTATTAGACGGAATGATGAGGCATAATTATCCATAAACAATTGAACAATAACACTTTACAGATTAATGCTTCGGTATCGACCTTAACAGGGGCTATTTATGACCGATTTAGCCTGCTGGGGCTTGCAAATTAGCACACTTTTACGGACTTTTCCGCGTCCGAAACACCTCCTTTATGTTTTCTCGTATCCTCAGTCGGGTCGGTCTGCTCGCCGCCCTCTCCCTGGCCTTCATCATGGCCGGCTGCTCCAAGGAAGAATTGACCGTCCGTCAGTCGACCATGGACCCCAAGGGCCCGGTCGCGCAGGTCCAGTTCGATGTCTTCATGGACACCGTCTGGCTCGTCGTGGTGCTCTTCGCCCTCGTGGGCGGCATGTTGGTCTACGCGGTCATCAAGTTCCGCTCCCGTCCGGGCGACGAGGACAAGCCCGCCATCGTCGAAGAGGGCCACGGCAATCCCCTCATCGAGATCGGCCTCATCACCGCTTCCATCGGCGCCCTCGTGATCATCGCGATCCCGACGCTGAGCGCCATCTGGTACACGGACGACGTCCCGGCCGAGTCCGTCCCGACCTCCAAGCTCTCCGCCTGGTATCCGCGCGTCGAAGGCACCCGCGAGAACTACGCCAAGACCGTCGAAGACCAGGTGCTCGAGGTCGACGTCATCGGCAAGCAGTGGTGGTTCCGTTTCGAATACCCGCAGCTCGGCATGACCAACGACGCCAAGCACTCCGTTCCGAACGAGCTCGTCATCCCGAAAGGCAAGGCCGTCCGCATCAACCTGCGCTCCGAGGACGTCATCCATTCCTTCTGGGTCCCCAAGATCGCCGGCAAGGTCGACCTCATGCCCGGCCGCAAGAACCACATGTGGATCCAGGCCGACCAGACCGGCCACTATTACGGCCAGTGCGCGGAGTTCTGCGGCGACTCGCACGCCTACATGCTCTTCCGCGTCGAAGTCGTCGAGCCCGCCGAATTCGCCAAGTGGGTGCAGAAGCAGAAGGCCGACGCCGCCCCGGTGGCCGCCGGTTCCGCGGCCGAGAAGGGCAAGGCCCTCTTCGCCGCCAAGAGCTGCGTCATGTGCCACAACGTCGGCGGTCATTTCGGCGCCGGCGCCTTCGGTCCCGACCTCACTCACGTCGCCTCGCGCAAGTCCCTCGCGGGCGCCTGGCTCGACAACCGCGACGCCGCCAAGCAGCGCGCGCTCGAGCAGTCGACCGGCAACACCGAGAATTCCGTCCCCGTCGATGACGCCAAGCTCAAGGCCAACCTCATCCGGTGGATCGGTTCGTCCGGCGTCGCGCACGGCGACGACGGCAAGCTGTCCAAGGACGTCAAGCCCGGCAACCGCATGCACTACTACAAGATGTTCAACGTCGCGGGCCTCCGCGAGACGAACCAGCGGTTCACCGCCGAGGAGCTCGACCACCTCGCCGAATACCTCCTCACCCTCAAGTAAGCCCTGACCCCGAATTTTCCCGACCATGTCCCACGACTCCCATCACGCTCCCGTCGCCTGCAAGACCGAGCTGGCCCCTGAGCGCAGCGACCTCGGCCTGTACCGCCCGGACCGGGCGACCGGCTGGACCGACTGGCTGACCCCCGTCGACCACAAGAAGATCGGCGTCCTCTACGGCGCGTTCGCGATGCTGTACTTCCTCATCGGCGGCGTCGAGGCGCTCGCCATCCGCACGCAGCTGGCCCGTCCGGACAACGACTTCGTCACGGCGCGCATGTACAACCAGCTGTTCACCATGCACGGCACCACGATGATCTTCCTCGGGGTCATGCCGCT
>SXGQ01535309.1_pt1 | contig 10999 bp, 15 predicted proteins | sample 3178371 | NCBI WGS metagenome assembly SXGQ01 (sample SAMN11356859, study PRJNA531348) | freshwater metagenome | isolation source: freshwater sample F1-20 | place: China: Fuxian Lake, Yuxi | collected 2017-12-25 | reverse complement strand
ATAAATGATGAGATTTTTCACAGCTTTTAGTTTATTGTTTTGTTCTGCAATGTTTGCTCAGGAACCACCTGTTGCTAAGGAGCCTTCATCAAAAGACAAGGAAGTCTTGAAGGCTTTGATTTCTGAACTAGATAGTGAAGAAATTAACGTAAAGCTCAAAGTTGTTCACAAAAAAGAATGTGAAAAGATAGTTAAAGACAATTGTTTCTCTTGTCATAATTTAAATTCTGTGTCTAAAGATTTAGGCTTATTCGATGAAGAAAACGAAATTCTTCTAAAAGAAAGCAAAGATACTTTAGTCAAATTTATACAAAATGAAAAAGCATTTGATAAATGCAAAAAACTAGAAGAAAAACAAAAAACTAGATTGCTGAAGTTCTTTGAAAAATGAAAATAAATCTATTATTAGGTGGACGATAGGTAATGTTGCCAAGCAAGGATTATCTTGCTTGAAAAAATCAATTAAATCATTTGTAGATTGCTATGGAAAAGATTTTGATTTTTATATTTGCTATAATAATATTGCAAAACCAGAAATAAGTTTAAATATAGATGTAAAATTTATAAAACAAGAAAGCACAATACTTGAAGGATCAGGAAGCATTTGGAAATACACACCTGCAAGAATAGACATTTCAAAAAAAGAACTTTTCATTGATAATGATATTGTTTTTATAAGAAAAAATAATAAAATATTAAATTTTCTTAACAATGATTCATTTTTAATATGTGAAGATAATATCCAATATTTTGGTAAATTTCAACATTTATTTAATGAAGATGAAAAATTTAATGCAGGATTGTTAGGATTTCCATCTGGATTTGATTTAGAAACCAACATTATTAAAATTTGGAAAGAACATGGCTCATTGCAAAACATAGATTCAGCAGATGAACAAGGATTAATTTCATTTTTGATAAAATCACAATTAAGTTTTTCGGTTTTGAACAAAGAAGATATTGTAATTTTACACCCAGATGGAATCGTTGAAAATATTAGATCTTATGTACCGCTGCATGATTGGTTTAATCATGATGCTTATCATTTTGTTTTAATAAATAAAAAAATACATAAACATTACAATAAAATGTTTATTAGTTTGTTGTAAATAAAACTATGGCATTTGAAAAAAAAATATTTTTGAAAAGTTCAATTTCTTGGGAGCATCATAGACATGGATGGAAAGAAACAATAGATTGTATTAAAACAAATTTTGAATGTTCAAATGGAATTTGGTTTTACTCTCATATAGAAACAGAAATAATATCAAAAATTGTTATAAAAAAACCTTGGATTGCATTTATGCATAACACTCCACAACATCCACCTCATTTAAATAAATTATATGGTGAAACAATTTGTATTGATAATTTTATAAACAGTAAAACATGGATTGATAGTTCTAAATATTGTCAAGGATTGTTTGTATTATCAGAATATTGTAAAAAATATTTTGAAGATAAAGTAAAAGTTCCTGTTAATTCATTGTATCACCCAACAACAACTCCTGATTTGAAATTTGATTTATTAAAGTTTGGTTCAAACAAAAGTAAAAAAATAATATTAATAGGTCATTGGTTGAGAAATTTTGAGTCTTTCGATCAGTTAAAATCACCAATATATCCAAAATTTTGGTTAGAATGTGGAGATTTTGATCATGATAAAATTGATTTTAATTCAGTTAAAAAATTAAAAAGAATTGATAATTGCGAATATGATAAATTACTTTCTGAAAATTTAGTATTTCTTGATTTTTATGATACATCCGCTAATAATGCTCTGTTAGAATGTATAAGTCGAAACACACCTGTATTAGTACGAAAATTGCCAGCTGTAGTTGAATATCTTGGTGAAGAATATCCGTTCTATTTTGAAAATTTATCAGAAGCTGAAAATAAATTGAAAAACATAGAAAACATAATAAAAACTCATTTATATTTAACAAACATGAATAAAATAAAATTTACATATGAGTATTTTGTAAATTCTTTTGGAAATTCTGATATTTATAAAAATTTAAAAAAATATATTAATATTTTGCTGTAATTTTTTGTTTTTCTAAATATAAAAACTGATGGAGGACTTGTTAAAAATGTGGATGCCTATGGGTTTGATATTTGAAAAGCATCATGCTCAACTTCCTACACCAATTTATATTGGAGAAGGAAAAATAAGATTATATTATAGCACAAAAATAAATAAAAAAAGCCAAATAAATTTTATAGATATATGCGAAAAAACTTTAAAAGTATTATCTGATCCACAGACTGCTTTACTACATGGAATTAATGGATCTTTCGACCATGCTGGAGTTATGCCTTCTTGTATAAATTCGGGAAAAATGTTTTATAGTGGTTGGTATTTACGTCACGATGTTCCGTATGGACATGCGATAGGTGTCGCATCTATAATGCCAGATGGTACGCTTGTCAAAAAAAACGGTCCTATTCTTGATAGAAATTATTATGAACCATTTTTAGTAAATTCACCATTTGTTGAAAAAAAAAGAAATTTATGGAAAATGTATTATTGCAGCGGAACTGGCTGGCATGACGGTCAACCAACGTATAACATAAAAAAAGCCACAAGCAAAGATGGAAAAATGTTTTTATCAAAAAATAAAACTATTATTACATATGAAAATCAAAAAGAAGCCATATCAAGAATTTGTAAATTTGAAAATTTATTTTATTATTCTTACAAAATAAATTCTAAAAAATACAAAATAGCATTCCAAAATAAAATTGGAACAAAAAAAGATTTGATATTTCAAACTTCTAAATGGGATTCGGAAATGCAATGTTATCCGTATATTTATAAAAGAAAAAAAATTAAATATTTATTTTATAATGGAAACGGATATGGAGAAACAGGAATAGGAGCATTAATATGGAAGCTGGATACAGATTAGAAAAAAAATTTTTCTCACCTGAAAAAATAAAACTTATTAAAAATGATATGGAGAAAATATTTTCTCATTTTGATTCTGGATCGGGTGATGTTGATAAAAAAATTATTAGAATTTTTGAAAAAAATTTCGATGCTTTTATTGGTTGTTCGCATTTATGTCAAAAATTACCAAGTGTTTATGCATTGGCATCGGATGGCAGAATTATCAAATATTTAAAAAAAATAGGTTTGTCATTTCCTGTCATGAACACAAAGCCACTGGTTTCATTTAGTTCGAAAAAAACTTCCAAATCTGAATTTTACTGGAAAGTTCCTGCACATCAAGATTTTGCTAGCAATTTAGGAAGCGACAATGGTGTAACATGTTGGATTCCCTTGGTAAATATAAATCATAAACTTGGACCATTGGAAATAGCTCCCTATAGCCAAAATTATGGCTTGTTAGAACATCACGGAACACCACCCATCCTTATTAATTCAGATTTTAAATTTGTTTCCATGCCCATGAATATTGGAGATGTTTTGTTCTTTAATACAAAAACAGTACACAAATCTGGTGTTAATTTAACTGATGACGAAATCAGGTGGTCTTTACATTTTAGATACAATGATGCAAACGATGTTTCGTTTATAGAAAAAAACTATCCACGCAACAGAACAAATGATTAAATTATTTTTATATGATTCGCACGATACCAATTACTTTTATTTTTCCAAGGTGAATATTCAAGATAATCTTTAAGATTTCCGCCAAAATTTTTTTTATATAAAAATTCGTCTCTATCAGATGTTGTAACTGGCAATTGATAATCCAATGCTCTTCCAACATCAATTAAGAAACATTTGTTTATTTTATTGTGTAAATTCAAAATAAACCAAGAAGACAATGTTTCACCAGCTTGAAATAAATATACTGAATTTTCTGTGTGGGATTTTATAATATTCTCAAGTATGATTTCTTTTTCTATATGAGAATCTATTTCTAAATTTATATGAGAATGATTTTCAATTTTGTTTTTATATCCAAAATACTCCAAATGACTTAAGCCTATTGTTTTTATTTTATATTTTTTAATTGAATTTATGAATTTTTCATATTTGCCAAATAAGAACGCTTCTTTGAATGTTGTTGCATTATGCCAAACAATATTTGAATTTAAAATTGATTTAATTAAATTTTCTATATTGCCAATATTTTCGTGAACATTTTTGTCGCACCCGCCAAATCCTATTCCGATAAATAAATTTTCAGGTAGTTTGTTTTTAATTTTAGCAACAACAGCATAAGCAGTATCATCAGCTTGCCATTTTTCAAACATACACTTTTCTAATTCGCATCCAGAAATAAAATTCCAAAAAAAATGATTTAATTTAATAAAAGAAAAATATTTTTTGTTATTTAAACAATCTAAATATAAATCAAATCCATCATATAGTTTTTGTTTAATTTTCATTACTAAACCACAATGCACTTTCTCTTTTGTCCATATGAACTAAAGGTTGTTGTGAATAATAAAATAAAACAAATGTTTGTCTGAACGCATTCTCAGGTGCAACTATTTTTTTTGGGTATCCATGATAAGATTCATTTGTGTTTGCACATATTACAACTCTATTGTTACATGGTAATATTTTTTCGATGCACTCTTTTTTGTTCCATAACTCAAGATGACCATTATATTCCTCTAGCCAATTAGTACTCGAATAATATAGTAAATTTGCAACCGTCCATGCTTTTAGTTTTGGATTCCAAGAATTATCTAAATGTATATCCATATGCGCTCCATTTATAGCTCTCTGTATTCCACCGCCTCTTGTTGCATTAGGATCAAAAAATATTGGCACATTAAGAATTTTTTCCATAAATGTTATAATTTTTTTGCTATAAAAAAAATTTATTACTTCTTTTAAAGAACCTTTTATTTCTGCATAATCGGCAACAACTCTATTATTGATAAAACTATCTTTGTTCTTATGAGTATTAATCCAAGTTTTTATTTCTAAAGATTCATCAAATATTTTTTTTGATATTTTATCATCAAAAAAATTATCAATAACCAAATGGGGAAAAGGTTTTGCTTTTTTAAATTTGCAAACAAGATCATCATTTTCCAAATCAATTATTGTTTCCATTTTAATCCTTGAAATATTTATCAGGAAAATTTTTATAATATTTTTTTACTACCAAATCATCAATATTTAGTACTGGTCTACCTATTTCAGTTGGCACATCTCTGTATTGTTTGTATAAAGCAAACCAAGTTTGCCGTGGATGCCACCAATTTAGTTCTACCACGGTTAATCCAAAATTTTTTGCTGTTTTTTTTATAAATTTTTTACTATATGCAAAACATTCTTTATATTTCCATCCATTTTTTGTATTACTTTTATTACCGCTTTTATAAAATGTAGCTAGAATTACACCATCATCTTTAATTGTCTCACTCATAAATTTAATATAATTAATAGTTAAATCTAAGCCAGTATGAGAAAAAATTGAATGTGCAATTATAAAATCAAATTTATTTTTAATTTCATCAAAGTTTGAAACTATAACTGCTTGCTTTTTTTTTATAATTTCATAACTAAATTCATTTTTGATAAAATCAGAAAATAAATTTTTATTTGGATCATATCCAAAATAATTTTCAACATCTAAATAAGGAATTAACAATCTTCCTAATCTTAAACAACCACAGCCAAAATCTAATACTTTATGATTTTCTCGTAAACCACAATTAAACAATAAAGAAAATTGTGTGCCACTACAAAAATCAAACTCGTTTTTGTTTCCAACATATTCTCTGTAGTTAAAATTCATAAGACAAAATCATCATTATTTTTAATTTTTTTAGCTGGTGAACCAAGCCAAAGACCATTTTTTTCAGAAATTGTTTTAACTACTGAAGAACCCTGCCCCAAAAATGTTCTTTCCGCTATTGATATATTGTCTCTTGTAATTGTGTTTGTACCTAAAAAACAATTATCGCCAATATTATTATGACCAGCAATAACAACATTTCCGCTCATGAAAACATTGTTTCCCACAACGCTGTGATGACCAATATGACTAAAGCTCCACATCATAAAATTATCGCCTACTTTGCAAAAAGGTTGTATGTTACATCCTTCAAGAATAAATGCATTTTTTCCTATATTGGCATTCCATATATATGCTTTGCTGCTAATATAACTTACAAGTTCATAACCTTTACATTCTATTTTCTCGCTTATTTTTTGACGTAAAACATTCATGTCTGAAGCGTACAAAGATGCGTGAAATTTGTGATCATAAGAGGAGTGTGTTTTTTTTATTTCTTCAAATGGTATGACTGGAAGATCACAGAATAAAGATTCTTTGATATAAACACCATCAACACAAAAAGCTACAGGTTGATATTGTGAGTCATTTTTAAAATAAAAATAAGTCAGTTCTGCCATATCTCTGTTTCCAAAAATAATAAGTTTCATAAAAACCTCTTGTTAATGCTTCCATTTACAATCTTCATTATTAAAACAAAACCAATCTGAATTAATTTTTGTAGGAACTGTTTCAAACATATTATAGGACAAATTAAGTTTTTTTAAATTAAGTTTTTGAAAAGATTCTGGCAATTCTTTTAAACAATTTCTGTATAAAGAAATTTCTTGAAGATTATGAAGTTGTCCAATATTTTCTGGTAATTTTTCAATTTTGTTTTTATTTAATCGCATTCCTTTTAATTGTCTTAATTCACAAATTTCATCTGGCAAAACAGTTATTTTGTTTGCAACAAGCGAAAGCCATTGTAGATTTTTCCAGTTAGAAATTTCATTTGACAAACAATCAATATTAGTTAATCCCCAAGAAAAAAATTGCATTTTTTTAAATTTCCAAATAAAATTAGGAATCTCTCTAATTTTGTTTAAATAAAGATTTAATACCTGAATATTTAAACATGCTGATATTGGAGAAACATCCAATAATTTATTTTTATGTAATTTAATAACTTTCAAATTTGAAAATCCAGAAATCCAATCTGGTATTAATTTCAAATTGTTTACACCCAAATTTAAAAATTCAATATTATTATTTTTGACCCATGATGGAACTTCTGTTAAATAATTTGAAGCAAGATCTAGATGTGTAAGATTTTCAAAATGCATGTCTGGCATTGAACAGATTTTGTTTTTTCTTAAATCTAAAAATTTTAAATTTTCTAATTTTCTTAATAACAACAAAATTTCATTTTTTTGTTTGCATGTTCTGATACATCCATAAAAAATATTTTTTTTATTATTTAGTTTTGCATAAATACAATGATCGTTTTCAAATTCAAAAGTAGCATCTGGAACATCGTGTAATATTCTTGAAACAACGTCTCTATCAGACATAAAATTTATCCATATATTTTTCGAGAGATTTCTTCCATTTAAAGAAAGGTTGCCAATCTATAGTTGGTAAAGAATCCATAGAATAACTTGAATAAAATTTTTGCCATCCAAGATTATTCAAACAGCCTTCAATAATTGTAGATGCACCAAATTGGAAGTCATCATAACCATAATAATTTCCCAATTCACAGACTACATATTTTCTATTTCTTTCTGTCATTGATAAAAGAAAATCTTCCATATCATGAGGCAATTCTTCATCTCCATAAGTAGGACAAAGAAACAATACTACGTCAGCCCAAATGATTGCCTCTTTAACATGTTTAACATCACATGTAAATTTAGAGGCAACATTTTTGGTGCGACCATGATTAGAGTCATAAATTACTTGCATTTTCATTAAAGCAACTTTCAATAACTGATATTCTTTTATAGTTATCTGTATTTATAAATTCTAATTTTATTCCTTCTTTTTCAAATATTTCTTCATCATATAAATTTCTGCCTCCGGGCAAGTTAAAATAATGTGTTGCTCCAAATTTCTTGCATATGTCCAATATTCTATATTGGTTCTTCTTTTCAGATGGCATATCTGATGAATAAAAAAAATTTGTTTTTATGTTTAAGAAATTGGACATCCATTCAATTGAATCGCAGAGCATTGGACAGAGCATCTTGTAATTGTAGAGACTGCTATAATACGAAAACAAAGGATGATCCGCAACTGATTTTCCATAAATTGTTTTAAATGTAAGTAATGTTTCATTGCTCCAAGAATCATCAATTTCTATTTTATTGATTATTGTTTCTCTAGGACATTTTTTTATTGGTATGGTTAGCCAAAGTGGTTCGTTAATGCGGATTTTATTTCTATTGATCCATCCACGACGAATATATTGAACATCATCAAAGAATACAAATGCGTCAACTGAATTAATGAGCTTGAAATAGCCTAAATATGGGAAAAAATAAGGCTGCATTACCGCAATCTTCATTTTAACTCTTTATTTTAAATTTTTTAGAAAGATCTGGATAAATTGAATTTTTTATTTTATTTACATCTTTTAAATGTAACATCAAAGTCAATCCTCTTGCTGCCTGCTCTGGTGTCATATACATGTTCCACCCGATGAAATCAAATACATTCTGCTCCATTAAATTTATTTCTTCTCTGCCTTCATATCTCGCTTTCTTAAACCATTTTACAGAATCTATGCTGTCTGTGAAGATCATTCCGCCCTTTCCTATATTTAATATTTTGTTTGCGCTGAAAGAAACACACTGAAATGTGTCTTTTTTATACATGCCTCTACTTAATTCACAAGCACTATCGTATATTGGATATGGTTTTAACTGATAAGATCCTGTCCATTCAAAACTTTCAAAGTTTACTGTTCCTCCTGCATGTATTATTGAACAAGGGACAGAAACATAAGTTTTTGATGGAATTGTAACTTCTTTAACTTTCAAATATTTACAACATAAGAACAAAGCGTTAGTACAGTTGTCTACAGCAACAGCATATTTACTTCCAACAAAATTTGCCATTTTTTTTTCAAATTCATCTACAATTTTATATGGATTCATTAATTATTCCATGTAGCGCTTAATTAACTTAGTGATATACTAAATTTCATATTAACTTTTCATCTAAAAAAAACCAATACCATTTTGTTTTTTGGAAATAATGTTTTAATTCTTTGTAATTTTTTACAATTAATTTTTTATTTTGAACAATATTTTTTTCATATTTGTGCTGAATATTTTCAATTGGTAAATCTAAAAAAATTTGAATTTTATTGATTGTTTTGTTCCAATTTTTTATTTCATTATATCTAATTGTTAAAAATTCGCTACTCTTAATTAAAGAGCAGAAATGTTGTGTCAAAAAATCTAACATTTCAAAAAAATTGTTAGCACTATCTATGCTAATAATAAATGGATCTATTTCAAAAACTTTATCTCCTTTTACTCTTTGCCATTTTTTATTATTTGTAGCTGCATATAATGATACCAATATATCAAAAAAATTATCTCTTAATATGTGTATAAATTTTACATTATTTTTAAGTAAATAATTCCATATTTTATTTTCAAGTGATAAATGATTATATAAAATTTTAAATCCATTATTTAAAGAAAATACATAATCAACGTATTTTTTCAAATCATAACTTTCATCTATTATATAACTTATCTTGTTTGATTCGTCTGTATTGACAGAAAAAGGAAAATGTGATTTTGTAAGTCGAAAATTATTTTCTTCGTATAAATTTTTTATTATGCTTTCGCTATCTGGCAATCCTCTGTGAATTGAATATGGATGAAATATCTCGTAAGCAACTTTTAGTTTAGAGTGTTTTTCAAGCGATTCGTTTATAACAGTTGTTCCTGATCTATATGATCCCAAAACAATATATTTTAATTTTTCCATTTAATTTGTTTTCTCCACCAAACAAATGAATAAAAAATAACATGAATATTACACCGACACATGTATTGCTATTTTGTAATTATCTTTTATTTCCACCAAGCACATGCGTTGGATCGTATTTATTCAATTCAGGTGGTGATGTTTTTAGAATTTCGGCTTTATATGTGGGATGTATGTCAGAATAACCACCAACCCCACCACCAACTACTTTTTCCGGGCTTACATTTGTTGGACTACTGTTTCCGGTAATTTCGCTTACGATTTTATCAAAAATAACTTTCACCATTGGCTTCAATACATTCATTTGATCAGAAGTTTGATTATGTCTAGCATCTCCAGATCTGGTATCTGACCCACAATCAAGTCTGATGTTAATCATTGCCCTGTCTGTAGAAGATCGACTTATTGTTAATTTGACATCTCCATCATTCACTAATTTAGTGAATTTTTGAAAAAATGCTTGTTTAAAGGATCTGATAGAAAAATTGGCATCTGATTTCAACCTGTCTTTTGTATACTGTTCTAAATATTCATTTAAAGTTCTGTTAACGGTAGATTGAAGAGATTTGAATTCTTCTTTTGCTCTAGTGTTAATATCTCTAACATTGGAAATTGTCGGTATTTCAGGCATAGCAGCTTGAGCAGATCCTCCTCCAGCAAGGCCTGTCATTAATCCTAATCCAGCTAGAGGGCCATGCCACCATGCTTCATCAAGAACTTCAGGGTGATTGTGTTCCAAATAATCTTTAAATGTAATCATAATTTATTTATTAATCCAAAATCAATTAATATGGACGAATCATCAAATTATAAGTTTTTTCTATTAATTCTTTATCATGAGCAAATTTTTTAATCAAAACGTCTTTTAGATCTTTCATTATTTCAGAAGGTTGAAATCCTTGTGTAGGGACATAATTATCGTTAGGCCCACCAGCTCCAGGTGCTACATCTATATCTTTAGCATCTCCAAGATCTAGTTCTACATATATGTCATTACCTTTTAATTCTAGTTTGTAACCATTTTTTTGCACTAATTTTTCAAGAGGTCTTAAATATGTAAGGTTTTTTTCTGGCGGTATGTTTGATTTTTTGTTAACGATAGTTTTTGCGGCTGGTTCAACAGCATGAGACTTATTGGTCGCTCCTCCAAGTAAAGAAAGAGCAGCAGCACCGCCAAGAAGACCTTGTTTGATACCCCTCCCAATACCAGAGAAAAATCCTTCTTCTACTAACTGATTGTAATAGTCAGGATGATTGTGTTCCAAATAATCTTTAAATGT
>SXGQ01324601.1_pt1 | contig 10999 bp, 10 predicted proteins | sample 3178371 | NCBI WGS metagenome assembly SXGQ01 (sample SAMN11356859, study PRJNA531348) | freshwater metagenome | isolation source: freshwater sample F1-20 | place: China: Fuxian Lake, Yuxi | collected 2017-12-25 | reverse complement strand
GTCGAGGCGTCAACATAGGCGAGCCCGCGACGGATGAGGTCCTCGGCGAAGGCGTAGAAGCGCCCGAAGTAGTCCGAGGCGTAGAACATCTTGTCCTGCCATGAAAACCCGAGCCAGGCGACGTCGCGCTTGATGGCCTCGACGTACTCGGTCTCCTCCTTCGACGGGTTCGTGTCATCCATCCGCAGGTGGCAGACGCCGCCATACTGTTCGGCGAGGCCGAAATTGAGACAGATCGACTTCGCGTGTCCGATGTGTAGATACCCGTTCGGCTCGGGCGGAAAGCGGGTCACGACGTGGCCGTAGCGCCCCTCGGCGAGGTGGGTGTCGATGAGGGTGCGGATGAAGTGGGACGGTCGGGCGTCGCTGTGCTGCGTCATGGGTGAGCTCCGGTTGCGCCGGTGTTAGCCAAGATGGCGCGCGAAGGCAACGCGCGCGTGCGCGCCGCAGTTGCCGCGCCTGGCGCGACGGCGCTAAGCTCGGACCCCCGGGAGGTCGTGTGACGGAGCTCAAGGCTGGCGACATCATCGCGGCCCGCTATCGGGTCCGCGCCGTGCGTGCTGGCGGGGGTCTGGTCGCGTCGAGCCTGCGCCATGGCGTGGATGTCGTCCTCACTTTCCAGGAGGGCTGGACCGACGGCGAGCTCGGCCGTCAGGCCTTCGCCTCAGGCGCCTGCCGCCTGATAGCCCTCCGCCACGACCACCTCGTGACGCACCTCGACCACGGGTGGTGCGAGCGTCGCGGGCCGTTCCTCGTCACCGAGCACATCGGGACACCGCTGCCAGCCCGCGTCGTGACCCTCCCGATCCCGGTCCTCGGCCACATCGCGGCCCAGCTGTGTGCCGTTCTCGATGGGATGCACGATGCGGAGGTCTTTCATCACGGGCTGTCGTGGCGCGCGGTCGTCGTTGATCCGCGCCCCGACGATCCGTGGCGGGTGCGTCTGCGCGACCTGGGGCTCATCCCGCCAGTCGCCCCCGGAGAGGCCGGGATCCTCGCTGGGAACCCCGTGACGATGGCCCCGGAGGTCGTCGCGGGGCGACCCGCGGATGGGCGCGCCGACCAATACGGGCTCGCCGTCATGATCTGGGAGGCCCTCGAGGGCCGCCCGCCATTCGAGGCGGCGGACCTCTACGCGCTGCTGCGGCTGCACGTCAGCGCCCCGCTGCCGCCGCTCGAGGCTGGCCGCGACCGTGCACGTCAGGTCCCCGGCCTCGAGGCCATCCTGCGTCGCGCGCTCGCCAAGGACCCCGCCGATCGTCACGCGACGATGGCTGATTTTCACGCGGCCCTGTGCGGCGTTTGGGGCGTCACGCCGCGTCCGCGGGCCACCTGGCACCCGAGTGCTCCGCGACCTGCGGTCCCGGAGGCGCGGGTCGTCCGTGAGCGATCCCCGAGCGGCCCCGCCGCCGACGCGACCATTCGGGCCGCTGCGGGCGATCGTGGACGTCTCCCCGACGAGGCGCGCCCGCCGCCGAGCGGGCCCCTTCGGTCGCCAGCGCCCGCGGTCGACCTCGGAACTGCCGACTTCCCCGCGGTCGAATCCCTGGCCCGGGTCGACGCCCCTCGGCCCGAGCTCGCGACCTTGCTCGAGGCCGCTCCAGTTCTTCCGTCGCAGCGTCTGCCTCTGCCGCCCGCCGCCGCCGCGCCCGCGCCGGCTTCCGGTCCTCGCGGGCGCAACGCGTGGTCCCGGGCTCCGCGCTGGAGCCGCGTCGCGCTCGCCCTCGGCGTCGCCTGCTGGCTCGTCGCCGGCCTCATGACCCTCGTCCGCAGCTGAGCCTGCCGTCCGCGTCAACCGCCCAACCGCCGAGTCACCGATGACGACCTGCCCCGCCTTTGCCAACGCCCACTCCCATGCGTTCCAGCGGCGCCTGCGCGGACGCGTCCAGCGCGGGGCCGTCGCGGGCGGACCCGCGGACTCGTTCTGGACCTGGCGCGAGGGGATGTACGCCGTGGCGGCGGGCCTCGACGTCGAGGCCTTCGAGGCCGCCGCCCGCGAGACCTTCGCCGAGTGTCTCGAGGCTGGCTATACCGCGATTGGCGAGTTTCATTACCTTCATCACCCGCTCGGGACATCGGATGACGGCCACGCAGCCGCCGAGGCGTTGATGCGCGCCGCGCGACAGACAGGTATTCGGTTGCGTTTGCTTGTCACCGCGTACGCCCGCGGGGGCTTCGACCTCGCGCTCTCGGAGCGGCAGCGACGCTTCGAGACCCCGACCGTCGCGGGGCTCGCGTCGCTGCTCGACCGCCTCGAGGCGACCCGTCTCGCCTCCGACTCCGGACGCGTCGAACTCGGGGTGGCCATCCATTCGGTCCGCGCCGTGCCGCGTGGGTGGCTCGGCCCCCTCGCAGAGCTCGCCCGATCCCGCGGCCTTCCGCTCCACGTGCACGCCTCCGAGCAGCCCGCGGAGGTCGAGATGTGTCAGCGTCACGCGGGGATGACACCCGTCGCGCTCCTCGACGCCGAGGGCGTCCTTGGCCCCGATTGCGCGGTGGTGCACGCGACGTGGTGTGACGACGACGACCTCGCGCGCCTCGCTCGCCGTCAGGCGACCGTCGTCATCTGTCCGACGACCGAGGGTGACCTCGGCGACGGCTTCCCGCGGACGGACGCCATGTGGGACCGCGGCATCCCGATGGCCATCGGCAGCGACTCCCACGCGGTCATCGACCCGCTCGCCGAGCTGCGGACCCTCGAGACGCAGGCCCGCGCGAAGACCGGGCGCCGCTGCGTCCTGTCTGCCCCTGACGGTGACCTTGTCGCGCCGCTCCTCGCGATCGGCGGGACACATGGCCGCCGCGCTCTGGGCTTTGCCGCCGACGGTCACGGAGACGCGGTCACCTTCGACGACACGCGTCGCTTCCTCTCCGACTGCGCACCGGAAGATCGCCTTGCCGCGGTCCTGCTCGGCGGCGACCGCGGGCTCGTCGACGTGGTGCGCGTGGCGGGCGAGGTCCTCGTCGCGGGTGGGCGGCACCTCCACCTCGGGCCGCGGAGCGGCGGATGAGCCAGGGCCCGCTCGGGGTTGCCGCCGATCCCGCTTGTGCTGTGTCCCCCGCCTCGGGTACGAGCCCGCCATGACCACCGCGCTGCTCCACGATCGCCTCCGCATCGCCGAGAGCCTGGCCGAGGCGTCGATGTACGAGCTCGGGCGCGCGCTCGTCGCCGACACTGGACTTGGGCCCGCGGATATCCTGTGGGACGCGGATGAGGTGCTGTGGGACTGGGCGGTGCCGTTCGGGCGGCTCCTGACGGTCTCGCCGAAGGTCGTCTTCGGCAACTATGGTCACCGCGAGTGGATCGCGCTGAGACCTGGCATGATCGGTCTCCTCACGGGACTCCACGACGGGGCGCTCGTCGCGGGCCGCGACCCATGGATGCGCATCTGGACGGCGGGCTATCCCTGGCGGATCGCGCGCATCATGCGCGAGATCCCGGCGCTCGGCTTGTTGCTGGGCCCCGGGCCCGCGGGCCGCTCCGACTCGGAGGCGCTCGCGGCCCATCCGCGCCTCGTCGCGCGCGGCGACCTCGTGCGCGTCATCCTGCGCCTCCTCGACCCCGCCGAAGAGCCGACGGTCCTCGCAGAGCTGCCCGAGAATGTGCGGGGACTCGTGGCGCGCCAGATCCGCGAGCAACCCGGGCACGGCGGTTTCAAGCTGCCCGAGATCGCGGTCGTCGCGGGCAAGCACGAGGTCGCCTCGACCCGCATCCTCGTCGATGACACCCGGGCCAACCTCGACTGGTTCACCGCCTCGACCCCCGACGGACCGCCGCCGCGCACCGGCATCTGGGTCCGGAGCCCCACGCCCCGGGTCCTCTTCGGCAAGGTCCCGAACAGTCTCTGGTTTCGCCCGGATCGCTGGCTCGCCGCGCTCTCGCACGCGCTCGTCCCAGCGATCGGGTTGGCGCTCGCGCAGGCCGCCACGGCGTCGGGCGTCCTCGAGGCGACACCGATTGCGCATGACGCGGACGCGCTCGGTCGTCTTGGCTTTCCGGCCGAGGCCCGCTCCCCCACGGTCTTCGCGGTCGACATCCCGAACAGCGTCTTCTGGGATGAGTGGTTTGGGCCGATGAAGGCGGTCAAGCGCGCCTTCAAGGCCCGCAAGCGCGCCGCCCGCTGAGCTGCCCTCGACCTGTCAGGACAGGGCGCGCCGCAGCACCTGCCAGGTCCGTGACGCGTGCCCGGTAAGTGCGCCCGCAGCATCGAAATAGAGCTGTGCGCCATCGACCCATGTCGTCCCGCCGACCGTCAGGTCGTCCGCGAGCGTCGCGACCGACAGCGTGCGGTCGGGGCGCAGCGTCAGCGTCGTGCCGGCCTCGAACGTGAAGGCGCCGAAGGTCGCTGGGGCCCCGAGCGTCAGGTGTGACGGGCTCCCGTTCGGGTGGAACTCGAGATCCGTCCCGCCGAGCGCGGTCCACGCGCCCACCGCCACGGTCTCGACGAGGGTTGCGCGCTCGAGTTGGCCGCTCGCATGGAAGGTCACGATGGAGCCGCCTGCGCAGGGCACGCCGTCGATGAGGCAGGGGTCCTCGAGGCGCTGCGACCACGACACCAGGAGCCCGCCCGCGTCGAAGCGCAGCGTCGCCCCCGCCGGAAGCGCCTGTCCTTCGTGCTCGGCGGCCGCGCCGAGGACCGCGCCGAGGGTCCCGTCTTCGTTCCAGCTCAGCACGGTGCCCGCTGTGAAGACGATCCCGCGCTCGACATGGTCACGGGCGAGCGTCGCCTGTGCGAGTTCGGCGTCGGGGTGGAAGTGGACGAGCCCGGCCGCGCACGGGACCTCCTGGATGCGCTGCGCCTCGGGCAGGACGCAGAGCACCAGCTCGTTGGCAAGCCCGAGGAACACCTGGGTGCCAGCCTGCAGCTGGACCCCCTGGATGGAGCAGCTGATCCCGAGGGTCTGGGCGCGGGCGTGCGCGGTTTCGGCCATGACGGACTCCGGGGGGCGAGGGGCGCGTGGGTGTGACGGTGACGGTCGGGTCGCTCGGCCCTCTGGCGGCTACGCCTGGCGCTGCGTCGACCGCGTCGCGCTGACGACTCCCCCGACCCGGCGCGACCTTAGTCGTTTCCGACGCGCGTGCAAGCCTGCGGTCGCAATCATGAATCTTGATTCATATCAACCGGTTGTCTCACCACTCGCGGGCCCTTCCCCGGGCGCATCTTCCGAGGGCGCCTCGACGGGCGGCCCCTCCGCGTCCTCCTCGGCCTTCAAGAGTTCGCAATGAACGCTCTCGCCAGCCCCCTCGCAGCAGCGCTCGAATCGCACCTGCGCCTCCCCGCAGTTGGCCTCGAGGGCCTCGAGGCTCGTCGCCTCGTCGAGTTCGCCCGCCCCGGTGCAGCGGGTCGCCCGCAGGCTGCACACGAACAGCGCGGCGTTCTCCACCCGACACGGCGCGGCGAGATCTGCAAAGACCGCCACGCACTGGTCGACCTCCTCGGCCGTCGGTTCGGGCAGGGCCGGGCACGGCGAGCGCACGGCGCAGATCTCCGCGGCGTGCTCGGGCGGCCGGTCGGGGGACGTCGCGGGCGCGTCGGGGGTCGAGGCGCTGCAGGCCGTGAGAGCGAGGGCAAACACCAGGGGGGCGGCGTGGCGCGACATGGACATCCTCCGTTCGTGGGCGCTGGGACGGCCTCAAGCCTAACAGCTCACTCCGGCAAGTCGAGGAACCGAGATCCGCGCTGGCCTGCCTCAGGTCGACAAGTCCGCCTCCTCCGCGAGCCGCCACTGCCGGATACGGTCGCACCGGAACGAGCGCGCCTCTCCTGCGAGGTGGCACAGGGCGCGGAGGTAGGGGATCCCGCCCGAGGGGAAGAAGCCGAGCGGCGTCACCGGCCGCCAGACGGTGCCATGACTGCCGCCGCGGTAGCGGATGAGGATCGGTCGGACGCCGGCCACAGCGGCCTCGACCCCGGCGAGCTGTGGCGGGATGGCGACGTCGAACGTCTCGGGCTCCGGCCACGGCACCGGCTCCCGCAGGCCGAGCGCGCCGAGCTCCCCGACGCCCGCGAGCGTGACGCAGCGCGCAAACAGGTTGCGGGTGTGGAGGGCGTCCGCGAGGGCGCGGTGGTGGTCCCCGCCCGCGAGACCGAGGTGACTCACGAGCGCCTGAAGCGCATACCGACGGGCGTCCGGGACATGGCGTCGCGCCAGCTCGAGCGTGCAGAAGAAGGCGTTCGACAACGGGGTCAGCCCGTGGCGCGCACACTCGGTCGAGAGCCAGGCGAGGTCGGCCCGCACCTGATGGGCCACGATGACAGAACCCTCGAGAAAGGTTGCAAGATCAGGCCATACCTCGGGGAGTCGCGGGGCGTCTGCGAGCACCTCATCCGTGAGCCCGGTCAGCTCACGGATGACGCGGTTCAGCGGTCGCTCGGGGTTCAGCAGCGCATGAAATCGCGCCCCCGGGGTCACGTGTCCCTCCCGGCTCACGCGGAAGCGCACCGCCCCGACCTCGATGACGCGGTCATGGCCGAACGCGACCCCCGTCGCCTCGAGGTCGATGGCGGCGAAGGCGGTCTCGCCGATGAGCCCGCGCGGGGGAATGTGCATCACCTTCGGCGTGGTCATACGAACTCCGAACCTGCGTGAACGGCGTCAGCGGCCCGTGGCCCCTGCAGCGGCCGCCCCACCAGATCGCGCCCGCTTGGCCTGATAGACGCGGGCGAGGATCGTCGCGACGGCCTGGAAGAAATCCGCGGTGATCGGGTTGCCGACCTTGACGCGGTTGTAGAGGGCGCGGGCGAGCGCGCGGTGCTCGATGACCGGGACCCCGTGCTGCCGGGCGACCTTTCGGATGATGGCGGCGAGGTCGTCGGCCCCTTTGGCGACCACGACCGGTGCGTCATCCTTGCCAGGCCGGAAGCGGAGCGCGACGGCGTAGTGCGTTGGGTTGGTCAGCACGAAGTCCGCCTTCGGGACCTGCTGCATGATGCGGTTGACCGTCAGCTCACGCGCCTTCTGCTTGCGCTTGCTCTTGATCTCGGGCTTGCCCTCCTGATCCTCGTGCTCGCGCTTGACCTCCTCCTTCGTCATTTTCATCTGGGTCAGCAGCTCTCGCTTCTTGTAGATGAAGTCGATGACGCCGACGACGACCATCAGGCTCAGCGTCACGTAGACGAGGGTCCGCGTCGTTTCACCGAGCACGATGAAGAGGGACGCCATCGTGCCGAGGTTGAGACCCGCGATCGCCGGCATCGCCTCATCGAGGACGAGATAGACGGCAATCCCTGCGAAGCCGAGCTTCAGCAGCGCGAGCCCAGCCTTGGCGGCGGCCTTCTTCGGGTTGAAGAAGGCCGCCAGCTTCGGCAGCGGGTTCAGGCGGTTCAGCTTGAAACCCACGAGGCTGAAGTTGAAGTACATGCGGGTCTGGACCGCGAAGGCCCCGAACGTGGCGACCACCACGATCCCGAGGAACGTCAGCATCGGCCACAGCAGCTGCTCGGCGTGCGTCCGCATGACGTCGCCGAGTTGAAGGCCCTGACCACGCCCGTCCCCGACGTGTTCGAAGACGTAGGCGAGGCTGTCGATGAGGCCCTGGTAGATGGCGCCGCCGAACTGCATGAGCGCGATGAGGCCGACCGTCAACTGGACGATGTTGACGAGGTCCTTCGAGAGCCCGAGCGACCCCTGCTCACGGAACTTGCTGATCCGTTTACCTGTCGGGTCCTCTGTCTTCTCGTCCTTGTCGGGTCCGTCAGCCACGGCGCCCTCCCGCGAGGTCCTGCATCTGCAGCGGCAGCTCCTCGATCGCCTCGGCCATGTGCCCCACGATCGCGTCGCCACCGTACGCGAGGGCCGCGAGCCCGCCGAGGAGCAGCAAGGCCGCGCCGATGTTGAAGAGGTTGAACTCGGGCACCATCCGCATGACGAGGCCCTTCGACAGGTTGAAGATGAAGGCGACCGCGATGACGGGGGCCGACAGGATCACCGCCACGAGCATCGTCCGTCCGACCCCCTCGGAGAGGACCTCCGGACCGGGCAGCTCGAACGCGAGCGTCCCGACCGGGAAGGCGATGAAGTGCTCCATCATCGCCGTCAGCATGACCCGGTGCCCGTCCATCGCGATGAACGCCATCGCCGCGATGAGCCCGAAGAGGCGCCCCGTCGCGAGCGGATTTTCACCCGAGGCGCGATCGAAGAAGCTCGCCATCGACAGCCCCATGCTCGTCCCCGACAGGTCGCCTGCCATCTGGACGCCCGCGAGCACGAGGCGCACCGCGAACCCGAGGCCCGAGCCAAGCAGCACCTCGCGCGCGATGATCAGGAAGAGCTCGATGAGCGAGGTGTCGACGGGGATCGCGGGCAGTCCCAGGCCAAAGGACACGACCGCCGCGATCGACCCGAAGATGACGACCTTCATGCGACGCGGGACGTAGCCAGTCCCGAGCTCCGGGACGATCAGGAACATCGCCGCGACCCGCGCGAGGATCGCGAGCCCCCCGAAGACCATGGGGCCGACGAGCTCGAAGACCTGGAGCATCGACGCGGCGTCCACGGGGCCCTCCCTCTCTCGCATCGGCGCAGGACGCGCCGCGTGCCCCATCCTGCGCGCGCGCCCAGCTCAGCGCAAGGAGCGGACCCGGTCGCCCGGCGAAAGCACGTCGGTCAGGCGCACACCGTACTTGTCGTTGACGATCACGGCCTCGCCGCGCGCGACGAGCTGCCCGTTGACGCGAAGGTCGAGCGGCTCGCCCGCGAGCTTCTCGAGCTCGACCACGGAGCCGCGCGTCAGCTTGAGCAGGTCCGCGATGCGCATCCGGGTGCGGCCAAGCTCCACGGTGACCTGCAGCGGCACGTCGAGCAGGAACTCGACCGCGCGCGCAGACCTGCGATCGCCGCCCTCTTCGTGGGGTCCTTCGTGTGCGGTGGTGTCGGTCATCGGCGTGTCCCCTTCAGTCGTCGTTGCCACCCGCGAACAGCGGGCCGCGGCCACCCTCGGAGCCCGCAGCGCGGTCGTTCGCGGTCGGAGCCACCTCGTCGACGATGCTCACGGCGATGTTGCCGCGCCGCACCGTCGGGAGCGCCAGGAAACCCGGCACCCCTTCGAGCAGCAGCTCGAGGGGCTCCTCGGGGTCGGTGTCGAGGCGGACCACGTCGCCCACCTCAAGGCTCAGGAGCCGCTCGACGGTCAGCGTCGTCCGTCCGAGGATGGCGCTCAGGTCGATGCGGACAGGTTCGAGTCCGAGCCGCATCGAGTCCGCGCTCGACGCATTGGACGGTCCGCGCGGGCCCTGTGCGTGAAGCGACGAGGTACGCGAGAGGGCCGCCTCGAACTGGCCGAGGAACCCGGTCGGGATCGCGATCGCCAGCGTCCCGTTGACGGTCCCCCACTCGATGCGCACCCGCAGCTCCGCCATCATCTCCATCGGCTCGTAGATCGCCGCGAGGCGCGGGTCGGAGGCGGCCTGCTGCAGATCGAGCCCGACCTTGCCGATGTCGCTCCAGGCGGTCCGCATCGCCCGCGACATGACCGCGACGATGTGGCGCAGGACCCCGCGCTCGGACGGAGTGAAGCCGCGGACCGCGAAATCGCTCGGGACTGGTACGGCCGCGCCATCGCCCCCGAGCATCAGGTCCACGAAGTGCAACGCGAGCGCAGGCTCGAGCGAGATGATGGCCGTGCAGCCGATCCCGACGAAGTTCGCGAGCAGCAGCGCGACTGGCGGCTGCAGGCGGCCGTAGACCGACGCGAACTTGGAGTAGACGACGGGCTCCGAGAAAAAGACGCCTTCGGCGCCCACGGTCCGCCGGAACTCGCCAGCGAGCTCCTGGGCGAAGCGCTCGTGCGCGATCTGCAGTCCGGGCAACTCGTCGCCCCGCCGCGACCCGCCCGCGAAGAGGTCGTAGCGCAGCACGACCGGCTCGTGGACGCGCTGGCCCGCGCCAGTGACGCCGCCCTCGCCGCCGCGCGCGGGGTCCCGGTCCCGCAGGATCTCGGCGATCGCCGCCGACTCGTCATCGGTCAGCAGGATGTCGTCGGCCGAGAGAGATTGGGGGGGCCGGCTTGGCCGCGATCCGCCCTTCCCGGCCGACAGGCCTGCCGTCCCGGCAGACGGCTCCTCCGGCCTCGGACGGGCCTTGGGCCGTGAGTCCGGCATGGCGGCGGTCGTCAGCGCCGTGGCCTCCTCCTCCGTGAGGTGGAAGGCCTCCATTTCATCGCTGAACCCGGTCGGGGACTTGGTCGTCATACCTTCTCGTGTCGCTGCTGGTCTGGCTCCCGACGAGCGACCGCCACTGGAATGAAGGGTGTAGCAAAGGCCGCGGCGGTTGTCATGGAAACCGGCGAAAGTCTGTAGCGCCGCTTGGGCAGACGCCTTGCGAGCTCACGTCTCGCCGCCCGGGTCCGTCGAGGCGTCGGCCCCGTCGCCCTCCTGCTCGAGCCCGAGATGCCGCAGGCGCTTGAGCTTCTCGACGAGCGTCGTCCGATTGAGGCCGAGCAGATTCGCGGCGTGCGCCCGGTTCCCGCCCGTTCGCGACAGCGCCTCCCGGATGTAGTCCGACTCGAGGCGCTCGAGCGTCTCGCGCAGCGTGATGCCGCCCTCGGGCAGGCGCACCCGCAGCAGATCCTCTCCGACCGCGGCCCCGAGCTGCTCCGGGCTCGGCCCGTCCGCGCGGCGCACGCCGAGCTTGCGCCGGACGTCCTCCGCCTCGATGAGGCCCGACTCCTTGAGCACGAGGATCCCCTGGATCACGTTCTCGAGCTCGCGGACGTTGCCAGCCCACCCGTGGGCCTTCAGCTCCGCGAGGCCGCCCGTCGAGACCCCCGTCACCTCTGACAGGTTCGCGGCCCGGTGCTTCTCGAGGAAATGCTCGACGAGGGGCGCGATGTCCATCGGTCGCTCCCGCAGCGGTGGGAGGTCGATGCGCACGACGTCGAGCCGGAAGTAGAGGTCCTCGCGGAAGCGACCCTCCCGCACCGCGCGGGCCACATCCACGTTCGTGGCGGCCACGATGCGGGCGTTCGAGCGCTTCGCCGCCGCCCCACCGACGGGGTAAT
>SXGQ01253717.1_pt1 | contig 10999 bp, 13 predicted proteins | sample 3178371 | NCBI WGS metagenome assembly SXGQ01 (sample SAMN11356859, study PRJNA531348) | freshwater metagenome | isolation source: freshwater sample F1-20 | place: China: Fuxian Lake, Yuxi | collected 2017-12-25 | reverse complement strand
ATCAAAAATGTCATGGCCATTTGCCGTTGGGTTGCACGCTGGTAAGTTAACTCTGCTGGCATGTAGAACTACTCAAATTCGGGGAAGCCTCTGCTGCTTGCAGCGTGGTAATCCCGAGCCAAGCCCAGTAGCAGTATTGGGAAGGTGTAGAGACTGTACGGGTAGGTCGTAAAGACAAGAGACAGTCCAGACTACAAACTGGAAACAGGCAGCGAAAGCTGTAGTAGTAAGCATAATCCTTTGGTCCCAGGTTCAAGTCCTGGTGGGCCCACCAAAAGTGAAAGCCACTGATTTCGGTCAGTGGCTTTTTTTCAACTATACGTACTTGAACTCATCTGCTCTCATTTTTCTCACCCAAGTCTTTATAGTCCGTGCTCCAACATTGAAATGTCTAGTAGCAGAGTTGATGCTGGGAAATATTCCATCAGGCGTACTTACCGCTTTTAGCCTACGGCCTTTAACTTTCGTTGCAGCAACATCATCTGGGTTCACGAAGAAGAAATCCTTGGGCATTTCGCGCATCCATTTACGGAATTTATCTCTCGATACTTTGTAATGCGAACAAGCACCCGATCGAGTTGGAAATTCTCCATCAGGTGTCATAATGGCTTTTGCTTGCCCATTCTTAGCACCGTAATTCCAATTCGTTCTTCTTGTACCTTCTAGATAGCTGCGTATAACAATTTCCCGCATTTTGTGGCAGTGGTCAGGGCCGTAATTAACGCCCTCCGATGTGGGGATCAAATTCATCCTTTGCCTATGCGAACTCCAGGCTGAAAATTCATCCCAAGAAACTTCAGAGCCATTGAACAGCTTTACTGTTTTGTTCAACAAAAATTCCATAGCACCTCCAATTAATTAGATTGATTTCGACTACTAAAAGCCGTTGATCTTTATGAGGAAAATATTTCTTAAACGGATTTTGTGTTTGTTGCTAGCGAGTCCGCAACATATCCGATGGGATCGCCAAACCGCATCGTCATAACTTCTTTCATGTTTAAATTTTCTGGAGCTACTTGTGCGCCGGCGCGTACCATGTAAGCAGATGGATTATTGCTACCTAAAGGAGGAATACTTTGTTTGACTTGGTCGGCTGATTCAAGCATCAATTGTCTAAAACGAACAACGCCGATGTCGGTTGGTCCTAGTAATTCACGAGCACGATCTGCAATTGTTCCTTGGCTGTCTTGAATAGCTGCATCTTGCTCGGATACTCCTTCTATACCTGTGAAGTTCTCGTGTTTTTGGCGAATGCGATCTATTAAGTACTCATTGTCGCGACGGCGCAGGGGTACAAAGCTTGAATCTGTTTCTGAAAAAACTGCGCCGCCCGTTTTGTAAAGACTTATCTCTTCTTGGGTTAAGGGGCGCTCTGGGTTCCATGCATACACATAAATCCAGCACGAGTATTCATCAATTGGAACCCAAGATTGCCCAAAATAGTTTTGACCGGGCATGGCGCTTGGCGTATAGCCGTGACATGGCATGAGGTACTGCGCGACTCTCCAGTAACGCTCCCCGGGATTCGCTTTTCGCGAACCTCCTAACACCAATCCAGCTCCATGACGATGCACTTCGTATTGAGGTTGTGCATCTTCTTTCATCCATTGAAGGTGTTCATGATTCATGGTTTTGGAAGAATAGCCTCGGGTCATGCGGGCCGAATTGTCCGACCACTCCTTCTCTGATTTCGCAATGGGTTGATGCAAAAAAGAAAAATGAGCTGTATCAATTCCACCTTCTGCAGCCTGCGCCCAATTGCATTCTTGGAGTTTCTTAGATACATAACGATGATTTGCTGGCACCAATGCAAATTCCATTTGAGGAAGCTCGGGAGAATCAAGGGTCCCCATATAGGCCCACAACATGTCTCCCCATTCCCGAACTGGGTAAGCGGTAATACGAGCCTGATCTTTTACTTTGCAGTAAATTTTATCGTCGCTGGTGGGCATATGCACACATTCGCCTTGGAGGTCAAACTTCCAACCGTGATAGGAACAGCGAATACCCTGTTCTTCATTTCTTCCAAAATAAAGATCTGCTCCACGATGTGGACAGCGTGGTGATACCAATCCGACTTGCCCATCGGTTGCTCGAAAGGCTAATAGATCTTCCCCTAAGACCTTGACCCGCACAGGTGAGCCATCTGGCTCTGGTAGTTGACGGCTCAATAACACCGGAATCCAATATTGTCGAAATACAGCTCCCATTTCAGTGTTGCGACCTGTGTGGGTAAGGCGGATATTTTTTTCTTGTGTCAACACAAAAAATTACTCCGCTTTTAAACCGGCATCGGAAGTGAATTTTGCCCACAGCAAGATTTGCGATTTTACGTAGTCTTCCAATTCCTGAGGGGAGCTTCCGAAAACATCGATGCCTAGCTCAGCGCCTCGGTCACGAAAGTCTTGCTTAGCCATCATTGTCAAAATTTCTTTGTTGATCCGATCGACCAAGGGACGTGGTGTTCCCGCAGGTGCAAATAGACCAAACCATGCTACAACGTTGAAATCGTTAAAGCCGGCTTCCTTCATAGTCGGAACCTGTCCCAGTAAAGCAAAACGTTTATCAGTGAGGACTGCTAAAGCCCTGACACGACCCGCTTTGACCAAAGGTGCTGCGGCAGCCAAGTCGACAAAGGCGAACTGCAACTGTCCTCCAAGCATGTCGGTAATGATTTGAGGTGAACTTTTATAAGGTACAGAAAGAAAATTAACACCTGCGACACGACCCAGTTTGCTGCCAGAGACCAATCCAAAGCTATTGGAATATCCGAAAGCAACTTGATTGGGTGCTTTCTTAGCAGCATCAACCAAGTTACTAAGTTGTTGGTGAGGGCTCTCATTAGGTACTAATAAGAAAAATGTTAAGTTTCCTAATTTACTTATGGGTGCGAAATCACGGACTGGGTCGTAGCGTAAATCTTTAATTAAGTGAGGGTTGGCTGCGTGGGTTGTGTTGGTAGTTAAAAGCAAAGTGTTTCCATCGGGCTTAGCTTTAGCAACAAAATCAGCTGCTAAAACTCCGCTAGCACCAGGTCGGTTATCAATAATTACCGAGGTTCCCATCGCTTGACTCAATGATTGAGCAACCATGCGAGCATAAACATCTGTTCCACTTCCAGGCCCGAATGGAATGACCAACTTTAAAGGACCCTCAATTCTTATGGTGTTACTTTGAGAAAAAATAGGAAATGACTGCAAACAAAGGAAACATGAAAGAAAAACTTTGCAGAATGCAAAAAAGAAGCCTGTTGGACGGTTCATATATTTCCTCTTCCTAGGCGGTTAGTTTGGTAAGCTTTTATCTAAAGAACTTGCAAGCAAAAATTTGAAGGTGTGAAAATTACCTACATCTCACCGTACACTAATTTGCTAATTATTAAAACTAGGGATATGCCTAATAAATTTATTTGACATTCCCCAATGTCGGTAGATAACTTCTGAAGGCTGGTGTGAGAAGGGCGAAATGCTGATCGATTTTTGCCACTTACTTTTAGCCATCGACCGTGCGATCAAGCGTGCCATCGCTGATAAAAAAGTAGGTATACACGTTGACCTAAGTTTTGACCACAGAACCGCTAATTAACAGAAAACAGTTTCTTCAAACTATGCTTGTTTTATGCGTAATGCAAGCCATAAAACTTTGATGTGCAATAAACTGTGTAAATGGGTATTTTCTGTAGTTTTTGAAAAGCCTTGAGCTGTGGACAATGGGTTGCCCTTGACGGTTGCGTTAGTTATGATGAGTTTGGACGTCAAGAATCTGGACGGTCAATTAACTCTTATGATTTGATTTGTCTTTTGCATAAACTAGGAGACAAGATGAATACTTCTTTGAAAAACCAAATTGCATGGATTACTGGGGGTGGTAGCGGAATTGGATTGGCGGGAGCAATTGAATTGGTAAAAGCCGGCGCTCATGTGATCATTTCTGGCCGCACAGAGAAAACTAACGCAAGTGCATTATCAAAGTTGCAAGCTGAAGGTAGTGCTGAGTCTATCGCGCTCGATGTTGCTGACAAGAAAGCCGTGGCTCTCGCTGTTGAAAAAATCCTAGCTAAGCATAATCGTATTGATATATTAATTACGAGCGCGGGTATCAACGCAACAAAACGTAACTTTGACGTTTTAACGGTTGACTCTTGGGATGACGTGGTCAATATCAACCTTAACGGACTGTTCTACTGCGTGCACTCAGTCTTGCCGGCTATGCGTGCACAAAAAGGTGGCTTAATCATTAATGTTTCGTCTTGGGCTGGGCTGTATCCATCCAAACTCACAGGGCCTGCCTACAACGTAACTAAGCGTGCGGTATTAGCTTTGACTGAATCCATCAACATGGAAGAGTGCGGTTATGGAATTCGCGCAAGCGCCTTGCTGCCTGGAGAGGTTGCCACTCCTATTTTGGAAAAACGCCCAGTTCCTCCAACACCAGAGCAAAGAGCGCGTATGGTGCAACCAGAGGATATGGGCCAAGCAATTTTGTTCTTGGCTCAAATGCCTTCGAGAACTTGTATCAATCAGATGATAGTTTCGCCCACATTCAATAGGCATTTTATAGACGGCATGGAAGCTTCACTATCAAAGTAATGCCTATTTCGACCTATTGATTTGATTACCTTTTAAAGCGTATCATCAATTGTGCGTGATGATACATGTTGTAAAAAATAGTATTAAAGGAAGGCCGAGCGTGTTAGAAACTACCGATAACGAACTGCTAACGCGTACCGGTCCAGATACGGATATGGGGCGCTACTTTCGCTGTTTTTGGATGCCTATTGCTTTATCGCGTGAACTACCTGAGTGTGATGGTGCTCCTATCAAAGTAAAAGTGTTAGGCGAAGATCTTATAGCCTTTCGAGCAACCGACGGTCGTGTAGGCTTGGTTGAACCAACGTGCCCCCATCGAGGCGCAAATCTATTTTTCGGCCGCAATGAAGATTGTGCGATTCGCTGCATTTACCACGGCTGGAAATTCGATCTTGAAGGCAATGCGATCGAGATGCCAAATGTTCCACCTGACGCGTCATATCACGGAAAAATGCGTATAAAAGCCTACCAAACGCGCGAATTTGCTGAAATGGTATGGGCTTGGATGGGGCCAACCAGCCCTCCTAACTTGCTGCCACCTATACCAGCACTTGAAGTTGGTTTAGTACCCCCTGAGCATCGTTATGTATCTAAAAAACTTCAGCAGTGCAACTGGGCGCAGTCGATTGAAGGTGCTCTAGATACTGCGCACTTTTCGTTTTTGCATATGCCTGCGCCGAAAGTCGCATCTACTTCAAACCCTAATGCCAACGCAGACCAGAAGAGACTGCAGTGGATGCGCGATGACCCTATTCCACGTTTTTCTTTTGTTGACCATGAAGCCGGATTTGTCGCCGGCGCAGCACGAGATGCTGATGGCACCGACCTTTACTGGCGAATTAGTCAATTTTTAACTCCAAATCACAGTCTTGCACCGAACGCTTTGCCAGGCGAAAATTATCAGGGACAGACTTGGGTTCCGATCTCAGACACCGAGTGCTGGATCTTTACCTATGCTTGGAATCCGCTTCGTCCACTTACTCAATTGGAACGCAATAAGCTTGAGTCGACGGGTCATGGTGTGATAGGTGAGACTGGGCCAGATTACATACCGTTAAGTAACCGCAGTAATGACTATCGGATTAACCGAGAAGACCAAAGATACAGGACTTTTACTGGAGTTAGTGGCGTCTCTGAACAAGATGCGATGGTGCAGGATAGTCAGGGCCTTATTGCAGATAGAACTCTTGAGCACTTGACTCCCACAGATGCAGCTGTTGTGCGATTTCGACGTGTAGTACTCAAAGGCGCACGTGAACTTTCAGGTGGAGTCCTGCCTAAAGTAGCAACAAATGCTGAGGCTTATTGCTTGAGATCAGGTAGCACTATTGCTGCAGGAGATTTATCCTTCGCTGGCGTGATGCATCAGCGATTTGCTAATCCTATTGGGCAAGTACATTCAGCGAAATCAGAGGAGGTTACAAAATGATCATTCGAAAATCTTTACTACAACTCAATTGTCGTTGTCTTGTTGTATTACTTTCAATCTTTACGTTAGTTGCGGCTGCGATGCCATCTCAGGCGCAGACATGGCCTACACGTCCAGTTAAAATTGTTGTTCCTTACCCGCCCGGGGGTATCGGAGATACCGTTACGCGTGCTATTGCACAAGGATTGAGTGAGCAACTGGGACAACCTTTTGTGATAGACAACAAACCAGGAGCAAGTCAAAAGATTGGTGCTGAGATGGTTGCCAAGTCTCCTGCTGATGGATACACCTTGTTTTTGGGTAGCGTTACGAGCCTTGCTATCAACGTCAATTCACAAAAACAAATGTCATACGACCCTATCCGCGATTTCGCCCCTGTGTCGATGGCCTTTTTCTCTCCACTTTATCTGGTTGTAAATCCATCGGTACCTGCCAACTCAGTTACTGAACTTATTGCGTTGGGTAAGGCCCAGCCTGGAAAGCTCAGTTTCGCCTCGATTGGTCAAGGTGGATCTATTCACTTAGCTGGTGAATTGTTCCGTTCGATGGCCGGTATCGATATGATTCACGTGCCATACAAGGGTAGTGCGCCAGCTTTAACTGATGTGATCGGAGGGCAAGTTAATTTGATGTTCGATGCGGGCGTTTCTGCATTGCCTCAGGTTCGTGCAGGTAAGTTGCGCGCGTTAGCCGTGACCAGCTCAAAACGCAGCTCTTCTGCACCTGATTTACCTACTGTCGCTGAAGCGGGAAACCTTCCCCGTTATGAGGCAACCATCTGGTTTGGTTTTGTTGCGCCAGTTGGAACATCAAAGGAAATCGTGACCCGTCTATCTCAGGAAATAAGTAAGGTTACAAGACAACCAGGACTGCGAGAACGTTTTGCACCGCAAGGTGTGGAACTGGCTTCTAGCCGGCCCGATGAATTCGCAGAATTTATAAAAGCAGAAATTCCCAAGTGGGGTAAGGTATTGCGCGATGCCAACGTGGCGCCAGAATGATTTCGATGAAGCTTTCAGCGAATTAATCCTTTGGTCCCAGGTTCAAGTCCTGGTGGGCCCACCAATAGTGAGAAAGCCACTGATTTTTGAAGTCAGTGGCTTTTTTTCATTTAGGCATGGACTACACCAGACTTATTTTGTGAAGAATTCTTCGCGAGTAATTTTTCTGATTCTTCATGGTCTAAGGGATAAAAATTTAAATTTACAAAATCGTAATTGAAGTTATCAACTTGTGCGTGAATTCGGCCTAATCCATCCACAATTTCCATGACTTTGTGCAAAGATTCAAGTTGGTGGATTTGTGGCTTAGATAGAGTAAATAGAACGCTGCTACTTTCAACATCAAAAGTACATCGACTGTTAAATGTGTCGCAAATATTTTTTAATTTAGCTTCATCTGCATTGCTAAAAAACATTTCAAAACTTACTAGCGACACCAAATATTGCTGATTTATAGTAGCTCCTGAAAGTGAACGTGTTGGAAATTTCATATTTGACCCATTAAATAATTGAATAAATTACCCTCTTTGAGACCTGTTGAATCTCAGGATCTATTGTTGTTCAATCAGCACAAATTTTCTATTACCAAGATATAAATACAAATTACTTGTTAAGAAAAATACAAAGAAAAAAGTAACACACATATAGTAAAGATGTCACCAAAGCCAATGCCACCAACCGCATGAAAGAGGTAAGCCCGAAAGCTAATTCCTGATCATTCCATACTGCTTGAATTAACTACGCACTTAATCCCCTAATCCTGATAATTTGAGTTTTTTTATCAATCGGGGGTGATTGATGTAAAAGTCTCGGGTTGAGTTGTTTAATCTAGTTTGGTCCAAGCCCATGATTCATCTAGCCAAAGAGTTAGGCCTAAGTGATGTGGGCTTAAGAAAGATCTGCGTCAAGTACGGAATTCCGCTCCCGGCTAGGGGTTACTGGGCTAGGTTGCAGTTCGGCAAGCAAGATCCACGTCCAGAGCTGCCATTTGAAAACAACAATCCACAAATACGGCTGCCTGACGAAGCAACGGCTGCTACCCGTGAGCAGATGAGTCTGATAAAGAAGTTGGCAAAACAAGCGGAGCAGGCTATTGAGCCTGTTCTAAGAGAGCCTCAGCAGTTCAAGGACACCAGATTCATACGTACATATCTGAAGAAGAGCGATTGACTTTTGGCTGGCAAAACCTTAACAAGTAATTAATTGAAATAAACCAAATATTTAAATTTACATTAAAGAAGTTCATACTTTAATTGTGCTGATTTGATGTGAGTCGAGCAGTGCATTTATCTAACTAACATAAAAGTTGAATTATGAAAAAAGAGGCTGTTAAAAAATGCGAGTGTGAGGCTTGTGTTGGATTTAAAAAATTAATTACCCAGGAAAATTCCTTACACGCTTTTGTAGGTAATTGTCCTCCAAACATCAAATGTGATGTAGGAGAGTTTCAAGAAAGCCTTGAATTCACAAATGCATTGCACTGGGATGTGGGTTACAGCGGTGAAGCGCGGTATTACATTTATCGCGACAACGAAGGCAACTTGCTTGCTTGGTATGACAGGGTTAAGAAAACTGGATTCAAGCCCGATTACTTTAGCCATACTTTAAATAAAGAGTTTTTCGAAGCCCTGTAAGCAATATTCAATACGCCCAGTTGTCAACCAAAACTGCTATGAATCTGATCAAATAGAACGGACTCATAGCAAGGTTGACTGTGCTGGCGATCAGAAAATAAATTGTTGCTATGCCCGAAAAATTAGAAAACACATTTCAGTTATTGCCTAAGAAGTTGATTGTGTACCGACGTGCGCACAGCGTTGCTTGGCAGTGCCGCTACAAGATCGGCAATCGTTGGTTTGCTGCTTCAACCAAAGAGTCTGATCTCAATGCTGCGAAAGAACGTGCTCAAAGACTGTTGATTGAAGCAGAAGTAAGGAGTGCAGCTGACATTCCAGTGGTGACCAAAAGGTTCAGAGATGTGGCCAAGCTAGCATTGCAGACTATGGACACTGAAGAGACTAGAGGAAAGGTGCCAGTTTCATACCGGGACTATCGGCGCATAATCAATGACTACATCATCGAGTTCTTTGGCAACATGAGTATCAGTAGTATTGATGTTGCTGCTATGGACAAGTACAGAGCATGGCTAAGAGTGAAGTTGGGCCGCGCCCCTGCCTACAGCAGTATGCGTACTCACAATGTATGTATGAACAAGATCTTTGAAGAGGCTGTTAGTCGACGTTTCATCAAGTCATCAGAAGTTCCCAAGCTAGAGACCAAGGGGCGTTAGTCCGACAAGTTCCCATCATTTGAGGTCGATGAGATCAACGCAATTATGGCTAACTTTCCAGCTTGGATTGCTAGAGGTACTTCTGAAGCCAAGCGCCAGCAGCGGCAAATGCTGTTCGACTATGTGCGAATCTTGATGGATACAGGTGCGCGTCCAGGTAAGGAGCTACTAGATCTTCAATGGAAGAAGATTCGAGTCAAGATTACAGATCGTGCTGAACCCAAGCGAGTACTGGATCAAGACGGCCAAGTGCAATCCATAGCCTACGAAGAGGACGAGGAAGGCCTGCTAGACGAAATCTTTGCACGTGACTACTATGTGTTTATGAGCGTTTCCGGTAAAACCAAAGAACGAACAGCCAATGGTTTTGAGCAGACCTTCAAGGTTTTAAATGAAATTGTTGGGCGTAACTACCCAGGTAAAACCAGCGTTCGTAAATTGACTGAAGAGAACGATGAGCGTTTTGTGTTTCGAACCAAGGATGGACTGGGGCCCGGCAGCTTCAACCATGTTTTTGAAAGCTTCCTTGAGGAGCACAACCTGCTCATAGACCCGATTACAGGGCGTAAGCGCGTGTTTTACAGCTTAAGGAGTACCTACGCCACCACCGTGATGAATTACGACGCAGTACCCATCCGTGATTTATCCAAACAGTTGGGCAACTCAGTGGGCATCATTCAGAAGCACTACGACAGGGCATCGGGGGAGGCGATTGTTGAGAACATTAAAGCGCCCAATGCCAAGAAAGCGCTATTTGATACGTCAAAGGTCAGAGATATCTATAAGTCGAAGAAAGTGAACTGATAGTGACAAGAACAAGGTATTTAGAAACTGTCAACGATTTAGTTAATTTTAAAACATTATCGAAATTTTCCAAAGTGAGTAAAAATGATTCCAGAACGTTTTTCAACTGAAATTCCACAAAGAATGAGATCTTTGTTAGATGCACTTGAACCTATCGCTAGGCAGCAAGATTTACTAACTAGTTTTACTCTAATGGCTGCAATGCCAATTCTAATTATTCCATTAGAAAGAATTGCAAAAAATAAAGTTGGACCGCGTAATGAAATAAACGACGTTAAAAAAGCAAGAAACTTTTCATCTGCTTGGACAGAAGTTAAGTTCAAAAAATTTACAAATGAATTTCTTCCAAGCCGAGAGGAGAGACCTAGATGGCGTTATCTAATAATTCCTAAAACTCAAATAGATAACCCAATAAGTTGGAGGGACTCGCTTGGACGACATCCAATTCAACCAGGTGCAATTAATGAAATAGAGACGCAAGATGTTGAAAATATTTTGACTGTAATGCGTAATGCACTAGCTCATGGAAGTATTGTTTTTCTTGACGAAAAAGGTGAAGAAAAACCAAAGCGAAAGGTTACCTTTATTGCCTTCGTTTCTAGGGTTCAAGGTCAAGAAAGATCTTCGGTCGATTCCTTTCGCGTTCTCATCGTTGATGAGGAAAGCTTTTTGACATTTTTAAAGCGTTGGACAGAATGGATCAGTAAATTTGAAATGCCATCATCATTATCAAGAAGAATTGCAGCTTAATTTAAATAAGAAGCGCATTTTTTAATCAATGCGAAACGCTGTCAACCTATTTGACGCCCACGGTTGATTCTCAAGAAGCTTTATTTTTCTTCCTGCTATTTCAATTGAGGTTTCAATTTTCGATACAAGTTTCGCT
>SXGQ01807229.1_pt1 | contig 11000 bp, 3 predicted proteins | sample 3178371 | NCBI WGS metagenome assembly SXGQ01 (sample SAMN11356859, study PRJNA531348) | freshwater metagenome | isolation source: freshwater sample F1-20 | place: China: Fuxian Lake, Yuxi | collected 2017-12-25 | reverse complement strand
TTTGAACATGTGCTATTACGGATATTATTAAAGTCAGATTCAGCCGCTGGACTACCTGAAGTAATGGAATATGCATAACCATTATTCAAGTTGTTGATAATGTTATTATACACTCTTGTGAGTGTTCCTGTTGCATTAACCAAGTTCAATGCTGCACCCAATGTCGTAATTGGAGCATTGACCAATAATGTATTGAAATAAATATTGGTATTGACAAAGTTTTGAGCAGTTAATGCAAAGGTTGTATTTGCAATACCGTTTCCAACTTTTACCATGTTATTTGTCAATTCAGCAGGTGAACCTGAATTTGAATTGGAAGCAAAACGAATACCGGTACCGGTTCTGTTGAATGAGATCTTGTTACCGATGAATTGACCGCCTACTTTATTTAATTCAATGTCCAAACCAGTTACCGGAGTTGGATTGACTGATTGAGTAGTCATGGTATTTTTTGTTACTTGCGCCAATTGAAGATTGCGCATGATGATACCGCGGCTATAGAAATCTGTAAGAGTATTATTACGGATTACTGTATTCGATGAACCATTAGCTCCAAAACCACCATCCAACCACATGTGAACATCACCGAAGTTGAATCTATTGCTTGTGAAGAAGAGACCGTCTGTAATATGGCCTGCATCTGTCATGAACAAGTAGTTGTCTGTTCCTGGCAACGTTGTATTTACACCATTGAATGTACAATTGTTGAATACAAGATCACGGGTAAAGTTGGTTGTACCAACATTTGTCAACCAGAAGAATCTTGCAACGGTTGCAGCTCCATCTGCTTGGAATGTGATACCATCAAATGTTGTGTACACATTACCTACAACTTTGTACATGTAATTGTTAGCACCAGGTCCATTGTTAGGCGCAACAAATACAGCATTGCCTGGTTGAGCAGGATCTACTCGGAACACAACACGCTTGGTAGGTGAAGCACCAGGAATACCTTGTACTTGTGCTGTTACTTGACCAAGTTGGCCTTGTACAGGTGAAAATGATGTTGGACGAACATTGAATGTCACCGGTCCAAGAATACCACCATAAGTCAAAGCAATTGCCACAGCATTTGGATTACTAAACCAATTTGTAGGAGTTTGTGTACCACCAACCCAATATTCGCCACCACTCAATGCAGGTCCGACAAATGCATCCAAAGTATTATTATTTGGATTATTGTCGCCATTAGCAAACTGACCTTTAACAGAAGCTGCAATTACAGAAACCTGGATACGATATGGAGTCAAAGGAATTGTGATATCAAGATTTTGAACCAATGGAATATTGACAGCGCAGCCACCTGCAATCGGAGTAGCATAAGTTACTAATACCGGTGGTACAACATTAGATCCATCAGAAACGCGAGTAACAGATGCTGAGTATTGACATTCTGTCATTGCTGATGACCCAAGGTTTGCAAGTGTGAAACCTACATTATATTGACCTTGTGGAACTGGTGAAGAAACATTTGAACCATCTCCAGGATTAGTAACAGCTACTGAAATAGGTGATGGATCTGATAGGGGAGGAAGAATTTCAATCATGTAATCTTCCACTTCACCATAATAGCTGTAGCAAGGGGATTGAGAATTTCCTTCCGGCGGTCCAACAGCTTTGAAGCGTGCCTTATACATACCGGGTGTTAAACTTGCTAGCGGAGAGATTGTAAATGTTCTTGAATTGGTTGTACCATTACAGGGAAGTCCTGGAGGATTAATCAACTCATTTGCATCAAAGTTGAAATTCCGGTTGTAGTCAATCCAAATATTGAGCGGAATTTCAGAACTGTAGGGCCAATCTCCAAATGTTTTAGCCTTTACAGTCACAGTATTTGGCATACCTGCAAATAGTCTGAAAGGTACTGAAGTACCATAATCTGTATAACCGGAACAGCCCGTTGCATTGGTAACACTACCAATAGTAATTTCAGTCCAGCTCGCACCATATGGCTGATTACAAGCATAACCCCACTCAGTATAGGAGGGATAACACCACTGAGCATTGGAAGTTTGAGTTGTTGAAAACAACCCTGCAACCAATAATGCTACGGTGGATAGACAGAGGCGCAAAATATTTCGCATAAAAAACCTCAATGAGAGAAAAAAAATATAATTGAATAAGTACTAGTTCTAAGTGCTACGGTGCTCTATTCTGCAACAAGGCAGGGACAGAACTTTCATTCGAGTTAATAACAAAACACAGACAAAGATATGAATCCACCAAAAGGGGTTCATGCCAATGACTACAAATATACACCCGTCTGTCAAAAAAAAAAGCAAAATATTCACAGGTACAGGTGTAAAATCACTGTCGGTATGAAAATTTGGTAATATTCGCCATAAATAGATGGTTTTTCCCACAAATCTTCAAACTTATTTCCTACACTTTTCAGTCATTTTATAGTATTCCATATGTATAGACAACTTATATGCCCTCATTGTATCAATGGGAAGTTGTTTTTCTTGTACTTCCTTCCACTTTTCCTTCACCATCAATTCAAGATTCATTTCCGCAATTGAATCGCACGATTTTGCAGATTGTTCTGCATCAGAATCTTTCATGCAAGAACACCATTCTGCGGCAACTTTTTTTGTACCGGTAACTGATGAACATGATTGCATCAACACAATAGAGGAAAGCAGAAACATTGTTAATAAGAAATGTGTGATCATTGTTTTTTGACGGTTTTGACAATTGTTGAATGATTGTAGAAGGAAACAGAAACTGTATTTTTGTCCATAACTACATATTGCGGTTGTTGAGAATAATATCCTGCGCCATGATAAAACTCGATCAGTTGCTTTTTACCTGACTTCATTTGCACGATTGCATGAGTAACCTTTTCTTTTGCATCCAATTCAATGAGCGTCGAGGATGATGGTAATTGATATGAAAAGGTGCGAACTGAATCTTTACAAGAACCAACCATCAATGATATTGAATGTTCGGCATGTTGTGGAATGGATATCATGGAACGTGCTTCGCCGGGAACAAAAAATCCGGATTGCATTGTGGAAAGTGCTGTAAAACTTCCTTTCCCATCTCCAATGAGAACTTCACCTATACCCGCATCTAATCTCCATGAATCTCTATCAGGACCATAAAAGTTCCCAGCATGAATAATATCAAGATTGCCATCTGCATTGACGTCAATAAGCTGAGTTCCAAACATTGGCGATGCTTGTGAAATAACAGGTAAAGGTTTAACGGTAAACGGTTTCTTACCATTATTGATCAATAAAACACTAGATCCCATTGCGGCTTTCAAGTAATGAGATTTTTTTAAGACAGAATCCCCTCCTACAAGTTCATCCAAGCTGATGCGAGCAATATCTTCAATATTCAGATATACTTTGCGTAAAGTTGGTATCTGAGCTATCAAACTACCAACCACTCTTGATGGAAATCGCACGCCTTGTTCATAATAGCTTTGAAGATAGTCGATACTTCCATTTTCATCGAAGTCCTGACAAAACAATTCATATGGATGCGTATTTGTTGGTTCATCATATCTTCTATTTATACCAACATTGCCCAATACATAATCCATATCGCCATCATTGTCTATATCACCGGCATTGATGCTATTCCACATCCCTGTTGTTGTATCAATTCCATACTCTGCGGATCGATCGAAAAATACACCTTCGCTATTTTGCAATAATAGGATCTTCATCCATTCACCAACCACGATGAGATCTTTATCTCCATCACTGTCAAAGTCTGTCCATAAAGCAGATTTCACTCTTCCGGGTTGCATGAGTGGATTTGCCAAAAAATTTGTGACATCGGTGAATGTACCATTCGTATTAAGTAAAAGATAACTTCGAGGCTCTTTGGAAAACGCACCGGGAACGCTCCTTCCTCCAACAAACAAATCGATATCGCCATCTTTGTCGAAATCATTTCCTACAACACATGATTTTGCAAATGGCATATCGGGTAGATATCTTCGAGTGAACTGACCTTTTCCATCATTGATATATAATCTGTCTTGCAATAATGATGCTTTTTCCAATGCAAGTTCATTTCCACCGCTTGCAATGTAGATATCCAAATCACCATCTAGTTCAGCATCAAAAAGCAATATTCCTTGATCTTCAAAAAGTGAATCGGCATGAAACACTTCTTGCGTTATTGCTTTGGAGAATTTTCCTGAAGTGTTTTGAAGAAAGATGGTTGTGGGATAGCCCTGCGAACCACCAATAACGATATCATGAAGTCCATTTCCATCCAGGTCACCGGAAGCAAGTGCCGGACCATTGATGGATAATTGATTAGGTAAGAGTCGTTCATTATAGAAATCATCAAAATCATTTTCTCTGTGCAAAAATTTCACTGATCCGGAATCAGCATGCGTGAGGTCGGTAAGTATACTGGCACTTGTATTTGTACTCTGGGTGACTTCAATTGCATTTGATTGATTGAGCTTTAGATGTTGATTTGATTTGACTTTCGTAAGCTTTTGCTGTTTGCCGCCCGGCCATGTAACTACTAGTTCATCAATCATTGTTTGTGAACCGAGACCAAAATGTGCTATCGGTGCAACGCCGGATGCAAAGCCGCGAGTTGTGGTCAATTCCACAAGTTGAGTCTTCTCCCCTGTTCTAATTTGAATTCTCGCACCCAATCCATGCGTGTTTTTTGTATTGCCAATACAACTTACTTTGAGATAATTATTTTTTCCGGCATTCATCATGGTGTTTTCATAGAGAACTGCCGTTGTATCAATATTATTCAAAATCAAGTCGAGATCACCATCATTATCAAAATCAGCATAGGATGATGAGCATGTATTGTATGGTAAATTCATGCCCCATTCATTTGTGACTTTCGAGAATGTAAGGTCTCCATTATTCTTGAAAAGATAATTAGGGACACGTGTTCTTTTTACTTCTCTTATAAGTCTTCCTATATCAAATTCCTCGGCAATCTCCCGCATGTCTCCTTTTGCTTTTGCAGACTCGGACAATTGCTTATACCCTTTGTCATGTAATTCCTGCATCATCTCATGCGTAACACCAAGCCTTCTCAAATCTTTGTCCATGATATCCCAATTCAATCCATTGGCTACAAACAAATCTTTATTGCCATCCAAATTGAAATCTGCGAAAAAGACTGTCCATGACCATTCGGTTGCGTCCACTCCGGACATCTGTGCGATATCACTAAATCTTCCATTGCCACGATTTAGTTGAAGGGTATTTTGAATGAATTGCGAAGAATCAAATGTTGTGTTGAATGTATTGAAATTGTCGAATTGCGAATTCAATCTTACATGAATCTCAGGAAGCATATCAACCACAATGATATCCATAAGATTATCATTATTGAAATCAGCAACATCATTACCCATGCCGAACATTACAGTATGCGGTAATTCCTTTTTGGTTTTTCTGATGAATTTTCCTTGCTTGTCATTGATGTACAGACAATCCTTTTCCTCAAAATCATTTGCTATGTATAAATCAGGATAGCCATCATTGTTTATGTCTGCAGCTGTTGCACTTAAACCAAATCCTTTATGATTGATTCCGGAGCTTTCCGTCACATCGGTGAATGTATTGTTTCCATTGTTCTTCATGAAAATCGGAGTGACCCCTTCATGTTTGAATCCAACGCGCGAAAAGCCATTGTTCATGATCAATACATCCAAGTCTCCATCCAGATCATAGTCGAAAAAGGTTGATTGAATACCATTACCTATGGTTGCCAAACCAAACTCTTTTGCTTTCTCGGTGAAGAATCCTTTTCCATCATTGATGTATAACTTATTTGGTTCTTGATTGTATTTGGTAACAAATATGTCAAGATCACCATCTGCGTCTATGTCAATCATAGTGGAACCAAAACTGTAACCTGCTGAATCTGTCACCCCAGCAGATTCTGGTGCCGGTTCAAATTTGAGATTTCCTTTATTGATGAAAAGAGTATTGTTACCTATGAAACTTGTGAGATATATATCAATCAAACCATCACCATTAACATCACCAACGGATGTTCCTCCGCTAGCAATGGTAAAAAGTCTGCTTTCTTTTTTTAATTCAGGCGGACCAGGCGTGAGATTCAAAAAACGTATCCCGGATTGGGAAGGATCCACTTCTTTGAAAACAGGGATTTGCGTCTTCTCTTTCAATTCTTGTTTCTTTTGGCACAGGGCAGTTTGATGAGAGCCTATTATTCCAAAAAGAAAAAGAAGAGCAGAGAATATCATTGAGGGTTTTGATAGTTCTTTGTGAATGATCAAAAACATGGTGTTTGGGTTTGTGTTTGGTGAACCTATAAATCAATCTTAGGCAAAAATAGAGACAAAGTATGCAAATGAAGGCTTTGATTTACCGACTTATTCCGTATCAATAACATCTCCAATAATGGCCGGCAATTCATGTTGATGCTTGGTAAAGAGTGAAAAAGGATAATTGGTGGAAATCACAATACCGCCACCACCTTGCAATACATGCGCATATTCGATACGTAATAATGGCTTGCCCGTTTGCATTGATCTTCCTTCTGCCAATACCAATATGCCTCCTCCCAATGATGAATTCCAAAAGCTGTTCATGATTGAGATACCGCTGTTCCATACCGTTCCAAGGTCTGCAAATGCTGAAAATCCAATTCGCAAGCCGTTTGTGAGATACATTGCATCCTTCGCGAGCATAACATTAAAGACCACCATATTGTTTCCAATCCTGCCATTCACCGGCAAACCTCTGATGCCTGCCTCATTATCCAACACCAATTGCCTAAAATCCGACCAATTCCAAGTGGTACGAGCATTCATATGAAACATCAATGCAAATGTAGGTTGAATCATATATTGGGCTTGAGCTCTTGCTTCCAATGCGGTATTCTTGGCTTTTCCTTGAAGTAGGCCACTTCCGGCTGAAAGCTTGGCTTTAAGATACAATGCATTGTTCAATGTCAATTCACTTTGTTCAACGGTGCCTCCAACATAATAATAAGATTCTCCACCGCCTTCCAAAGATGGCAATATTTTTCCTAAAACGGCACTTCCCCATGCTCCAATGGGAATTTCCTCACCATGTATGATCCGAGTTCTATCGGCCAGAGAGCCAAATCCAAGGAGCAGTGATTGCGTATTGTCGAAAGCCTGAATTGTTTTGGGCATGCCTCTTTTTGCATCTCTTTTTGAAGCCTTCACACTGAAATAGAGATTATCCTTTCTTGGTAAAAGCCAGCCTCCCCAGGCAGAATATTCTTGATATTCATGAGAAATAAGTTGGGTTGGGCCTTCCATTAGAAAATCAATTCCTTCACGAGATTGTACCGAAGCTCCAAGAAATAATCCCCCCATGGGATCAGCATTCATCGAGCCAGATGCAGTGAATCCTTGGGTAAACTGATGGTATGTTAAACCAAAACCAAGGGAAAAAGCTGAATGCATGGCATTACTCCACACTACTGATAACCGAAGTTCAGGTCCAATACCATGTTCTGTTCTATTTCTGCACAATGCTTGGACATCAATCAGAGAACCGGATATGTTTTTTGTATGATACACTCCACCAATAGAAGCGACTGAACCCCCGATTTCCATGTGCATACCCGGTCCTTCCATTGGTAATGCAAGTTCATGGTTGATGTAAACCGTAACATTTCGAGCATCAATTGTGTCTATCTCGATGCGAACCTTTCTAAATAATCCTGATGACCTTAAAGCTTCTTCGGCTTTTTTCCATTCAAATTCACCGGCTTCCTGACCTTGTTTCAAGCCTGAAATAAAGATAATGTCCGAGTGATCGGGATATGCAATGGTTGACGTTTTCCAGGAATCAGCAAATGAACCATAAGCAGGCATTGATTGTTCAACAATGATGCTGTCAATGGTCATTTGGGCATGCACAGATTGCAAGCCCAACATGCACCAAAAAGTAATCAGAAAAAAGAATCGTTTCTTTGTATCTCTACACATAGTAGTCTTAAATGGAGCGGAATTCCGTTAAATTGGATTGAAGGTATGATATACCATTCAGATAAGCAATTTGCAAAATTGATCAATGTCTCTATGCTCGGCACATTTCTTCCATATTTTCTTGCCTTCTTTTGCATTACTGCAACTTTGCCGACTTTGGCTCAAGTTGGGGGCACAAGCAAAGGCAAGGAGTTCTGGCTGACTTTCATTCCGAATATACATCGCGGAGTTGGAGCTCTTCCCGGGTCTCAGGATGATCAAGAACGTCGTTCCGACTCTCTCTATATATTCGTTGCTGCTGAAGTACCAACAACGGGCAAGATCACATATCGCGATATTTTCAATCGTCAATATGTAAGAAATTTCACGATTTCCAATCCTGCGCAGATCTATACATTCAGTGTGATGTGGGATAATTTTGAACTTGTCGGGGTTAATTCGGGTAGCGAATTGCTTCCCGATGGTGGGCAAGCAGAAAAAAGAGCTGTGCAATCATTCAAGGTTGAGACAGATAATGATGTGATGGTCTATGCACTGAATCAAGCATGGACAACCAGTGATGCTTTTCTTGTATTGCCAAGACCTGCTTTGGAACGTGATTATTTTGTGATGTCATATCCTTCAGACAATATCATTGATGATAGAACAGGTCGTTTATCAGTTGGTAGCACTCCTTCACAATTTGCGGTTGTCGCTGTCGAAAACAATACACGCATCACATTCACACCAACGGCACCACTATTATTCGCAGGAAGAAATCCTTCGCCTGTTGTGTTGAATGCAGGTGATGTGTATTTGGTGCAAGCACTTCCTTCCACTTCTCTCAATTATGATTTGACCGGCACGGGTATCAGTGCTGATAAACCTATCGCTGTATTCGCCGGACATCAACGTGCCCGTATTCCACAAGATGCAGGATTTGATTTGAATTCTCGTGATTGTCTTGTTGAACAAATGGTTCCAACAACCAATTATGGAAAAAGTGCTTTTCTCACTCCATATCCTCTTCCACCGGATGCATCTCCAATTGGTTGGGATGTATATCGCGTGCTTGCTGCAATTGACAGCACGCCGATTTTTGTAGATTCTCTGAGAGTCGCAACATTGAATGCAGGACAATACTTTACGGGAAGACTTACAAAAGCATCGGAAGTTTACTCTGATAAACCTTTTATGGTTGCGCAATACAAAAAGACATCATCAACAGGAAATACCGGCCTCGCAAATAGTGACCCATTCATGATGATGATCCCTCCCTTCGAACAATTTCTTAATTCTTATAGATTCATTAGTGCACAAGCAGTGCAATTGAATTCCAATAATGAACGTGTAAAGGTTTACAATTTTCAGTATGTGAATGTTGTTGCACCTCAAAGCGTCATTGATAAAGTGATACTTGATGGTGTAACTGTTTCTCAATCCCAATTTTCACGTATTGGTGGCACGCGCTTTTTCTATGCAACATTGCCTGTGACAGATGGCGTGCATACCATATCGGCACCGGAACCAATTGGTATTTATGTTTATGGATATGGTCCGGCAAATAGTTATGGCTATATAGGCGGCATGAGTTTCACTCTCTTCGATTATCGACCACCCACCGTGATTTCGCAACGAGAATGCACAAAAATCAAAGGTATGGTCTTTGATTCATCTGCAAGTGATTCACATATAGCATCCATCACTTCCGAATCACTGAATAATGTGAATGTCGCCATAGCACCATTCACTGGTTTTCCTGATTCCATTGCATTTAATGCGGAATTGATTGATCAATATACCGATGGATCATTCATTCTGAATGCAAAGGATTCAGCCGGTTATGCAACAAAGAAACAATTCGATATTCCCGGATTCACGGTTCGTGTCAAAGGAGATACTGTACCGGTTGCGATACGAAAGGATGGTCCGATAAAAAGAGAATTTTGTTTTCCTATCACCATTGTAAATGAAGGTCGCTTTCCTCAAACCATCAATACCATTCGCATTGATGATGCAGGACCTGTCCAAGTACGTTTGAATACTCCTCTTCCAATTACAATTCCGGCAGGAGGCATGGCGGATATATCTATCTGCGCCATTGGTGATTCGATTGGAGTGAATGCAGCAAAGATCATATTGGAAAACACTTGTGCATCACGTCATGTTGTTGATTTGGTTGTTACCACCAATGCGGATCTCACACCACCGATCATCAATGCAAAGAAGAGTGATTGCGGTTTGCCTGTCACATTCGAGATTAGCGACGAAACATTGATTGATTCCGGTTTGGACAGCGTTGTGATTATTGAGTCGGAAACCATCAATTGCAAAACGGAAATTACAAGAAATGGCGATCGTGCAACGGTAAACATTTCCATCATTGATCAATTCAGAGATGCGAAATACACATTGCTCATCACTGACAAAGCCGGGAATAGAAGGATATTATCGGATTCGGTCCCTGGTTTGACAATCAGCGTGAAGGACATGAAAGGAAATGTGATTTCTTCATTGGCTTTTGATTCAACGGCACTTGGCACAACACGATGTGATTCCATCATCATTCAAAACACGGGACGTTTCCCCCTCACATTTTCTCAAATATATCTATCACGAAATCTTGCATTCAGCGTGCCGGTTTCCCAATTGCCATTCAGTATAGCAGCCGGTGAACAAAGGTCACTTGCCGTGTGCTATCATCCACTGATTGCTGCAAATGACATTGATACGATGGAACGTGATACTGTAGGGCTTTATTTCGCTTTCTCCGAGAAATTAATTCCATTGTCCGGAATCGGTGTGCAATTGATTGGTAAGAACAATACTTCATGCGATGTGATGCTCCGCAGCGAGATAGTGAAAGTGCCCGGTTTAATTGCCGGACCATATCCTCATCCATTGCAAGATCGCGGAACAATAGAGATAGGCATGAAACAACAAGGGCATGTGAGCTTGCGCATGAGAAATGCGTTCAATCCCAATATCATCAACATATTACATGATCAATTCATGATGTCCGGCTTATATTCGATTTCCTTCTCCACCGATGAACTTTCATCTGGTTTGTGGATCATGGAAT
>SXGQ01716488.1_pt1 | contig 11000 bp, 6 predicted proteins | sample 3178371 | NCBI WGS metagenome assembly SXGQ01 (sample SAMN11356859, study PRJNA531348) | freshwater metagenome | isolation source: freshwater sample F1-20 | place: China: Fuxian Lake, Yuxi | collected 2017-12-25 | reverse complement strand
TTGTCCCGGCTGACCTCGGGCCACAGCGCCACGAGGCGATCCCACGACGGGTCGGGCGGGGTGGGCCTCACGGGACGCTGCGGATCAGGCCCGGGTGGGAGCTGTCACGGGGCTCTTCGGGGCCGCGTGGGCGGTGCCGGGCTTCTTGGGGGTCGGGTTCGGCTTGAATTTCATCACCAGCCCGCCGCCCGCGAGGGCCATGACGATTCCGAGGTAGAAGGCGGGGTTGACGCGGCCGAAGTCGATCTCGTGGCGGTACAGCCACAGCGACACCAGCGCGTTCACGACCGGGGCGCCGGCGAAGACGATCGACATTACCGCAGGCGGGGTGCCCTTGGCGCCGAAGGCAAGGAGGGTTCCGAACGCGCCGATAGCCCCCATGATCCCGGCCACCAACGACCAGGTCCAGCCGGGCGTCGTGTATCCGGAGAACGCGGCCCCCTTGCTCATGAGGAGGAGCAGCGGGGCGAGCACGGCGGTGAGGAAGTAGGCGATGCCGACGAAGAGGAACGCCTTGTAGCGGCCGTTGACGGGGTCGCCCATGAGGACCTGTCCCTTATGCAGCAGGATCCCGTAGACGCCCCACGAAAACACGGTGATGAGGGTGAAATAGAACCAGGTGTTCCCGGTCCCGGCAGCGCTCGGGGTCGAAGTCATGTTGGCGGGCAGAGTACGTTCGACCCTCGGACCGGCAACCTGAAAGGCCCGCGGGCAAGGGGCAAAGACCGCCCACCAGAACGATCCGCTCTTCGCCCTTTGCTCCTGTCCTTACGCCGCTTCCCACTGGTGGATCTCCACCAGGCCCGCATTGCCCCATTTGCCGTCCTTGGGTTTCTCCTGGCCGCGGGCCTTGGAAAGGTACAGTCGGGATCCGTCCGGTGAAAACCTGAGCTGGGTGATGCGATGCTTGGCGTCGACCGAGAAGACGTTCTTCCCGGTCGACGTCTCGAACACCGCCAGGTTCCAGCTGCCCTGGAATAACCGGCCCGCCATCACGAACCACTTCCCGCTGGGATGAAAGGCGAGGGCCTCCATCAGACCCTGACCACTCTCGCCCTCGGGTGTCTGGTCCAGTCGCTTGCCCGTCCTCCAGTCGAACCGCTGCCAGCGCTGGACCCCGTTGCCGGCCATCGGGTCGTTCATCGGCCCCATCCCACAGACGTAGAGATCCTTGCCATCGGGACGGAATGTCATGGCGAAGATGCCGCCCAGGTAATGGTGGCTCTTCACGATGCCCCAGCTGGTCAGATCGCCGTCGGTCCACTGGGAGACCTGTTTCCCGGTCTCGAGATCCCAGACCCGGACCTCACCCATCAGATTGCCGGCGGCCACGTGACGACTGTCGGGCGAGATGGCCACCGCCTGGGTCGGGGGCACGTGCGGCAGGGCGTGTCGGAGTTCGCCCGACCGGGCATCGAACACCTTCACCGACGGTTCGCGCTCTGGCGCGGGCTCGTACTTGTACCCGCCCGCCTCGTAGCGGCCGGTCGACGACGCGATCCAGCGTCCATCCCGCGACACGGCCAGGTCCCACGACCAGAAGTCATGCGCCTTCACGGTACGGATCGGTTTCCGCGACACCACATCGTGCCAGAGAATCTGTCCGTCATAGCCCCCGCTCACCAGCGTGGCGCTGTCCGACAGCAGGGCGACCCCGCGGGCGTAGCTGGCATGGCGACCGATGGGTTCGTGTGTGCCCGACTCGGGATCCACCCGGAGCAGGGAACCGTCCTGTCCGGCGGCGACGAGGAGACGTCCGTCGGCGGAGACCTCGAGTCCCAGCACGGGCGAGGGCAGGGGGAATTCCTTGAGCCGCGTGAGCTTCGGGGTCGGGACGGGGGATGGGTCCGGATCAGCCATGGGGTCAGGCCAGGACGGCGCGGATGGGTTCGGCCCGGTCCTCGACGCGATGGAACGTGGGCAGGTTGGGAAGGTCGTACTCGGCGTAGGGATCGATCCCCAGCGCGGTGAACAGCGTCGCGAACAGGTTCTTCTCGTTGAAGGCCTGGCCCACGACGTCGACCCCGTCGGCATCGGTTTCGCCGACCACCACACCGCGTTTGATTCCGCAGCCAGCGAGGGCGAGGGACCAGGCGTTGGGATAGTGGTCTCGACCCCGGGCCTGGTTCATCCAGGGGGTCCGTCCGAACTCACCCATCATCACCACGAGGGTGTCATCGAGGAGTCCTCGTTCGCGGAGATCGTTGATCAGGTGGAAGATCACCCGGTCGAGTTCCGGGACGAGCATCTGGTAGATCTCGTTGTGGAAGACGTGGCTGTCCCAGGTCATGCCGTTGGCGACCATCACGAACGGGGCGCCGTTCTCGACGAGGTTGCGTGCCAGCAGGGTGTGCTGGGCGAAGGTCCCGGGTCCGTACCGTTCCCGATCTTTGGCGGGCAGACGTTCGAGGTCGAACAGGTGGGCGCAGCTCATCAGGCCCTTCACCCGCTCGAATACCGCGTTCTGGGACGCAGCGGCGGCGGATCGGCGCTCGTTCTCGAACTTCCGGTTGAGAAACCGGCGCAGCGCGTTGCGGGATTCGTGGTCGTCCGCGGTGAGATCCGCCTGGCGGGCCACATCCTCGATCCGATACTCGCCGCCGACCCGGACGGGGCCGTACTGCGCCCCGAGCCAGCCGGCCCAGTTGCCGGCCTTGAACTCCTTGAACTCGTTGCCGTGCGGACAGGGGTCGAGGAGCACGAAGTTCGGGATCGGGCTGTCCAGCTGTCCCAGCTGCTGGGCGAGGACCGAGCCCAGGGTGGGGCGGATGAACGGCGGACGCGGGGCGCCTCCGCGGTTCAGAAGGTCGATGCCCTGCAGATGCTCGCTCTGGTTGGTCTTCATCGACCGGACCACGGCGAGCTGGTCGGCGATACTGGCGACCCGGGGCATCAGTTCGCCGAACTGCACGCCAGGCAACCGGGTCGGGATGGCGCCGAAGGGGCCCCCGGAGATCCGGCCTGGTTTGGGGTCCCACGTCTCGAACTGGCTCGGCGCGCCGCAGAGCCAGAGCAGGATGCACCGCTTGGCCCGCTTCCGGGCCTGCTCCGCGAACGCCGGCACCGAAAACAAACCGGCCCAGCTTGCCGTCGAGACCGCACCGGCCGTCGCCATGCCGGTCAGAAACCGACGGCGATGCAGGAGATGGTCGGCATGACCGCACGTGGATCCCGACAGCAGCGGGGACTGTTCCGTGGATCCGGGAGGCGTCATGGCTTCAGTGGTTGGTCTGGAACTCCGTCCCGGTCAGGAGCGCCCAGGCAAGATGCCGCGTTCCGGCGGTGCTGGGATGGGCCTCGAGATACCGCAGCGATTCGTCCCTCTCGACCGGATCGGGATCGCGCCCGAGCACCTCCACAAAGGTCTGCCTCACCCGCTCCTTCGGCTCCTGGATCGATTCCAGCCGGGACATGAGGTTCCCGTCTTGCGGGTGGAGCAGGGCGTCGAACAGCGGGGAGTTCGACAGGAACATGGCCTGCTGGAGCGTCGCGTTGTACTCGGCCGGAAAAACGTCGGGGAACTGGCGGATGAAGGCCTGGCGGAGAGTCGATTCGGCCCCGCTGGCAGCGGCCCCGTTGGTGCCGGCCGGGTCGCCGGTGGCGATCTGGAGGGACCGGTAGAGCTGTTCGGCGGTCAGGGGTTTCTCGATCGCCCGGGCAAACGTCTCAATCGCCGGTGCAGGCTCCGCGAGGGGACGGCTGTCGAGCTGGTAGGCCCGGGTCCGAACAATCGCCCGGATGAGGCGTCGGACATCGTATCCATTCCGGGCGAAGTCCTCGGCAAGCCAGTCGAGGAGTTCCGGATGACTCGGCGGATGCTTCGAGTCCATGAGCTCCACCGGGTGGACCAGGCCGCGTCCCAGGAGCAGCGCCCAGATCCGGTTGACCATCGCCCGGGCGAGGAGCGGGTTGTCGTGTGTGACCGCCTCGGCGAGCGCGGCCCTTCGGGAGAACCGGGGCACGGCCACGACCTGCGGTGACTCCTTCGCCGGAGCGGGTGGAATCTGGTATTTCGCCGGCTCGTCGGTCTCCTTCTCGCCCTCCTTCGGCCAGGTCTCCGGGATGGTGCGTCCGTTGAAGAGGGTCATCAGCGCGGGCTGGGATTCCTTCCGGAGGTTCGCGAAGGAAGCGAAGCCGCCGATGGCGGACTCCGAGACACCCGGGCCCGCTGGGGTGTCGACGTTCTTGGACCGGTTCAGGGCGGCGACCAGTCCCCAGTAATGGGCCTGCTTGATCTCACGGGCGATCATGTGGTCGTGGCATTGGGCGCACTGGATCTGGACCCCGAAGACCACCGGGGCGAGGGCCTCCGCCATGGCCTGGGCGTTGTTGCGACGCTCGTACAGGAACCACTGGGCCCCACGGTCCACTCCACCCTCCGGTCGTGCGGTGATGAGGTCGCGCACGACACCATCCCACGGACGGTTCTCCCGGAAGGCGGTCTCGAGGAAGGCCTGCCAGTGGTTGTCCCGACGCTTCGTCTCCCACTCCGTTCCGCGACGCCCCATCAGCACGGTATCCATCACCTCGGCGAGGTGGCGGGCGTGTTCGGGACTGGCGAGCAGGGCATCGACCACGCGCTGCCTCCGGTTCTTGCCTCGCTCGCGATGGAACTGTTGCCTCTCGAAGGCCGTGGGAATGCGGCCAACAAGATCGAGATGGATCCGGCGCAGCCAGCTGGCGTCGTCCGCGGTCTTTGCTGGCTGGATCCGCTGGTTCCGCCATCCTTCCTCGAGGAAGGCATCGATGGCCCGCTCGGGCGACCACGATGCGCGGGGATGGACCCGGCTTTGCGGCTTCTTGGAGGTGTCCGTGCTGATGGGGTCCTTCGACTCCGCAGCTGAGGCCGTTGCGGTCGCCGTTGCCGCGTTGGTGAGGCGTTGGACCCAGGTCCGCAGCAGTCCGATCTCCTCCCGGCTCAGCTGTTCCTTGGGCGGCATGTGCGGGTCGCCACCCATCTCGACGAGCCGGACCATCGGGCTGTCGTCGGGCCGTCCAGGCAGGACTGCCGCGCCGTGGTCACCGCCTCGGAGAATCGCCTGGAAGGAGCTGAGGTCGAGTCCGCTCCGGGACTTGGTCGGGCTGTGGCAGCGGGAGCACTTCGCCTGGAGCAGGGGCTCCACATGGGCCGACCAGAAGGGGTCCTCTGCGGCGAGGGCACGCGGGGTCGATGCACTCCATCCACACGCGACGACGGCCGCCATCAGTGCGACGGCGTCTCGGAGTGGGTTGGGGCTGGACATCGTCCCGAAGACTAGACCCGGTTCATGGGGCGAGTTCCAGCCCGCAGCTGGGGTTCATGCGGAACGGGGGGGCTCACACGGAGACGCTGCGACTCGGAGGAAAGACGGGAGGGGGAAGACGGGGGAGACTGATTTTGGAAAGCAGGAATCAGGGTGGGTGATGCGGTGCCCTGGAAGGGTGGGTGATGCAGTGCCCTGCATCACTGGGCGTGGGGGCGCCCACAGGGTGGGGCGTGGAATCCATGGGGCCTGCGGGTTATCGCGGCCGGTGGTTCTGGAGTCTGGGAGCCCGCGACGCCTGGGGTGGCTGGCCGCCGGGAGGCGGCCAGGTTCCGCAGAGCACTGCGGAACCCACCGGTGCAGTCCCGCCGTTGAGGGCCTGCGGATGCTCCCTCTCCTTTGATTTCTCTCCGCGTCTCTCCGTCCCCGTGTAGGCCTCCCCGGCTTCAGTTCCCCTCCGCGATCCGGTGGAGGGTGTCGATGGGCAGATCCTGCAGCGACTGGGTCTTGCCGCCCGGCCATCGGATCGTGACCCGATCTGACTTCGTGGCGTTGCCGAGTCCGAACACCAGGGTCGGTTCGCTCGCACTCAGATAGCTCTTGGTGGGCATCACCTGCTGGGATTGCTTCCGTCCACCCGCTTCGACTTCGACCCACGCTCCGAGCGCGTCCCGGTTCGACTTCGATCCCTCCAGTCGGAGACGAAGGGTGTGGTGGCCGAGCTGCTGGTCGTTGCGGAGCAGCATCGGGGTGCCGCCGACCTGGGTCAGGACGAGATCCAGATCACCGTCGCCATCCATGTCCGCCGTCGCGCTGCCGCGTCCGACGATCGGCTGGAACAAGGCGCTGCCGGCCTGGTGGGTGGAGACGTTGAGGAATCCTCCGTCGCCTGCGTTCCAGAACAGCTGGGCGGGTTGGCGATAGCTCTGGCTGGCCTGGACCTTGGAGATCTCCTCTTCAAGATGGCCGTTGCTGGTGAGGACGTCCGGACGTCCATCGAGGTCGTAGTCGAAGAAGAAGATCCCGAACTTGAGCAGGAGGCGGGAGGCGGGGCCGATGCCCCACGGGATGGATTCGTCGGTGAAGTTGATGCCGTTGTCGACGTACAGCGCCGTCATCTCGTTGGCGAAGTTGCCGATGGCGATGCCGAGCTTGCCGTCGGGCGTGAATCGAGAGGTATCGATGCCCATCGCGCCGCGTGTGTTGCCGTAGCTGTCGAACGCGATGCCGCTCAGGGCACCGACTTCCTTGAAGGTCCCATTCTTCTGGTTCTCGAAAAGCAGGTTCTGGGTCGTGTCGTTCGCCACCGCGATGTCGATCCAGCCGTCCTGGTTGTAGTCGACTGGCGCGACACCGAGGGTCTTGGCCAGCGGTACCCCGGTGGCGGAGTTCTTCGCCTGCACCCCGCACTCGGTCGAGACCTCGGTGAAGGTTCCGTTGCCGTTGTTGCGATAGAAATGGGGGAAGGCGCCTTCGAAGTTCATCGGAGGACCATAGGCGCGTCCGACCCCGACCAGCGTGTAGTTCACCTCGCGATCGATCTCCGGGGACCAGCGGACGTAGTTGCCCACGTAGAGGTCGAGGTCGCCGTCGTTGTCATGGTCGAGGAACGCCGTTGCGGAGCTCCAGTCCTTGGGATTCCCGGCGACCCCGGCCTGCGCGGTGACGTCCTTGAACTTGAGGTTGCCCTCGTTGTGGAAGAGTCGGGCGCCTCCAACCGTGGTGATCAGGACGTCGCGTCGGCCGTCGTTGTCGTAGTCGCCGACCGCGACCCCCATGCCATAGAGGGGGATGTCGAGACCGGATCCTGCGGTGGCGTCCTGGAACCCGCCCCTGCTATTGTTTTTGTAGAGGGCGGCGGTGGCCGGCTTGGCGTCCGCGGGGAGTTTACCGGGCCACTGGGTACCGTTGATGAAGAGGAGTTCCGGGGCGGTGTCGCCATCGAGATCCACGAAGGCCACGCCGCCGCCCATGGTCTCGGGCAGGAGCTTGTCGCCATAGGCACCGGTCTCATGCCGGAAGCCGATCCCGGCGGGCACGGTGACGTCGGTGAACGTCACCTTGGGGATCTGGGCCAGCACGTTGGTGTTGGCGCTCTCCGGGGCCTTGAGCTGGGTGACCTTCAACGGGCCGGTGACCTTCTGGGGGCGGAGGGCGATCCAGGCCGCGCCGCCGAGGGCAGCGAGGGCGAGGACGATGAAGAGGGAGATGCGGAGCCCACGGCCCACGGCCTGGTCGTCCTCGGCCACGAACTCCTCTGGGTCCAGATCCGGTCTCTTGGGTGCGGTGCTCATGGGGTTGGGTCAGCGGGGCAGGGCGGTGAACCGGCCGTTGCCCTGGGGTTGGAGGTCGTAGATCACGATGGCCTGCGAGGCGTGATCGGCCGCCTTGTCCCGACGTCGGGCCGTGGCAACGGCACGGTCGCGGGCGTTGTCGTCGGGACGATACCGCTCGTGCCGCTTCCGGTGTTCCTCAGACTTCTCCCTGTCACCCAGGGCGGCCTGGATGAGGCCAAGGTTGTAGTGGGCCGCAACATTCTCGGAATCAATCGCGAGGGTTTCCTCGAACCGTTTGGCGGCCGACTGCAGCAGTTCCTTGCGTCGCTCCGGGTTGGACCGCTCCATCTTCGCCCGCTCGAACAGGGTCTGGCCCAGCTCGTTGATCACCTCGTAGTCGCGGCTGAAGTTGAAGCCCCGCTTCTCAAGCTCCGGATACCGGTCCTCGAGGATGCTGGTGAAGTCGCGAATGGCGTCGTCGAGTCGGCCATTCTGCTTGTTCACAAGGCCGTTGAGCCAGGCGATGGTCCAGCGATTGCCCGGGGGATTGAATCGGTTGGTGTCGTTCGCCCGCTGCAGGGCCAGGACGGCGTCGTCGAGACGTCCCTCCTTGAAGAACACGCGGGCGAGATTGAGGGGGCCGTCGGCACGCCCCAGCTTCTCCACCTGATCAAAGGCTTGGGCGGCCTGGACGAGTTCCCCCTTCTCGGCGCCCTTGTCGCCCTTGAGGAAGAGGCCGATACCGTAGTCGTTCCACCGCTGCCACGGCGGAATCGAGGATTTCTGGGACTCGATCGCGGCCAGTTCCTTTGCGTCGCCCCCCTCGATCGGGAACGTGACCGTGTCGCTCGACAGCACCGTGATTGGCAGATCGTTGGTCAGTTGGAAGGGCATCCCATTCGTGTACCCGTTCCCGTAGACGTAGTTGTAGAAGAGGGTGTCGAACTTCCGATAGTTGACCTTCACCTCGACGGTCAGTGGCTGCTTCTGGTCCGGTGGCACGGTCAGGCGGTAATGGAGGACGTGGGCGGCGCCGGGCGGGATCTGATTGTTGTAGAGCGGGACGAAGATGTCCTGGGCGTTCCGGCGGTCGATCCGGTTGCCGTCCTTGTCGAGCATGTAGACGTTGATGAAGTGCGACCAGGGGTCGACCTCGCGATGCGTCCCGAGTCCACCGCTGCGGCCGACCATGGTGCCATCGGGATCGGTGACGCGGACGTCGGCCCAGATCTCGTTGGAGTCGGCGGTGCCCTGGGAGAGGGGATGTCCGAGGCGCAGGGTGCGGACCACGGCTTCGACGAGATAGGTGTGGCCGGGTTTGAGGGCGGGGACTTTCGGGCGGATCGGGGCGATGAGCGGGGAGTCGACCGCACCGCCGTCCTTGAGTCCGAAGAGGTCCACCCGGATGCAGTCCTTCAGGTACTCCTGATGGATCTTCACGATGTCCGGCTCATTGCGGACGTGGGCGATGGCGGTGTTGGCGGACGGGAAGAGGTGGTCATGGATGCTCAGGAAGTCGTTGGTGCCGTTGCGGCGGGCGCCGAACTCATCGGACTTCACCAGGGGCATGTGGCACTCGGCGCAGTTCAGCTTGGCCTTTTCGGGATAGTAGAAGCTGCGGGCGTTCACTCCGGAGACGCCGCTCAGCAGGTAGCTGTCGTAGTGGTTCTGGCCGCGCAGGAACTCCTTGTAGTGGTTGACCTCATACGGCAGCCCGACCTTGTGGCACGTGGAGCAGAACTCGGCGGACTTGTGGAGGGGCTTCAGGAAGGTCTTCTTGTGGAACTCGGGCTTCGCCTTCACCAGCTGCAGGTTGAGATAGTAGGCCAGGGAGTTCGTGGGGGCGAAGGCGAAGGGATAGTGGACGGGTTCCTCGATGGTGTAGTTGCCGTTGCCGATCATGCCGTGTTCGGCGCCCTCGAGGGAGGTGATGGCGTGGCAGACGGTGCAGGAGATGCCGGCCTGGGAGGTCGGATGCTTCTGCATGTCGAAATCGGGATCATCAAATGCCCCGGAGAAGAACGGCACCGGGTCATGGCAACCGGCGCAGAAGCGGGAGGCCTGGACGGAGCCATCCCGTTTCAGGCCCACCTCGCGGGTCTCCTTCACGGAGAACAGGTAGAACGGGTTGTTGAACGAGCTGAACCGGTGCGCCGAGTGATACCAGCCCTTGTAGACGTCGCGATGGCACTCGAGGCAGTACTCGTTGTTCATCAGCGCCTTGGCCGGGATGAAGTTTCCGTTCGCCGTCCGGGCCGCGGAGGGGTGGAAGTACTTCGTCCCTTCCTTCGGCGCCTTGGCGGTCCAGACGCGGGGATCATGGCGATGCAGTAGCACCATGAAGCCCGAGACCACGACGATCGCCATCGCCCAGCCGAGGCCGACCCTCCAGCGGAGGCGGGGTCCTGAGAGGCGATGCAGGACGTAGAGCCAGATCGAGGCGAAGGGGGTGATGAAGTGGGCCCAGTATAGGACGTTCCGAATCGACGGATCCCGGATCTCGAATCCGGAGACGCGCATGAGGAGGAGTCCGGTGACCAGGAGGACGACCGCGACGGTGAAGAGGGCGTATCCGACGGCCACCGCCCGGCGGTTCGGACGGTTCCACGAGTTCCGCATGTGCCCGATTCCGAACACAATGAACGGCACGACGATCAGCAGTCCCAGGACGAGGTGTCCGAGGAACATCAGCTGGTAGAAGTAGTTCTCGTAGGAGACGCCCAGGTCCCGATCCAGCCAGTTGAGGAAGGTGATCGACGAGAGGTAGACGGAATTGGCCCCGAGGAGGCCGAAGAGGCCGAGGATGACGTAGAGCAGGATCCGGAGGCGGGGTCCAATCGCGCGCACGTAGCGGCGACGGCCGGGTGTCCCGGAAGGAGTCGAGGAGGCGGCTGCGTCACTCATGGTGGGTCCTGGCGTTTACGGGTCCGGTCGATGCCGCCAAGCAGGTTCGACTCCCGTGTTCCGGGAACCCACCTCGCGTCTGTTGAAAGGGTTGGCCGAATACCCCTGCCTGCCAACCGGTCAGGGGTGAGCTGCTGGATTTCCGGGGCGAGACGGGGCTCCGGGACGGGGGATACCGATGGGTGATGCAGTGCCCTGCATCACTGTGCGCAGGAGCGCCCACCCGAGGTAGGGACGCACTCCGTTGCGTCCCCATCTTTTCCGCGAGGGTTAGGCGGAACGAACAGTCCAGCCGGGATCCTCTGACACGTGAGCGGATCCCGACTCCCTTCACGGGTGCGCAACGTGTGGCGGATCGAGATGGGGCCGTGACGGAGCACAGCCCGACCGTCGCGCGCCTCGACCGTGGGTTGGGCCCCTTCAGGGTTTTGGGGTGTTTCTGGATGACGATCGAGGTGGCGCAGCTGCTGGGTGCACCCCGTGCACCCAGGTCCTGCAGGCACTGCAGGACCCACTCGCGTCCGGTCGTGTGTCCAGTTCTCTGCCCTCCCTAAATCTGGCGATGGTGGAACGGCCT
>SXGQ01466920.1_pt1 | contig 11000 bp, 10 predicted proteins | sample 3178371 | NCBI WGS metagenome assembly SXGQ01 (sample SAMN11356859, study PRJNA531348) | freshwater metagenome | isolation source: freshwater sample F1-20 | place: China: Fuxian Lake, Yuxi | collected 2017-12-25 | reverse complement strand
GAGGCCACCTCCGCGCTCGACGCGGAGAGCGAACACCTCGTCCAGGAGGCGCTGGACCGCCTCATGCGCGGCCGGACCACGCTGGTGATCGCCCACCGGCTCTCCACGGTGAAGACCGCGCACCGTGTGGTGGTGCTGATGCAGGGCCGGGTGGCGGAGTCGGGCACGCACGACGAGCTCGTCGCCGCCAACGGGGCCTACAAGCGACTCGTGGAGCACCAGTTCGCGGGCTGAGCGCCGGCTCGCTCAGGCCAGGGTGCAGTTCGTCGAGACCACGACGCTCTGCGTCTCGGCCTCGGTGGCGACCCGGGTGCCTCCCCCCTCGACGATCGCGAGGGCGTTCCAACCCACCGTGCCTCCGATCTGCGCCACGCCCATGAGCTCGGTGAGGTCGGGGCTGGGCTGAATCCACCAGCTGATGAGCACCGCGTCGTCCACGCAGCCGAAACCGAGGGGGGTGTCGACCCCGTCGAGGCTCAGCGACGCACTCGCGTCGCCGTCTTCATAGCCGAGGACCAGCTCGACCGCCTCGATGTTGCCGTCGCCGTCGACATCCGCGAGATGGTCAGCCGGCGGGGGGCCATCGAGCTGCAGGCGCCAGCGGCCGTCCACGAGGGCGCTGTCATCCATGGCCTCGACACCGGTGCCGCTGAACGCCGACCCGGCCAGCGTGGACACCCGGCTGGCCGGATGGATGGTGGCGTCCGCCGTGCCTTCGAGGCTCAGCCGGTCGTTGTAGACCACGGGGAGCGGCTGAGCCAGCGGATCGCCGACCGTCACGTCGCCTTCCCCACCCAGAATGAGCGCATTCCATCCGGAATGCAGCCCGAGATCCAGGATCTCCGGTGGGATCGCACCATCGATGTACACGGTGAGGAAGGTCGAAGCGCCGTACCAGTCCTCGTCGGGGTCCCAGCGATCATCCCCATCGTCGGCGTGCACCGCCCCCACGAAGAAGGCCAGGTACATGCCGGGCACATCCGATGGTTCGAGGTAGTCGTCGGGGGGGTCGAGCGCGAGCTCCACCCGCTCGGCGACGGCGGCCTCCGCGAGGATGTCCGCCATCGAGAAGTCGTCGACGTTGAGCGACACCAGCGAGAAGCTCATGCCGTCGAGGTCACCCGCGAGGTCCCACACCACGTTGGCCTCGGCCACGGCGGTATCGCCGGTGTCGCCCGTCTCACCGCTGTCTCCGCTGTCCCCGGTCTCCTCGGTGCCACCGCCGGTGTCGTCGGAGCCGGTGTCCTTCGGCGGATCATCGACGACGTGCGTTCCGCCATCGCAGCCGGCGAGGACGACGAGAAGGGCAATCGGCAAGCAGCGGCGCATGGTGGCTCCCGCGGTGCATCATCGCCCCGGGAGTTCGATGGGTCAAGCGTACGATTTCCTTTCGACGGGCAGGGCTCGCCGTGTCTACACTGCGCGGCCCGGATTCCACCATGCTCCTTCTCCTCGCCCTCGCTTGCCCCTCTCCCACCGACGACACCGCGCTGCTCACCCAGCCCACCTGGCACGGTGGCGTGGCGCCGCTGGTGATCCAGCGTTGCGCCGGGTGCCACACCAGCGGCGCGATCGGTCCGTTCCCGCTCGACAGCTACGCCGCCGCCGCGCCGATGGCCGCGGCGATGGTAGCGGCCGTGGACTCGGGCTCCATGCCGCCCTGGGCCGCGAAGTCCACCGACGAGTGCGAACCTCGTTTCGGTTGGAAGGACGACCTGAGCCTGAGCGAGGAGGAGAAGGAGCTCCTGAGGCAGTGGGCCTACGCCGGCGCGCCAGAGGGCGACGCGGCCGACGCCCTCGCCGTACCCGACGCCCTCACCCTCACCCTCGACGGGGCGAACCAGCGCATCGCCCCCCGGGTCGGATTCTCCGCCAGAGGCACGCAAGACCAGTTCATCTGCTTCGTGATGGACCCCGAGCTCGCGAGCCGCCGCTGGCTCACCGGAGCCCAGATCGCGGCGGGCAACGAGGCCGTGGTTCATCACGCGCTGGTCTTCGCCGACGAGACCGGCGAGGCCGCCGCCCTCGCCAACGAAGACGGCTACTACGAGTGCGCCGCCAACCAGGGACTCGGCGGCTCTCTCGTGGCCGCCTGGGCGCCCGGAGCGGTGCCCAACGAGACGCCCGAGGGCAGTGGCATGGCGGTGGCGGCCGGCTCGAAGATCGTGATGCAGATTCACTACCACCCCACCGGCGAGACGGCGGACGTCGACGTCACCTCACTCGACCTCCGCTGGGTGGACGACGCCCCGGAGCACCAGGCCGTGCTGGCGCTCATCGGCAACGCGAACAGCGAGGCGGGCGGCCTGCTCCCCGGCCCCAACGACGACGCCGGCGTCGAGTTCCGCATCCCCGCGGGCGCCACGAACCACACCGAGGAGATGGCCTTCCCCATCGACGCGGGTCGCCGCACCTACCAGGTCTACGCGGCGGGAACCCACATGCACTACGTGGGCACCGACATGCGGATCTGGGTGGACCACAAGGAGCCGACCGCCGAAGAGCCGGCCTCGGAGTGCCTCGTGCAGACGCCGGAGTGGGACTTCGACTGGCAGCGCGCCTACACCTACGACGCCCCCCTCGCCGACGTGCCCCAGGTTCGTGATGGCGACACCCTGCGCATGCTCTGCCGCTACGACAACACCCTCGACAACCCGGGCGTAGCCCGCGCGCTCGAGGACGCCGGCCTCAGCGAACCGCAGGACGTGTTCCTCGGCGAGACCACGCTCGACGAGATGTGCCTCGCCGTGCTCGGCATCGTGTACGAGTAGGCGACCCTCAGGAGACGGGGGCGGTTTCGTCCATCACGAGCAGGAGCGCACCCTTCTCGACCTCGGTGCCCTCCGGCACGCAGAGCTCGCGGATCACGCCGGCGTTGCGGGCGGAGAGAGTCTCGACCTCGCGGTCCCCCTCCACGACGAGCAGCGCGCGACCGGCCCAGACCGACTCGCCCACGCGCACGCGGTACTCCACGCTCCCGGCGAAGCTGGCGCGCACGCGCACCTGCCCCTGCCGGTCGGGAATCAAGAGCCCTTGCCCGGGCAGGACTTCTTCTTCTGGTCGATGATGATGGTGCGGCCGCTGGTGCCCACCTCGATCGAACAGGTGATGTCGATCTCCTCACCGCGGAAGCTGAAGCTGTGCATGCCGGGGGTGACCCGGGTGCGCAGCGGACGGCGGCCGAGGCTCTTGCCATCGACGCTGACCTTGAGGTCCTCCCACTTCGCGCCGCTGGGGAGCACGAAGCCCACAGCCACGGTCTCGTCGGCCGCGGGGAGCACCACGTCCGCCTCTTCGGCGGTGCTCTTCGACGACGAGGCCGAAGACGACGAGCTGGTGCTGCTCGTCGACGCCGGGGCGGGGGCGGGCGCGGTGGTCTTGGTGGTCGAGGTCTTGGTGGAGGTCGTCTTGCTCGACTCTGGCGCCTTCGTGGTGGAGGACGAGGAGGAGGCGCTGGTCGACGACTTCGAGCTGCTGCTCGACGACGACGAGGTGCTGCTCGTGGTCGGGGACGGCGTGGGCGCCGGGGCTACCGGCGGGGGCGCCGCGGGCGGGGTGGCGGGAGGAGCGACCGCAGGGGGCTCGACCGGAGGCGGCGCGGCCGGAGGGGGCTCGATCGGCGGGGGCGCCGGGACCGGCTCCACCTGCGCGGGCTCCACGGGGAACGCGTCGGGCAGGGCCACGCTCTGCTGGGCGTACCAGAAGAGACCACCCGAGGCACAGAGGCAACCACAGACCACCACCAGAACCGCGACGACGCCGATGACCCACTTCATGTGGCCTCCCGCAAGGCAGGCATCTAACGCGGGACTTCGGGATTGCTTACCCATTCCAAAAAAACCGCCGCGGTGGCGCTGCGATGCGCCCGGAGCCGGCCACCCATCAGGCGAACGGGCAGACGCGCTTCGCCCAATCCCCCCTCAAGGCACCCGGGCCGCGAGCCAGGCGGGATCGACGTCGATCCGGCCCACCGCCTCCACCGGCCCCGACATCGTGAGCGTCCCGGCCACTTCGATGCGGAGGCTGCCGCCCTCCATCTCCACCGTGACCGGCGATCCGAGCAGGCCACGCTGGACAACCACCGTGGCCACCGCACAGGCGCTCGATCCGCTGGACAGGGGCTCTCCGGCGCCGCGCTCCCAGATGCGGGCGTGCGCGACGCCATCGCGCACCTCCACGAACTGGACGTTGGTGCGGCCCGGAACCGAGCCCTCGACCGCCGCCCCGATGGACCGCCAGCTTTCCGGCCAGCCGAAGATGACCGCGTGCGGGTTGCCCACGTCCACCCGCCAGACCTCTTCGCCGGCCAGCCGCTCCGGCCCCCAGAACCGCGCCGGGCCCATGTCCACGGTCACGCGGTGTCCGTCGACGCGGCAGGAGACGAGGCCGCCGGGGGTGGACACCCGGAAGGCGGGGGGCGCACCACGCTGGTGCACGAGCCAGTGGGCGTAGATGCGGAGCCCGTTGCCGCTCTTTTCCGCTTCCGTGCCGTCAGGGTTGTGGATGCGGAGGCCGAAGTCGGCCTCGGCGCCCGGGAGCACCGGCTGAAGCACACCGTCGCCCCCCACGCCGCGGTGGCGATCACAGAGCGCCCGTACCAGCGCGGGCGTGAGGATCTCGGCCGACTCGAGCACGAGGTAGTCGTTGCCGAGACCGTGACTGCGCCAGAGCTGCACCCCCGCGAGTTATCCCGGGAGGATGCAGCCCGTGGTGAGCCGAAACGCCCGCGCCCAGCGCTTTGCACGCCTGCTCGAAGAAGCGGGCCTGCCCCACCTGCCCCCAGAGCTCTGCCTCGTGCTCGGAGGCGACGGCACCATGCTCCAGGCCATCCACGCCGGAGCCCCGGGTGTCACCTGGCTGGGGCTGAACTTCGGGAACCTCGGCTTCCTGATGAACGACATCCCCCCTTCGGGTGGGGCGGACTTCGTGCGGGACCGCCTGGCCGAACGCGCCTGGAAGACCCACAAGTTCCCCCGCCTCGGCATGGCCGCGCAAACGGCGCGCGGTCCGATCAGCGGGCTCGCGGTCAACGACGTGTACGTCGAGCGCCAGTCCGGCCACACCTGCCACCTGCGGGTGTCGGTCGATGGGTTCGTGCTCGCCGATCGCCTCACCTGCGATGGCATCATCGTGGCCACGCCGCTCGGGAGCACGGCGTACAGCTTCTCGGCGGGTGGGAGCGCGAGCCACCCGCTCACCCGGAGCGTGCACCTCACCGCCATCTGCCCGCATGCGCCCAAGCTCGCGCCCATCGTGCTCCCGGAGACGGCCTCCGTGCGCATCGAGGTGCTCGACCCCCAGCGGCGGCCGGCCCGCGCGGTCGTGGACGGCGTGGCCACGGAAGACGTGCACGAGGTGCAGGTGGTGCCGCACCCGAGCGAGGATGTCTCGCTCGCCTTCTTCGATGGCCACGACTTCACCCGCACGCTCTTGCACAAGGTGCTCCGGCGGTAGAAGCCACGCCCGACGCGCGCGGGTTAGAACCCGCCCACTTCCCCTTCGGAGCCGCCATGGACCTGAGCCAGATCACCGCATTGCTCGGCAAGGACGCCGAGAGCCTCCTCGGTCACACCTGCCGCGGCATTCCCCGCGAGCGTCTCGCCCTCCCCGGCCCCGACTTCACCGAGCGGGTCTTCCTCGACAGCGACCGCTCCCCCCGCGTGATCGGCGCGCTCCAGAGCATCTTCGACCACGGGCGCCTCGGTGGCACCGGGTACGTGAGCATCCTCCCGGTCGATCAGGGCATCGAGCACAGCGCCGGCGCCAGCTTCGCCAAGAACCCCGACTACTTCGACCCCAAGAACATCGTGGAGCTGGCCATCGAAGGCGGCTGCAACGCCGTGGCCAGCACCTTCGGGGTGCTCGGCATGTGCGCGCGGCGGTACGCCCACCGCATTCCGTTCATCGTGAAGATCAACCACAACGAGCTGCTCACGCTGCCCAACAAGTTCGACCAGATCATGTTCGGCACCATCAAGCAGGCGCAGGACATGGGCGCGCGCGCGGTGGGCGCCACGATCTACTTCGGCTCCCCGGAGTCCGGCCGCCAGATCGTCGCGGTGGCGCAGGCCTTCGCGATGGCCCACGAGCTGGGCATGGGCACCGTGCTCTGGTGCTACCTCCGCAACAACGGCTTCAAGAAGGACGGGGTCGACTACCACACCTCCGCCGACCTCACCGGCCAGGCCGACCACATCGGCTCCACCATCCACGCCGACATCGTGAAGCAGAAGCTCCCCGAGAACAACGGTGGCTTCAACGCGCTGAACTTCCCGGGCTCCAGCTACGGGAAGACCGACAAGCGCATCTACACCGAGCTCTGCAGCGAGCACCCGATCGACCTCGTGCGCTACCAGCTCGCCAACAGCTACATGGGGCGCGTCGGCCTCATCAACTCCGGTGGCGCCTCCTCCGGCGAGAGCGACCTGGCCGAGGCCGTTCGCACGGCGGTGATCAACAAGCGCGGCGGTGGCATGGGCCTCATCTCCGGGCGCAAGGCCTTCCAGAAGTCGCGCGAAGAAGGCGTGGCGCTGCTGCATGCCATCCAGGACGTGTACCGCTGCGGCGCAGTGACGGTGGCCTGAGATTCCCGGCGGGATTGCTGGTACACTCGCGTCGTGTGGCTCGTCCTCGCGCTGTTGACCCCTCCCGCGAGCGCGCGTGACCTCTACTCCTACGTGTCGCCCGACGGCACGGTGGTGCTCACCGACTCGCCCGACCACTCGGGCTTCGAGCGCTGGTGGAGCGACCCGGAGCCGGGCCGCTACCTGCCGAACGGCGTGCCGATGCCCCGCATCGACCGCATCCAGAACCTCGACAGCTTCGACAGCTGGTTTCTCGAGTCAGCCGCCCTCGAAGGTGTCCCCGCCGAGCTCTTGAAGGCCGTGGCCGTGGCGGAGAGCCGCATGAACCCCACGGCGGTGTCCCGGGCCGGCGCGAAGGGGCTCATGCAGATCATGCCGGCCACCGGTCGTTCGCTCGGCGTCACCGATCTCTTCGACCCCCACCAGTCGATCAAGGGCGGCGCGGCCTACCTGGCCAAGCAGGTGGGGCGCTTCGGCTCCTACGAGAAGGCGCTGGCCGCCTACAACGCCGGTCCTGGCGCCGTGGAGAAGCACGGCGGCATTCCCCCCTACGACGAGACCCGTACCTATGTGGCCCGGGTGATGGGACTGTACGCGCACTTCCGCGACAACCGACGGGTAGCGCGCTAGGTCCGGGCGCGAGGATAGCAGTGTCCAAGGTTCCCTGGTACCGCCGGCCGGGCTTCACCAACCTCCCGATGCTCATCACGCTCGGGCGGTGTGCAGCCGTGCCGGTGATGGTCGTGCTGTTGTGGAATACTCCCGCGCCCGTAGCCGCCATGTGGACCATGGTCGTCTTCGTCCTCACCATGATCGGCGACGTGGTGGACGGCTGGCTCGCCCGGAAGTGGGACATCCAGAGCGTGGCGGGCGCCTTCCTCGACCCCATCGCCGACAAGCTCATGGTGCTCGCCACCCTCGTGATGATGATCCCGCTGGGCTGGGTGCCCGCCTGGATCGTGCTCGTTCTCGAGGCGCGGGAGCTCATCGTGGGTGCGCTCCGGCAGATCGCCGTCTCCGAAGGGCTGGTGATCCCGGCCGGCAGCCTTGGCAAGTTCAAGACGGCATACCAGAGCACGGCGCTGGGATTCCTGCTCTTCCACTACGACGGCTTCGGCATGAACGCGCACACGGTCGGCATGGCGCTCCTGTGGCAGTCCATGGTGCTCAGCGTGGTGAGCGGCCTGCAGTACGCCTGGGGCTACGCCCAGCACCGCAACGCCCGGATCGCCGCCGAAGGCGCCTGATCAGCTCTTGATCTTGAGCTTGTAGGTGCTCGAGCAGGAGTTGGTCGGCCAGGTGGAGGCCGAGATGCGCACGTAGAAGACGTCGTCGCCGTCATCCCAGGTGTCGCTCGTGAAGTCGGCCCCGATGGCGCCGTTGCCGCTGTCGCTGTCGAGCAGGTGCCCGCCTTCGTCATAGAGCTCCACCACGAAGTCGCCGGAGGAGCTCAGGCCGGACACGACGATCTGCACGTCCACGTTGTCCCAGATCTCGTCGTCGGCATCCCAGCGGAACCAGTCCTCGTCGGTGGCGTCGCTGAAGGTGAGGCCGGCGATCTCAAGGGAGTCCCCCGACCAGAGGATGCCCCCGTCGACCTCGCCGAGATCGTAGGCCAGACCGAGCGAGTTGTTGTATTCGTAGCTGTCCCAGTAGGGGTCGTTGATGTAGCCGTCGCAGTCCTGGTCAATCGCGTCGCAGATGTCGACCTCACCGGGGGAGAGCGTGTCGTCCGTGTCGTCGCAGTCGCCGGCGTATTCGGTGTAGCCGTCGCCGTCGTCGTCGCGGGCGAGTGGGTCGTCGATGTTGACCACGAGCGTGTCGCGGCCGATGTTTCCCTCGAGATCGGTGGCGGTGAGGGTGATGACGTGCGTGCCGCCCATGAGGGCGGAAGCGAAGGTGGTGTCGCCGTTGGAGTCGGGCGGGGCGGTGCTCAGGAGACCCTGCAGGTCGCTCGACCAGGCCGTGACCACCTGCTCGTTGGGGGTGGTGTCGTCGAGCACGTTGCCGCGGAAGGTGACCGTGTCGATCGTGTCGTACCAGGCCCCGTCGGCCGGCGCCTCGATGTTGACGAGCGGGACCTCGTCCTGGATGACCTCGTAGGTGACCGAGGCCGTGCCAAGCTTGCCCTCGAGGTCCAGCGCCGACACGGTGAGCGTGTGGATGCCGAGGCTGTGGGCGCTGAACGGGACGTCGAGCGTGCCGGTGACCGCGGCGTAGCCGTTCCAGATGACCCCGTCGGGATTGTCCATCACCTCGATGGGGAGCACGTCCGGCGCGTCGACATCGTCGGCCACGGTAGCGAGCAGGTTGATGATCTGGGACGCGCCGACCTGCTCGCCGGGGCTGGGGTTCACGATCACGATGGCGGGTGCGCCGGAGACGTTGCCGCCATCGCCCACCTGCAGGGCGACGGAGGCCTCGGCGCTGTCGCCCTTGGTGTCGACCGCGGAGAGGGTGATGACGTGCGAGCCCGCCGAGAGCGAGGTCGTGGCGAAGCGCATGTCGCCGTCGCGGTCGGGAACCGTCGTGTCGAGCACACCATCGATGCTGCTCAGCCAGGTGATCTGCAGCTCGGCCGCCACGTCCTGACCGTCCTTCGCCTCGCCGAGGAACTCGACGAGGGCCCCGGGGTCCACCGCGGTGCCGTCCTCCGGCGAGAGGATGGCCACGAGCGGAGCGGTGTTGTAGGACTGCACGCCCCCTTCGTTGCAGGCGAGCACGATGAGCAGGAACATCCCGCGAGTGTAGCCCAGAAAAGGCCGTCCGGGAGAGCCCTACTTGTCGTCGAGCTCCGCGTCGTCCGGGGCAGTGCTGTCGCCGCCCATACCTGGCGCCTGCTTCCGGGTGATCGCCCACTGGGTGGCGAAACCCAGCGGGATGAGCACGAATCCGGCGATCGTGACCGCCACCTCGCCCAGCAGCACCAGCAATCCCAGCGAGCGGATGCCCTGCGAGGAGCCCAGCGAGAGCGCGGCGAAGGCCACCACCGTGGTGGACGTGCCGAGCGCGCTCGCCCATCCCGTGGTGGAAAGCGACTTGATGATGCCGCCGGGCCCCTCCTCCTCGAGCCGGTGGATCAGGTGGATCATCACGTCGATCCCGATGCCGAGGACGATCGGAATGCCGACGAAGTTCACCATCGATATCTTGATGTCCGCCATCACCAGCAGGGCCCCCCACCAGGCCACGCCCGACACGAGCACCGCCATCGCCCCCGCCACCGCGCGTATCCGGCGGAGGTCGAGCGAGGTGAAGCAGAGCACCAGCGCGAAGGCCACGAGCGCGATGATCGGCGCGTCCCGCTGCATGAGCCGGAAGAGCACGCCGAGCGTGACGTACTCGCTGGCGATGACGGTCTCGGGGAACTCGCGCTCCATCACCTCGGTGAGCTGGTAGGCCTCGCGCATGTCCCACATGTTGCCGCCCGGGACGAGCAGCATGCGGTGATGGCCGCCCAGGGCACCCAGCGCATGCTGGAGGCCGCGGGGAAGCTCGTCGGGCGTGAGCACATGGGGATCGGCAGCGGCCACGCGCGAGAGGTTTTCACGCACCGATGCGGGAAGGAAGGCGGTGTTGGGATCGCGGGTGAGCGCCGCGATGTCCTTGAGGATCGCGACACGCTCGGCCTGGTCGGTGGGAAGCACCGATCGGATCGACAGGACCTGCGTGATCTCCGGGAGCTTCCCGGCGGCGACCTTCTTCTGGGTGCGCTCGACCGCGGCGTCGAGCTCCTCGGCCGACGCGTAGCTCACGACCAGCGGCGCGTAGCTCTCTCGGGCGAAGGCCTGCTGCTTGGTGGTGAGGTCGGCGTAGGCCAGACCCTCCCGACGGAGCTCGGAGAGGTCGAACTCGAACTCCACGTTGCGGATGAAGAGCCCGGCGACCACCGTGAAGCCCGCGATCAACGTGAGCGTCATCGGGGCGAGGTGGTAGACCGCCGGCAGCTTGCGCCCGCTCCGGCGCTTCGCCCCCGAGCCGGAGCCGTCGGCGCGGCGCTCGAGCCACACCACGAGGATGGGCATGAGCAGGAGCTCCGCCACGAGCGTGAGGAGCAGCCCGAGGGAGAGGAGCCAGCCCAGCTGCCGGAAGCCGGCAAAGTGGGCAAACAACAGGGCCGCGAAGCCCGCGGAGCTGGTGAAGGCCGCGCTGGTGCAGGCCGCACCCACGAGGTCCCAGGCGCGGACGACGGCGTCCTCCGGCGCGTCACCGTCCTCGATGCACTCGCGCACCCGCGCGTACAGGTGCACGCCGAACTCGACGCCGAGGCCGATGATCACCGCGTTGACGAAGCTGGTGAAGGTGTTGAGGCCGCCCACGGTCCCGACGGCGATGCCGAGGGTCCACAGGTTGCTCAAGATCAACGGGGAAAAGATGACCACCAGCGCCCGCGGGGAGCGGAAGGCCCCGGCGATG
>SXGQ01719128.1_pt1 | contig 11001 bp, 9 predicted proteins | sample 3178371 | NCBI WGS metagenome assembly SXGQ01 (sample SAMN11356859, study PRJNA531348) | freshwater metagenome | isolation source: freshwater sample F1-20 | place: China: Fuxian Lake, Yuxi | collected 2017-12-25 | reverse complement strand
GCGCGTTCCTGATTACGACAGCACCAAGCGCACTGAAAATACTCGCGCGACATATCCGCTGAGCCACATTGCAAACGCGGTGCTTCCAAGCGTTGCGGGTCAGCCAACAAATTGCATCTTTCTTTCCGCGGACGCTTTTGGAGTTTTGCCGCCGCTTTCCAAATTGACGCCTGAGCAAGCGCAGTACTACTTCTTGAATGGATACACCTCCAAGTTGGCCGGCACAGAAGCTGGCGTGACCGAACCGCAGCCAAATTTCAGCGCGTGCTTTGGTGGGCCATTCATGCCGCGCGCGCCAATGGTGTACGCCACCATGCTTGCCGAGCGCATTCGTAAGAACGCAACCGATGTGTGGTTGCTCAACACGGGTTGGACCGGCGGAGCATACGGAGTTGGAAGCCGTTTCAAACTGGCCTACACGCGCGCCATGGTCACGGCCATCTTGAATGGCTCGTTGAAAAATGTGAAGACCACCACGCATCCAATTTTTGGTTTGCACATGCCGGTGGAAGTGCCGGGCGTTCCAAGCGAAGTGCTTGATCCGCGCAAGACGTGGAAGGATGGCGCCGCCTACGAAGCCAGTGCCAAGCAATTAGCAGCCAAATTCCGCGCCAATGACACCAAGTTTGCAATCAGCGACGCGGTGCGCGCGGCGGGTCCAAAGGTTTGACACGCGTGTCGCGCTTGACGTGGATGACGCGCGTGCATTATGCGCCATGCTTGAATCAGAGGGCGACTTTGTGAGTGTCTCAACCGCGAGCGATGTGACTTACGCCGACATTGTCGCGGCGAGGGCGCGCATTGATGGCGGAATTATTCGCACATCGTGCCAAGAGAGCGCGGCGTTGAGCGAGTTGTGTGGCGCCACTATCTTTTGCAAGACGGAATATTTGCAGCGCACCGGAAGTTTCAAGGAGCGCGGCGCGCGCAACGCGCTGTTGCTGCTTGATCAACCTACACGCGAGCGCGGCGTGATCGCTGCCAGCGCCGGCAACCATGCGTTGGCTTTGGCGTATCACGGACGTGAACTTGGAATTTCAATCACTGTGGTCATGCCCAAAGGCGCGCCGCTTGTGAAGCAAACTCGCTGTCACGCCTTTGGCGCCAAAGTTGTACTGCATGGAAAAAATATCGCCGAGGCGAAAGTGAAAGCCGACGAGATTGCCGCGGAGGAAAAATTAACCTACATCCATGGATTCAATGACGCTGCGATTATCTCGGGGGCGGGCACTATTGGGCTTGAAATCATTGAACAAGTGAGCAACATCGACGCCATTGTTGTTCCAGTGGGCGGCGCAGGGTTGATCGCGGGCTTGGCCATTGCGGTGAAGGAAAAAAATCCGCGCGTGAAGGTCATTGGCGTGGAGCCAGAGCGTTGCCCAAGTCTGCACAATGCGTTGCAAGCCGGGCACCCCGTTGATGCATGGCATGGCTCCACATTGGCGGATGGGTTAGCGGTGCCCCAAGTTGGCGACCGCGCCTTTGCGCTGGCGCGGGAACGCGTGGATAAAGTGGTGACCGTGCGCGAAGAACATATCGCGTTGGCAATTTTGCGAATTTTAGAATTGGAGAAGGGCGTGGTGGAGGGAGCGGGGGCGATTGGTTTAGCCGCGTTCTTGGCGGGCAAGTTGAATTCACTCCATGGTCAGCGCGTGGCCATCGTGTTGTGCGGCGGCAACATTGATCCAATGATGCTGACGCGCGTGATCGAGCGCGGTGTTGTGCTTGATCATCGCATGGCGCAATTCACAGCGGTGATCTCCGATCGACCAGGTGGTTTGGCTGAACTTGCGGCAACTATCGCGCATGCTGGAGCCAGCGTGAAACAAATTGAACATGATCGAACATTTGGTGGCGCCGATGTGAGCACCGTCATGGTGAAGTGCACACTTGAAGTTCGCGACGGTGAGCATTTAGAACAATTGCGCAACGCGTTGGTGAGCAAGGGAATTCGGATTCTGTCCCACTCCAAGCCACTGCAAGACTGATTCGACAAAGTGATTTCGGACTCGCGTTTTCTAAAAATATTATTTTTTGTCTATTGATTATTTTGTTTTTGATTCAAATATTTCAAAGAGTGGAGCAGTTCTATTTTTGTGAGCGCAGTGGAATACGCTGAATTCAGCCATATTTAAGCGTATTGGCGGCTGATAACTCAAATTTTGAGATTTTTGCAAGTGCGCTTCAGTCACCAGCTGAATTGACCGATGTCATTGCGCCATGACAGAAATTACACAACAAAACAGCGTTCTTACCACTGGTGAAGTAGCCGAAATTTGCAATGTTGCCGCGCGCACCGTGAGCAAGTGGATCGATTGCGGGCGGCTCGAGGGATACAGAATTCCTGGCAGCCGTGATCGGCGCGTGACGCGCGAGGCGTTGGAGAATTTCATGCGCACGCACGGATTGCCGCTGACAGGTTTTGCGGCGGCGGTTGGCCAAGGAATGTTGCTCATTGTGGATGCCAATGCGACCACGTCTCAAACATTGCGTGATGTGATTGTGCAAGAAACACAGAGAGAAGTTTTTATTGTGCGTGGAGCTTTTGAGGCGGGGGTGATTTGCGAGAGATCGCGACCAAGCGCCATCATTGTGGATTGCAACATTGGCGTAAACGAGGCGGCCGGACTGGCGTCGTGGTTGCGCTGTGAAAAAAGGGTGGTTCGCGTGGTGGCCACGGGCGAGGCTTTGACTGCGGGCGATGAAACCAATTTAATTCGCGCGGGCGTGAGCATGATTGTTCGCAAGCCTTGCACGGTGCGTGCGATTTTGTCAGCGGTGGATCCTCGTTGGGCGAAAGCGGGATAAAATTTTTCGCCCCCGACAGCCTGAAGAATTCGTAGCATCTACCGCATGCGTATCGCGCTTGCACAAATGAATCCCACTGTTGGTGACGTTGTGGGCAACCAGCAATTGATCATTGCCGCAGCGGAAAACGCCCACAAGCAGGGCGCTCGCCTGTTGCTCACAGGTGAGATGGCTTTGCTTGGATATCCGCCGCGCGATCTGGTGTTGCGTGAGGGCGTGGCCGATGCGTGCCAGCGCGTCGTGGATCAGATCGCACAAAAATTTCCCGACATGACCTTGATCATTGGCACGGTGCGCAGCGTTGATCGCGCGGGTCGGGGGCTTGCGAATTGTTTGGCGGTATGCCATGGCGGACTTGTCACGCAGTACTACGACAAGCGACTTCTTCCCACATATGACGTGTTCGATGAGGATCGATATTTTTCGCCTGGCGAGAAGACCTTGGTGATTGAGCATGGCGGAGAAAAGTTTGGTTTGTTGATTTGCGAGGATATTTGGGGCGCCGATGATGTGGCAACCTCGCGCCATTATTCAATAGATCCAGTAGGAGAAACTGTGAAGGCCGGAGCCACGGCGCTGTTGGTTTCAAGCGCCAGCCCATTTGTGCTTGGCAAGCGCGCGCGTCAGCACGCGCGTCTTTGCAAACTTGCAAAAAAATATTCCGTGCCTATTTTTTCCTGCCAACAAGTTGGCGCCAATGATGATCTTGTGTTTGATGGCGCCAGCGTTTGCGTGAGCCGCGCTGGTTCAATCATGCGCGTGGGAGAATTATTTCAGCCCGACATGATCATGATTGATCTTGACGCAACGGGCGCGCGCAAAAACGACGCGGACTTCGCGACAAAAATCGCGTCCGTTGACGTGGCGCAAGTTCATGCGCAACCCGCCCCCGAGGGTGAACTCACGCATGCGATTGTGTGCGGAATCAAGGGCTATTTCTCTAAAACCAAGCACGTCAAGGCCACCATTGGATTGTCCGGTGGAATTGATTCCGCTTTGGTTGCAACGCTAGCCGCGTTGGCATTGGGCGCGCAAAACATAACTGGCATCATGATGCCGTCAAAATATTCCAGCGAAGGCAGCGTGGCCGACGCCAAAGAATTGGCGCGGCGCTTGAAGTTGGGCCGCTTGCTCACGTTGCCCATTGACCAAGCCCACGAATTGATGGCGCAGAAAATGCGCGCGGGTCTTGGCGCATTTGAAGGCCTGGCCGACGAAAATCTTCAGAGCAGATTGCGCGGACTCACATCCATGTCGGTGAGCAACTCGGATGGCTCGCTGGTTCTTGCCACCGGAAATAAAAGCGAGTTGGCCACCGGCTATGCAACTTTGTATGGCGACATGGTTGGCGCAGTCGCACCCATTGGTGATCTTTTAAAGACGCAGGTGTACGCAATTTCAAATTGGATCAATGTCAATTTTGCGCAACTTGGTTTCACGTGTCCGCCCATTCCAGAAGCCAGCATCGACAAGGCGCCCAGCGCCGAGTTGCGCCCAAATCAAACCGATCAGGATTCGCTGCCGCCCTATGCGGATTTGGACAATATTGTGACTGGTTGGATTGAGCATGAGGGCGACGTGCCTGCGATCGCATTGGCCACAAAACTTGATATAAAAGTTGTCGAGCGTTGGTGCTTGGCAATTGACCGCGCGCAATTCAAGCGCGATCAATCTCCGCTGATTATCAAGGTCGCCGCGAGAACGTTCGGACGGGGCCGCCCGATGCCCATCGCGGCGCGGTGGCGACTGGCGTAGAGCCAAATCCATCTCGTGCGGGTTGCTTTGACGGGACCATGATCAATCGATCTTCTTCAATGCAGTAGGCGGTCAAGAATCCGCCGTAGGCGCAACCTGTGTCCACATTCACCACGATCGGATTTCCGTCGCGGCGCAACACAAGCGGTTCAAACATTGGTTTATGTCCGACAATCAACAAGCCATCGTCGCCGTTGTATGAATCCCACCAGTGCGCACGTCCAGGCGCGGCCTTCTTATGAATTTTTTCAAAGTCGCTTGTTCCTAAAAGTCCAAGCTGCGGATCGATTCCGCCATGCACCACGGCCCAGCCCTCGCCTTGAATATATATTTTGGAAATTGTCTCGCTTAGAATTCGACGCGCCGCGGTAAGTTTGCCGGCTCGATCCAACACGCGAATGGCGTAGGCCTCCGCTGGCGCCAAGTCATCAAGCGACGAGCCCGCGTCATGATTACGCAGCGCATCCATCAATCGCAAATCATGATTGCCGCACACGCTTTCCACCCGGCGCCCACTGGCGCGCAAATCGGAAATAGCCTCCACCACAAGATCTGGCCGCGGTCCCTTGGTGAACAAATCGCCCACCAAAATAATCCGCGCGTCAACACGGTCACGGCGAGCGATATCCAGGAGTTCAACGAACTCTGTTCCGCAGCCGTGCAGGTCTCCTATGACAAGTGTGGACATCCTGGGTAAAACCATAGGTGAATATCGTCAATTTGTCTTGTGGATAACCAAACATTTATGTGAAGTATTGGTGAAGAGCCGAGCAATTGCGCACCGTAGAATCGCTCCATGTCTATTCGCAAACTTTCACAACACTTGGTCAATCAAATCGCCGCGGGCGAAGTGGTGGAGCGCCCATCGAGTGTCGTGAAGGAGCTGATCGAAAATGCGCTTGACGCCGGCGCCACTGAAATTGAAGTGCGCATTGAAGGCGGCGGGCGAGAGTTGATTGAAGTGTCCGACAACGGAAGCGGCATTGGCGCAGACGAATTGCTGCTGGCGGTTTCGCCCCACGCCACAAGCAAGATTGCCACGGCGGATGACTTGGTGGATATTTCTAGTTACGGTTTTCGCGGAGAGGCGCTTGCCAGTGTTGGTTCCGTGTCGCGCTTGGTTGTAGTTTCACGCTCCGCGGCAAGCCAGAACGGCGCCAGCATTGAGGTGGACTTTGGCGCGTTTTCCAGCGTGCGTCCGGCGGCCATCGCGCAGGGCACTCGCGTTGAGGTGCATCAACTTTTTGGACAAGTTCCCGCGCGGCGTAAATTTCTTCGCAGCGATCCAACCGAGGCGGGCAAGGTTGTGGATGTGATCGAGTGGCTGGCGCTTGGCCGCCCCGGCGTTGCGTTTCGACTTTTTCAACACGCGCGAATGACTCTTGAATTGCCCGCTGTGGACGATCCGCAGTTGCGCGTGGAGGCGGTGTTGGGCGACGAATTCAAGGGGAAATTATTGCCAGTTGAGCTGAGCGGCGCCGGAGCCGTTGCCATTTGGGGATTGATCGGTCGGCCAGAGCAAGCCAAAGCATCGGCCAATGGTTTGCGCATGGTATTGAATGGTCGACCAATTTCTGATCGCGGATTGTTGCACGCCATGCGCGAGGCTTACCGCGGTTTAGTGGAGCCGGGGCGCACGCCGGTTGGATTCATCGCCATTGATATTGATCCGCGCGAAGTGGATGTGAATGTGCATCCCGCGAAAAGTGAGGTGCGATTTCGCCAGCCTGCGTTGATTCACTCGGCGTTGCTGCGCGCGGTGCGAAGCGCGTTGCAGGCGGCCAACTTGGTTCCAAACTTGCCCATGGGTGGCGCGTCGCTGGGTTCATCTTTTGTTTGGGGGGCGCGGCGCAATGAAAGCGGGGGCGTGAACTCAAACTTGTCCAATGACTTCAATCAACATTTACCTAGCGATACTTCCACACACGCGTGGCAGAACGCCAGCTTCACTCCGCACGCATCGGACGGCGACCGCGGATTTGAATTTTCCGCATTGCGCGACGCGCTGGCTCTTGGCCGCGCTCAAAATGTTGGCGAGGCAAACGCCGAAGCAACTTTGCTCACACCACCAAGGCCCGCCGCAAGATTTCTTCAAGCGGGTAAAGCGTGGCTGATCACCTTTGACGCCGATGGAATTGTGATTGTGGATCAACACGCGTTGCATGAGCGCGTGATGTTTGAGCAGTTGCGCGCCAAGTTGACCGTGGGGGCGCTGCCATCGCAGCCGCGCCTGGTTTCCAGCATGATTTCCCTGAATGGGGAGCAATTGGAGCGGCTTGAAGCTTCGCAAGAATTGCTCGCACGCCTGGGATTTGATGTGCGCGCGTCGGGCCCCAAGAGCGCGACTATTTTCGCTGAGCCACTCTTTCTTGTGGAGCGCAAAGTGGACGTGGGCCAGATGATTGTCAATTGGCTTTCACGCGAGCGCGCCACTACCGAGGACGGCGAGGCCGTTCTATCCGAGGTGCTTGACATGATGTCGTGCAAGGCCGCCGTGAAAGCGGGCGACGCTCTTTCCGATATTGAGATCGCGTCGCTGCTGCAAGATTTGCATCGCGTGGAACGCGCCACAAATTGTCCGCATGGAAGACCCACCGCCATGCGTATTCCATTTCGGGAACTTGAGCGGCGCTTTGGCCGCGGTTGATGTGGCCACGATTTTTGCGCCGAAAAATTTCCGCGACCTGATCAAGATGCATCCACAAAGGCGCGGTTGCCCGCTTGTTATGTTCTATCCAGGTTCGTCGGCGTCGGTGATGATGTGATCGAAAGAAGTTTCCCCGGTGCGCAAACAGCGGCGCAAGTAGGGGCGGCACAGACCGCACCCGCCGCCGCAACCCAAACTGAATTCAACGTCCTCCACCGAGAGTTGCTTTTCTCGCGCGTCTTTGAGGACGTCGACAAATGCCAGATGAAAACAAACACAGCGATCGATTTGCATGATGAACTTCTAAAAATTACCTTGGGTCGTACGCCGAATCGTCGCCGCTTAAAAAACCGTTTTTGGGAAAGTCGGTGACATATTTCAACAAGTCATTGGTGGACAGCGCGCTGCGGCAGGGGTCGCCAATGGAGGCAACGTGTCCATCCAGAAAGCAGCCGTTGCAGCAAGAACGATGGCGAAACGCGCTGGTTCCCGCGTGAATCATGCCCACATCAAATTCCACCGTGTTGCCGGGGGCGCGCATGAATTTGTTCACGCCACCGCGAAAGCCGCCATCCGCGAACATAACAACCGCATCCGTGCGACGCCGTTGCGTGGGTTTGAGTCCCAGGCGCACGCGCGACCATCCATCATGCACGCGGCCATCGGCGCCGGTTTCTGGATAGAAGCCTTCGTGTCCAATGAAGGACGTGTTGTAGTGGTAGCCGGTTAAAAGTTCGGCGCTGGAAACATCCGCTTGCAAGGCGGGCTGCATTTCCGGGCACTGCATCTCGCTGAGTGGTTGATCCGTGAACACGGTCAACGCCCCAGGCTTTGTCGCGCCACTTTGGTCGCTTTCGTAATCCCATGCGACGGTTCGCACTGAACTGCCGCGTTGAAAATAAATCACCGCCGCAGGAAACGCGTCTTGATATGCGGCTGCGTAAGCTTGCGCCGCGACGCCCATCTGTCTCAAGTTGTTGGAGCACTTGAAACTTCTCGCGCTGGTCATGGCGCCACCCACGCCACCCATCACAAGCGCGATCAACACGCTGATGATGCTGGTTGTGATCAACACTTCGATCAATGTGAAGGCGCGTCGCGTGTGGTTACTCATTGCCGATGGCCCCTAAAAGAGATCCAAGATCCGCGCTGTCAACAATGCCACTGCGGTTTAAATCCGCCGGTGAATTCAATTTGCCAAATTCCCCGAGAAGGCCGCCAATGTCCGCGGAATCAACCACACCACTGCCATCAAGGTCGCCAAAAATCACGGCTTGCACAACCATGACGGCGTCGATTTCGGGAGAGGTTGTCGCGCCAATAGGTTGGCGAATACGCACGAAATGTGCTTGATTTAAACCCACGCTTGCCAAATCAACACCCACGCCACCGCCCGATCCGTCATAGGCGTTGATCACATCCACGTAGTCCAAGTCTTGCAGATCCGAAAGTTGAATCGCGGGATTCATGGGCTTGCGAAAATTGGTGGGCAACTCGCCAGACGAAGATTCAAATGGCCCCGCATCAATGAAGCCCATGGTTGGCATTGGGCCATCCGCTTGCGCGCCGGGAATTTCAAACCAAGTCGCGCCGTCATCGCTCACATCGATCACGCCGCCTTCCGCGAAGCAATAGCCGGGACTTCCGCCGCCACCTGACACATCCGAAAAGAAAGCGTTGGAAAACACAATCAGATCCACGCCGAATGGATTGTTAGGCGAATCAATCGCGGGTTGGCCAAGTTCAAGCGTGAGCGATCCACCAGATCCAATTGAAACAATTTGATTGGTCATCCAAGCGGGCTGAAATGGCGTCACGGTTTCCGGCGCGCTTGCAGTTCCAGTGGCGCGCGATGGTTCGCCAAGCGCCGTTTGTGGATTGCGATGACTTACCGCGGCGCCAGTGCCCGCAACGTATGAAACCACGCGCGTGGCAAATGGGGAATCCGCAAAACATTCACAAGTTGTCATCAGGAAAATAAATAAATTTGTTGCATGCGAAGCACCGCGCAGTCGTGCGCAGCCACTTCGCAAAGTCGACTTGCATAAAAAAAACAAACGCATCTGGCAATCAAATAGATCATGCAAACGCGAATGCAATAGCGAAAGGACACGCAATGTCGGGCTCCAAAATTGCGAAGCCTTGTCCTTACCCTACGTTCGCGAGGGCAGAGACCGATGGTCTTGACAGGTTTTCCGGCTTCGAGCATTTCAAGCGCCCGCCTTCCCAGTTCCAGATGGAACCAGTGGCAATTGGGCTCTTGTAGTGGGCTTGAAAGCCCACAACTCGTTACGGCGGCGCGTCCGCGGCGGATTTGCACCGCCTTCCCTAAGCAACTTTTGCCGACAATACGCAAAAGTTGTCTGCAATTGTGGAACTACCACAATCCATCAAGACGAACAGAGTTTAGCGACTTTTGCTTTGGCGGCATATGCGCAATTTTTACTTCTCCCAGCGTTGACCAGCCATGCAGATTTGCCGTAGATTCAACCTCTCGCTCGTTTGAAAAGACCCACTATGGAGAACCCTGTGAAATTGATCGCCTCTTTGTTTGCCACTTCGATCGCATCGACTCTGATATTGACACATGTTTCACGCGCTTCATTTGTCGCGCAAGAGGACCCCGCGACGCAAAGTGAGGCGCAGTCCAACGACACGCCCGCCGCAACAGATACCGACGCGCCGGCGTCAGCCGCCACGGAAAAATCGCCAGCCGACAAAGTTGAAACTCCAGCCGCGGCGCAAACCGCGATGGATGATTTTCTCTACGGAGTTCTCGCGGGGCGCAAGGAAGTGGCTCAAACCAACGCCAAATTTCTTCTTGATAGTGGCGTCACCAATCAACAACTCGCGCAAATGATCGACAGCGCGGGCTTGCAGGAACGCTTGGCTCGGGCCGTGCTCGCGTCCAAGGGAATGGGCGAAGTTGGCGCAATGGCTTCGCAAATAGATGTCCGTGTGTCGGCGGGGCGTTTGGAATTGGCGCGCGACAGCGCGCGTATCGACGAGGCGGTGCGTCAACTTGGTGGAACGATGCGTCAACAAGCCATGGCCAAAGGCACCTTGGTTGCGGCGGGTTCTTACTCGGTTCCTTCGCTGTTGAAGGCGTTGTTTGATCAGCGAACTCCGCAGTTGCAATTGCGCGCTTCCCAAACTTTGGCTGAAATTGGACGAGCCGCTGTTTTGCCTTTGTGCGAAGTATTGGTCACCGCGGCGCCCGAGGAACAAGTGGCGATTTGCAATATCTTGACCGCGATCAATTCCAAGACAGCCGCTCCGTGGCTCGCAAAAACATCGCGTTTGGCAACATCAATCGACGTGAAAAAATCCGCGGATACGGCGTTGCGTTCGCTGAAACTCGCAAACATTTCGGAACTGAATTTATGGACATCAATGGCGCGCGATTACTTTGTGTCGCGCGACGCGTTGACTCCCTATCCGAGCGAGTCACAACAAGTCACATGGTCTGTTGATGCGGCCGGAACGATTATTCCCAAGTTGGTGGCAACCGAAATTTATGGGGATGTGATGGCTCAGCGATGCGCCCAAGAAGCGATGCGAATTGATCCGGCTGCGGAAGAGGGACTTTCCATTTATATCGCCGCTGGATTGCGAAGCCAGGCATCCCTGTCCACGGATGGCGTGGATGTTTCCATCATGAGTATCGCTCTGGCCGCTGGTCCCGTTCAGGCTGAACGAGTGTTGCGACTGGCGCGCTCTGTGAATGATCCCGGGCTGACAAAAATCGCCATTTCCATTTTGGCAAAGACCGCCAGCGAATCGAGGTTGGT